>Ga0164293_10005848_pt1 | contig 10479 bp, 9 predicted proteins | sample GEODES118metaG_FD_111487 | JGI IMG/M metagenome (GOLD analysis project Ga0164293, IMG submission 111487) | Eutrophic lake water microbial communities from Lake Mendota, Wisconsin, USA - GEODES118 metaG | ecosystem: Environmental > Aquatic > Freshwater > Lake | place: USA: Lake Mendota, Wisconsin...
GCGGGGTGTACTTGGCGGCGTTCTTGAGCAAATTGGTGATGACCTGCATCAAACGCATCCGATCGCCACGGATCAGGATACCTGGAGCGAGATCAAGGCTGAGCTGCTGCTGTCGATCGGTGATGGCAGGCATCACCACCTCGACGGCGCCCGCGATCAACTCGTCTGCCGGAACAGTTTCCCAATGCAAGTCAATTTTGCCCAGCTCGATCCGAGCAACTTCCAACAAGTCGTCAACCAGTCGGGTGAGCAGATCGACTTGGCGCTTGATAACTTGCGCGTTCTTCGCCTGCGTCTTATCCTGACCTGCAGCCATCTCCATCTGTCGCGCCAGGTACGACAGCGGCGCTAAAGGATTGCGCAATTCATGGCCCAGCACGGCGAGAAACTCTGCCCGCCGCTCGGAGGCGACCTTGAGCTTGGCCTGGTTTCGGGTGGCTTCAGTGATGTCGTAGTTCACCCCCACCATCGCGAGAAGCTCGCCGGCAGCATTAGCAAGAACTCGCCCTCGCCCTGCCAACCATCGCTCTTCTCCGGTATCGGCGCGGAGGATGCGGAAATCATGAGCGAAGTCACCGTGGCTCTCAAGGGCCTTCTTTACCTTTGCAGTGAGCACCGGCAAATCCTCGGGATGAACCAAACTCATAAAGGCTTGCGCGCCGGGCACCGTACCCTCCTGCGGCAAACCCAGCAGCCGATACATCTGTGTATCCCATATTGATCTGTCAGAACCGGGGTGCCACTCCCAAACCCCCATGCCACCGGCCTCAAGCGCCAAGGTCAGGCGGTCTCGGTCCAGATTAGGTATGTGCTTCTGCAAGCCGTTGGCCAATTTGGGAGCGACGGTCATGGTCCAGTCAATAGATCTCAAGAATTCAGCAGAAGGACTACCCGAAGTATTTGACAGCAAGGTCAAGCCATCGTGCCGCAATCAAACGTAGTGACTGAGTGAAAAAGCAATCTTGAGAGATTGCCGCCGCGTTACAGAGGTACGATCCACCGACGTGATGCACCGCGGATGACAGGGTGTGACGAGAGCTCGCTCCTCACCCAAGGGCGATGGCAACCGGAACTCAGCCAAGGTCAATATCGATATAACTTTGAGATAAGTTTTGGGGCGACTCCGCACCACGGTTTGAGCGAATTGCGCACCAATTCCGCACCAGGGACCCCCAGAAACCAAAAAACCCGTTGAAAATCAACGGGTTAGCTGGCGGAAACGGAGGGATTCGAACCCTCGATGAGGCTCTACACCCCATACTCCCTTAGCAGGGGAGCACCTTCGGCCACTCGGTCACGTTTCCAGGTGCTCAAATTATGGCACGACTTCGCGAGCGTGCCGAACCCACCGGCCCGATCACGCACGGCGGTGGGGGGCTCGATTCAGGCCGGTTGCTGATCGAGGTCGAAGGCCTTGTGCAGGGCGCGCACGGCCAGTTCCATGTATTTCTCGTCGATCACGACCGAGGTCTTGATCTCGCTGGTGGAGATCATCTGGATGTTGATGCCCTCCTCGCTGAGGGCGCGAAACATCTTGCTGGCCACGCCCACATGGCTGCGCATGCCGATGCCGACGATGGAGACCTTGCAGATCTTGGCATCGCCGACGACCTGGCGGGCGCCGAGTTTGGTGGCGATGTCGCTCTTGAGCAGATCGGTGGCGCGGGCGAAGTCGTTGCGGTGGACGGTGAAGCTGAAGTCGGTCTTGCCCTCGTGGCTGACGTTCTGGATGATCATGTCCACTTCGATGTTGGCTTGCGCCACTGCGCCCAGGATCTGGTAGGCGATGCCGGGTGTGTCGGGCACACCGAGCAAAGAGATTTTGGCTTCATCGCGGTTGAAGGCAATGCCAGAGACAACGGCTTGTTCCATGTTTTCGTCTTCCTCAAAACTGATCAGGGTGCCCGATTTGGCCTCTTCGTGGATATCGATGTCCCAGGGCGTGAAACTCGAGAGCACGCGCAGCGGCACCTTGTACTTGCCGGCAAATTCAACCGAGCGGATCTGCAGCACCTTGGAGCCCAGCGAGGCCATCTCCAGCATCTCTTCGAAGCTCACCGTCTTCAGGCGCCGGGCCTCGGGTACCACACGCGGATCGGTGGTGTAGACGCCGTCGACGTCGGTGTAGATCAGGCATTCCTGAGCCTTCATGGCGGCGGCCACCGCCACCGCCGAGGTGTCCGAGCCACCCCGGCCGAGCGTGGTGACGTTGCCCGCGTCATCGACGCCCTGAAACCCGGTGATGATGACGACCTTGCCCGCAGCCAGATCGGCGCGCACGCGCGCATCGTCGATCGACTCGATGCGCGCCTTGGTGTAGGCGCTGTTGGTCTTGATCGCCACCTGCCAGCCCGAATAGCTCACAGCGGCCATGCCCTCGGCCTGCAAGGCGATGGCCAGCAAGGCCGAAGAGGCTTGCTCGCCAGTGGCGGCGAGTTGGTCGAGCTCGCGGTGGTAGGCGTCGTCGGCCTTGGGAGGCGCGAGCTCCTTGGCCAGGGCCAGCAAGCGGTTGGTTTCGCCGCTCATGGCACTGGGCACCACCACCATCTGATGGCCGGCGCGAGCCCATTTGGCCACTCGCTTGGCAACGTTGCGAATGCGCTCGGTCGAGCCCATCGAAGTGCCGCCGTATTTATGAACGATCAATGCCATAGCAAAAGGGGCCATCTCGCGCGTCGATCACCAGAAAGGGCGGGCGGCCATTGAACAAAACCCGTGATTATAAAAGCCCGGGCCCAATCGCCGTAAGGGCGCGGCCGCCACAGCAGCAGCGCTTTGCACTGCGGTCGATCTTGGGTTTTGGGAGCTGGGCTCAGACCGGCAGATAAACCAACACCGGCCCTTGCCGGGTCACGCGGCCGGCTGCGGCTTTGAGCTCGATGCGATGGCCGCCGGTGGTGCAGACGGCCACCTGGCTCAGGAGTTCTTCGAGCTGAGCGGCGCTGGGCCTGGCGTCATGTGTGCTGGCCAGCCAGTGGCGCACCGCATTGGCCTGGCGCGGGGCCGACAAGGCTTGCAGGTCGCGCAGCCGCGGCGGATTGCCGATGCGCTCGAGGTCGTCGCGGGCAAGCTCGTCGAGCAGCTGCTGGGCCTGGGCCGCATGGCGCGCGCTGCGGGCGAGGGTCTGCCGGTAGTGCGGCATCACCTCGGCCAGGGCTGGCATCAGGCGGGCGCGCAGGCGGTTGCGGCTGTAGTGCTCGTCCTGGTTGCTCGGGTCGTCAACGAAGGCCCAGCCTTGCTCAAGCAGCCACTGGCGCATAGAGGCGGCGCAAACAGCCAGCAGCGGGCGACCAAAAACCATGCCATCGCGCTCAAACCGCTCGGGCATGGCGGCCAAGCCGGGCAGCCCTGCACCCCGACCCAGAGCCAAAAGGACGGTTTCAGCCTGGTCGTCGGCGTGCTGGCCCAGCAGCACCGTGGTGCAGCCCTGCGCCGCTGCGCTGCGGGCCAGCGCCGGGTAGCGGGCGCGGCGGGCTGCGTCCTGCGGGCTCTGGCCGGCCGCCGCATGGGCCTGGACCTTGAGCACATCCAGGGGCACGGCCAGCGCCTGGCACACCTGGCGGCAATGGCGCTCGAAGTCGTCACCGGCGGCCTGCAAGCCATGGTGCACATGCAGCGCCCGCACCTGCCCAGGCCAATGGTCCCGCGCAGCCAACAGCAAGGCGGTGGAGTCGGCACCGCCGCTCAGGGCCACCGCCACGGGTGCGCGCAGCAGATGCGCGCGCGCAAAGTCCTGCAGCGCCGATGCGGCCGGGTTGGAAGATGCGGGCGCGCCCTCGCCCGCCCCAGGCGGCTGCCCGGTGGGCTTAACGCGCCTCGGCCTTGGTGTCGGTGTATCGGCCATAGCCCTGCAAGCGCTCGTAGCGACGCTCGAGCAACTCCTTGGGCTTGAGGTCGCTGACCTGGCGCAAGGCCTCGCCCAGCGCCCGCTTGAGGAAGGCGGCCATCTGCTTGGGGTCGCGGTGAGCGCCACCGACGGGTTCGTTGACGATCTTGTCGATCAGCCCGAGCGCCTTGAGCCGATGCGCCGTGATGCCCAGGGCCTCAGCGGCGGCCTGAGCCTGATCGGAGGTCTTCCACAAGATGGAGGCGCAGCCCTCGGGGCTGATGACTGAATAGACCGAATACTGCAGCATGACGACTTGGTCGGCCACCGAGATGGCCAGCGCGCCGCCCGAGCCACCCTCGCCGATGATGGTGGTGATGATGGGCACTTCCAGTTGCGCCATCTCAAAGATGTTGCGGCCGATGGCCTCGGACTGGCCGCGCTCCTCTGCATCAATGCCCGGATAGGCACCGGGTGTATCGACAAAGGTAAAGACGGGCAGCTTGAATTTTTCGGCCAGCTTCATCAGGCGCAGGGCCTTGCGGTAGCCCTCGGGCTTGGTCATGCCGAAGTTGCGCGCCGCCCGCTCCCGGGTGTCGCGCCCCTTTTGCTGGCCCAGCACCATGCAGGCCGAGCCGTTGAAACGCGCAAGACCGCCGACGATGCTCAGGTCGTCGGCAAAGTGGCGGTCGCCGTGCAACTCCACAAAGTCGGTGAAGATTTCGCTGACGTAGTCGAGCGTGTAGGGTCGCTCGGCATGGCGGGCGATCTTGGTGATCTGCCAGGGGCTCAGGTCGCTGTAGATGTCCTTGGTCAGCTGCTGGCTCTTCTTGGACAGCTGCTCGATTTCGGCGGAAATATCGACCGCCGATTCGGTCTGGACGTAGCGCAGCTCTTCGATCTTTTCCTCGAGGTCGGCAATGGGCTGCTCGAAATCGAGAAAGGTCCTCTTGGCCATGGGCTGTTCCTTCAAATGCAGGCCCGCCTGCCAGCGGGTGGGGTCCCAAAACGCGTCGACTCAGTAATCGACGGGCAGTGGATCGAGCGAGCGCCAAATATACCAAGTCGCGACGGTGCAGTACGGCGCCCAGGCCAGAGCCACCTCGCGCGCCTCGCTGCGACTGACCGCCTCACCCGAAAAATAGTTCTGACTGATGCCGTTGATCAGGCCGACATCGTCCAGGGGCAGCACGTTGGGGCGCATCAGGTGGAAGATGAGAAACATCTCGGCTGTCCAGCGGCCGATGCCCCGTATGGCCACCAATTCGGCAATGATGTCCTCGTCGGGCATGGACTCCCAGGCCTTGACGTGCACGGCGCCGGAGTCAAAGTGCAGGGCCAGGTCGACCAGGTATTCGACCTTGCGTTGCGACAGGCCGGCCAAGCGCATGTCGTCGACCTTGAGCTTGAGCACGCTGCGCGGCGTCATCTGGCGGGGCAGGCGGGCAAAGCGATCCCACACGCTTTGCGCGGCCTTGACCGAGATTTGCTGGCCCACGATGCTGCGCGCCAGGGTGATGAAGGCATCGCCCCGCGACTGCAGGCAGGCCTGGCCAAACTGCGGAATCAGGCGCTTCATCACCCGGTCTTTCTTGACCAAATGGGCGCAAGCGTCTTGCCAATAATCGGGCAGCATGGTGCCCACAGCGGGCAACTGCGTGCGCTCGGTGGTGGCCGGGCCGGTCTTGGCCAGCGTCGTCATGACCGGGCTTCCCAGGTGGTGCCGGCGGGCGAATCCTTGAGCACGATGCCGCGGGCCAGCAGGTCCTGCCGGATGTGGTCGGCCCGGGCAAAGTCACGCGCAGCCTTGGCTGCGGCGCGCTCGGTCACCAGCGCCTCAATCTCCTGCGCATCCACGCCCGCGCCGGCTTGCAAAAAGGCCGCCGGATCGCCCTGCAGCAGACCCAGGGTTGCGCCGAGCGCGCGCAGCAACCCGGCATCACGCGGTGATTTGCTGCGGTTGACCTCGCCGGCCAGATCGAAGAGCACTGCAATGGCCTCGGGCGTGCCAAAGTCCTCGTCCATCGCTGCCTTGAAGCGGGCCGCCGCCGGATGCTGCCAGTCGATGGCCAGCGGCTCGGGCTTGACCCCATCGAGCGCGGTGTAGAGGCGCTTGAGCGCGCTGCGGGCGTCGTCGAGGTGGGCGTCGCTGTAATTGAGCGGGCTGCGGTAATGGGTGCGGACGATGAAGAACCGCACTGTCTCGGGGTCGTAGCGCTGCAGCACATCGCGGATGGTGAAAAAGTTGCCCAGAGACTTGGACATCTTTTCGTTGTCGACGCGCACAAAGCCGTTGTGCATCCAAAAGCGCGCCAAGGGCTTGCCGCTGACGCCCTCGCTTTGCGCGATCTCGTTTTCATGGTGAGGAAACTGCAGGTCCGCACCACCACCGTGGATGTCAAAGCTCTCGCCCAGGCTCTGGCAGCTCATGGCCGAGCACTCAATGTGCCAGCCTGGCCGGCCCAAGCCATAGGGGCTGTCCCACTTGGCCTCGGCGGGCTCTTCGGGCTTGGCCGATTTCCACAGCACGAAGTCCAGCGGATCGTGTTTGCCCTCGGCCACGGCCACCCGCTCGCCCGCGCGCAGCTCGTCGATGGACTTGCCCGAGAGCTTGCCGTAGCCAGGAAACTTGCGCACGGCAAAGTTGACGTCGCCGTTGTCGGCCTGGTAGGCCAGGCCCTTGTCTTGCAGGCGGCCGATGAGCGCGAGCATCTGCGGCACATACTCGGTGGCGCGCGGCTCTACGCTCGGTGGCTCGATTCCCAGCGCCGCAATGTCGCGGTGCATGGCCTCGGTCATCTCGCGGGTGAGCTGGCCGATGGTGATCCCCCGCTCGACCGCGCGCTTGATGATCTTGTCGTCGATGTCGGTGATGTTGCGCACATAGGTGACCTTCAGGCCACTGGCCTTGAGCCAGCGCTGCACCACATCGAAGGCCATCATCATGCGGGCATGGCCGATGTGACACAGGTCGTAAATCGTCATGCCGCACACGTACATGCGCACATGCCCGGCTTGCATGGGGGAAAAATCTTCCACGGCACGCGAAAGCGTGTTGTAGATGCGAAGGCTCATGGGAAAGACGGACGTTGGAGTCAGACGGCGCGCGCTCAGGGTAACGGGTCGCGTGACCCGTTCAAAGCGTAGACAGGGCCAGTGGAGTCAACTATACCCCTCCGCTACAATCGCCCGTCAAGATGGGAAGCCCCAACGGCGCCGATTTTTTTGCGGCCGCGGGGGCCAAGCACCCCAACCGGGCCTACCCTGCGCCGCCCTGCCTGCTGCCGATCACCGCCACGCGCCAACAGCCTGTTTATCCATGAGCCCCGCCCGTCCACTGCCGTGCCGCCAACCCCCAGGTGACCTGCGCGCCGCTTGGATGGCCCTGTTAACAAGCTTGGTGGGTGCCCTGCTCATCGCCGCAGCACCGGCGCGCGCCGACGAATACACCGAGGTCAACCGCCTGAGCCGAAATGGGCAACTGCAGCAAGCGCTGGCTCGGGCCGAAGCCCACCTGAGCAGCAAGCCGCGCGATCCGCAGATGCGCTTCATGCGCGCAGGGATACTGGCCGAACTCGACCGCAAAGACGAAGCCGAGAAAATGCTGGTGGCCCTGACCCAGGACTATCCCGAACTGCCCGAGCCCTACAACAACCTGGCGGTTTTGCTCGCTGCGCGCAGCGAACTCGACCAAGCCCGCGCCGCACTCGAGATGGCGCTGCGCAACGACTCGACCTACGCCACCGCGCACGAGAACCTGGGCGATGTGCTCGCGCAGTTGGCCGCTCGCTCCTATGCCAAGGCCCTGCAGCTCGAACCGAGCCGCCAGCGCATTGCGCCCAAGCTTGAGATGCTGCGCCAGCTTGGTCAAAAGCCGCCTCAACCCTGACCACTTGCGCCACAGCCCAATGACCTCTGCCCGATTGCTCAGACGCGTATTCCTCATGGGTCTGCTGGCCGCAGCCAACTTGGTTGGGGCCCTGGCCCACGCCCAAAACTCGCCGCGGGTGCGCTTTGTCACCAGCGACGGTGAGTTTGTGGTCGAGCTCTATCCCGACAAGGCACCCAAAACCGTCGAGAACTTCCTTCAGTATGTGCGCGACAAGCATTACGACGGCACGATCTTTCATCGGGTGATCGAAAGTTTCATGATCCAAGGCGGCGGCTTTGACGCGCAATACCGGCAAAAACCAACGCGCCCGCCCATTGCCCATGAGGGCCGCGAGGCGCTGGCCCGGGGCGGCCCGCTCAACGTCAACGGCACGATCGCGATGGCCCGCACCAACGACCCCAATTCGGCCACGGCGCAGTTCTTCATCAACGTCAAGGACAACGACTTCCTCAACCCGACCCCTATCCCGCCGGGCGATCCGGTGCCTCGTTTCGAGTACCAGGGGCGGGTGTTCGAGAATGTGCCCCGCGCCAACTTGCTCGCCGCGCCGCAGCTGTTTGGCTATGTGGCCTTTGGCAAGGTCGTCAGCGGGCTCGATGTCGTCAGCAAGATCAAATCCAAGCCCACCGGCGCCGGCGGCCCCTTCCCCACCGATGTGCCCCGCACGCCGGTGGTCATCGTCTCTGCAACAGAACTACGCTAACACCATGAGCAACCCAAAAGTCCAACTCCATATCGCCAACCTGGGCGTCATCACGGTCGAACTCGATGCCGAAAAGGCGCCCAAGAGCGCGGCCAACTTCCTGCACTACGTCAACAAGGGCCACTACGACGGCACCGTGTTCCATCGGGTGATCCCTGGCTTCATGGTCCAAGGCGGCGGCTTTGAGGTGGGCATGAAGCAAAAGCCCACCGACGAAGCCATTGAAAACGAGGCCAACAACGGCCTGAAAAACAACCACTACACCCTGGCCATGGCCCGCACGAGCGCGCCGCATTCGGCCACGGCCCAGTTTTTCATCAACACCGCCGACAACGACTTCCTCAACCACAGCGCCCCCACGCCCTCGGGCTGGGGTTACGCCGTCTTTGGCAAGGTCGTCGAAGGCAGCGATGTGGTTGACCGCATCGCTGCCAGCCCCACCGGCCGGCGCGGCTTTCACGACGACGTGCCCGAGCAAGACGTGGTCATCGAGAAGGCCCAGGTCCTGGCCTGAGCAGGGCGGGCAGCGTGACAGCGGGCCTGCGCGAACTCGATGCGCCCGAGCCATGGCGCACGCTGGACTTCATCTCTGACTTGCACCTGCACGCTGGCGATGCGCAGACCCTGGCGGTCTGGCGCGACTACATGGCGCGCACACCGGCCGACGCCCTGTTCATTTTGGGCGACCTGTTTGAGGTGTGGGTGGGCGACGATCTGCTCCATGCCCCAGAACAAGACTTTGCCGCCGAGTGCGCAAACGTGCTGCGCGCCAGCGGACAGCGGCTAGCGCTTTTTTTCATGCACGGCAACCGCGACTTCCTGCTCGGGCCGCAGTTTCTCGCTCACTGCCAAGGCCGCTTGCTAAGCGACCCCTGCATACTCACAGCAGGCGGTCAGCGCTGGCTGCTTGCCCACGGCGACGCGCTGTGTCTGGACGACCGCAGCTACCTCGACTTTCGCGCCCAGGTGCGCAGCGAGCGCTGGCAGCAGGCCTTTTTGAGCAAGCCCTTGGCCCAGCGGCAGGACATCGCACGCCAGATGCGCACCCAAAGCCAGCAGCAGCAGGCCGAGCGTTGGACCCGGGGCGAAGGTTACGCCGAAGTCGACGCGCAGGCGGCCCGCCAGGCGCTGCAAGATGCCCGGGCCCACACCCTGATCCACGGCCATACCCATCGGCCGGCGCGACACGACCTCGGTGACGGCCTGGCCCGCGAGGTGCTCAGCGACTGGGATGCGCAGCGGGCCGAGGTACTGCGCCTGAGCCTGACCGCGCAGGGCCACTGCGTGCTGCAGCGCCTGCCGCTGCTTTAAAGCCTGCGCCAGCGTGGGCCGGACCCTCATGACGCACTGGTGGCAACGCCTCAAAAGCCTGGGGCGCTCCCCGGCGCCCATCCCGCAGGCGCTGTGGGATGCCACCTTGGCGCAGTACCCGTTTTTAATGGAGCGCAGCCAGGCCGACAGAGACGCACTGCGCCAGGCCAGCGCGCAATTTCTGCACAGCAAACAATTTAGCGGCGCGCACGGCCTGGTCATCACCGATGAAATGGCCCTGGCAATTGCCGCGCAAGCGTGCCTGCCGGTGCTCAAACTCGGTCTGCGTTGGTACGACGACTTTCAGGGAATCGTGGTCCATCCAGGCGCCATGCTCGCCCCTCGTGAACTGCACGACGAGGCTGGCGTGGTGCACCACTACCGCGAAGAGCTCAGCGGCGAAGCCATGCCCGGTGGCCCGGTCACGCTGAGCTGGCAAGATGTGCAACAGGCCTGCCCGCAGACCGGCTACAACGTGGTGATTCACGAGTTCGTGCACAAGCTCGACATGCGCGATGGCACGGCCGACGGATGCCCACCCCTGTCCTCGAGTGCCCTGGCGCGGCGCTGGCCGGTGGTGATGCAAGCGGCCTATGACGACTACACCGAAGCGCTGTCAAAAGCCCAACGCTTCGGCGGCCCGACGCCCTGGCTAGACCCCTACGCCGCCACCGCACCCGCCGAATTCTTCGCCGTGGCCTGCGAAGCCTACTTCGTCAACCGAGCCCAATTTGCTCTCGAACTGCC
>Ga0164293_10005850_pt1 | contig 10478 bp, 5 predicted proteins | sample GEODES118metaG_FD_111487 | JGI IMG/M metagenome (GOLD analysis project Ga0164293, IMG submission 111487) | Eutrophic lake water microbial communities from Lake Mendota, Wisconsin, USA - GEODES118 metaG | ecosystem: Environmental > Aquatic > Freshwater > Lake | place: USA: Lake Mendota, Wisconsin...
GCACGTAGGTGACCTTCACGGGCACCACCGCCAACGGGGAGGTCGGCGCGACTGACGGTGCGCCCGCCGCGCTCCCACCGGTCACCGGTCTGGGCACGGGGCTCGGTGTGGGCGCCGGGGTACTGCTGCACGCCGCGAGGAAGATCCCCAACGCCAGCGGGTAGCCTCGACGCCACGAGGACCGAAGTCCGACGAGACCGTAGGCGCCGATGCGACTCACCACGCCCGTTCGGCGCCGGTCCAATCGAGGAAGGCGCCCGTACGCTCCCGCGGCAGGCGCTCGGCCTGCATGATCAGACCGAGGGCCGCGTCTTCGATCGGCACCTTGAAAACGGGGCCGTCGGGCGTGGTGGCGTAGTTGCCCGGGTTGCCGAGCAGGAGCGTGATCCCTTCGTCAGCCAGATCGTGCGCCAGTGTGCGCATGTACATGTTGAGCGCCGCCGCGCTCGCACACGTGGCATAGTCGCCCCCCTGCGACTTGCCCGACAACGATCCCAGCCACGTATTCACCACCAGTACGCGCGCCTTGTCGCCCTTCATGAGCCAGGGAAGCAGTGTACGCACCAACAGCAGCGGTGCCACCGCGTGACGACGGAGATGTTCGGTAAGCCCGCTCCCAGTGAGCGACTGCAGGTGTTCGTCGCGTTCTGCCGAGGCGAGCGTCTCGTGCGGGCCCGGCTCGGCGGACCCGATGATGAGCATATCGAGCGAATCGGTGAGACTCTCGAGCACCGGCACGACGTCGGCCACGCTCGACGCATCCGCCGGGTCGAGTGGCAACAGTTCGAGGCCACCGAACTCGGCGCGCAGGTCGGCCAGAATCGGCACACGAGCCGGATTGCGGCAGCAGGCATACACCTTATCGCCGCGAATGAGGCTCTGGCGCACGAGCTCCACACCGAGCGGACGTGACGCGCCCGTAACGAGCGTGCGACGGGGACTCACCGCGTTCATGCGCGCTCCGTTACGGTAGCACGACGCGCAATCACGTCGGCCACGGCCTTCACGCTGGCGTCGATTTCGATCGGCTTGTTGGCCAACGCGAAGTCATCGCGTTGCTGGTGCATTTCCACGAGCATCCCCGGATCCTTGAGCACATGACCGGTGAGCACCGCGACCACGCGGTCTCCCGACTTGATGATACCGTCGCGGACCAGCTGCTTCACGCCCGCCACACTGGCGGCGCTCGCCGGCTCACATCCCACACCCGCCGCGTCGATCTGCACCTTCGCGTCGATGATCTCGTCGTCGGTCACGCTCAGCACGATGCCGTCGGTATCGCGAATGGTGCGCACCGCACGGTCCCAACTGGCCGGATCACCGATACGAATGGCGGTAGCGATGGTTTCCGCCTGCACACTATAGCGGGTGACGAACCCCTCGCGAAACGCCTTCGCGAAGGGCGCGGCGCCCGCCGCCTGCACGCTCACGATGCGTGGCATCCGGGCGATGAGCCCAAGCGCATGTGCCTCGCGTAGCGCCTTCCCGAAGGCCGCCGTGTTTCCGAGGTTGCCGGCCGGCAGTACGATGAAGTCGGGCACGTTCCAGCCGAGTTGCTGGAGAATTTCCAGCACGATCGTCTTCTGCCCTTCCACGCGCCACGGATTGATGGAGTTGAGGAGATAGATCCCCAGCTCCTTCGACGCCTGCTGCACGAGGCGCAGGCATTCGTCGAAGTCACCACGCACCAGGAGCGTGGTGGCTCCATAGGCGAGCGTCTGCGCCATTTTCCCCAGCGCCACCTTGCCGGCGGGTACGAACACGAGGCCGGGGATGCCCGCTTGCGCCGCATAGCTGGCCAGCGATGCGCTCGTATTGCCGGTACTCGCACACGCCACAGCCGTCGCCTTCGTACGCACAGCCTGCGTGGTGCCCACAGTCATACCGCGGTCCTTGAAAGAACCCGTGGGATTGTACCCTTCGTGCTTGAGCAGCAGCCCGTCGCACCCGGCCCACGCACTCACCCGCGTTCGGGCGAGCAGCGGCGTATTGCCTTCCGGATGGCTGGTGATGGCACTGCCCGCATTGGGCATCACCACCTGTTCGAAGCGCCACACGCCGCTCGCGTGCCCCGCCGGCCGAGCACAGCAGTGCTGCGCAAAGGCATGCTGCAGCGCAGCCGGCGTGCTCGGTGCGCCCATGGCATCCACGGGCGCTCGATGAATGATGGCGAGCAGCCCGCCGCACCGCGGACAGGCCGGACTCGCGTCGAATTCCGGCAGGTCGTGTCCGCACGCGTCGCAGCGCTGGACGCTCTGCTGGCCGGGCGCGTCGTGGGCGCCGAGGAAGATCGAATCGTTCGCAGCCATGGTCAGGCCGGCGTGAGCTGAAGGATGTCGTTGAGTACGCCGGCGGCCGTCACCGCCGGGCCAGCGCCCGGACCGGTGATGACGAGTGGATGCTCACGATAACGCATGGTGGTGAAGACGATCTGATTGTCGGTGCCGCGCAGGCCGGCCAGTGGATGCGACGGCGGCACCGCCTGCAGCCCGACCTTCACGTTGGTCTTGGTGGCGCGCAGCACGTACCGCAACACGCGCCCCTGCCGGGTAGCCGCCGCCTGTCGTGCCGCCCATGCCGCATCCTGATCGGCGAGCGTGCTCTTGAACTTGGCCACCGGCATGCTGCGGAACGCCTCGGGGACGAGACTCTCCACCGTCACATCGGTGAGATCGCCCGTGAAGCCAATGAGCCGCGCGAGGATGAGCGCCTTACGCGCCACATCCATCCCGCTCAAGTCGTCACGCGGATCGGGTTCGGTGTAGCCGAGCGCCATGGCATCACGCAGCGCTTCGCTGAACGGCCGGCCTTTGCCGATCTCAGTGAGCAAGAACCCCAGCGTGCCACTGGTGCACCCCTCGATGCGCAGCACCTTGTCGCCGGTTTCCACCAGCTTGGCATAGCTGTCCATCACCGGTAGACCAGCGCCCACAGTGGTCTCATGCAGAATGCGCGCGCCATGCTGCACCGCGAGCGCGCGCAGCTGCTCCACATCAGGGCGTGGGGCAGACAGCGGCTTCTTGTTGGCCAGCACCACGTCCCAATCGGCGGTAATCGCCTTGCGAATCGCCGGCAGCGTCTCGTCTGCCGTGAGATCCACCAGCACCGGGCGCGACAGCGCATGCCGCGCGATCTGCGACACAGCTTCCGGCGCGCTGGCCTTGATGGCCCCGTCGATTGCCATGAGAGAGGCCCCCTGCTCCTTGAGGGCTACGGCATTGAGCAGCTGCCGCGTGGACAACCCGTCCGGATCGAACAGATAGCCGCTGCGATCGATGAGCCCGACGATCGTGGGCTTCACGCGGCGACGCGTGCGCGGCAGAATACGCAGCAGTTCGCGGCCGATCTGTCCCACGCCCAACAGAATCACGTCGAGGCGATCGTCATGGCGCACGCCGCCGCCGCCGATCTTGTCGAGCTGGAATTCGTCGTGCACCGCGCGCGCCGCCCGCTCCGCGTCGCGCTCGGTGATCACCACCGAGATGTTGAGCTCGCTCGACCCCTGCGCGATGGCCACGATGTTCACCGCTGCGCGCGACAGCGACGTGAACATCCGCGAGGCGATCCCGGGCGAACCGGCCATCCCCAGCCCCACCACGGCGAGCGTCGCCATGCCGCCCTTCACGTCCATGCCTTCGAGTTCGCGGCGCGAGAGCTCCAACGAGAAGGCCTGCTCCAGCGCGCGGCGCGCATCCTCGCTCCGCTCGGCCGGCACGCACAGCGAGATGCTGTGCTCACTCGACGCCTGCGTGATGAGCGTGACGCTGATCCCGGCCTGCTGCAACGCGGAAAAGGTGCGGGCCGCGATACCCGGCACACCGAGCATGCCATTCCCCGTAACCGTGACCAGCGCCTGGCCGCGCACAATGCTCAGTGCCTTCACGGGGTACCGCTGCAGCGTGTGACGCGTGCTGATCTCGGTGCCGGGCGCCTCGGGGTCGGCGAAGGGGCGCACGAACACCGGCACCTGCACGCGGGCGAGCGGAATGAGCGCACGAGGGTGCAGCACCTTCGCCCCGTAGTACGCCAGCTCGGCCGCCTCGCGCACGTTGAGCTGCGGCACGATGCGCGCGCTCGGCACGAGGCGCGGGTCGGTGGTCATGAGCCCCGGGACGTCCTTCCACAGGGTAATGCGCTGCGCCTTGAGCGCGCGCCCCAACACTGTGGCGGTCAGATCGCTGCCGCCGCGGCCAAGTGTGACCAGCGCGCCGTCGGGGCTGCCGCCCACGAAGCCGGGGACGACGGGCAACACCTTGCGGCGCACCAGCGGCCCGAGGCGGTCTCGCACCCGCTTGTCGGTGAGGGCCAGGTCGGGGAAGGCGTTACCGAAGATGCCGTCTGTATAGATGAGCTCGGCTGCCTCGACATACTGCGCCTTGGCCCCGCGAGCCTTGAGCCCCGCAACCACCAGCTGCGCCGAGAGCTGTTCGCCGCGGGCGACCAGAAAGTCGCGGGTACGCGCGGTGAGTTCGCGCAGGCTGGCGACGCCGAGGGCAAGGGTGCGCAGTTCGGCGAAGGCGGCGTCGAGGTCGGCGAGGAGTGCCTTCTGGGCGGTCTTGGTGGGCAGGATCCCGAGCGCCACCGCCCGGTGCCGGGCATGCAGCCGCTCAACCCCCTGCTCCGCGGCCCTGAGGTCCCCCGCCTTAGCGGCCTCGGCGATGCCCAGGAGGGTATCCGTCACCCCGGCCAGCGCCGACACCACCGTGACCACCCGGGTGGGCCGGGGCGTCAGGATGAGACCGATGGCGTGGCGAACGGCATCGGCGTCGGCCAATGAGGCGCCGCCGAACTTGAACACCTCCACCGCCGGGCGTTTACCGGTGGCACCGGGGCGCGGCCGACGGGCTTGATTGGAGGAGCGTGTGGGCATTTTCGAGGTGGTCACGGGTCATCCCCCTTCTTCAGGGGCAATTCGACACTAGCCCCCCCTGCCTTGCCTGTCCACACCCAGCGCCCGGCGCATACCTTTCGCGTGTCGGGGTGCTAAAGTGCAGGAACCCCATTTTCAGAAACAGACTCCCCGTAGCCATGACCTCACTCGCTGACGCGCCCCACATTCCGTTTGTTCAGGCCGCCCCGGCGTTGCCTGGACGGATTGCCGGCTTGGCGCATCTCGCGCAGAACCTCGCCTGGAGTTGGAACCGCGAAGCCCGCTCACTCTTCAAGGCGATCGACGAAGGGCTCTGGAACCGGACGCGCCATAATCCGATCCGCCTGCTGCAGTTGGTGGACCGTGCGCGCCTCGATGAGCTGGCCACCGACCCGGTCTTCTGCGCCCGGTATGACCGCGCCATGCAGTGGCTGGCGGCGGAGCGCTCGGACGAACACACGTGGTATGCCCGCACCTTCCCGGAGCTCCGCGGCAAGACGGTTGCCTATTTCTGCGCCGAGTTCGGCATTCACAACTCGGTGCCCATCTACTCCGGCGGTCTTGGCGTGCTCGCCGGTGACCATCTGAAGACCGCCTCGGATCTTGGCGTGCCGCTGGTGGCCGTGGGCATCCTGTATCGCAACGGCTACTTCGATCAGCGCATCCGCGTGGACGGATGGCAGGAAGACAGCGACGCGCGCATCGAGTTCGACGGCGTTCCGCTGGTGCCGCTCCCGGGGCGCCATGGTGCGCGCCACCTGGTCACGGTGAACACCTTCGGCCGCGACATCCATATTCGCGTGTGGAAGATGCAGGTCGGTCGCGTGCCGGTGTATCTCCTCGATTCGGACCTCGAGGAGAACCACCCGGACGATCGCCCCCTGCTCTCCAAGCTGTACTCGGGTGGCCCGGCCATGCGCCTCCGTCAGGAGTGGCTGCTGGGCGTGGGCGGCGTGCGCGCGCTGCGGGCGCTGGGCATCGACCCGGCAGCGTGGCATGCCAATGAGGGCCACGCGGCGTTCATGATGGTGGAGCGCGTGCGCGAACACTGCGCCGCGGGCCTCTCGTACGCCGATGCGGTGAAGGCGGTCCGCAACTGCAGCGTGTTCACCACCCACACGCCGGTCCCCGCCGGTCATGACCACTTCTCGGTGGACGAAGTGCGCCAGTGCGCCAACGGCTACTGGCAGGACATGGGGATCGACGCGGACGCATTCCTTCGCATCGGCTATCACCCCGAATCGGGCTCGGGGGTGTACCACATGACAGCGGCCAGCGTGCGCCTGTCGCGCCGCGTGAACGCGGTGTCTCGTCGACATGGCATCGTCACGCGCGACATGAGCCGCTCGCTGTGGCCCAATCGCCCGGCCGAAGCGATCCCGGTGGGCCACGTGACCAATGGCGTGCATCTGGCCACGTGGATGTCCGACCCCATCATGAAGCTGCTCGATGAACACCTCGGACCGGCGTGGGGGTACAGCAACGATCCGGCGCTCTGGGAGCAGGTGCTCACGCTCGACGACGAGACGCTGTGGTTCACGCACCAGCGTCTCAAGAACACGCTCATGCGCATGGTGCGCGAAGAGGCCCGCCGCGCGTTCGCCGCACGGCAGATGGAAACCACACAGCTGGTGGGCGCGGGCACGCTCCTCGACCCCAACACGCTCACGATCGGTTTCGCACGCCGGTTCGCCACGTACAAGCGCGCCAATCTCATCTTCCGTGATGTGGAGCGGCTGCACACACTCGTGACGAACGCGCAGCGCCCCGTGCAGATCGTGTTCGCCGGCAAGGCGCACCCGGCCGACACCCCGGGCAAGCAGGTGCTGCAAAACGTGTATCAGTTCACGCGCGATCCGCGCTTCGAGGGACGCATCGCGTTCGTCGAAGACTACGGCATGCACCTCGCGCATCTGCTCGTGCAGGGTGTGGACCTGTGGATGAACCTGCCGCGCGTGCCACTCGAAGCCTCGGGCACCAGCGGCATGAAGGCGGCGCTCAACGGCGTGCCGCAGCTCTCCACCATCGACGGCTGGTGGGAAGAGGGGTACGAGGGGAACAACGGGTGGGCGATCGAACCGGAAGTGGACGACGATGCGGGGATGAACACCGCCAACCGTCTCTACGAACTGCTCGAGCAGGAAGTCGTCCCGCGCTTCTACGATCGTGACAAGAACGAACTGCCGCGTCGCTGGCTCACCATGATGAAGCACGCCATCCGTGTGGGCGGTCAGCAGTTCACTGCGCGTCGCATGGTGGAGCAGTACGCGCGCTCGTTCTATGTGCCCTCCATTACCGGGGACTCGCTGCCGGACGATCCGCCGACCGCTTGAGGTCGGCGACAATGACCGCCCCATCGATGCCCACGCCCAGCTGGGGCTCGCCACTCGTGCGAGCCCCCGGCAACGGGGCGCCCACGATCGTGCACATCAGCGCCGAGTACAGCCCGTTTGCCCGTTCCGGTGGGCTCGCCGAGGCCGTCATGGGGCTGGCCAATGTGCAGGTGAAGGGCGGCGCCAATGTCGTGGTGTTCCTGCCGCTTTACCGGACCGTGCGCGATTTCGCGCCCGACCTCGCGCCGCTCGGTCGCCCAATCACGGTAGACCTCGGATACCGCAGCGAAGAGGTGCGCTTCTTCCGCGAGGTCCATCCGCCGAAGGGTCCCAAGGTGGTGTTCGTCGACATCCCCAGTGCGTTTGCGCGCGGCGGACTGTACGGTGAATCAGGGCGCGATTATGCCGACAACGCCCGCCGGTTCGCGCTGTTTTCGCGTGCGGTACTCGACGCCATTCCGCGCCTTATTGCCGGGCCGGTGCTCGTGCACGCGCACGACTGGCACGCGTCGCTGGCGCTCTTGTACATGCGCAGCTACGCCGAATTGAAGGAGCGCTACGCGAATACGCCGACGGTGCTCAGCGTACACAACGGTGGCTACCAGGGGCATTTCTCGCCGAACGTGCTCAACGAATGCGGCATTCCGCCCGAGCTGTTCACCTTCCGCCACGTGGAGTGGTATGGACTGGTGAACTTCCTCAAGGCAGGGCTCACGCACGCCGACATGGTGGTGACGGTGAGCCCCAATCACGCCACCGAATTGCGTACGGCCAGCGGCGGATTCGGCTTGCACGAGGTATTCCAGTGGCTCGGCAACCGTTTCAGCGGCATCGTGAACGGCATCGACCAATCCGTCTGGAACCCGGCCACAGACGATCAGATCACCGCGCAGTACGACGACAACGATCCGTCGAACAAGGGCCGGTGCAAGGCGGCCCTGCAGCGCAGCTTCGGGCTACCGCAGCGCAAACGCACGCCACTCTTCGGGTTCACCGGCCGCATGGTGAAGCAGAAGGGGCTCGACCTACTGCTCTCGTCGCACCTCGTGTGGAATCTCGATGCGCAGTTCGTATTTCTGGGGGCCGGTGACCCGGCGTACGAGCGCGCGCTCACGGCGCTCGCGCAGGCACGTCCACGTCACGTGGGCGTGCAACTCGACTTCACCGATCGTCTGGAGCACCGCCTGATGGCGGGCGCCGACTTGTTCCTCATGCCGTCACAGTACGAGCCCTGCGGTCTCACGCAGTTGCGGGCGCAGCGGTACGGTGCCCTGCCGATCGGTCGCCGTGTTGGGGGTATCGCCGACACCGTCGAGGACGATGCCACCGGCTTCCTCTTCGACGCCTTCGAGGCACCAGCCTTCGACCGCGCCATCTCGCGGGCCCTCGCGCGTTTCCACGACACCAATGCGTGGCTGCCGCGCATGAAGACGGCGATGCGACGCGACTTCGGGTGGGAGCGGTCGGCCGAGCGATACGCCGAGGTCTATCGGCGTGCCATGGACCTCGCGGAGCAGCGCAGCTGAGCGCCATGCCGCATTCCCTCATTGTTCATCAGCATCTGTACCAGCCGCCGCGGGAAGATCCGTGGCTCGAGGTCGTGCCCATCGAGCCATCCGCGGTTCCCGATCACGACTGGAACGCGCGCATCAATCGTGAATGCTACGCGCGACTGGGACACGCCGAATGGCATCGCCGCGATCCGCGGGCCAGTGCACGCGACAGCGATGCCCGGGCCGGCCTTGCGCGCATCGTGAATCTCTATGCGTGGTGCTCATTCGATGCGGGCGCCACCTTGTGCGAGTGGCTCGACCGTGAGGCGCCGGATACCATGCAGGCGATGGTGGAAGGTGACGCGGCGAGCGTGCGTCGATGGGGCCATGGCAACGCCATCGCCGCCCCCTACCATCACGTCATTCTCCCGCTCGCGTCCCCGCGCGAGCGGCGCACCGAAATCCGCTGGGGGCTGCGCGACTTCCGTCGGCGATTCGGGCGCGACGCCGAAGGCCTCTGGTTACCGGAGTGTGCGGCCGACGAAGACACCCTCGATGCCGTGGCCGCCGAGGGTGTGCGTTTCACGATCCTGGCGCCGTATCAGGTGCATGGGCATGACGGCAGCGGCATGCCGGTGCTGTGGCGTGGTGCGTCCGGTCGTACGCTGACGATTGTCCCCTACGACGGATCGCTGGCTGGCGATGTGGCGTTCGGCGGGCTCCTCGGCAATCCCGGGGCGCTGGCGCATCGATTCACGCCATTTCGGGACCAGGCGCTGACGTCGCCGCGGTGCACGACGCTCGCCACCGACGGCGAGACGTTCGGTCATCACCACAAGAACGGTGACGCGGCGCTGCTGGAGGCGCTGTCGCTGGTGTCGCGTCACACGAGTACCCAGCTCACGAATGCCGCCGCGTTGGTGGCGCGCCATGCCACCACGCAGGAGGTGCGGCTCGTGTCGCCTTCCGCATGGAGCTGCGCGCACGGTGTCGAGCGGTGGCGCGGCAACTGTGGCTGCCGGCTGGACGGTCACAAGCCGCCAATGCAGCAGTGGCGCGGCCCGTTGCGCGGCGCGCTCGAGCAGCTGGCGTCGCGCATGCATGACGTATACGAACGTGAAGGCGCTTCGCTCTTCAATCGTGATCCGTGGAATGTGCGCGACGCCTACGGCGATGTGGTGGGTCAGGACGGCGAGGCACTCGAACAGTTCGCGCGGTCGGTCGTGCGCGAGGGAGCCGGCGACGACGAGGTGCAGCGCACGCGCGCGTTGCTCGAATTGCAACGTGCCACACTGCGCCTGTCTACCTCGTGCGCGTGGTTCTTCGACGAGGTCGATCGCATCGAGGTGCGGCAGGTGCTGCGCTACGCTGCGCGTGCCCTCGAATTGAGCGGCATGGCGACGCAACTCACGCCGGAGTTCGTGCAGTGGCTCACCGCCGCCACGAATGGGCATCCCGGCGCACCGAGCGCGGCCGATGTCTTCGTGCGTGAGGCCCAGCCCCATCGCGACCCGGCGCTGTGCGTGGCCGCGGGAGCGATGGCACTGGCGCCGCGCCTTGGCGGCGCGGCGGACACGGTACGACGTATCGCGACGTACGATGTGGCCATCGGCCATCGGGGCGACCAGTGGGTGGTACAGACGACACATCGGCGCAGCGGCGCCACGGCGACGTTCACTGGAGTCGTGGACGGCGAGGGACCGTCACTGGTGATCCACATCGCCCCGGAGAACGGCGAGACGGAGGAAGTGCGGCCGCACGAATTTCCGGAGGCGGTGGCGA
>Ga0164293_10005856_pt1 | contig 10472 bp, 9 predicted proteins | sample GEODES118metaG_FD_111487 | JGI IMG/M metagenome (GOLD analysis project Ga0164293, IMG submission 111487) | Eutrophic lake water microbial communities from Lake Mendota, Wisconsin, USA - GEODES118 metaG | ecosystem: Environmental > Aquatic > Freshwater > Lake | place: USA: Lake Mendota, Wisconsin...
ATACAAAGCAAGCCCCCCTTTTAGTTTAGAATCATTTTTTATGGTTTCACTGCCTTGAAATCTGCAAAATTCTACCTAAAACAACAGGACTGTTGATAAGCTTTGGCCTAAGCACAAAATCTCAGTTAACCTTTTTTCTACTCCGCCCGGGGCGGATGGTGCGGCATGCACAGTCCAAGCCAAAGTATTAACTTTAATAGCATCAGGTGCAGCGGTGGCATTTATTTGTTTTTATCTATTATTTTTAAGGTACTCATGGTCTCGTCGTACCTCCTCGGCATGCTACTTTTCTGCTGCAGGAAAAGTAGAGATAATAATTATGAGCTAAGAATTTGATCTTTTATTTTACAATTTAAAGTTCCCCGGACACTAGTGAATCTCCAATTTGCTAATTTGCTCATTCCCTCATTTGTTCATTTTCTAATTTACACCAATCAATTCCCTTTTCCCCATTCTTCTCCAGGTATTCATTAGTTAAAATAAAGTGCTTACAGCCAAAGAATCCATGGTAAGCCGAAAAAGGTGAAGGATGAGCCGCTGTCAATATCAGATGTTTATTATGGTCAATCAATCCGGCTTTAGCTTGCGCATATTTACCCCATAATAGAAAAACTATCCTATTTCTTTTCTCCGAAATAATTTGAATTGTCCGATCGGTAAATAGTTCCCATCCTTGATTCTGATGGGATCCCGCCTTCGAAGCTTCTACGGTTAAGGTTGCATTCAGTAACAATACTCCCTGGTCTGCCCATGAACTTAAGTCGCCATGTTTAGGAATTTGAAAGTCATTATATTCTGCCTGCAGCTCTTTAAAAATGTTTTGAAGTGAGGGTGGGATTTTCATTCCTTTCTGTACAGAAAAGGACAATCCATGTGCCTGATTGGCTCCATGATAGGGGTCCTGACCAATGATAACAACCTTTACCTTATCAAATGATGTATGCTCAAATGCATTAAAAATTAGACTATTTACGGGGTATATTATTTTTTGTTGTTTCTGTTCAGATTGCAGAAAAGAGCGAAGTTTTTTCATGTATTCTTTCTCAAATTCTTCTTCCAAAATTACTTTCCAGCTTTCTTCCAGTTTTAAAGACATAATTTCTCAGATAGATATTGGTTAAACGCTCAAATAAACGGATATTAGCAACAAATTTAAGAGATAACAAGACAATGCCTAATTTCATCAGATTGATAATTGCAGCTATAGTATTGGGTGCATCAGTAACATTAATGGTTTTTGGTTTTTGGGGATGGGGAGTTCCTTTGGTTTTTCTTTCCATTCTTGTAGCGGTAACCTATTTTTATCATGAAAAAATGTTGATTGCTCAGTATTTTCTACGTAAAGATGATATGGATAAAGCAGGAGAGTGGCTCAAAGGGATTTCGAATTATGAAACTCAGCTATTCAAAGGTCAGCATGGATATTATAATTTATTAATCGGACTGATTGAATCACGTAAAGCGCCCCTTCAATCTGAGAAGTATTTCAAAAGAGCTATAAGTTTGGGCATGACTATGGATCATAACATTGCATTAGCCAAATTAAGTCTGGCAGGTATTGCAATGGCAAAAAGAAATAAGCGCGAAGCTACTATTTATCTGCAGGAGGCAAAAAAGGCTGATAAGAATAAATTGCTTGCTGAGCAGATAAAAATGATGAAAGATCAGATGGGACAAATGGATCGTACGGTACAGCAAAGAAATTACCGACAGTCCTTTTAAATTTTTATTTGTCTCTTAAGTTGTCAAAACGGATTGAGAAGTCGGTACAGCAAAGCGGACTTCCTACAAACTCGTTCTCATCATATCTCTTTTTCGAACTGAAGAAGTATTGCTCTGACTGAATCCGTTTTAAAAGTTGATGAATGAAAGATAAATCATAATCTTCTTTGTTCAACTTGATCAGGTATTCTTGTTCAGTTATTTCCAGACTTGAATTTTTCATGTTGATAGTTTCAAATGTTGAACATCAAAAATAACAAAGGCCTATTTGCAATCAGCAAATAGGCCTTTATGTTTTTGTTATCATTGTGTTAACTAAACCATTCCATCACAGACTCTTTTGAAGGCATCACAATTTCCAGCTTCATTTTTTTACGCATTCCACCCAGATCGTTGAATACCTTATTAGGATTACCAGCTTTTAGTTCTTCAACACTTTTAAAGCCCATATTATTTAATACAGGAATCCATTCTGCGGGTATTCCAATTGCTATAAAATCATCAGCAGATGCTATTTTAATTTTTTTCTCAGGTCTCATCTGAGGAAAAAATAAAACTTCCTGTATCGTACTTTGGTTGGTCATTAGCATAACCAATCGATCAATTCCTATCCCAAGTCCGGATGTAGGCGGCATGCCATACTCCAAGGCTCTCAAAAAATCATCATCCATAGCCATTGCCTCTTCATCACCTCGTCCTGCAAGTAAAAGCTGATCTTCTAAGCGCTCGCGCTGATCAATTGGATCATTCAATTCTGTATAGGCATTAGCAATCTCCTTGCCCATTACAAATAGCTCAAAGCGCTCAACTAAACCTGCTTTACTACGGTGTTTTTTGGCAAGCGGAGTCATTTCAATAGGGTAATCTGTAATGTAGGTTGGCTGGATCAAAAATTCTTCAACCTTTTCGCTAAAGATCTCATCGATCAGTTTTCCCCGACCCATGCTTGCATCAATTTCAATATTCAGATTTTTACAGGTATGGCGTAATTCTTCCTCATTCATATTTGAAACATCGATACCGGTAAACTTTTCAATAGACTCATACATGGAAAGCTTTTCATAAGGACCGGTAAAGTCAATTTCATGCTCTGCAACCTTTACTGTTGATTTCCCATGTACGGCAAGTGCCACCTTTTCAAGACATTCTTCAACCATGGCCATCATCCAGATATAATCCTTATAGGCAACATAGATTTCCATTGATGTGAATTCCGGGTTATGGGTGCGGTCCATTCCTTCATTTCTGAACATTTTACCAAACTCATAAACGCCATCAAAACCCGCAACAATAAGTCTTTTAAGATACAATTCATTTGCAATCCGTAGATAAAGCGGCATATCCAATGTATTGTGATGAGTATTAAACGGACGGGCAGCGGCACCACCATGTATTGGCTGCAGGATTGGAGTCTCAACTTCCATCCATCCATGGTCATCAAAAAAAGACCGCATGGTGTTGATCACTTTTGACCTTTTGATAAAGATCTGCTTAAAATCCGGATTAACCGTCAGGTCTACATATCGTTGTCTGTAACGCATTTCCGGATCTGTAAACCCATCATAGATATTTCCATCATCATCACGCTTTACAATTGGAAGTGGCTTTAATGATTTGGACAGAAGCTTCATTTCACTTACATGAATAGAAATTTCCCCAGTTTTGGTTGTAAAAACATAGCCGCTGATACCCACGAAATCTCCAATATCAAGTAGCTTTTTAAATACGGTATTGTACAGTGTTTTATCTTCTCCCGGACAGATCTCATCGCGGTTGATATAAGCCTGAATCCTGCCCGTAGAATCTTGTAACTCGGCAAAGGAAGCACTGCCCATTATTCTGCGGCTCATAATACGGCCGGCAAAACGAATGTTCTTATAAGAGGTCTTATCCCGCTCGTAATTGTTTATGATATCCAGTGCATTGACATTTACTTCAAACGCTTCCGGTGGGTACGGGTCAATGCCCAGTTTACGTAGCTCTGCCAGGGCTTCCCGGCGTAAAATCTCTAGTTCAGATAATCCGTTGCTCATTAATTTAAAATTTCTGCAAAAATAAGATTTTCAGCGCAATAATGCGAAGGAAGCTTGTCTTCAGGAAAACAAAGTCAAAAGAGCTGAGCTTTTCCAATTAAAATTTAATTGTCCTTTAGCTTTAAGCTTTTAGCTTTCGGCTTTTAGCTTAATCCGCTTCCGTATCCTGCAAATACATCTCATTGATATCCTCAGAATATTTTTTCTCGATTACTTTTCGTTTAGCTTTCAAGGTTGGGGTAATTTCACCCTCTTCAATACTAAACGGATTTCGTTTCACAAGGAACGACTTCATTCTTTCGAATTTGGCTAACTCAGATGAATACTTTCGAATATCCTCATTCAGCCAGTCCAGAATTTTCTGATCCCGTATAAAGGAATCCTTTTCCTGAAAATATTCTTCATTCAGCTGGAAGGTTTCCTGTAATACTTCTTTCGAAGGGACTAAAATGGCAGTAACGTATTCACGTTTATCCCCAATCAGGAAAATCTGTTCAATTTTAGAGCTTTTAAGGTAAGTATTTTCGACAGGGGTCGGATAGATATTTTTACCATAGGCATTCACCAGCATGTTTTTGATCCTGTCTGTTATCTGCAAATTACCCTTGTAATAACGGCCAATATCCCCGGTATGAAACCAGCCATCCTGATCAATTACTTCTGCGGTTTCTACTGGTTTATTCCAGTAGCCCTTCATTACACAATGCCCTCTAACAATAATTTCACCTTCAGGGCATTCAAAATTTTCATTAAAGGTATGGTGTGTTTGAATTGTCAATATCTTTTTACTATCCACATCCTGTATCGCCACTTCAATTCCTGGAATAATTCGGCCAACAGTTCCATATACCTGACGGTGATATTCTGTCACAGACATAACAGGAGACGTTTCTGTAAGTCCGAAGCCCTCCAAAATCTTTATTCCCAGATTCCCGAAAAACTCTCCAACATTTTTTGGCAATGCCGCTCCACCTGAAAGCATGAACTTTAAACGGCCACCAGTTTTTTCTTTTATTTTACTAAAAACAAGTTTTTCAGCAACGGCCTTCTTCATACTCAAAATTGGTCCAGGTGTTTTACCTGCTTCCTGTATTTCCCGATAGGTTTTACCGGTCTCAATTGACCAAAGGAAAATTTTAGATTTTAGTCCGCCTGCTGAAGTGCCATTCTTCATCGCTTTATCGTGAATTCGTTCCAATAATCTTGGAACACAACTCATGATCGTTGGCTTGACTTCTGCCATGTTTTTTGCCAGTAATTCAAGACTTTGAGCAAAAGCGATTTTACTTCCTACAGCACAACATACATGATACGTTGCTGTACGCTCGAAAACATGGGATAGAGGTAGAAAAGATAAAAATAAATCAGTCTCATTAATCACCGGAATTTGCTCTAAACAAACCTTTACATTCTGTACGAAGTTGGAATGAGTAAGCATTACGCCTTTAGGAACACCTGTTGTACCTGAAGTGTAGATTAGTGAGGTAAGATCTCCTGGTAGAATTGCAGCTCTGGCTTCTTCAATCTTTTTTCTTTGTATCTCTATGGCACTTTTTCCCTCTTCAATCAGGCCATTCAGACTGATAACTCCGGCATTTAAGCCATTTTCGGGAAGATATTTTCCATAATCATCAAATACCGGAATTATGCGCTGTAATTCAGGACAATTATTGGCAATTTTAATTAGTTTACGGAGCAGAAAGGGGTTTCCTACGAGGATAGTTTTAGCAGAAGAATCATTCAATATATATTCAATTTCTGTTTCAGAAAGGGTGGGATAGACTGACACATTCACTGCACCAATTTGCTGAACACCCTGATCATATAATACCCAGTCTACCGAATTCTCAATAATCAGAGCAAGACGATCACCTTTGTTGATACCAATCTCAAGAAAGTAGGCAGAAATAGCATCAGCAGTATCTAAAACCTGTTTGTAGCTAATCTCTACCCAGTCCTCTTTAACCTTATGCATTAAAAAGGTTGTGTTCTCATTGTGAACATACCCGACCACATTTCGAAGTAGATCAGGAACTGTGGTTGACTCTGTGATTGGATTCATTTTAAGCATCTTGGAAATTTTTTAATTAACAAGTATAGCAGATTAGCAGTAAAAATGCAAAAGGCCCTTAAAAGGGCCTTTTGCATTGAAATACAATATGTTAGGAATTAATGGATCCTGAAATTTATAATTAAACTGAAAAGCTTTCCCCGCAACCGCAGGTTCTTGATGCATTTGGATTATAAAAATTGAATCCTTTGCCATTTAATCCGTCCGAAAAATCAAGTTCAGTACCTGCCAGATAAAGAAAAGATTTCATATCCAATGCTAAACGAATACCCTGATCTTCAAAGAATTGATCACCTGGCTTTTCTTCATTGTCGAAGTCCATTTTGTAAGATAAACCCGAACAACCTCCTCCCTGAACAGAAACACGAAGAAAATAGCCTGCATCGAGGCCATTCTCTTGCATAAGTTCTTCAACTTTGCTCTTAGCTTTATCTGTAACTGTTACCATTTAATTCCTCTAAAATTCTCAATAACCCTTGTGCGGGTTTTTTGTGTTTAGTGATGAGACTTAGCAGATTCTAATGCTTCCATTCCGTTTTTAACGCGGTAATCATTGATTGCTGCTTTAATAGCATCCTCTGCCAAAACAGAACAATGAATTTTTACCGGTGGAAGAGCAAGTTCTTCAACAATATCCATGTTGTCAATCTTCATTGCATCATCAATAGATTTTCCTTTCAACCATTCAGTAGCAAGGGAAGAAGACGCAATTGCCGATCCGCAACCGAAGGTTTTGAATTTAGCATCGGTAATCATATGCTTATCGTCAACCTCAATCTGAAGACGCATTACGTCGCCGCATTCAGGTGCACCAACCAATCCTGTTCCTACCTTAGAACTACTTTTATCAAGCGTACCAACGTTACGTGGGTGGGTATAATGATCAATTACTTTTTCTGAGTATGCCATAGTTTCTATTTTTTTGTAATATCTGTTATTTGCTATCTGTTATCTGTTACCTGTTGTCTGTTACCTGTATAGTTCATACTTAAAACTTATAACCTACAACTTACAACTCCCTTAGTGTTCTGCCCACTCAATCTTGTCTAAGTCAATTCCTTCCTTAAACATTTCCCATAGAGGTGAAAGGTCACGTAGGTGATTAACCGCGTGTTTGGTTTGTTTAATTGCAAAATCTACCTCTTCTTCTGTAGTGAAACGACCCAGTCCGAATCGTATCGAAGAATGAGCCAGATCATCCGATAAGCCCAGACTTTTTAATACATAGGAAGGCTCGAGAGAAGCTGAAGTACAAGCCGATCCTGAAGAAACAGCCAGATCTTTCATTGCCATCATTAAACCTTCACCCTCAACATATTTGAAAGATATATTAGCCACATGAGGTAAACGATGTTCTACATTTCCATTTACATAGCTTTCTTCAAGCTCGGTAAGTGAAGCCTGTAATTTATCGCGAAGTTTTGATAATCGTTTTGCATCCTCGCCCATTTCCAGACGACATAGCTCGCATGCCTTTCCGAGTCCGACGATTCCTGGTACATTTAAAGTTCCGGAACGCATTCCCCGCTCATGACCACCGCCATCCATTTGCGCAGTTACTTTAACCCTCGGATTTTTACGACGAACATATAATGCTCCAACACCTTTCGGTCCGTACATTTTATGTGCAGTGAAAGCCATTAGATCTATTCCATCAGCATTGACATCTACGGGAATTTTACCAACAGTCTGTGTTGAGTCAGACATGTACAATGCTCCATATTTGTGAGCGATTGCAGAAATCTCCTTAATAGGCTGTATAACTCCGATTTCATTATTGGCATGCATGATCGAAACAAGTATTGTTTTCTCAGTCATTGCTGCTTCCAGCTCCGCCAGGTCAATTAAGCCATCTGATTTTACGGGAAGGTAAGTAACAGAACCACCCAATTTTTCGATGTGCTTACAGGCGTCTAAAACAGCCTTATGTTCTGTAACACAGGTAATGATATGATCACCCTTTTCCTTATACATCTCAAAAACACCTTTTATAGCAAGGTTATCAGATTCAGTTGCACCTGAAGTGAAAATAATTTCTTTTTCATTCGCTCCAATCAGCTTTGCAACCTGCTCACGTGCGTAGTCAACACCCTCTTCAGCAGCCCATCCAAATGCATGATTCCTGCTTGCGGCATTGCCAAATTTAGCATTGAAGTATGGTAGCATCGCCTCAAGAACCCTTGGATCCATTGGAGTTGTTGCGTTGTTATCTAAATATATCGGCAAATTCATTTTTATTCTTTTTTATTCAACGCAAAGATAAGCAAATATTTTCTGCTTAATTAGAAATTCAATCTATGTAAGTATAGATAAAATCGTCATTTTTATGCCATAAATTTGAATCATGGACAAAATTGAACATATCGGAATTGCAGTCAGGTCTTTAAATGAAGCGCGCCCGCTTTATGAAACTTTATTAGGCTGCAAAAGCTATAAAACCGAAGAAGTCAGTTCTGAAAATGTAATTACTGAATTTTTTAAAATTGGCGATAGCAAAATCGAATTACTCGAAGCCAGTTCAACTGAAAGTGCTATTGCAGGTTTTATCGAAAAAAGGGGGGAAGGGGTTCACCATATTGCTTTTGCAGTTGAAAATATTGTGGAAGAAATGGCTCGGCTCAAGGCCGAAGGGTTCGAGTTATTAAATGAAGTTCCCAAAAAGGGAGCAGATAATAAGCTCGTCTGTTTCATTCATCCAAAATCTGCCCATGGGGTGCTAATCGAACTTTGCCAGGAGATCAAATAAGCTGTTTTGAATTTTATGGATAGGTATCCCCCTTTGGTCGGTGTTCTCACAGAACCATAAGTGCTTGACATGACGTGGTTGGTGATCCAACTACAGGGAAATGACTTTGGAAACCAATACCTGCGTCTTATAGCTCAGTTCAGTCCTTTCCTCCGGGGTAGTTAGGGCACGTAATCCCCTTTGGTCGGTGTTATCACCGTACCAAGCACGATCATATCATTGATAACACCAAGCACAGGTGAAGTGGTCGGTGATAACACCAACCACAGGGAAAATACTCCTTAATTAAGCTTAAAGTAGCCATCATTCCTCTTTTCTTCAGAATATTTACAATTAACCTTTTAAGTAAAAATATTTTTTTCTATATTTGCACCTCTTAAAAAGTATTGAAGATGAAAGCTGAATTGCATCCCAAAAATTATAGATTAGTTGTGTTCAAAGACATGTCTAATGAATATTCTTTCTTAACAAAATCTTGTATTGATACCAAAGAAAGCATCAAATGGGAAGATGGTAATGAATATCCACTGGTAAAATTGGAGATATCTCATACCTCTCACCCTTTCTACACCGGTAAAATGAAATTGGTTGATACTGCAGGTCGTATCGATAAGTTCCGTTCACGTTACGAAAAGAAATAATTAGGTATTTGATAATATTTTAAGTCCCGGCCCATAAGGTCGGGACTTTTTTTATTTTTGTTCAATGAGTGTAATCCTTTTTGATGATCAGTTTCGAAGTAATTTGCTTCCCTTGGTCTATACCAGGCCTGTTTCTGAGCTTAGGGTAGGAATTCTGACTATTGCCGATAAATGGAGGAAATACCTTAACACTGATCTGGCTTACCTAACTGAAAGTTATCTTCAAGAGAAATACCCGCTGCAATACTTTCCAAATAATCTTTTTATTAATGCCGCTATTTGTCCGGATGAAGAGCTGATCCGTACCCTAGATACGCTCAAAGATGGAGATGCGCTTAGTTCCAATCAATTGCTTATTGCAGTCCGTTTATCTGAAGCAGATGCCCGGGAATTCAGTCCCCTGCACACCGATAAGTTCAAGCCAATTGAATATACCAAACCATTTGTCAGAATAGCTTTCCCCGATCATATTTTTAGTCATAATGATATTGAGATAAGAAAAGATTTTGAACTCATTACCAAAGGCCGTAACTCAGCTTCATTAAGCAGTACCAACATAATTTTAGGTGATCATATCTTCATTGAAGAGGGTGCTCAGTCCGAATGTTCAACGTTCAACGCCAGAACCGGACCAATTTATATCGGTAAAAGAGCCTTGATTATGGAAGGCTGCCACATTCGTGGCTCATTTTCTATGGGCGATGATGCAGTTATGAAAATGGGGGCAAAGATTTACGGAATGACCTCCGTCGGACCATTTGCAAAGGTGGGAGGTGAAATTAATAACTCAGTAATCTTTGCCAATTCTTCAAAAGGTCATGAAGGTTATCTGGGCAATTCCGTAATCGGTGAATGGTGTAATATTGGGGCCGACAGCAATAATTCCAATATGAAGAACAATTACGCTGAAGTAAGATTATGGGATTATCCTACAGAAGGTTTTCGTAAAACAGGTTTGCAGTTCTGCGGTTTAATTATGGCCGACCATGCGAAGTGTGCAATCAATACCATGTTCAATACCGGAACGGTAGTGGGGGTAGGGGCCAATATTTTTGGCTCAGGTTTCCCCCGAAATTTCGTACCCGACTTCTCTTGGGGCGGAAACTCCGGTTTCGAAGTGTATCCACTGAAAAAGATGTTTGAAACAGCAAAAAGAGTCTATGAACGAAGAAACACAGATTTTAACGATACCGAAAGTGCTATTTTGAGCCGGGTATTTGAGATGACACAACAGTACAGAAGATTTTAACAGCCTGATA
>Ga0164293_10005858_pt1 | contig 10470 bp, 8 predicted proteins | sample GEODES118metaG_FD_111487 | JGI IMG/M metagenome (GOLD analysis project Ga0164293, IMG submission 111487) | Eutrophic lake water microbial communities from Lake Mendota, Wisconsin, USA - GEODES118 metaG | ecosystem: Environmental > Aquatic > Freshwater > Lake | place: USA: Lake Mendota, Wisconsin...
CCATCGCGGTCTCGGCCGCGAGCGACGCACTCTTGTTTTGGCACTCTTGCTTTTGCTCCGCCGAAAACGAACCGTTACGGGCCTCCGAGGCAATCCGAACTTGGTTATCGAGCTCTCGTACAATGGCGTCCTTGTTGCCCGAGCGCATCGCCATCGTCGCTTCGGTAATGTGTGCTTGATACACGCATTGGCGCCCGGACTTATCGCGGCCCAAAAGCTCACGGTACAGCGCAATCGCCTCGGGGTAGTGCCCCGTATCGAGGTAATTGAGCCCGAGCTCGTCCATCATGCGATAGGTCTTCTCGTTCGCCCCCCCCGCATCTCCCGATAGCGTATGAAAAAAGTTGTACGCCTTACCCGGGTCGCCACGGAGCGCGTAAACCGGGATCAAGTCATGACGCGAAGTGTCCGCGAGCTTCGCAGCTCCCGGCACTTGCGGGTAAGACACGGAGACGTCGATCGTCTTTTTAAAGGCGTTTAGTGCCTTTTCGAAGTCACCCTTGTTCCAGTAAACGTAGGCAAGCTTGTAATAGGCATAACCCGCAACCTTGTTGGTCGGAGGCGGGTATTTGACAACCTCCGTGTACGCCTGGGCTGCGGCATCCCACTTTTCAGGATCGCCTTGGGCCTCATTGAAAAACAGCTCGCCGAAGGCGAGGTAGGCGTTCGGAATGTACTTCGAGTCGGGGCGCTTCTTGATCAAGTCGTAATAGACAGATCGCGCGCTTTTGAAGTCACTCCCCTGCTCGTGCTCAAACGCTAAGAAGTACAGTACCTCATCGAGCGCCGGATACGAGGGGTAATCATTGAGAATAAGCGTATAGTTGTCGATTGCCCTCTTCCGGGCGCGCTTCATAATCTTGTCCGCTTCATCGATTTGGGCTTGCGCTTGCCCCGCCGCCTGCGGATTCGTTTTCTTCAAACTGTCACGTTTAATCTCCGCCTCGGTGCGATCGCGAAACGCCGCTGCTTCCATTTCGACGTACGACTCCGCCAAGCGCCGCGCGAGCTGGGGCCGGTCAGGCGAATTCTTCTTGGTGACACTGATCAAGTCTTCAATCGACTTGATCTCGTTGACCAAAAGCGCGCGCTGTCGGGCCTGCAGCCGGCTCGCGCGGTCATCGCGTGGAGCATCTTGTATCGTCGGAAGCCCAGGCTTTCCTGCGTCCCCTCGACGGTCAGCCTCGCCGGTCGGGGCCACAGAACGCAACGAAACCCGAGGGGCATTACCGTGTTTGCCGACATCGAATTCCTTCGTGCCGACGCCACCGCATGCACTAAGCGACGCGTTCGCCGCTTCGCCAATACACACATCTGCCGCGCGTGCCGCGGTCGTCGAACCGAGAGCCACTGCGCCGACCGCAGCCACCGCTGCGAAACGAAGACTGTGCTTCATGACGGAAGCTACCTCCCACACTTCGATGTAATCGTTTGTCTGAAAAACCCGAGTTCGTCGCGCCAATACTCACCATCGAACGGCCAAATTACGTGCTCTTCGTCGGGACGAACCACGTTGCGCTGCGACTCCTGAACGCTCACCTGCGAACCTGCAATCGCCGCATCGAGCTGATTACGCCGCGCCGCATTGATATCAATCAGGATCTTTGCGTTATTTCGAAGATGTTCGTTGAGCTCGTCCAAGTTGCGCTGGTAGCGCTCTCGAGCCAATTGCCCGGCGTTGCGCAACGCGATGTCGCGCGCGAGCTGCAACGCGTCTTTCACGTCGTTACCGAGAGGCGAGTCCCGAAACGACTGCGGGGCCTTTTTGAAGCGCCCATCCTCTTCGTCGAGCGCCTCGACGTACGACAAGTGGCGGAGCAGCTGCCGGTCGGACAGAGCAGATCGAATCACGATCCGCGTTTGCGGCGACAAATCCACCCGGTCATCGCGAACCTCTTTGAGCAATTTGAAAAAGAGCTCTTCGTTACCATCGCCCTTGTACCGGTCGAGGACCTTCGTGAGGTCGTCGTACATCGGCTGGTATTTCGCCTGGAACTTCGACGCCAAGACCTCGGCGTCTTCGTACTGGCAGTTCGTAAAGTAGATGACGGATTTTAAAACATCCGCTTCCGGATAATAGCCATTCGGGAAGTACGGCGACTGAATGGTGTGAATGTTCCCGAGTGCGTGGGCGTAATCTCCAGCCATGAAGTAAGCCCATGACTCCTCGAAGAGGGCATCGAGCCAATATTCGCTCGCAACGTCCACGCGATTCCAGTACTTGACCGCAGCGCTGAGCTTGGCTTCGTCGATAGTAGGCGCGCTGCCGTTGTCCGCGCGAACAGAGGCCGAGTAGAACGTGCGCGCCGTTGACAAGTGGGCGAGGTCGCGAAGGCGAGCAGCTTCCGCCCCGGAGACAAGCCCCTCGGCGACTGCCCCCGTCACCCGCTGAAACGACTGAACCGCTGGGCTGCTTTTGCGAAGCTGTACGTTCGTGATTCCGGCGAAGAACTGCCCCTTGATGTAAAACGCCGACTGCCGATCGATCTTCGAAAACAATCGAAGAGCATCCTCGAATTGGCGGTTTCGGTACTTGTACCGACCAAGCAAATAGCAGAGATGCGCGTAGGTTTCGCGCTGGTCTCCGCTGTTGGTTTTATCGATCGCAGCTTCGCTGTAATTACCAACTTGTTCGACGATGTCCGCAGGCTCGGGCAGGTCGGTGGCGAGTTTCGCCAGCCAGAAAAGCGTGTCGTCGTATTTCAGATGATTTGGGCGCCCGGCGATTTGGGAAAAAATCCCATAAGAGGCCTGGTAAAACTTGAGCTTGTAGAGCGCAATCGCAAGGTGAAACTGCGCTAATTGCTTGTTGCCTTCATCATCGGATGTCTGACCTTGGACGACGCGATAGAGCGCGAGCGAGGCATCGCCCCAATTCTCTTCGTCGAATAACTTTTTTGCCTGAGCTGCATCGTCGGTCATCGTTCCGGGAACGGGAGGCGGGCCGAGGGGCGCAGGTTTTGCGGCTGCTGGGGACGAAGGCTTCGCCGGTGCCGCGTCGTCGAGCTCCAACACGTCGGCCGAAGTACCGGGTTTCGCGACCCCCGGAGTCGGCGACTTCGACGTGTCTTTCTTCACGGGCTTCTGTGGTTTGGCAGGTTTCGGCGCGGGTTTCGCGGCGGCGGGCTTCGGCTTCGCGGGCTGCGCGAGCGCGGTGCCGTGACCGGAGAGAACAGCCCCGAGCCCGATGCCGGAGGCCACCAGAAGCGCGCGCACGTGACCGCCAACCATGGAATGACGCATATGGAATGTCCTCATCCTGCGAAAAGTCATTGCGAATCCCGAGAGACCGCGAGCAAACACCATCTTGTTCGATCGACCTAGCCAAAAACCAAGTCGACAAGTGAACACCCCCGCGCGCGGTTGTGGCAGCGACGGCTCCCGCCTGAGGGTCGAGCGCTACCGTGCGCCGCCACCCTTACCAACCCTCCGAGTCAGCGGGAACCCCGTAACCATCGGCCGAATGCTAAGAAGACGAATTCACAACTGTCAAGGCGAATTCCCCACGCTCAAAACGAGCGTCCTCGCCGAACGTCACGCGCGAGACGCGGCGCCAACTTCGAGCGTGAAGGCGCACAGCGTGCTTGACGCTTTTGCTCTCCAACGTTTAGCTTCGCACGATTGATGGCCCCGATATTTCGGACGCTCGTGTCGGTTTTGCTCCTTGGCGCCGGTATTGCCGTTGCCAGCCCCGGTTGCGCCGATCAAGGCGTTGGCGACCCGTGCACGCCAGGTCTGGAGTTCGACCCGTCATTTCTCGGGTTTGATGCCAACAGCGTAACGACCGAATCGAACAGCTACCAGTGCCGGACGCGCCTGTGCTTGGTCAATCATTTCCAGGGTCGAACCACGTGCCCTTACGGTCAAGACACCACGGGCGTAGCGCCGCCAGGCGCTTCGTCAGCGTGCACCATCCCCGGTTCAAGCGAGAGCGTCACCGGGTTGAAGACTCCAAACGACTCCGCGAGCTTCGCAGACCCAATCAAGAAGGCGCTGGTTCAGCCGCAATGCAAAGACCGTTCACCAGACCGGGCGGTGTATTGCTCCTGCCGCTGCGCCGATATCAACGGCGAGCGGCCGAGCAACCAAACCTTCTGCGAGTGTCCCGACGGCTTTACGTGCCGCCTCCTCGTGACCTCCACCGGCATCGGCAACGAGGGTCTCACCGGGTCGTATTGCGTCAAGAACGACACCGAGTTCAACCGCGATACGTCGTGCAAACCGCCGTTTTGTGATCCCAAAACCAATTCGTGTGGCAACTGACTCATCGTCGCGGCACCGTCGAGCGTCGCGTCCACGTGGCAAGGCCTACGCGCACGGGCGCGCCGCGGAAGATGAGGCCGCTCGCCATCTAGAAAAGCATGGCTTCGACGTACGCTGGCGAAACCTGAGGCTCGGGTATCTCGAGCTCGACATCGTCGCGCTAAAAGACGACCTCGTCGTGGTTGTTGAGGTTCGGTCACGCCGTCGCAACTCCGTGCAGCCTGCCATCGCAAGCCTCTCGCACTCAAAGCGGCAGTCCCTGCTTCGCGCGGTCGAGCTCCTGTGGATTGCGCATTTAGCCAAACTTCCGCATGTGCGGCGCGTTCGCATCGACCTTGCAGCCGTCACCCATGATCAAGACGGCATTGTGCACCTCGAGTGGATCGCGGGCGCCCTTACCGAAGACGCGTCAAGCTAGGAACTTATCCGTAGCCGCACGGCGCTACGCCTACTTCCGCAACGCCGCTGTCATCTGGTCGTGCAACTTCGCAATCTCGCTGAGCGCCTGCTCACTCGCTCCGTTCAACGCGGCGTACCGCATCGCTTGCTCCAACGCCGCGACCTCGCTCGCTTGACGCTCTCGCAAACGTTGCACCATGCACACAAATACCTCAAAGAACTCTCGCAAGTCGTCGCCTTGCCGCAGCTTCACATCGACGTTGAGCTGCCCATCGCCCACGTCACGCAAGAGCCCTTTCATCTTGTGAATGGGCCCAACGACTTTATGAGTAAATCGAATCCCCGCCATCGCCAACACAACGATGAGTCCTGACAGACCGCCAACGAGCAGCCAAAGCATCGAACGCTGCTGCGACACTATCGCTTGCTGTTGATTCGAAATGGCCTGCTGCTGCTCACGCAACTCGGATTCGAGCCCTTTTGCGCTCGTATCGAATGCCTCGGCCAACCCTGGTGTATCTGCATAATCTTTGCCGATTTGCAACTTGACCAATTCCGAGTTTTTTCGACTCTCCTCGAGCAAGTCTTGACCTTGACGATTCACAAGCTGACTCTGCGCGACCACTTCGGTACTTGCATGATACCAGCAAACACCCATGACAAGACTCACAGCCGCCGCAACGCCTACGATCATGCCAGTCCAACGCAGCTGAAACCTCGGGTCGAGAAGGTAGTTTCGGACACTCCGTTTGGTGGCGCCATGGTCCGTCGCCCCGCTTCGTGTATGCGTGCTCATGGGTTATCACTATTATGCAATTGCATACCTTAGTTAAATCGAGCTGCGTTGTTTGCAAACGTATCGCTCGCAACGCGCCCGGCAAGATCCAGCATCTCGCTTTCGACCTCCGGATCAACTTCCGAGACTCCAGACTTCACGAGGCTCCGGGAGAATGTGCCCAGGAGCGATTTACCCGGGTAGGTCAGCACGGCTACCTCCACGTCCACGCGCAAGGTGCCCTCGAGCAATTCAAACTTGGTTACCGACGCGTTGACGAAAAATCCCCGCAAACGCTCCCGCGTCAGCACGTCGCGCGCAGCCCCCGCTGACTCCGAGGCAGGTGCCACGCGCACGTTGTTCGTCTCCTCCAATCGCTTGCGCATTGCACGCGTCAGCTGAAGTGCCACGTCGCCGGCTGAGCGCTGCACGTGCGCGGATGGGCGTTTAAATCCGGCGATTGCGACGTAGTATTCGGCGTTTTTCGAACGGGGAGTTCGCAACGCAACTTTCTGCACGTCGGATTCGGCGGGAGAGCCCGACGGTTCGGACATCGCCGCGATGGCAAGCTCGAGCACTTTTTTCACGCGGGCGCTCGGCTCGACCTCGAGGCGTTCGGCGATCTTGCCGCGGACGCCTCGACGCCCAAGTTTGCGCAATGCTGCTGCCGCCGCGTGACGAACCACTTCTTCCGAATCACCGAGAACGCCGCAAAGCGTCTCCGCAGCCTCGTCGCGATTGGTCGCCCCCAACGCAAGGGCTGCGCTCGTGCGAACGCGCGCGTCCGTCGACGCGAGCTTTTCGCTCAAAAAAGCGAGGCGGTCGTCATCGGCCGGCGCAGCGCTACTGCGTGAGGGTTGCGCGCTGGCGACCTCCGGCACGGCACAAGCGGCAAGGACGACCGCGCAGATCAGTGTAGCACACAACAATCGGCTCAACGCGCCGCGCTGGCAAACCGAAGTCTCTCCACGCCCGGCATGGTTCGCGCGACGCGAAGAGAGGCACACGTGTGACAGGCGCGGTCGGTTCACTCCAAAACCTCAGCTTTCGAAGATCCTACTACGCTCCGAACCTACCTACTGAGAAACTTCTGAGCGCCTGAACTCCCGGCGTTACGCCGATGCTCACCGCGCGCCGTTCGCGCAGCATGGGCGCCCTCCGCGCGTCGCTCACACGCGCCCCGACGTTGACGGACGCATCGCGGCCTCCCTATAACCCGGCCGATCCATGAGTTTTCTTGAGTATTGCTTGGCCGCCGGCGCGCTCGCTCTTTCGGTTGCGAGTGCGGTGGCGATCGCACGGTCGCGCTCGCACGCTCGCTCGCGGGCGCTTTCCGCAAAGCGCGGCGATGGCCAAGCGCCCGTCAAAGCCCCCAGCCTTACGCGCGATACGCGCGATGCGTCCGGCGCGACACCCACGCCCAAGGCCCTGGAGCCCGCAAGCGCACCGTCGCAACGGCCCAACGCAGCTCGGGACCTAAGCGGCCTCCGGTCTGGCCTTGCGGCCACACGCGGCGGTTTCATCGCAAAATTGAAGGCAATCGTCGGCGGGCCGCAAGCGATGGCCCCCGAGCTACTCGAGCGCATCGAAGAAGTGATGCTCGCCAGCGACGTCGGCGTGCGGACGACGCAGACCATCGTCTCGCGATTGCACGAAAAGCTAAAACGCCACGAACTCGCCAACGCCGACGCCGTGTGGGATGCCCTCCGAGCCGAAGCGCTGCGCATTGTGAGCCTCGAGTCAAAACCTTTCGCGCTTGCCTCGAGCCGCACGGCACCGTCAGCGACACGCCGAAGCGAGCTCGCGGCACCGTCTGCGCCTGATCTTGCCGGTTCGGCAAAAAGCGACTCACGGACTTTTTCCCGGGAAAAACCTATCGTCGTCTTGATGGTTGGCGTCAATGGCGTCGGGAAAACCACGACCATTGGCAAACTTGCCCACCAGTGGTCGCAGCGCGGCCATCGCGTAATGGTCGCGGCGGCCGATACGTTCCGCGCGGCCGCCGTCGCCCAGCTCGAAGTGTGGGCCGAGCGCACAGGCGTTGAGATCGTCAAAGGTCGACAAGGCGCCGATCCAAGCGCCATCGCGTACGAGGCCATAAAGAAAGCTCAAGAGTCGGGCATCGACATCGTCCTGATCGACACCGCAGGCCGCCTCCACACGAAGGTGAACCTCATGGACGAAATCACGAAGGTAAAGCGCACCATCGCCAAAGCCATGGACGGGGCCCCTCACGAGACGCTGCTCGTGGTCGACGCCACCACCGGCCAAAACGCCCTCGCCCAAGCCACGCACTTCAAAAACGCGCTCGACCTCACCGGCGTTGTTCTGACCAAGCTCGACGGCACCGCGAAAGGCGGCGTCATTCTCAGCGTCTGCGACGAACTCACGATCCCGGTGCGCTACATCGGCCTCGGCGAGCAAGCGGACGACCTCCGCGAATTTATCGCCGACGACTTCGTCGACGCGCTTTTCGCTCGCGACCGCGACGATAGCGGCGATCGCGATGATCGCGATGCGCGCGACCCCACCCGCACCGACGCCACCGCGTAGGTCACCCGACGTCACGCTGCACCACGCCAGATCATCTCGGCACGGACTGCGTAGAGCTCGATTTCGAAGGCGCGTTGCGATTCCCGAGAGCCTTTCCCTCGGTCGGTTTCGTTTTTCGTTCGTGCGAGTGGCGAGTTAGAGATTGCTCGCAAAAAAAAACTCGTGGTAGCTTCTCGGCGGTCGCCACGTTTTCGCTCGAAATGCGGCGCTTTTCTCGAGCATTTGGCGGCTCCACCCGCCCGCGCGCGTGCATCGCCAAAGAAGGGAACTTTCGATGAAGCAGGCTCGATTCTGGCTCCTCTCGGCCGCGGCCATGCTGCTGCCTCACGCTGCTTTCGCGCAGCCGAGACGGCCAGGCGAGAAGGCTCCTGCCCTCGCTCAGCCAGCCACTCCGCCACCCCCGCCGCCCACATCCGTCCCGACAGATCTCGGCGACATCGATTCGCCGGCGCCAGCAGCAGGAGCGAGCAGCGCTGGCGCAGCAGCAGCAGCCGGCTCGACCGGTTCTGCCTCTAGCGGCAGCGGCGATCGCGTGGGCGGCATCTGCGATGTCGACCCTTCCGCGTGCGCCGGAACCGCGCCGGTGGGGGCCTTGCGCGACCGCGACGTGAAAGCCGACATCTACGCGGTTCAACAGATTTACGCGCTTCGTCGAGGCCGCTTCGAGCTGATGCCGTACTGGAGCTTCAGCCTCAACGACCAGTTCGTTGGCCACCCCGGCCCTGGCTTCGGGCTCAACTACTACCTCACCGATGTCCTTGCGGTGGGCATCAACGGCACATTTCACCAGCCATTCAACACGGACCTCGATTTCAACTTCCAAAACCGTCGCGCCTCGCGCGTGGCTGTGCCGCTCAACGAGTACCAAGCGGTGGCAACCGCCAACTTCACCTACGTGCCCATTTACGGAAAGTTCAGCACGTTCCGTGAATTCATCTTTCACTACGATGGCTATGTCGTCGGTGGCGTGGGCGTATTGCGATCGCGGCCGATTCCCGTCATCGACCCCGACAACCGCACGTTCGACTGGAACTCTAACGTCACCATGACCGCCGGCCTCGGGCTGCGTGTATTCATCAATCGATGGTTTGCGGTAACCGCCGAACTTCGCGATTACATCTACGTCGAGCAAGTTGAAAACACACGCATCGCCCCAACCGCGAGCCAGCAGCGCGATCCATCGGCGTTCAAATGGATCGACGAAAAACCTCTCACAAATAACGTTCAAGCACAAATCGGCATTAGCGTCTTTTTGCCTTTTGGCTGGGACTATCGGTTACCGAAGTGAGGCTCCAGTCAAGGACGGTCATGAAGCAACACTTCTCTTTTCGCGAGACGACCATGAAGCGCATCGCATTTGCCGCCGCAACCGCCCTGGGTGTATCGATCGCCTTCGCCGCCAAGCCGCGCTCTGCAGCGGCGCAAGAGATCCAGCTCACCGGGCCTCTCGCGGGCGCGCCTTCGGTGCGCAATCTTCGGCTTCACCGTGAGGGTCGCGTCGAGCTCGCGATCGGCCCCGGCTTTACCCTGCTTGATGAGTATCAGCGCACTATTTTTGCCTCCGGTCGGCTCAATTACAACCTCACCGACTGGCTCGGGATTGGTGTGTTCGGCGGCTACGGCGCGGCGAGCCTCAACACCGACCTCACCGACCGCATCGATGTGACGGCCCCGCGCAACTCGCGCACGGCGACGAACATCCCTCCAGCCAACGGGCCGTCGTTTGCCTCGCAGACCGGCAAGCTGAAATTCATGGCAGCGCCGCAGGTGATTTTCAGTCCATTTCGCGGCAAGCTCGCGCTGTTTCAGAAGCTGTTCGTGGACACCGACTTGTACCTTCACGGCGGCGCCGCCTTCGTGGGCGTCGACGAGCGCAAAGACTGCACGGCCTGCACGGATGCCTCGGCCTTCGACACCCAAACGCGCATCGCGATAGCCCCCACTTTTGGCCTCGGTCTCACGCTGTACACACGGGGCCTCCTCAGCGTGAATCTCGAATACCGGGCCTTTCCACTGCTTGGCGGCTGGAACCGCAGCGGCTACGACACGCGCGGCGCAGGCCCCGACGGTTCGTTTCCCGACAACCAAGTCAACGAAGACGACCGAACCGGCAAGTTCAACCAGATGGTCTTCATCGGTTTGGGTTTTTCATTGCCGGCATCGCCCACAGTCAGTCCGTGATACACAACGCACGACGCGACGACGGCGAAGTCTCCCCATCGTCGTCGCGAGTGAATCAGCGTTGCACGCCCCGGTTCGGTTTCGACAGCGACGCGACCTAGCCGCGCTTGGTGATGCGACCTGAGCCGTCTACCGAATAGGCATACGGCAGTGCCTTTCGGACTGCATCGCGCGCGTCATCGGCGACTTCCCAGCCGAGCGCAACAAAGCCGTCGGCGACTCGGCCCTTGACTCGCACACTCTCTTCATCGAGGAGCAGCTTGAGAAGCGCCGACACTGAATTCGCATCTTTCTGCGCG
>Ga0164293_10005859_pt1 | contig 10470 bp, 8 predicted proteins | sample GEODES118metaG_FD_111487 | JGI IMG/M metagenome (GOLD analysis project Ga0164293, IMG submission 111487) | Eutrophic lake water microbial communities from Lake Mendota, Wisconsin, USA - GEODES118 metaG | ecosystem: Environmental > Aquatic > Freshwater > Lake | place: USA: Lake Mendota, Wisconsin...
ATAGAAACGGTAAAAGCCTTCTAAAGTAATTTTTACGAGAAATTTCCGTTTGATACTTTAAAACTATATTCGTTTTTTTATTTTAAACAATTGTTAAAAACGGACTTTACATTACCTATTCACTCATGAGAGTTCTATTACTTTTAGTTTTTTTCATAAATACCTTAGCGTCATTCGCCCAGAAAGTAGAAACACTTGGTGGTGCCGTGAATACCGAGTACAGCGAAATACACCCATTAATTGCTCCTGATGGCCAGACCCTCTATTTTGTGCGTGTGAGCCATCCATCTAACAACTTTGGTAAAGACGGCAGCAACGATGTGTGGTTTTCAGACCTAATGAGCGATAAACGCTGGGCCGTGGCTCGTAAAATGGCCAACACTATCAATAAAGATCGTTACAATGATTTATTTAGCATAACTCCAGACGGCAACACCGCTCTCATACGTGGTGTATATGCCAACGGCCGTAAAACTGACGAAGTGGGAATTTCGATTTGTAAAAAAAAAGGAACTACTTGGGGACAACCCAATAAACTGGATATCCCGAAACTCGATGCCATGATAAAAGGCCAATTCTTAACGGCATTTTTGAGCAACAGCGGCAAGGTCTTGATATTGGCCTTTAGTGAAAAAAAGAACTCAAAAGAAGACGACTTATACCTCAGCCTTTTAGATAAATCAGGAAAATGGTCTAAGCCTGAGAGTTTGGGCGGCGACTTGAACACATCGGCTTCTGAAACAACGCCTTTTTTGGCTGCTGATAACAGTACCCTTTATTTTGCTTCAGACCGCAAAGGAGGCGAGGGAGGCTTTGATATCTGGATGAGCAAACGAAAGGGCAAATCTTGGACGGGCTGGAACAAACCGATAAACCTTGGAAGAGATATAAACTCCGACAAAGACGAGATGTATTTTTCGATAGAAGCTTCTGGAGAGTTTGGTTATATGTCGAGCAAAAACAAAGCAATTGGTAAATCTGACTTGTTTAAAATTAGGCTAAAAGAAGAAGTTAAAAAAGCATCCGACGATGCTGCACTTACGGCTTCAAAAAATGCAGAAACCAAAGAGAATGGCAATAAAAAAGACGAAGTACCAGTGTTGGCTCCAACTCCAACCATCTTACTCAGCGGCGTGGTAAAAGACCAAAAAACAGGCAAACCTGCAGAAGCGAGAATCATTTATGAAGATCTCGATAGTGGCGAAGAACTCGGTGTGGCTGATTCTAATCCTGTAACTGGAGAATACAAAATTTCGCTGCCTTATGGCAATAGATATGCTATCAGAGCAGAAGCCAAGGATTTTATACCAGTCTCAAAAAACATCGATTTGACCATACAAGGTGCATTTAAAGAAATAAAAGACTTGGATTTGGCCATTGCTCCCATACAAACAGGTGTCACCGTGCAGCTCTACAATATTTTCTTCAAATTTGGCCAAGCTGCACTTGAGCCAGAGTCGTTTTTTGAACTTGACAGAATGATAGCCGTAATGAACCAAAACCCAACGATGGTCATTGAGGTTCAAGGACACACCGACAACGTGGGTTCAGAAGATGCCAACTTGAGGCTTTCGCAACAACGAGCCGATGCCGTTAGAGACTATTTTATTTTGAAAAAAATAGCTACAGACCGGGTAAAAAGTGCAGGATTTGGCGAATCAAAGCCTATAGCCTCCAACGCCACAACGGAAGGCCAAGCCAAAAACCGTAGGGTGGAATTTGAGATAAAGAGGAAATGATAGTTCAATTTAGCAATTTCTTTAAAGTTTGCAAACAACATTTTGTAAGGAAAGAATTCTTCCGTTTTTAAAATCCCTTGGAAAGTTTCTTTCATATCTTAAAACAGAAGTAGTTAATTTAGAGTATATTGAACATTTTTTTCAGCCTAAAAACTAAATGATTATGTTTAAGAAACTATTTTTTATTTCAGTACCCGTTTTCTTCATTTTAGATATGCTTTGGATAGGCTTGGTGGCGAAAAGCTTTTATGCCAAGGAAATAGGATTTATGATGAAATCTGAAGTAAACTGGACAGCTGCTATCATATTTTACCTTATTTTTTTAGCAGGTTTAACCGTATTTGTAATTGTCCCAGCTGTAGAAAAAAACAATTGGAAAGACGCCATGATATATGGTGCTTTTTTTGGACTCGTAACTTACGCAACATTTGATCTCACCAACTTGGCCACCATAAAAAACTGGCCACTCACTGTAACTATTGTGGATTTGATTTGGGGCATGGTTTTGTCGGCCTCTGTGAGTGTAGCTACTTTTTTTATAGCTTCAAAAATAAACTAATGGAGCACTTCACCTATCCAGCCATTCTGCTGTTCTTGTACATGAGCAGCTGTTTTCTAATAGCTTACCTCAAAAACAGAAACGACATCGCTGACGTAGCATGGGGATTAGGATTTATTTTGATGGCCTGGAGTTCCTACTATTTTTCGGTTACCAAAACCCCTCTTTCATTATTTGCAAACACCTTAGTTACTATTTGGGGAATCCGACTATCGTGGCATATTTTTTTAAGAAACAAAAACAAAACGGAGGATTTCAGGTATTTGGCCTGGCGGAACGAATGGGGCAAGTGGTTTTATTTCAGGTCGTTTTTTCAAGTTTATATGCTACAAGGACTTTTTTTGTTTGTCATCAGCAGCCCTATTTTCTTTATAAATAACACTTTAGAAATACAAAACAATATTTGGACATGGATAGGTGCAACCATCTGGCTGATAGGTTTTTTGTTTGAAACCATCGGTGATGCCCAGCTCTCCATTTTCAAGAAATCAAACAAAAACAAGATCATTGAAAGCGGCTTGTGGAAATACACACGGCATCCCAATTATTTCGGAGAAGTATTGCTTTGGTGGGGGATATGGCTGATGAGTCTGGTTAAATTACAAAACTTCTGGGGAGTCATTGGCCCACTTACCATCCATTATCTGATACTTTATGTCTCGGGAGTGCCTATGTTGGAGAAAAAATATGAAGGCAACCCCGATTTTGAAAATTATAAAAAAAGAACCAACAGATTTCTTCCTTGGTTTTCAAAAAATGACCAATAACTTTCAAAAAAGCTATTGGCCAGTATTATTTTAATGCTGCACACCACCCTCACCATGCACATGTCCATGGTCAAGTTCTTCAGCAGTGGCATCTCTAATGCCCATCACTTTTCCCTCAAACTTCAGCGTTTTCCCCGCAAGTGGATGATTAAAATCTACTTGCACTGTATCACCTTCAACAGCATAAATTCTACCGGTGATTTGGCTTCCGTCGTCGTTGGTAAAAGGCACGAAATTACCAATTTCTAACAAATCAGCCGGCACTTCGCCATTTTCTATCTTGAACATTTCCAAAGGAAAATCAGCGACATCATCCTCCGAAAAGTCGCCAAATCCTTCTTGTGGGTCTAATTGAAAATCAAACTCTTCGCCTACTTTTAGGCCGGCCATTTTCACCTCAAAATCTACTGGAAGACCACTGTGACCTGCCAAATAGACCATAGGTTGATCTTCGCCCACCACTTCTACTATTTCGTAGTCGTCTTCTTCACTCTGAATATACAGCTCGTAGGTAATCGTAACTACTTTTTTTTCAGATATTTGCATTTTTTTATTGATTTTTTAAAAGTAGATAAAAATACGATTTTTAAAGATGAAGCCCTCCACCAATAAAGAATATTAAGCTACCTTTGCGATTTGAAATTTTAAAGCAAAACTACGAATAAATTTATGTCAAAAAATTATTTAGGACTTTTAATGCTCTTCTTGTTGGTCTCTAAAAGTTTTGCACAAAAGAAAAACAATGACTTTAACTACTATATAAAAAAAATTGACAGCAAAATAAAAATTGACGGAAAATCTGATGATGCGGCATGGGCAAATGCCCAAATTGCCACGGATTTTTATCAGGTTTTGCCCATGGACACCAGCATGGCCAAAGTAAAAACCGATGTAAAGTTTTGCTATGACGACAAAAACCTGTACGTACTTTTTATTAATTATAACTACATAAAAGGCTCCAACATCGTGGAGTCAATGAAACGCGATTGGAGTTTTGGAAAAAATGATAATGATTTGCTCTTTATAGATACTTTCAACGACCTTACGACTGGTTTTTCATTTGGCTCCAATGCACGTGGTGGCCAATGGGACGGCTTGATGTCTGGAGGCTCTTCGATAAATTTGAGTTGGGACAACAAATGGCAATCAGAGGTAAGTTTTGATGAAAACCAATGGACATGGGAAGCTGCCATTCCTTTTAAAACTTTGAGATACAAAGAAAACGTAAGTACGTGGGGTTTAAACTTTAGCCGTTTGGACCTAAAAACGACTGAAAAATCGTCTTGGACACCCATTCCGAGGCAATTCCCTACGGCATCCTTGGCTTTTACCGGCAATTTGGTTTGGGACACCCCTCCCCCATCGCCAGGAGCCAATATTAGCGTTATTCCATTCATAACCAGTGGAATCAACAAAAATAATCAAGCAAAAACAGATGCTAAAGGCGAATTTGGAGCTGGTTTTGATGCAAAATTCGGACTAACTTCTTCACTTAACCTCGACCTGACGGTTTTACCCGATTTCTCACAGGTTGAAGTCGATGTTCAGCAAACCAACTTGGATCGTTTTGAATTGTTTTTCCCTGAAAGAAGACAATTTTTTATAGAAAATGGAGATATTTTTAACAATTTTGGTTCGGCCAGCCTGCGTCCATTTTTTTCAAGAAGAGTGGGCTTGGATGCACCTATTTATTACGGATCTAAAATTTCAGGAAAACTCAATGAAAATTGGAGAATTGGTGGAATGAATATGCTAACGGGAAAAAACTCTAATGGAGTAGCTGGGTCAAACTACACCGTTCTATCAACCCAAAGAAAAGTTTTCAAGAGGTCTTACATCGGTGCCATTTTTGTAGATAGAGAAACCACCCTTAAAAAAGGCCAAGACCCAAAAAACACCTTGGCGGACTTCAATAGAACCTTTGGATTGGAGTATTATTTGGCCTCCGCTGACAACAAATGGTTAGGCAAAGCCTTTGCTTTCAAGACTTTTTCACCGGGAATTGAAGGTCGAAATAATGTAGCCTCCGTAAATGTTTCTAGAACCAATAGGAAATATATTTTATCATACACTGCGGAGTCTGTAGATATGGACGTAAAAGCAAACGAAGTAGGATTTGTACGACGCAACAATTACGTGCATTCCAGAACAGAGGCCACATACTTGTTTTTTCCGAAAGGAGGAAAAATCCTATCTCACGGACCTAGCATAATGATGTCGTATTATTTTTCTCAAAATCAGTTAGATAAAAACGAAAATACGAACGTGATTTTCTACAAATTTAACCTCCGAACTCAAGGAACGTTTACGATTTGGACGGCAACAGATTTCGTAAAACTTACAGGCAAGTTTGATCCAACGGGCTACAAAAAAGAATATTTAGACTCTGCCCAAGTACACAAATGGAAAGCGTGGGGAACGATGTTTAATTCTAAACCACAGTCGGTTTTTACCTATGGTTTTGAAACCCGATACGGAGGATATTATGCTGACGGAAAACGACTAAAGCTTGATGCCGAGGTGGCATATAGATTTCAACCTTATGCTTCTATTGGTTTAAAAGGCAATTTCAATCAATTGACATTTGAGGAAGACAAACGCTTGCCAGAAGTCTTGAGAAACACCACCCATAACCTCTGGTTATTAGGACCAAGGTTGGATGTTACACTGTCTAACAAAATATTTTTCACGAACTTCATGCAGTACAATAATCAAACCAACAACTTTAATATCAACACCCGCTTCCAATGGCGTTATAGCCCAGCATCCGATTTATATCTGGTATATACCGATAACTATTTCGCAGATACATTTGCACCCAAAAACAGGGCTATTGTGTTGAAATTCACTTACTGGTGGAATGTTTAGTTGATTGTATGTTGGTTTACATGAAATAGTATAAAATAAATTCATTCAAAATCCATAAAATAAACTAAATGCTGAAGGATAAAATTATAGGTTCGGATACATAGTACTCAAAATTTAGACTCCCCTTACCAATATTGAATACAGTGCTGCATTTTAGAAAAACTTCATCGATGAACGTTTGAATAAACCTCCTAAATGAGAATTTTCCTCAACATAACCGATTTGATACACAAGCGGTAAGCTCCAAAATAGAAAGAAAATTAATCAAAAATACATTTCCAACCTTCAACCTCAATGCTACCGCAAAAAAAAATTAAAAAAACCAGCACATCGAGAAAATTTCTAATTTTTAGTATCTCAGTAAATGTAAAAAACAGAGTGATTGTTTCATAAATAATTGATATTAAACAACTAAGACGACAGATATTGTTACAATAAAAATACCCCACTTTATGTTAAAACAAACCTAAAAGTGCTTAATTTTCAAAAAGTTATAGTGGATTTTTCTTAGTTATTTGGACGTCAGAAATATTTTTTTTAATTTTTTCTGTTTTTTTTTTAACAATTCAAAGATATAAAGGTTATAATTGCAGAAAATTTTTTCTAACCTTTATAATAACAACAGTTATGGAACATCTCAAAATCGCAACAGACAATTACGTTGCATTCACGTTTTTCATCGGCACTATGGCCATGATGGGAGCAGCAGTATTCTTCTTCATGGAGGTAGGTAATACCTCTGCCAAATGGCGTACGTCAGTTTTAATTTCTGGTATCATCACCTTCATTGCAGCGGTTCACTACTACTACATGAGAGGGTACAATTTGGAAACAGGTGAGTCACCAACTTTCTTCAGATATGTTGACTGGTTGTTAACTGTTCCGTTGATGTGTGTTGAATTTTATTTAATAACACAAAAAGCGGGTGCAAAATCAAGCTTACTTTGGAAGTTAATTGCTGCTTCGGTAGTCATGTTAGTAACTGGCTACGTTGGAGAGGCTATCTACCCTACTGAAACGCAAAGCTGGGTATGGGGTGCTATCTCAGGTGCAGCTTACTTCTACATTGTTTACTTGGTATGGTATGGTGATGTTGCTAAACTTGCGGCATCAAGCAGTACAGCGGTTGCAAGTGCTGTTAAAACCTTAGGCTGGTTTGTATTAGTTGGTTGGGCAATCTACCCTCTAGGTTACATTTTAGGAACCAAAGGTGGTTTATTCGGAATGCAACTAGTGGCAGATCCTGCAGCAGCATCGCATGCTATGGACATCGTTTACAACATCGGTGACGCAGTAAACAAAATCGGTTTCGGTTTGGTGATTTACGTGTTGAGCAGAAAAGCTGAATAATCATAGCAATGAAATGAGTACCACAACTGGTACTCATTTTTTTTTATAAAATGGAATATCAACATATTATAATTGGTGGCGGGTGTGCAGGTTTTCAATTAGCTAAAACTATGTTGGAACTACCCAAAGAAAGCATTCGGTCAATTCTAATCATAGAATCCTCAAAAGTACACGCACCGAAATCTTGGTGTTTTTGGTCAACAATTTCACATCCTTACAGACATTTAGTTGAAAAAGAATGGCACTCACTAGGTTTCAAAGCCTACCAAAACCAAAAAAACCTCCCACTTAAGCATCAAACATATCAGTATATCGATAGCACTAGTTTTATATCTCATCACTTGTCATTGTTTGCCAAAGACCCTAGATTAACTATAGTGTACCAAACCGTATCAGGAATTGAAGAAACCGAAAATGGTTGTTTGGTTCAATGCGAAAATGGAGCTTATCATTCAGAGTATGTTTATAATAGTGTTCCGCACTTACAAGAAAAACCTTATTTTAAACCCAAAGTTTGGCAGCACTTTCTTGGATGGGAAATAACTACATCAGAAAATAGTTTCGATACTGAGAAAGCCACATTGATGGATTTTGATGTAGACAAAAATGAGGATGGCAGGTTTATTTATATACTTCCTTTTACAGAAAAAAGGGCTCTTGTTGAATGCACCGTATTTTCAACCCAAGAATACGCATTAGAGTCGTTTGAGTGTTCATTAAGATCTTACCTTGAAAAAAAATATAGCAACGACTACACCATATCGAAAATAGAAAGAGGTACTATACCAATGATGCCAAAGATAAATGCTGAAATAACAAAAAGGATAATTCCAATTGGCACAGCGGCAGGATGTATAAAAGCAAGCACAGGTTACTCTTTTACAAGAAATTTAGAACATACAACAAAAATAATTGGATACTTACAGGGTAATAATAAAAGGCCAAAATATGCTTATTCACGCTTTACTTTCTATGATAAGCTGTTGCTTTGGATTATAGAAAATCAGCAATCGGAAATAAAAAAAATATTCTATCTGCTATTTAAAAACAATTCGATAAAAAACATTTTAATGTTTCTAGACGAAAGGACAAGTATAGTACAAGACCTAAGAATATTTTACTTTTTACCAAAACGCACTTTCATTAAAGCTCTAATAAAGAGTAAATTAGTTGACTTAGCACCCATAAAATTTACTAAAAAAAGATATTTGGGTTCAATAAAAACTGCTTTTACTTTTTGGCAAAAAACCGAAGTTGTTTCAATGCAAAAAAACATAATAGATTGAGAGCAAAAATATTGGCCTCTGGTATCATTCTAGTTATAGTTAATTATTTCTTAGAAATTCCAGAGGAAACACAAATGATTATTTTTGGAATTACCATAATTCTGACCGGCATACCTCACGGATCACTGGATTTTTACTTAGCAAAACAAAACCAAACTTGGTATAATCAAGCTTTTTCAAATAAACGTTTTTATTTCAATTATCTATTGAATATGGTATTGTTTGGTATGGTTTGGTACATTTCCCCATTTCTATCAGTACTATTTTTTCTCTTCATTTCTGCATTTCATTTTGGAGAAATAGACTTTGTAAACAAAGGTCAAGCTCAGGTACCTTGGTATCTTTCCTCCATTTATGGCTTAACTATAATTGTATACATTATCGCTTGCCACTCAGAAGAATCGATAAAAATATTGCATTATTTACTACCAAAAATAGAAATATCATCAAATACGATACCATTGGGTAAGTCATTTTCAGAATGGATTTTGATTATATCCTTTATCTCATTCTTTCTAATAAATATTGTCCACTTACTTACAAAATCTATCAAGAACTTAATTTTTAAACTTATAAATCAAACCTTCTTTATCTTACTAATCATAAAATTTTTACCCTTTTATTTGGCCTTTGCTTTCTATTTTGGAATATGGCATTCCCTTTTATCATTTGAAGCAATTCTACAAAGTCTACATCTTGAAAACACCACAGAAGATTGGCTGAAGTTAATGAAGAAAGCGTTACCTTTTTCACTGCTTTCATTCATTGGTTTGGCTATTTTGATATATATTGGATATAATGGTCGCAATACACCACAAATTGTCAGTTTACTTTTTATAGGGATTTCTATCCTTACGCTACCGCACTTTCAAGTATTCTCTAAAGCCTTAAATAAAAATCGTTCAACCGAGACAAATGTTGCATCGTAAACTCAAATTTATGTGTTTCTCGCAATTTTAGATGAATCTTGTCCATTTTTCATTAAATTGCCCTTCAAAACCTCTAACATGAATAAAAGGCAATTCTTGAAAACTATTGGACTTTCGGCACTTTCTACGCCTGTTTTTAGCAAATCTTTTCATAGTACAATCACCGAAAAAGAAAATGTTTCGGCAGAAGAATTAGCCCAAGATGAAACCTTTTGGAAGAAAATCAGGGCGGATTATAAGCTAAACCCAGCGTTTATCAATCTTGAAAACGGATATTATTGCATAAGTCCTACGCCAATAAAAACTGCATTTACAAAAAACATAGACGAAGTTAATTTACTGGGGTCGTACTACATGCGAAAGATGCGATTCCCTGATAATGAAAAAGTTAGAGCCAAACTAGCTGAGGCCGCGGGTTGTACCTACGAAGAAATAATAGTGACCCGAAACACCACGGAATCCATTGACACTGTGATATCGGGATATGACTGGAAACCCGGCGACGAGGCGATTATGGCCGAGCAGGATTATCCCTACATGATTCAGCACTTTGAACTGATGGCTCAGAGATACGGAATGACCAACAAGATTTTGTCTGTGCCAATGCACCCAAAAAGCGACGACGAAATAGTGAAAATGTACGAGTCTGCTATTACAACCAAAACTCGTCTTTTGATGGTAAGCCACATCATTAATATTACTGGACAAATACTGCCAGTCAGAAAAATCTGTGACATGGCCCACAGGCATGGCGTAGATGTGGTAGTGGATGGTGCACATGCATTTGGTCAGTTTGAATACAAAATATCAGACCTCAACTGTGATTATTACGCCACGAGTCTCCACAAATGGCTCTCAGCACCACTCGGAGCTGGTTTTTTGTATATTAAAAAAGACAAAATAAAAAATCTTTGGGCCATGTTTGCCGACAATGGCTATCCACAAGATGATATCAGAAGGGTGGTTCATACG
>Ga0164293_10005860_pt1 | contig 10470 bp, 20 predicted proteins | sample GEODES118metaG_FD_111487 | JGI IMG/M metagenome (GOLD analysis project Ga0164293, IMG submission 111487) | Eutrophic lake water microbial communities from Lake Mendota, Wisconsin, USA - GEODES118 metaG | ecosystem: Environmental > Aquatic > Freshwater > Lake | place: USA: Lake Mendota...
AAACAGGTAACAAATACCTGGTCATTAGCCTCTGGAGTAATAGCCACAGGTTCATTGCAAAGATCGCAATAGATAACAATATCCTGCGGTTCTGTGAGCTCTCCGCCCATGATGGTTGCTGTGCCATCATCAAAGATTACCATTTCGCCCATTTATAATCCCAACCTATCTTCGCATTTCTCACATAATGCAACAAATAAACCGTCATCACGCTTGTAATCATTTAGCATTGTGTCCTCATCGCAGTCATTGCAATTACCCACACCGGAATAGCCAAAGAAGCTGTAAACATGCTTAGTCATCATGCGCGTACCTTCTGTGCTCGCCATGATCCATTAGGTGCTATTTCATACCAGATAATGTCATCGCCCTTTTGGCATCGAAGCATTGCGCCACTAGCTGCGCCAACGCACTTAAAGTGACCCCAAGGCTTACCAGCCTTAGATGTACCAGTTGCCCACACCATCTCACCATGCTCACATCGTGGAACATCCTTGTCAGTTGTGCCGCCTATAATCTCTTTGACTGTGTTCACAGCTTGTTCGCTTGTTATCGGCATTGCAACAGTCTTAATTGTCCAAGGATCATCTTCCTTCACGACAGGGATATAGTCTTGCTTTGGCTCTGCGAGCTTTGTTCTTGCGACCTTAACCATTTCCTCTTTGCTTGGTCGCTTACCCTTGCTTGCATAACCAGCATTCGCAAGTGCTCTGCCGATCGCGCTAGTTTCACAGTTTTCCAATGCGCTAGTTGCATTAACGCCTCGACTGCTAATCGTTTCCTCAGCGAGCCCGCTGGCGAACGGCGTGCTATCAGCGAAAGTACGATAAAGCCATGCTTTAACAATGTATCTGTCATTCTGGAAACTCACTAACTCCGTTTCAACGCGGAAATCTGGGAAGTCCTTAATGAACTTCTCTAGTCTTACTTCTACTGTTTCGTAATCATCTAGATTAAACATAAAGTTCATCTGCCTCTGTTTGTAGTTGGACTGCTATCGCCAAGTAGGCTATTGCATCGATGTAAGAATCTTCGTGGCTTGGGGTTTCTGTGATTCTGGCAAGTTTGACTTCGACCATTGCAAGAGCAGCTTGTGCGTCTGTGATTGGGTAATCAAGTAGACAGGATAGCCTTGCAGCGATGCGACCTTGATTGATTTTCGGATGACCGTAGACCTTGCCACGATCTTGCATGATATCGATTGCATTGATGAGTGCCTCTGTTGCTTTCACTTACCCACCTGCTCGTAATACTTACGGACAGCCTTGCGACCATCGACCAGCCCTTGATCGTAGCCAGTTTCCTGACCCCATCTGAATGTAAAGTAATTTGCTAAGCAAAGCCCAACAACTGTAAGGATTGTTAAAGAGTTCATATAGCCCTTTCTTGTCCTGTATTTCAGGAACAGGGAAAGTGTTACACAGCTAGTGGGATTTATTCAGTAGATTTTGATAACGAAACGGTAACAATTCTGAGTCATCCATTTGGTCATCAATGTCCCGTAGGACATGGTTACCGAGCGCGCCCGTATCTCTTACCTGACACAAGGAAAGTACCGTCCTTCTCTAGGTTAATGATGCTGACCTGCACATTCGTACCGATTTCCTCGATGACGATAAACGCCTGTTGCCAGTTCATTGTGCCCTTAGTGTAATGAGCCTGTCGGACATCCATGAGATGCCCACCTTCCCAGCCTCTCAGGATACGCCCTATTTTGCCCCCAGAAGCCTCTGTAAAGGCTGATTGACCTGCTCTGTGTGTGTGTCCACATATAACGCTAATACCATGCCTACGAGCCGCCTCAAGGGCTGTAAGACCAGGTGTGGGCTTGACGGACTGTTCATCACCATGTAGGGCAATAATGCCTCTAGCGACAGCGTAGGGCTTCTTATGGTAGGTGATTCCTAGTTCATCAAGCTTCATGAACTTTTCAAAGCGCAACTCAGGCAATGCTAAGAAGGCTGGAATCTTCTTCATGATGACATTGTAAAGACGGTCTGTGTGATTGCTACGGATCATGTGAGCATCTTTAGTGTGCTCAACCAATGACCAAAGAACTTCAACTGCTTCATCTCTATCAGCAGCTAGTGTTTGTTCGTACCATCCTGGAGTGTTTTCTGTCCATCGGGAAATCTGTGGTAAGTCGATTTCATCGCCAAGAGTGACGACAGAATCGGGGCGTACAGCTTTAATATACGCTGCAACATTTTTTACTGCTACTGGATCGTGATAGGGAACTTGTAAGTCTGGAACTACAACAGTTCTTTTCATTCATCCTCATCGTCATACCAGTCTGGCTCTGGGATATTTGGGTTAATTGGAGTAGGCAGAATCCAGTCCGGATACGCGTTTTTTTCTGTAATTATGCCAAGTGCCAAATCAACATCGAAACCTGCTCTGCGTAATGCACGATACATTTCATGCACACCGATAGCCCAGGCATCTAGTTTGGAATAGCCTTCATCCACTAGTTTCTTAGTTGCTTTTCTTGCCAGGTGTAAATTGTCACCTCTCCAATAAAGAAATGATTGTTTCGACACGCCCTTCAAGTCGATTCAATCTGTCATTCATTGATGAACCGCCGTTAGGTTTTAGTTCAGCCAAGTAATGCTTCACTAGCCAGCGAACTGATCCTGCAAAGCCAGTAACGATAGAGATAACTGCAACTGCTAGAGCCGCCCAGTTAAGGGCGTTCATTATGCGATTTGCTCGTCTGTCGGGTCAAGGTACTTGACGATTGGTGCTACTAACGCAGAAGCAAGAACTGCATATTCCGGACGGATGTCAGCAACTAAAGCAAGTCCTAAAGTGATTGCTGAGATAGCAACTGCCTTTAGATATGACTTAACTGCATTCTTTGTGTTTTTTGATACTTTCATCTGTCTGCTCCTAGCATCGGGATATCAAACCAGCTACCGTTCTGGTCGCCTTCTTTAGTAAAACTAATATGGATATGAGCGTGATGAGAATTGATTCCTTTATATTTGACCCAACGCCAAAGTGATTTTCTGGATGCAATCTTTCCTGCATAAATGATGTAGGACACTCTGCGGTCTTTCTTGGCACATAGGCGTATTTGGTCGGCAAGATAAGCACCTGTGCTGGGGCGTGAGTCGAAGTCCTTATCCACATCAATAGCCCTGACGATTCCGTTAGACGGATCGGGATTGTGGTCACTCTTACGATTGGAGTGTGCGGCATCGCCTATCCAACCATCTGACTTACGATCTCTATCTGGAAACGCATCATCGATTTGTTCACGAAGCTGTTGTCCAGCCTTACTCAGTAGTGGTTTCATTTAACACCCACTTGCCATCTGAATTGAGGGAATAACCGAACCCGTAAGGGCAAGGTTCATTGATTTTCAAAGAGTTCACTTGGATCAACTTCTACGATTGGTGCAATAAAAATATCTTGAACAGGATCATAAAAATAACCAACCCCAGCAAAGCATCCACGAAAGTTTGCATTGTAAGAAGTTTGAATCCATCGACCACCTAGATTTAATGTTTCAGATAAAAATGTTTCACCTTCTGCTTCCATAGAATTATCTACGGCAAGAACACGAAGAACCATATTGTTTTCATCTACTTCTGCAAAGTGCGCCATTAGAAAGTGATGCTCCCTGATCCTGTGAACTTGTAATAACGGTATCCACCAGTTGTGTAAAGAGTTGGAGAACCTGTTGTAGAAGCTGCTGCTGCGTATGTATCTGAGTAACGGATAATAACAATTCCTGAACCGCCAGCTCCACCTGCGTATCCAGTACCGCCGCCACCTGCTCCACCGCCTGTGTTTGCTGTGCCGCTGTTTCCTATTGTAGCTGCTCGACCATTTCCACCACCGCCAGCTCCACCTGCTCCATCAACAGAGTTACCCATACCGCCGCCGCCGCCGGCATAGTAACCTGACGCACCAGATGAAGTTGCAGTAGCCCAAGAAGAATAAGTATTTACACCGTCACCACCAACACCTGCTGTTGTGCTTGTACCGTTACCGCCTACTGCACCAGCACCACCACCGCCAGAACTTGTATCTTGGCCACCAGTAGATGTATTAGAACCACCGTTGTTACCTTGTCCTGCAGTTCCAGCACCACCGCCATTATTACCAAATGCACCACCGCCAGAACCACCAGCAGCACCAGGCCTGTTATCAACAGAACCACCACCACCGCCACCAACGGCTGCTGTTAAAGCACCGAATTGTGAGTTTGTTCCATTTGTGCCTTTGTTTGTTGTAACAGTTGCACCTGCTCCGCCACCACCAACTGTTACTGTGTACGCAGTACCTTTAAAAAAAGTATTTGCTGCGGTATAAGCAAGACCACCAGCACCTGCACCACCACCACGTGTTCCACCACCGCCGCCGCCGGCTACTGCAAGAACATCAACAATAAGAGATGGCAAAGAATAACTTTGTGGGCCAACGATTACATTAAGCAATTGCGCCCACCACGTACCAAGTATCAGTTGCAGTTTTAATGCAAGCGGCTGTTTTGTATTGACCTAAAGTTGGTGAAGCTGCTGTTGCACCTGCGCTAAGAACAGTTGTTGTTCCTGGCGTAACTGCGCTAATTGTGCAAGTTCCTGCACCTTTGTTTAATACTGTAATAACTGTTCCAACTGCAAATGCAACTGAAGCATTTGTTGGTAACTTAAATGCAACCGCTGTTGCTTTATTCATTGGAATAAGTGCCTGATAAGAGTCATTAAGAACTGCTGTGTAATCACCAGTCTGGTCTGAACCAACTGTGAAAGTAACCAAGCCGTTGAACATAGCAGCCGACAGAACATCTCCTGTTGCCGCTGGGAATCCTGTTGCCATTATATTCTCCTAATAAGATAGAACGCTAGTGCCTAGAATACCAAACAATGACGATCCAATGATGAATCCATCGATGATTGGTTCTAGGGTGGTGAATTGGGTTTTCCAGGTGTTAGGAGTAATGCTGTGTGCTACCCCAAATACCTGCAAAGTCTTGGTTAAGGCTGAAGAGCCTGGCTGAGTTGTTGTAATTGTGACAGGATCGAAGAACTCAAGTCCTAGAGCTGCCACAATTCCTGCATCATAATCTCTGGTATAAAGGTCAAGCGTGATGGAATCACATCGGGTCGTGGTTTCTGCTCTGGACGCGACATAAGCCTTTCCATAATTCATGGCTTCTGCATCAGTTTCCATGAGAAGTTCTTGTTGGTTATACGAGTGAATAAAATACTTGTCAATAGAAGCTTGATTTGATGTCGATTGAGTTGTTCCACCTAGACGAGTAATCTGGGCTGAGTTATAAATAAGAACATCGTTGAGAAGCCATAAAGCGTTAAAGTATTCAATGCCTGAGCCATCGTCATTAAAGACAACTGGAGTGCCACTTACGCTTTGTGTTGTATATGCTCTATCTTGAAATACAAATGAGCCAGAAGCATTGATATATAAAGCACCATATTCAGAGATTTCCACTTTCTGCATGGCTTCTAAGGCTGTTCTAGCCGTTCCAGGATCAGCTTGTAAAGTTGTCTGTCCTGCATCAATATCGCGCATAGAACTAGGCCATGAGATTGAATCAAGAATCTTGTTTATTCTTGCTCCTGATAACTGTCCAGCAGTAGCTCCTGTAACTGTTGAGATTTGAGCATTTTGGGCAAGTCTAAAAGCATCAACTGCCGTGATAGTTGTATAAACAACATCACCTATATTTTTAGGAGTAGTTGTCGAATAACCAGTAATAAAGCCAGAAAAAATTGGGTAAGTAGTGCTGTTATAAGTTGCAGTTATCTGCACCTTACGCATTGGATTCAGAAGCCCATAGTAAGGGCTGGCAGTATTTTGAGGGTTAAAGTCACCATTCTGATCTACAATGCGAAGTGATAACTGACCTGTTTGAAATTGGTCTGCTTGAGCATTACGCCCACGCGATGTGTCAATCTTGTCTACTTGAGAAGATACATCGACAATGATGGCACTTGAGTCTGCTAGTACATCAACCCCAAAGATACCTGAACCAATAATAAACGCCTGTGCAAAGTTTGGTCCAGTAGAAAAGTTAATGGTTGCATTGATTGTTGGAACAGCCATCAAATAGCCCCAGCGTAGGTGGTGGAGTTCCCATATCTATTAAGGTCTTGGATTGCTCCTTGAACTACTGCTGCAATCTGTTGATCGCCTATGCCTTGTGCATTGATAATGTAGGTAGGAGAACCACCGCTTGAAGTATTTATTGACGCGTTACTCATGCTTAGTCGATTCTGAAGTGCTGAAATGTCTGGCATTGATTTGTCAAGCATTCCACGAATAACTGTTCTTTGTTGCTCTATTGGAACATTTTGTGTTAAAACCTGAAGCTGATTAAGTTCTGCTGAAATCCTGTCAAGCATTGCTCTAATTGTTGCTCTGATTGCTTCTATAAGTTGTGCAAAAGCATTTTCTGCTTCATTGGCTTTTTTAATCATTCCAGCCATAGCGGTATTCTGATCATGGATTGCAATGAGCGATAATAAACGCATCTTTGTTTCAGAGTCAGTTGATTCATTAAGTGCTGCGTATAAGCCAATGCGTTCTACATCAAACTTCTTTTCTAGCTCAAGAAGGGCTAACTGGTCTGCTGTCAGAGTTAGTTTTCTAGTGGTGTTGTCGTTATCAATCTTAGATAATGTGTTTTTTGTCTTTTGAAGTTTGAGCGCATCAGCATTGGCTTTATCGATTGCCTTGCGTTGTCCAGGTGATTGAGCAGGAGTGCCTGCTGAACGCGTCTTGCTTGATTGACCTAATTTTGAAAGAAGTCCAATTCCTGAAATTTGAGTACCAGCGGCTAAAACATCACCAATGAATCCTGCACCTGGTATAGATTTGATTGCTTTTGTAAGAACACCGATGCCATAGATTGCATTGCCAATCTGAGTGGCAAAGCCTTCCATTGCGGTTGTTGCTCCGCCAATGCCTTCTTCTCCTGCAACCATCTGCATAGCATCAAGAAGGTCTTTGCCGATAATCTCTTTGGCGTTATTGGATGCAACTGTGAGCTTAGCAATCGCTCCTGAGTAGCCTTCAGCTGCGGCTAAAGCCTGACCAGAAAACTTCTTTGTGAGTTCGCTAGTAATTAAATCTAAGTCACCAGATGCGAGAGTGGCTTTAGATAAGCCTGCACCTAGACGGCTAAGGGCTGTTGTCTGCCCACCATAAGCCTTTGCAAGTGCCATAGATACGGCACCTAAGTCTTTGCCTGTACCTGCCGCAATATCAAGGGCTAAAGCTAAACCATCTTGTGACTTCTTAACATCGCCTGTAGCTGTAAGAAGGGTTCTAAAGGCTGGTCGAAGGTTGTCATCAAGAACGCCAGTAGCGCGTTGTAAATCACCGATAAACTTCTCAACCTCGATGGATGCAAAGGCGTTGCCTGTATTGGCTAAGGCTAAAGCTAGAGATCGTGCAGCCTTCTCATCGGCTGCAAATGCTTTGACTGACTGCTTACCAAATGCGTATAACTTAGATGCAGCAAAGACTCCAGCAAGTTGCTTGCCTAGTTTAGCAACGCTTTTCTCTAACTTCTGTGTAGCAGTTTCAGCCTGCTTAAATGCTTTATTGCCGGTGTATTCGGCTGCAATATCAATTACTACATTAGCCATCAGCGAGTGCCTACCATTCGATTAAAAGTCTTACCAGCATTGTCAATAGCCTTTAGAACAGCCTTTGTAGCGTTGCCCTGGTCATTTTCCCAAGCCTTATAAATTAAGCGACCACGCTCTTTGCCTGTGCCAGTTAGTGGGCCCATTGCCTGAGCAAAATTAGGACGAGCCGAGGGCTTTGTGCTTGCCGCTCTACGCCCTGCTGTTTCGTAGATAGCACCAGCTGCTGAACGGTTACGAATCTGTGCTAATGCTCTGAAGCCTTTGCGGTTAGGCTTTGATGGTGTTGTCTTATAACCAATACCGCGCTTGACAATAGATGCGTTAAACACAGGAAACTTGCCACCTTCACGCGCCCAGTTAGATAAAGGCGAACCTGTGACAAATCCTCTAGCTTCTTTTACAACAGGCTTTAACACGCCTGTAATTTCTTTCTGTGTTTCTTTGCCTAATTCAGGAGCGAAGTTACGAAGTGCCTTGCGAAGTTCAACGCCGCCTTTGACGGTTGCTGGCATCTCTAGCCTCCTTCGCTTCATCCTGTAGAACCTTGATTAGGTTCTTTAGCATTACTTCATCTAGCTCTAATAATTGTTGTGGCGCGATCCCGAGTCTGACACTTAATTTAGCAATCAGATAGGTGATCGAGTCGCGCCCTAAGCCAAAGGGTCATCATCTAATACTTCAACCGAAGTCAAGGTTTCAATGAATTGCTCTCCGAATGGCTTAACAGTTTCACCCGAACGGCGGATACATTCCCAGGCAAGCCAGAAGATATCGCTTTGCTTCTGGTCTTCGATGAACGCTTTGTGAAAGCCCTTCTTAGCGTAAATCTCAAAACCGTACTGCACCAATGGAGTAATTGGGTATTCCCCAACTGATCCATCTGCCCTTGTTACTTTTAACTTTGCCATGCTGTGCCCCTTTGTTTAGTTGTTTAGAAAGTACCTGTTGTGGCTACTGCAACTGTTGAGTTAGCAGTAAATGTGATTGATTGTGTACCAATATCGCCAACAGCACCATTGATGTCTGTTGTGTTATTGACTAACAATGAAACTGTGTATAGAGGGTTTGTAGCAGATACTGCTGTTCCCTTTGTCTGTAGGAATACGCAGGTTACTGTTGTTCCCCATGCAGCTTGTAAAGTCGCTAGGACGTTAGCTGATGCTGTGTCATTAAGGAAGTCGATTGTTACAGTTGATGCTTCTAAGCCCTTTACGAACTTATGAGAAGAGTCGCCCATTGCTGTTACTTCGAGTTCATCAAATGAACGGTTGATTGTTACTGCTGTTACATGGTCGCTTAGATCAACGGTGTTAATCTTAACGCCGACATTGTTATTCAGAAATACAGCCATTAGGATTATTCCTCGTCTTTCTTAGTAGATGCTGGCTTTGGTGCTGGTGTGCTAACCTGCCCGATTTTCTTCAGGAAGGCTTCATTCTCTAGTTCCCATTCGGACATATTAACTCCAGGTGGTTAGAACGGATAGTGACATCTCGCAAGTAAGCAGGTCACCAGATGCCGCGTTCAAAACGCTTGGCTGGGTTACTGCTCCCACATTATATGTCAATGCGGATGCTGCGAGTTTGTTGAACACGCCAACTAGGGCATCTTCAATTCCATTGAGGTTGCCTTCATTATCAAACAAAGGCACGGTGATGATTATCTTAAAGTTAGCAGTTGGAGCAATGGTGTTGTGTTGATTGTTATTAGGCTCTAAATATGGATCAGAAGGGCTAACGATTACTGAGTTAGCAAGAACTGTGGCTGGTGGAAATGCAAATGTCTGCCACTTAGTATTATCGACTAATGCTGTCGCAATCGTGGTTCTAAGAGTAGTAAGCGCAACTGGCATTATCCGACCATCGAACGCGGATCAAGTGCGTGAGCAATAAGTCCACGAACTCTAGCCAGGAGAGTGTTACCCATGCGATATGGGCTAGGAGTAAAGTCCGGTGATACGCCACCTGTGCTTGAAGTTTGGCGTGATTGCCAAATATCAACTGAAATTAAAAGAGCAGCTTCTTGGACTGCTGAATCGGCTGTCCAGTCTGTGTAGGTTCTTGAAGCGACTGTTCCAAAAGGTGCAATAGCGTGTTTAGGTTGTACTGTGCTGTGATTTGTAGCCATGCTAATATAGTAATCGCCGACGGCTGTAAGCACTTTGCTTCCGTTATAGGAAGAACCTGAATTGGCAATAGTTACAGTCTGACCAACATAAAAGATTTCTTTGACAGGCTCATTAAAATAAAGAGTCCCTGTGCCAACAATGTTGCCATGAGCTACTGTGAAGTAAGTAGGACTCCATAGCATAGGAAGAATGACGGCATCAGCTGCATCGCAAGTTTGTTGAAGGGTAGCATCAGCATAAAGCGAGCCAACACCTAGTGCTGAGCGAAGTTCTGCAACTGTGCAAAGTGACATTCCATATCCTTTCTAAAGACTGGGAGCGGAGCAAGGGCTGCGCCCCGCTCCCAGCGACTTAGGGTGTTACTTATGCCTTGTTGTTCTTGAACGCACCAGCTCCGACCTTAGTCGCGATTGCGCCAAAGCCGTAGTAACCGATTGTTACTGATCCGTTAGCTGTTGATTCTGCACGAAGGCGGTATGTTGGTGACTCATACCATGTGTAAGCATCTGGGTTAACGATGAGGATTGTTCCATCGCCATCGCCACCGTTTGTTGGATCAACAAATAAGTTGAGTCCTGCAACGCTGCCTGTGAGTGATGTAGGGGCTACTGCTCCGCCTGCGTTCATTGGCTGTGATGCTGTGTAGATTGGGCGACCATTGTCGTTCAATGACATGATGTTTGACCATTGTCCTGTTGATACAACCATGTTGCGAGC
>Ga0164293_10005861_pt1 | contig 10468 bp, 14 predicted proteins | sample GEODES118metaG_FD_111487 | JGI IMG/M metagenome (GOLD analysis project Ga0164293, IMG submission 111487) | Eutrophic lake water microbial communities from Lake Mendota, Wisconsin, USA - GEODES118 metaG | ecosystem: Environmental > Aquatic > Freshwater > Lake | place: USA: Lake Mendota...
ATCCCGCGTGCAGGCCCGAGGCGCCGTCGCTACACTCCGCGCGACCTGCAGGGTCTTCGACCTCCCGCGACACCCTTGGGTTCCTTCGTTCGTCCGCATCCACCGGAGACCATCCCGATGAAGAAGTCCCTTGCCCTGCTGGCCGCGCTGGCCGCCCTGACGGCGCTGCCCGCCGCCGCGCAATTCCAGAAGCCCGAGGACGCGATCAAGTACCGTCAGGGCGCGTTCACGATCATGGGCAACCACATGGCGCGCATCGGCGCCATGGCGCAGGGCCGCACGCCCTTCGACGCCAAGGTCGCCGCCGACAACGCGGCCATCGTGCTGACGGTCTCCCGCCTGCCCTTCGGCGCCTTCGGCGAGGGCACCGACAAGGGCATGCCCCACCGTGCCAAGGCCGAGATCTGGAAGGACAACGCCAAGTTCAAGGCGGCGGCCGAGAAGATGATCGGCGAGGTCACCAAGCTGGAGGCCGCCGCCAAGGCGGGCAACCTCGACGGCATGCGGTCGGCCTTCGGCGCCGTCGGCGCCTCGTGCAAGGCCTGCCACGACGACTTCCGCGCCGACCGCTACAGCGCGAACTGAGGCGCTGCGCCAGCCTCGCATCGCGTTGCTGCGCGATGTGAGCTTGTACCGCTTCTTCCTGCGGCTGAAAGCACTCTCCGGCTGTCAGTGGGTCGGTCAGCTCCCTTCACGCCTGCAGCTCGCGGGGTCTCGGGCGATGGTCATCTTGCGTAGCGTGTGGCTCGCGCCTGCGCCTCGCGGGCCCTCGCGACAGGGCGACCCCCTCCGCTCATGTCCTCCGGGATCGGCCCGCGGGCCGATCCCTCCCCCTTTACTTCGCTACGGGGGTCGCCCTGTCCCGAGGGCTGGCGGGCATCCGGGCGCGCCGTCCCTCCCTGGGTGCGTCAAGGCAGTCGCCGCCCGGTGGGGTCTGGCACCGTGCGCAGCGAAGTAAAGGAGGAGCCATCGGCCCCTGGGCCGATGGCGGGGGACATGAGCGGAGCACGGTGTCAGGCCCCACCGGGCTCGCCAGGGTGCAGGCTAGCCTGCGTACCGTGTACCTGCCAATGATCAGCTTGCGCAGCGTGTCCCTCACGCCCGCACCTCGCGGGCCCTCGGGCCACGGCGACCCCCTCCGCTCATGTCCTCCGGGATCGGCCTGCGGGCCGATCCCTCCCCCTTTACTTCGCTGCGGGGGTCGCCCTGTCCCAAGGGCTGGCGGACGCTCGGGCGCGGAAGGAGAGCTCTCAGCCCCGGCCTGCGGCCGACTCGGCGAAGCCGAGCACGACCCTGCGGGTCTGGGCTGACTTCTTTTCGATCTTCGTGACGATCACGGCGCCGACCTCGGCCGTGTTCGCCACGTGCGTGCCGCCGCAGGGTTGCAGGTCGACGCCCTCGATCTCGAGCACCCGCACCCGGCCCAGGCCGCGTGGAGGCTGGACGCTCATGCTGCGCACGAGGCCGGGGTTGGCGTCCAGTTCCTCCTCGGTGATCCAGCGGTGGCGCACCGGGTGCGCGCCGGCCACCAGGCGCGCGATCCCGGCGTTGAGCGCGTCCTTGTCCAGCGGCTCGGTCATGTGGAAGTCCAGCCGTGCGTAGCCGGCGGTGATCGAGCAGCCGTCCACCGGGTGCGGCACCAGCGCGCACAGCAGGTGCGTGGCGGTGTGAAAGCGCATGTGGGCGTGGCGCCGCGCGGCATCGACACGGGCCGTGACGCGCGCCCCTGGGGCCAGGGCAGCGGCATCGAATCCCGGCGCCATCAGGTGGGCAATGGCGCCCGGTCGCTCCTTGTGCTTGCGCGTGTCGGCCACGGGCAGTGATCGGCCATCGGACAGTTCGAGCGTGCCCGAATCGCCGGCCTGCCCTCCACCCAGCGGGTAGAACACCGTGCGGTCCAGCACCACCGCCACGCCGTCGGCCAGCACGTCGACGGCGAGCACGGTTGCCTCGCAGCTCAGCAGCGTGGCGTCTTCGCGGAACAGTTCCTCGGTCATGGGCGGGCCCGCGCGCGGCGGCCTCCGGCAATGGTCATGGGGCGGAGGATAGCGTCACCTCGCCGCGCGGCGTGGCCAGGCGGGCCTGCAGCGCGGGGCCGTCCGCGGCCTCGCGCACCTCCACGCCGCGCAGGCGCAGCACGGTGGCCGCGCGCGCCGGCACGCCGCGCAACGTGAGCGCCTGCAGCGTCAGGCCCGAGGCCGGCATCGCCTGCGCCGGGTGCCGCCCCTGCCACTGGATCAGCGTGGGCAGCGCGCCGCCGCACAGCAGCGCGCCGTCGGGCCGCACCAGGATCTCCCAGGCCAGCGGCCCCTGGGGCGTGTCGCGCCCGGCCTTCACTGGCTCACCCGGCTGCAGGCCGACCTGGATGAGGCCCCAGCGGTGCATGTCGAGCTGCGGCGAGCGCGCCACCGCGTGCACCAATTGCGGGCCCGAGGCCTGCAGCCGCTCGCGCAGCGCCGGATCGTCCAGGCCGAACCAGCGCGGCCGCGCCGGCGCCGGGGCCTGCGGATCGATGGCGATGATCTCCAGGTAGACGTCCTCGAACACCGCCGTGGCGATCTTCAGCAGCCGGTTGTGAGTGCCGAACAGCGCGTGCCGGCCGCCCGGCCCGGGGACGACGCCGAGCGTGGCCTCGCACCAGGCCACGCCCTGCTCCAGCGTGTCGGCGGCCACGACCAGGTGGTCCAGGCGGGTGTTCATCGCGCGGGCTCCGGGTTGGTGGCGGCCGCAGTGCCCAGGTCCAGGTGGCCCTCGATGCAGGCCACCACATCGCCGCCGATCCACACCTCGCCGTCCTCGGCGGCCACGTGCACGCGCCCGGCACGCCCGAGGGCCGCGCCCTGCGCCGCCACGTAGCGCGGCGGCGCCAGGCCGGCCCCGATCAACCACTGCGCCAGCCCGGCGTTCAGGCTGCCGGTGACCGGGTCCTCGGGCACGCCGAGCGCGCCGACGAAGGCCCGCACCTCGAAGGCCGTCTCCTGCCCCGCCGGCTGCGGGCCGACGACGCCGAGCATCAGGTCACCGACCTGCGCCGGGTCGGGCCGCAGCGCCAGCACCTGCGCCGCCGAGCCCAGCATCACCGCGCACCAGCCCGGGCCGTTGTCGACCCACTGGTGCGCCACGATCTCGTCCACCGCCAGCCCGAGGCCGCGGGCGATGCGTGCCACCAGCGCCGGCTCCAGCAGCCCGCGGCGGCGCAGCGGCGGCGCGGCGAAGGCCAGGCGCGCGCGGTCGCGGCGGATGCGCACGAGCCCGACGCCGCACTCCTGCACGACACGGTCGGCGCGCGCGGGCTGCCCGCCCGCCAGCAGCCAGGCCTGGCAGCTGCCGAGCGTGGGGTGCCCGGCAAAGGGCAGCTCGCCGCCGGGGGTGAAGATGCGCACGCGGTAGTCGGCGCCCTCGGCCTGCGCTGCCGGCGTGGGCGGCAGCAGGAAGGTCGTCTCCGACAGGTTGGTCCAGCGCGCGAAGGCCGCCATCGCCGCCTCGTCCAGGCCCTCGGCGTCGTGCACGACGGCCAGCGGATTGCCCTTCAGCGGCACGGCACTGAAGACGTCGAGCTGGTGGAAGCGGTGGCGGGTGGGCATGGACAGGCTCGCCGGGCTGGAAGGCCGGCATCGTAGTGCCATTCCCGGGTGGCCCGAGGGGAGTGCGGCCGGGCCCATGCAAAGACGCATGCCAGCCATGTCTGCAGCCCCGTTTACGCACCGGCACGGGGCAGGGATCATGCCAACCTGAAGCCTTGATGGGAGTGCCGCCATGAACCGAGTTGTCGACCACCGCCCCCCGCCCGCCGCCACGGACGCGCCCGCCCCGGGCCGCCGCCAGTTCATCCGCCTCGTCGGCGGCGGCGCCGTGCTGGCTGCCGGTGGCGCCCTGGCCGGTTGCAGCGCCGCGATGCCAGCCGCTGCGATTCAGCCCTGGACGGCCGCTGCCGGCCAGACCGAAGTGCGCCGCTTCATGCTCGCGCACGCCCTGCTCGCGCCCAACCCGCACAACCAGCAACCCTGGATCGCCGACCTGCGCGAGCCAGGCCGCATCCACCTCGTCTGCGACGGCGAGCGCCTGCTGCCCGAGACCGACCCCCACGGCCGCCAGATCCTGATCGGCTGCGGCGCCTTCGTCGAGCTGGCCGTCATCGCCGCGGCGCAGCGCAGGCTGGCGGTGACGATCGAGTGGTTCCCGGGCGGGGCGCCGGCTGCCGAGGCGCTGCCCAAGGGCACGCGCGTGGCCACCCTGGTGCTGGGCGAGGCGGGCAGCGCACAGCCCGATGCGCTGTTCGCGCAGATCACGCGGCGCCACACGCGCAAGACGGCCTACGCGGTGGGCAAGCCCTTGCCCGGCGACCTGACCCGGGGCTGGACGGCGACCGCCGCCGCCTTCGGCCTGCGCAGCGGCCTGGTCACGGACGAGGCGTCGATGGCCCCGATCCGCAGGATCACACGCGAGGCCTACGAGATCGAGGCCGTGACCCCGCGCACCTGGCTCGAGTCCGCGCGGCTGATGCGCATCGGCCCGGACGCCATCGCCACCCACCGCGACGGCATCAGCCTGAACAGCCCGATGGTGCGCACGCTGTACACGGTGGGCCTGTTCGACCCGATGGAGGTGCCCCAGCGCGGCAGCAGCAGCCTGCAGCGCGTGATGGACCGCTGGGTGCCCTTCGAGACCTGCAGCGGCTACCTCTGGCTGGCCAGCAGCGGCAACGACCGCCCGGCCCAGGTGGCCAGCGGCCGCGCCTATGCACGCGCGCACCTGCAGGCCACCGCGGCAGGCGCGGACATGCACCCGCTGTCGCAGGCGCTGCAGGAGTTTGCCGAGATGCGCAGCCTGCGCGAGGCCGTGCACCGGGCCGTGCGCCTGGACCCGGCCACGACGACGCTGCAGATGCTCGCGCGCGTGGGCTTTGCGACCGAGCCCACCGGGCCGAGCCCGCGGCGCGAGCTTGGCACGCTGCTGCGCACCTGAGAGCCCGAGAGCGGCTCGAGAAGACGTCATGGGGGTACGCCCCTACCCGTCCACAATGAGCCTGTCGAAGTGCCCACGCAGGGCTTCGACAGGCTCAGCCCGAACGGATTCTTCGCGAACGCCGGGAACGGTCACGGGCCTGGGAAGCTCCCACACTCGAGCCACCGCGCGCCGGCACGCACACTACGGTCATGCCCAAGTCCCGTTCCGCATCTGGAGGCCCGACCCTCGCCCCTCCTTCGGCCCCGGCGCTGGAGGACTGGAACCTGCTGCGCGCCTTCCTCGCCGTCTACGAGACCGGCACCCTGACCGCGGCGGCGCAGCGGCTCGGCAGCACACAGCCCAGCGTCGGGCGGCACCTGCGCGCGCTCGAGGCGGCGCTGGGCGAGGTTCTGTTCACACGCCTGCCCGGGCGGCTGGAGCCCACCGAGCGCGCGCACGCGCTGCACGGCGTGGCCGCGCCGATGAAGGCGGCCGCGGTCGCGGCCGGCCGGCTCTTCGCCGCGGCGGGCGAGCGCCCGGTGGGCACGGTGCGCATCACGGCCTCGGAGGTCTACGCGACCGAGGTCGTCGCCCCGCTGGCGGCGCAATGGCTGGCCGAGCAGCCCGAGCTCGAGATCGAGCTGTCGGTGTCGAACCGGGCCGAGAACCTGCTGCGCCGCGACGCCGACATCGCCGTGCGCTTCTTCCGCCCCGAGCAGGACGGCGTGATCGCGCAGCGCGTGGGCGCCACCGAGCTCGGCCTGTACGCGCACGAATCCTTCATCGTCCGCCACGGGGAGCCGCAGGACTGGACGCTGCCCGAGGGCGCCTTCGCCACCGGCTTCGACCGCGAGACCTGGCCGCTGGCGCCGCTGATCAAGGGCCCCGTCCCGACGGCGCCGGTGCGCTTTCGGCTGCGCACCGACGCCATGCTCGCGCGCCAGGCCGCCGTCGAGACCGGCCTGGGCGTGGGGGTTTACCTCGCCGACGTCGCCGCCACCCGGCCCGGGCTGCGCCGCATCCTGGCCGACCGCTTCGGCCAGGTGCAGGAAGTCTGGCTGTGCGCCCACGACGAACTGCGCCGCTCGGGGTCGATGCGCTTCGTCTGGGACCGGCTGGCGCAGGCGCTGCGGGCGCGGCTGCAGGGCTGAGCACCTGAGAACTCCCCTGTCGCTGCCGGCGCGGCGTGTTCGCGAAGCGACCGTTTCCGGATCCGCAGTCGGCACCTGAGCGGGCCGCACCGGTCGTAACATCGTCACGGCACGGGCACGGGCAGCGGCCCGCCTGCCAGGCCGTCCCCGAACCCACGCCAAGCCTCCACGGACCGCCATGTCGCGACACCTCGACTTCTACTTCTTCATCGGCAGCACCTACAGCTACCTGGCCGTAAGCAGGGCGTCTGCCCTGGCCCGGGCGGCGGGAGTGAGCCTGAGGTGGCGCCCATTCAGCCTGCGCACCATCCTGCGGGAGCAGGGCAACAGCCCCTTCCTCGGCAAGCCCGACAAGACCCGGTACATGTGGCGAGACATCGAACGGCGCGCCGCCCGCGCGGGCATTGCGTTCTCAGGGCCCACGCCCTACCCCATCGACCCTGAATCGCGCGCCGGTCACGTGGCCACGCTGGCCGAAACCGAAGGCTGGTGCGAGCCGTTCGCCCGGGAAGCGTTTCGCACCTGGTTTCTCGACAAGCTCGACCCCGGGAACCCCGAAGTCCTGGCCGGCATCGTGGCCCGCCTCGGCCAGCCCGCGGACACCCTGCAACGGTCGGAGTCCGCCGACGTGGCCGCGCGCTACGTCGCCAACACGGACGCAGCCCGTGCGCTCGGCATCTTCGGCTCTCCCAGCTTCGTCCACGAAGACGGCGAACTCTTCTGGGGCGACGATCGCCTGGAGGAGGCCCTCGAGTGGGCCTGCTCGCGGCCTTGAGGTCTGCTGGCTGGTCTTGAGACCAGGCAGGTGCTGGCAGGCTACGGTCCCTGGCGCCCGTACCTGGGGGCAGCCGCCCTGCGTCAAGCGACTGGTCTCGAGCACCCATTGACGCCATGCCGGATGCGATTGCGCGAGCGAGGAACATGCGCACCGCAGTCGACATCGACGAGGAGTTGCTGGCGAAGGCCGGCACGTTGGTCGGCACCATGAGCGGTCATCCGGAATCGATGCACTGAGCTGCAAGAGCCCGCCCGCTACGGGCATGCCAGAGGACATGGGTCACGCTGCCGCGGTCGGTCAGGCGTGGTCAGACCCGCGGGCTGGACTCGCTCCCCATCGACACACACACGGAAGCGGGGCGAGAACCCGTCACCCGCCCCGGATGTCGAGTGGGCGCTGGCACGCGCGCGTGACCCGGCAGCAGGCGAGGGTCTCCCCTGCAACCACGGATCCGGCGCAGCGGGTGACCATCGGCACGCACAACGGCGGGCGTGCGTCCATGTGTTCACGAACCCGCGTCGCGGGATAAGATGTACACGTACATCTGCATGGGGAATCGCATCATGGCCAACACCAAGCTCTTCAAGAACGGCAACTCCCAGGCTGTGCGCATTCCAGCCGAGCTGGCCTACACCACCTGGGACATCGACCTGGTCATCGAGCGCAAGGGGGATGAACTGCGTATTCGACCCGCGCGCCGTCGCATGGGAGACGTGCTGGGCAAGCTGGCGAAGTTCTCCCCAGACTTCATGAAGGAGGGCCGGGGCGTCAACCGGGAGGGCAAGCGCGAGGCCCTATGAAACCCAAGTACATGCTCGACACCAACATGTGCATCTACCTGATGAAGCACCAGCCCCCGGCGGTGCGGGCACGGTTTGCCGAGTGCTTCGTCGGTGATGTGGTGATCTCAGCCATCACCCTGGCCGAACTGGAGTACGGAGTGGCCTGCTCAGGCGCTGCCCGGGCCCACAACCAGGCCCTGCTGGACAGCCTGCTCGAAGACATCCCGGTCGAGCCGTTCGAAGCCGGCGCCACACGCGCCTACGGTCCGCTGCGCCTGGCCCACAGGGCCCGCAACAAGGACGCGCTGGACAAGCTGATCGCTGCTCACGCCGTCTCCCTTGGCGTGACCCTGGTCACCAACAACGAGGCTGACTTCCACGGCTTCGCCGGTCTCGTCGTCGAGAACTGGGTCAACAACCACTGATTTCACCGGTTGCGAGTTCACGTCGCTGCGCGCAGTCAGCTCGGTGAGGTACGCCATGCCGGGCGGCGTGGTCAGCGCAGCAATCTGCGTCTTCAGGTCCGCCGCCTGCGGCACCTGCACGCTCAACCCCCCGGCGCACTGAAACTCACCCCGCCCACAAAAGCCGGCAGCGCCATCGCCGTCTCGCTCACGCTGCCGCGATCGGTCAGGCGCTGCGGGCACGGCTACTCGACAGCGCGTCGGACGCTTGGCGGCGCATCTCCCAAAGCTGGACAATATGATCGAGCGCACGAGACTGGAGCAGCGCCTGAGCGCCCAGGGAGCCTGACCATGACCACCGTTCAGATCACCTTGCCCGACGCGCTGGCCCAGGAGGCCACGAAGGCCGGACTTCTGGCACCGGACAAGACCGAACGCATGCTGCGCGAGGGGCTGCGCGCGCAGCGCCTCGAGCGCTTCAAGGCCGCACGGGCCGTGCTGGCGACCGAGCCGCTCGCGCCGATGACGGCAGAGGAGATCAGCGCCGAGATCGCCGCTTACCGCACCGAGCAGCGGCGTGCGGCTGGTTCTTGACACGAATCCGGCGCTGTCGGGGCTGCTGTGGCGCGGCACGCCGGGGCGCTTGCTCGATACGGCCGAGGCTGGCCGGGTTGAGTTGGCCAGCGGCGCGGCATTGCTGGGGGAGTTGCAAGGGGTGCTCTCCCGCGAGAAGTTCGCCCGGCAGCTGGCCTAGCGCGGGATCGTTATGGCTGATGTCGTCGATGGCGACGCGGCGATGGTGATCTTCGTCGCGCCGGCCGCGTAGAACAACGATCGCGCGAGGTGTGGCCTTGGTCGGATCAGGTGGGCGCTGGCCGCCAGCGTCATGGCGGCGGGCTGGGCGCTTGAGGCCCGCCCTCGCCGAACGCTTGCTTCGCTTGCTCTGCTTTCCTCGACAGCGTACAGTCAAACCATGGACACCAGTTCCACCACGCCAGCCCTTTTGCGCCGCGTCGCCCAGTTGGAAGCCACCGTCGGCCGCCTCAGCGAAGATCTCGTCTTGCTGCGATCGGCCTTCGACAGAGGGGCGCCGAAGCGTACAGGGGCGCGCACGGTTCGGGTGCCGGCGGCGGCCGGTCTGGCAGGGGCCGTCTTGCGCGGCGAAGCCGCACGCGTCCAATGGGTCAGGGACGGCCTGCTCGTGCGGGGCGAACAACTCGCGCAGGCCTGGGGCCTGACGCGCCAGGCGTTGGCGCCGGCCGCCGCGCGTGGCGAGATCTTCGCGCTGAAGATCGGCAACCGGCTGTACTACCCGCGCGCCTTCCTCGGTACCGATCGCCAGGGCGTGGCCCGTATCTGCGCCGCATTGGGCCGTCTCGACAGCACGGAGAAGTTGATGTTCTGGGTGCGCGAGCACGGTGCCCTTGGCGGCCGGAGTGTCGCGGCCGCCCTGGAGGGCGGCGCAAGCCTGCCGCAAGTGGAGCGCCTTGCCGACGCATGGGCACGCGAGCGAGGGGCAGCGCGTGACGCTGCGGCCGCCTGAGCCTGGGTCGTTCGAAGGCTTGCTGCGCCCAGTCAGGGTTGAGGTGGCGACGCTGGTACGGTTGAGCCGCCAGCCTGCCACCGAGCCCTGGTGGTCGACCGGCGTCCACCGATTCGACGGTCCGCCCCCGGGCAGCGACACGTCGTTCGGTACCTGCTACGCGGCCACCACTGTCGAAGTGGCCTTTGCGGAGAGCATCATCCACGAGTCTGGCCGGTTTGTCGGCGGCCGTTACGAGGTGCCGCTCTCAGAGTTGACCCAGCGATCGCTCGTCCGCTTCGCCCGCGAGCGCCACAAGACCCTGCTGCTGGCCGACCTGAGCGGCGCAGCGCTCAAGGCACTGGGGCTGAACAACGACATCAGCGCGTCGGCCGATTACGCTGCAAGCCAGGCGTGGGCGCGAGCGATCCACGACGCCAGCCCACGCTGGGATGGCATCCGCTACGTGTCGCGACAGATGAACAAGGGATTCGCTTTCGCCATCTTCGAGCGCACCGGCTTGCGCAAGCTGCAGACTCGCAAGCTCCTGCCCAGGGAACTGGACGAACTGTGCGACCGGTTCAACGTGGCTACGGTGTAGCCGCTCCGCGCCGCCCACCCCTTTCTTCAGTAGTGCTCCAGCCGCTTGCACCAGAGGAACTCGCCGTTACGGTAGTCGAGTTCGAAGTAGTAGTCTCCCGCGTACTCCACCCACGCGAGTACCCCGTAGTGCCCGGGCTCGCCGGTGGCGGGGTTTTCCCAAGGCGTGGTCTTGCCGATGAAGCGAGTAGGGTACTTGCCGCTATCGGGGTTGGTGGAGCCTGTCATCTGCCAAGGTACGGACAGACGTAGTCGTTCGTGGCCATAGGCATCGAGGAGCACGA
>Ga0164293_10005863_pt1 | contig 10466 bp, 11 predicted proteins | sample GEODES118metaG_FD_111487 | JGI IMG/M metagenome (GOLD analysis project Ga0164293, IMG submission 111487) | Eutrophic lake water microbial communities from Lake Mendota, Wisconsin, USA - GEODES118 metaG | ecosystem: Environmental > Aquatic > Freshwater > Lake | place: USA: Lake Mendota...
CTCGCGTTGGATCCAGTCGCTGCCTTCGCGGCTGGGGGTAAAGCTGATCTGGCCGCGGGCATTCACCACCCGATGCCAGGGAATCGGCGAGGGCAGGGGCAGGCGCCGCAGGGCCCAGCCCACCTGGCGCGCGGCACCCCAAACGCCGATCAGCTCGGCGATCTGGCCGTAGGTGGCGAGCTGGCCGCGGGGGATCTGGGCCACGGCATCCCATACCCTCTGATCAAAGGAGTGCTGCCGCCCATGCCCCTGCTGCCCCGCCGCTTCGAGCGGCTCAAGGCCGTGCTCGATCGCCGCATGGGCGACCTCACCGTGGTGCTGGAGCACGTGGACAAACCCCACAACCTCTCGGCCATCCTGCGCAGCTGCGACGCCGTGGGGGTGCTGGAGGCCCATGTGGTGAGCCTGGCAGGACGAACGCCCACCTTCAACTGCACGGCCAAGGGCAGCGAAAAGTGGGTGCCCCTGCACCGCCACAGTGACGGCGACTGCGTGGCCCTGCTGAGCCAACTCAAGGCCCAGGGGTTCCAGCTCTATGGCACCCACCTGTCGGTGGAGGCGGTGGACTACCGCCAGTGCGACTTCACCGGCCCCAGCGCGCTGGTGCTCGGGGCGGAGAAATGGGGTCTGAGCGCAGCGGCGGCGGCCCTGGTGGACCAGCCGATCGTGATCCCGATGCAGGGAATGGTGCAGTCGCTGAACGTGAGCGTGGCCTGCGCCACCTTGCTGTTCGAAGCGCTGCGTCAGCGGCAGGCGGCCGGGGTCGTGCCACACCACGGAGAGGGGGTGCCGGCCGAACGCTACGGGCCGTTGCTGTTTGAGTGGGCCTACCCGGAGGTGGCAGCCTGGTGCCGGAAGGAGGGTCGTCCCTACCCGGCATTGGATGGCGACGGTGCCATCAGCGAAAGCCTGCCCCGCACGCTCAAATTGCGCTGCTGAGAAGGTCCTACTGAAACCGGCGGGCACTCGGCAGCCACAGGGCCAGGCCGAGGGCCGCCAGCTCGAGCAGGATCTGGCGGCCACCCAGCAGCACCACAGCCAGAGCCACCGCGGCGATCAGCTTCTGGAACAGGCTCCAGACGTCGTCGGCATTGGCGCTGCCGCTGCACCAAAGGGTGGCGGCGACGGCCAGCAGGAGCAGATCCAACCACCAGGGCATGGGTTCGGCCTATGGCTGGTCGAATTCTGGCGCGGCTTCAGGAACCTGTGCGCTGGCCAGCACCTCCACTGAGCCAGCTCTCGAGCCCTTCGCCCAGAAACGACAGGCCCAGCACCAGCACAAACAGGGCCAGGCCGGGGTAGAGGGCGGTCCACCAGATTCCGGTGGGCACGGCGGTGAGGGCCTGCTGAAGGTCGCCGCCCCACTCCGGGATGGTTTCGGGCAAGCCCAGGCCCAGGAAACCCAGACCACCCAGCACAAGAACGGCATCGGCTGCGTTAAGGGTGAGCAGCACCGGCACCGAGGTGATCACGTTGCGCAACAGGTAGCGGCGCAGGATCCAGAGGGGCCCGGCGCCGAGGGAGCGGGCTGCCTCCACAAACAATTCAGCTTTCACCTGGGCTGTCTGGTTGCGCACGACCCGGAAGTACTGGGGGATGTACACCACACAGAGGGCAGCGGCAGCGTTGGGCAGGCCGCGGCCCAGCAGGAAGGCCAGCACCACCGAGAGCAGCAAAACCGGCAGGGTGTACAGGGTGTCCATCAGCAGCACCAGCAGACGATCCACCCAGCCGCCCAGGTAACCGCTCGCCATGCCCAGGGGGACCCCGATCGCCAGGGCGATCACCAGGGCCAGCAGCACCACCTGCAGGGCCACACCGCTGCCAGCGAGGGTGCGCACGCACACGTCTCGGCCGAGGCGATCGGTGCCGCACCAATGGGCTAAGGAGGGCGGGGCGTAGATCGGGTTTTGCAGACCGGCGTTGGGATCAGCCAGCCAGCCGGCATGCACCAACAGGGGCGTGAGCAGCGCCACCAGGGCATAGGCCACCACGATCACCAGGCCCCAGCGGGCCATGCGACCCGAGAGGCTGGTGGCCCGGCGAAGGGGAAAGCCTGCAAACACGGCGAGGGACGATGACGCGAAGCCCTAGTTGAGCAGAGACGACGGTGCCAGACCAGCAAGACGGTCGCCGCTCCTGCTTCTGGCAGCAGCTGGATACCTCCGCAAGAGGAATCCCTTTAGCCTCCTGCCATGGCCAGCGCCCGCCTACTCCTCGTCGACGACGACCCAAGTCTGCGGCAATTTCTGCGTACCGAGTTGGAATTGGAGGGCTACAGCTGCCTGGAAGCCGCGACAGGCCAGCAGGCCTTGCTGTTGATCCGAGCCGAAACCTTTGACTTGCTGTTGCTCGACTGGACCTTGCCGGATTTCAGCGGCGTGGAGATCTGCAGAAGACTGAGAACGAGCGACACCCAAACACCCGTACTGATGCTCACCGGTGTGGATGGCATCGAAGACCGGGTGAAGGCTCTGGATGCCGGAGCAGACGACTACCTGGTCAAACCTTTTTCCATCGAAGAGCTGCTGGCCCGGCTACGGGCCTTACTCCGTCGCTCCACCAACAAAGGCACGGACAAAACGCCTCCAGTGCTGAGCCTGGCGGATTTAGAGGTCAACACCGCAAGCCATGAGGTGACGCGTAACGGTCGAACCATCAGCTTGAGCAGCAAGGAATACCAACTGCTGCTGCAACTCCTGCTCCAAGCCAATGCAGTTGTCGAGAGGGAGGTGCTTTTGGCTGCAGTGTGGGGGGAGAATTTCTACGGCGACCCTAATGTGCTCGATGTGTACATCCGCTACCTACGCCAGAAGCTGGAATTGCCAGGAATGCCTACCCTGATCCAAACGGTACGCGGCGTGGGCTACATGCTCAAGCCCGCCGCGCCGAAAACCTAAGGCAATGCTAATCGCGATCGTGGACGATGACCCGCGCATGCGGATGCTCCTGGAAGGAGAAGTCAGCGACGAGGGCTGGCAGTGCCTGTGCTATTCCAATGGCCAAGACCTGTTGACATCAGAACAGCTGCACAACATTGACCTGGTGCTTCTAGATCTGATCATGCCGGCCATGGACGGGCTCACCTGCCTGCGACAGCTGCGCCACCAGGGCTTCAGTCGAGAGGTGATCGTGCTCACCGCCATTTGCGACCCCCAGCAGAAACAACAGTCGTTAGAAGCAGGGGCCAATCAATATGTCCTCAAGACCTATTTACTGAGCGGATTACGCGCGCTGGTCCAGAATTAAGGAACCATGGCAGCTGGGGCATTTTTCGATTTTTTGTGGAATCCGGAGCCAAATTTCGAGGAGAAGACTGCCCATCTGATTCATTGTGTGCACACACACGCAACTGAAAGTCAGCACCGCCACCCGGAGCATCGGCAACCACGACGTCACCACCCATTGCCGTCATCAGGGCCTGAACCACAGCCAGGCCAATGCCGCTCCCGGAGTGGGGGCCTGCAAGGGCATCACGACCACGGACAAAACGCTGAAAAATCTGATCACGCTCATCAACCGGCACACCTGGGCCATGGTCGCACACATGAAAGATAACTTGGCCAAACGAACACGACAAACCAAGCTCGATTGGCGCATTCGAGGGAGAATATTTACTGGCATTTTCAATCAGATTGCTGAGGCACTGAATCAACCGATCTGCATCGCCGATCGCCTTGATGGGCGATGCCGGCTGCTGCCAGCGGAGCCGGTCTCCCAGCTCACCTGATAAGCGATGAAAGGCCTCGGCAAGCACTACATCCGCGACGAGCGGTTCCCTCACGACCTTGAGCGTGCCGCTGTCATTCCGGGCAATGTCCAGGAGGTCTGTCACCAACCGAGCCATCCGGTGGCTTTCACCACGAATCAGTGCCAGCTGATCAGCTTGATCCGGAGTGAGGTTTGAGGCCCGCCGTTGCAAACGATTGGCATAGCCTCCAATGAGGGTAATCGGCGTTCGCAGCTCATGGGATACCGCATTCACAAATGTCCGCTGATGCTCCCAGGAGATGGAGAGGCGATCCAGCAGACTGTTGAAAGCAAGCGCGATGGGCTGAAGTTCCGGTAGCTGCTCTGTCAATTCGAGACGACTCTCCGTAAAGGTCTCGGAGGTGATCGAATCCATGCTCTCCTGTAACTCCTCCAGAGGCCGAAGGCCCCGAGCAATCACCCGTCGCAGCAAGGCACTGGTGAATAGGGCCGCCCCACCAGCGCCAGCGATGAAGAGCAAAAACAGGGTGCGCTCCTGGGCCAGCTGAGTGCTGGTGTTTTGCACAGTGAGCAGTTGCCAGGGCTTGCCGGCCAGCCAGAGGGTCTGGCTACTGATGCAAAACTGGGCTGCCCCCTTCTCCAAGCAGCGGGGCGTGAGGCCCAGCCCACCCTGGAGCTGCTGGCGCTCCAGGAGCTCGAACAGCGCCCGATTCTGGTCCGAGCCCTGAAACGCAGAGCCGGCCGGCAAAATACGCCGGGGCAACTCCTGCTGTCCGGGCGACTGCGGCGAAGGCTGGGGCTCCAACCAGTGGAAAAGCTCGGAAGAGGAATGGTCCGCCAACCGGAGGCGCAACTGCTCCTCGGTGACACCGGCACTATCCAGGAAAACAAAGGCCTCGTAGGCCGACTGGGCCTGGCTTTGGTGCGCCTGCAAACGCCGCCATTGCAGGAGCTGCCAATTCGCCGTGAGCAGGAGGGCATAGCCGGCCAGCACCGCCAACAGCGAGGTGGACTGGAACCAGAGCCGTAGCGAAGACCGGGACAGTAAGGACTCTCAGAAAACTCTCAGAGACATCTCAGCAGATTCACATGGAACAAGCAATACACCCGAGCGAGTGTGAGTGCATCCAATCCACGGACCCATGATCAGCTCCGCACGCCTGATGCAGCAAAAGCTGCTGATTCAACGCCTGCAGACCAGCAAAGCACGCAAAGGCCTGGCCCAGGGCTTCACCTTGATTGAACTGATGATCGTGGTCGCGATCATCGGCGTTCTTTCAGCCGTTGCCATTCCCCAGTTCCTGGGAGTGCGTGATCGGGCCGCAGCTGGCGCCAAAGTCGGCGAATTAGTGGGTCTTGCCAAAGAATGTGCAGTTGGTCAGGTGACCAAAGTGGCTCAAACACCCGCCGTCGGCAACAGTGGAATCACGATTACCGGCGTGTGCGATGGATCCTCAGGCACGGCTGTAACTTTGGCCACCCCCAACTTGACGGCCATTCCGGCCGGCGTGAAGTGCCTTGCAGATGATTCTGCCACCACCGATGTAAGGGCAACAATCTCGATCACGCAAGCGGGAGCCATGACTTGCGCCTGGAGCTGAACTAAACAACGCGCATTCGAAGTCATTTCAACAGATCCATCGGCTGGCAGCACTACAAACCTGCCAGCCTTTTGTTCCCGGTATGCCGTTCAACATCTGGAGCCTGAAATGCACAAACGCAGCAGGCATCGGCTATGGCTTCTATCCAAAATCTCCAAAGCCGATGACGAGGGCTTTGTCCTTGCCTTGGTGGTGATTGTGGGCCTGATCTTGGCGGCTGGGGCCATGGCATTGATGGCTCGCTCCACGTCGGGAATGCTGGGCTCCATTCGCCAGCAGCAAAGCCGTGAGGCTCGGGAGATTGCAGAAAATGGGACGGGCCGAGTTGTCGAAAGACTGAACCGCGAATATTCGTACTTGCTGATCAACTGTTACGACAGGGACGCCAACACCGTGGACTGGAGCAACTGCAAATCCAAAACGGCCATTGGCACCTGGGACGCCCCCAAGTACGGCACGGCAACCTGCCCAGGCTCCAATCTCAGCTCGGCCAACATGGTAGTGGACGGTAGCGTTAATACCAATACAGGAGATCGTGCAGGGCGCTGGCAGCTAGAGTTTTACCATTTTAGTGGAAGCAAATTATATGGTGGACAGGGCAGGATGCGGGTGCGCGGGCAACGACTCAGCGCCGATGGCACCGTATTAGCAGAAGCCTATGTAGACCAAGAACTATCGATCAAATCCAAGAATTGCGACGCTGCCTTTAACCAGCCGCCAACTTCAACAGGGTTCCCAGGCCTTCTCGCCAATAGCATTTCGCTTGGCAACAACGATGTGCTGGGGGAGGTAAGCGGAAACGTTCTATGCGTGGGCTGCCAGAACCCCAGCGAAGTCACTCAGGGCCCACAATCGATCGTGAACTGCAATATATTTGCCAGCAATATTTCTCTTCCTGACGTACCGAGATCGCCTGCAGGGCTTTCACCGATCACGGCATCAGGCACCTACAGCTCCGGAAGCAACAATGGCGGAAGCTGCATGGTGGACAACAGCAAAACACCAGCAGTCACCCATTGCTTGCTTGGCAACATCAACCTCAGCGGATCTGAGGAGGTGGAATTCAACACCACGAATGGGCCGATGCAGCTTTACCTGCAATGCGATCCACAGAACAACTCACCCTGCTCGGGTCCCAATATCACTCTTTCAGGGAACGCCGGGATCAAGCATTGCAAAAACGGTAGTTGCACTGCCACAGCAAGTGATCCAACAGAATTAGCCCTATTTGGCAATCCTGCCAGGACAAGTGAAGCCTGCTCACAAACCATTCGCATCAGCGGTGGATCCAGTGCCACGGTGATGTTTGCCTACTTGCCCGATGCCTGCGCTGGCATCAATGGGGGATCAAGCAACCCGGACCTGGTTGGGGCCCTATGGGTGAAATCGTATGGACCCGCTGGATCCAGTTCAAACAGAGCCGAGCTACTCGTACCCGACGACATGGGTGCACGTGTGTTTACACGTTTTGGCAATAGTTTTGCTTTGAGTATTCGTGATTTTGTGGCCATTGGCATCAACAACTGGGCCAGCTTTCAAATGCCCCAGTCTGCAACTGGGATGTTCCGATGACAACGCAAAGAACAGCAAGCCTGGTGATCCCATTGCTCCCAATGGCGAGCCAAAGCGCTGAGGGTTCAACCGAGTAAACCAATGGCAACCACCCTTCGCCATCGACACCGGGCTCACAGCCAACGCGTGCAGCAGGCTCTTGCCTTCGGCGGTTATAGCTTGCCGGAGGTGATGATCGCCTCAACGGTGCTGGCGATCGTGGTTGCCAGTTCAGTGGGAACCCTCACCGAGTCAGGCAAGAGCTTCAACCGGAGCCGCGAACGGGATGCCATCAGTACGCTGATTGCCAAGGATCTGGAGGAGGTCCGTGCTGCAGCCTTTGATTACATGCGCTGCGAACCCACTCCCCAGGCCAATGAACCAGAGGCTTGCACCAGCGCCCGCACAAACTCCTTTGCTGATGGGCAAATCACCTTCGTACCCGATGCCATCCGTTGCGCCAGTAACACCTTGGCAGAAGGACTGGTCGCCAGTAATCCTGCTCTCGTCAGCAGCTCTACGCTCAGCATCCCGACCAGCCTGTCAGGCATCAGCCTGGGTGGGGTGACCATCAGCCGGAGTATCAGAGCATCTGGGAACGAACTGGAAGTAAAATACAGCTCCAGCTCATCTTCATCTGGAAACCAACCTGTGTACCAACAGGCTTTGATCGTACCCGAATCCACTGGCTGGTGTCCCTGAAAACCTCTCGCCAAGCGCAGGGTTTCTCCCTGGTTGAACTGCTTTTGGTGGTGACCCTGATCGGCCTGACCACCACATTCGGGCTGAGCAGTTACTACCGCTTCATGTCGGATGCCCGACTCAATTCGGGTGGCAAGGCTATCGCAGGATGGCTTGATCAAGTACGGCGTATGGCAATTCAGAACTCTAAAACTTGCACGGTCGAAATTAATCCAGATTCGGGAACCCTAGCGGCGAGCAGCACCAACATCTGCGGCAGCATCGAAAGCCTTAGATTGGAAGAAGAAGTAGGCCAAGGCGAAACGATTCATCTGTGCGCAACCTCAAGCGACCCGAGCCAAACCTTCCTTCCTTGCGACAGCGATCAAGGGGGGCCCGCGATCACTGTGCAGTTCAGCCCCCGGGGCACCACCTCCACCAATACGCTGATCGAGCTACACAGCAGCACCCAAAGCCATAATCGCTGCATCGCATTGATCTCCCCCCTCGGACTGATTCGCCTTGGCCGAGTCGTCAACAACCGCTGCGACTGGACCCTTGCATGGTAAGCAATAGACGACATCAAGCAGAGGGATTCACCCTTGCAGAACTGCTGATTGCCGGCCTGATCAGCAGCTTGCTCGTGTTGGCAGCTGGGCAAATTATGTTGGGACAACTGCGCACTGATGAGCGCATGGAAGCAGCCGAGCGCCTAAAAAGCGAATGGTCTCGCAGTTCATCATTTATTGAATCCGAAGCAGCTCTTAGCCAGCAAGTGATCACCGATGCGAGCAAGGTGAACATGCCCAGCAGTTGCAACTTTCAAACGGGACAATTCCGCGCAGCTTTAGACCTGAGGCGTGATCTTCCACTGGTGATCTATGGGGTCAAGCCCAGTGAGAGCGGCTCTTTACCAAGCCATGCCCTTTGGCGCTGTGGCCCGGTGATCACAGCCGAAGGCCGCTATGACTCCTCCCAACCAATCCAACTCGCTCTGCTAGTGGATGGCCTGGACGGGGATGCTGCTGGATCTGGATTTACAGCCAGCAGCAGCGACGGCAAATCGTTGAGCTTCAGCCTTGCTCTTAAAGGCCTTTCAACAAGGGCCTACAGCCAGGATGCGGGCGTTCACTCGCGCGTCAATCCACTCTATCCCCGCCCGGGGGAAGGCAGCTTGTGCGGGGGCGGCATGTACAACTGGGCTGTGGGATCAACCACAGGAGCCGACACACTCAGTGTTCCCATTGGTGCACTCACCAGCGAGGATGAAGTGCTGATGTGCGGCAAAGGCGGGGGCGACACCATCACCGGCTCTGATGTGAACGACATTCTCGAATGTGGAGATGGCGCCAGCAGCGGAATGAGCACATGCACATTATATGGAAAAGTTGGCAATGATCGTCTCCTTGGCAGCAATCAAAATGACACGCTCTATGGGGACAGCTTGAGCGATAGCCCAGCAACGAATGCCAACGACGAGCTGGTGGGCCGTGGTGGCAACGACACCCTCTTGGGCGGCCCAGGCCAAAATCTCTACCTACCTGGTCCTGGAAATGACACCATCGGCGGCGGTGATGGCCTCGATGTTGCCTTCTTCAAAGGTGTCCGCAGCGACTACACCCTCTCTCCCGGCTGCTCCAAGAGCAGCTGCACCGTCACCGACAACGCCGAAGCCACTGCCGATGGCACCCGCCCAGAGGGGAGCGATACCCTCACCGGAGTAGAGATTCTGATTTTCAAGGACGCCCGCATCGATCTCGATCCATAAACCCCACTCAGACACCTTGCCCCGGCGCCACTGCCAAGACGCTGCGCAGCTGCCCCCCATCCGGCCAGCTCTGCTGCAACTCCAGTCGCAGCACCCCATCAGCGCTCGGCTCGACCCGAAAACCAGCGCTGCTCGCCAGGGCATCCTGCACAACGCGGTTTTGGGCGGTGCCCTTGCCCAGTTCCCCGTGGAGGCCATAGGCCGGTCCGCAGCGCATCAGCACCCAGCCGCGCCAGATCGGCTCCGAGGGTTGACCCAACGAATAGGTAATCGGTCCGGCGGCGGTTGCCAAATGCAGCACCGGTGTACGTCCGGCCAGATTGCAGGCTGGAGGCAACAAGGACAGATCGGCCTGGCCCTCGGCTTGCCGTAGATCCCCACGCACCAACTGCAATGTGCGCTGGGCCACCACCCGCTCACGCCACAACCTGCCCACCCGCTGGCCATGGCGACCTTCGGCGAGCATGGTCTGCAACAGCCACCCGCTGAGGCCGCAACCGATCACCAGGGTGAGCAACAACTCCACCAGGGAAAATCCCCGGCTCTCATGTTTGGGGCTCATAGCGCACCATCGGCCAGGCAGGCGCTGCTGCTGGGAGGGCCATCGACCGGGCCGCTGTAGCGGCCAAGCCTGACCACCCCTAGGGGCAATGAGAGCACGAGGCAACGCCGCAGGTCACTGCCAGCGGAACTAATCAGCACCGTGCCAGCGTCGAGCACCAGACCGTTGCTGCTAAACCGCAGAGCCGCCGGAAGGTTGTGGCGCAGTTGCACGTTCTCCTCCAACGCCTCCTCCGCAGCTGCATTGATGCTGCAGCCGGGCAAGCTGCCGCCACTGGGCTCGCGCCACCCCATGGGGCCAAGCTCCAGGGCACAGGGCTGCCCGTGACGCTCAGCAGCCTCGCGCGCCTGCTCCAGGCCCAAGGCCAAGCGACGGCTGCTCGCCTCCACCCGCATCAGCGCAAGGCTCTGCTGGCCAACGCCAACACTGAGTGCAGCCAGCAATCCCATCACCACAATCGCGAGCAGCAGTTCAACCAAACTGAAGCCGGTATTCGCAGTCCGTCTGTCAAAGCGACGCATGGGCCTGTTGCTCCGTTGTTCCACAAAGGCCATAGGCCGCCGGACTGAACCAGCGCTGCCGTTGTTCGACC
>Ga0164293_10005865_pt1 | contig 10463 bp, 6 predicted proteins | sample GEODES118metaG_FD_111487 | JGI IMG/M metagenome (GOLD analysis project Ga0164293, IMG submission 111487) | Eutrophic lake water microbial communities from Lake Mendota, Wisconsin, USA - GEODES118 metaG | ecosystem: Environmental > Aquatic > Freshwater > Lake | place: USA: Lake Mendota, Wisconsin...
CCTGATAGATAAATGGTTGTAACGTTATGGAGAGGTAACATGATTAACCTTAACCTTTATGTTTAATTAAAGAACTGTGAAATTTACCTGAATTAACTTAATTGGTAAATCTTTAATTAAGTTGCTTTATGCTCTCTTGGCAGGTTTTATTAAGCTTCTAACGCAGTCTTTTGGTCTTTTGCTGCCCGTAAAGCTCTACCGGCCTTCCCCTGCTCCGCTTGCAGCACCTATTCATATAGATCTTTTGTGGATTTAGCTTCTTGTGCGAGATACCAGAGCCTGATCTACGGGTAGCCATGTGTGATTAGCCATGTATCCCTTTATTACATTTGGTATCTATTGCGTCATTAACTCGGGTATTAATTAAGCATGTAGTTAGTCATCCAACAAAGCACCTATTTAGCTTGTAGTTAACTTAATTCTTATTGAGCTGATTTATTAAGTTGGTCTGATTCAATCATGATTAGGTAATTTTGGTCTTTTTAGTAAATTTAACGTAATGTATGCCTTGGCGCATAAATTTAGACCAGATATGAAAAAGCCATCCGAGGATGGCTTGTTTGTTTTTTTACTCTTTAGCTATAACTCTTCACCCTACTATATAGATAGGCGCTTTTCCTGATGAGCGTTCTCAGCCCTCAAACCTGATATCCAAGCTTTGGTCGGCAACTTGTACTTCCTCTCCAAGTCCTCTGCCCTGGCTTTGACATCTTTCCAGTTAACCTCTAAATGGGGGCCCTTGAATGCCATCGCCACCACATTACAGTCATGAACCTGTTGGAATACCAAGACTCTATTATCAAAGGCATTACAAATGTTCTTGATATTGGTTTTAAAGCTTTTGTGATTACCAAATAGATTAACGGTCATCACCCCTGGGGACTTTAATGAGTCATAACATCCTTGGTAAAACTCAGATGAGCTCAATGCTGGTCCTCGGGCAGTCGCATCGTATAAATCTACTTGGAGTAAATCGATGCTTTCTGAGTTTTTCTTATTGGTGACGTATTTCAAGGCATCGCCTTGAATGATCTCTAGGTTTTTATTGGGGGGTGGCAAATTGAACATCACCCGAGCTGCCACAATCACAGCTGGATTTAAGTCAATCGCCGTAACCTTAGCCTTCGGAAAATGCTTGTGGGCAAACTTAGTTAAAGCACCCGTTCCCAAACCTAGTTGAACCATATGAAATGGTTTATCAGTTTTTGATGACTTAGTTAAGCGCTTATCGTTAGGGTCAAGAAATAAAAGCCCTGCCATCATCTGCTGGGCATACTCTAGTTCGATAAAGTCAGGTTTACTGATCCGCATAGCGCCCTGCACCCACCATGTACCAAAATGTAAAAACCTCACGCCATGCTCCTCCGAGAAAGTAACGGGAGCAAATTGTGGCTTGTTATCTTTTTCAACAGTTTTACTTAACTTTACTTTTGGATTGCTTATGGTTTTAGTTGTTTTGTTAGCCACGGCGGCCTCCGATAAAAGAATAAGGCTCAACGCTTGTTGAGCCTTAGGGGATAGTTCTTGCATTAATTAAAAGGTAAAGGCTTATTTAGTCCAAGCTCTAGCGTTACGGAACATGCGCATCCATGGGCTTGCGCCATCAGTGATATCGTTCCATTGCTTAGGAGCCCAACTCATTTGTGCGGTTCTGAAGACACGCTCTGGATGCGGCATGAGAACTGTAAAGCGGCCACCTGGTGTTGTTAAGCCAGTAATACCATCCGGTGAACCGTTCGGGTTCAAAGGATAAGTTTGAGTTGGCTGACCTTGGTTATCCACAAATCTTAAAGCTACTAGACCTTTAGCTTGAGTTTCTGCTTGGTTACCCTGCTGCGTAAAATTAGCAAAACCTTCACCGTGAGCTACGGCAATCGGCAATTGGCTACCCGCCATACCTTGCAAGAAGATGGATGGTGATTTTGTTACTTCAACCATGACCAAGCGCGCTTCATATTGTTCAGATTTGTTGCGCGTGAACTTAGACCAAGTTTCTGCACCAGGAATGATGCCGGCCAAGTTAGACATCATCTGACAACCATTACAGATACCTAAACCAAAGGTGTCGGTGCGGTTAAAGTAGGTTTGAAATTGGTCTTTGATGTTGCTATTGAATAAGATGGATTTAGCCCAGCCTTCACCAGCACCCAACACGTCGCCGTAACTGAAACCACCACAAGCCACCAAACCTTGGAAGTCTTTTAAGTTCACACGACCTGACATCAAGTCACTCATGTGCACGTCATAGCTTGAGAAACCAGCCCAGTCCATGGCATAAGCCATTTCTAAATGTGAGTTAACGCCCTGTTCTCTGAGGATCGCCACTTTTGGCTTGATGCCTTTAGAGATATACGGTGCTGCAACGTTTTCACTAGGATCAAAACTGAGTTTAGGCTGCATGCCTGGATCGGTGATTTGATCAATCAGGTCGTTTTCACTGTCGGCACACGCTGGGTTGTCACGTAAGCGAGCGATTTGCCAGCTGGTGCTTTGCCAAAGTTTGTGTAAAACATGGCGAGGCACCTCAAAGATTTTCTTGGCATCGCGCCAGATTTCTACTTGACCATTCGTGTTTGGTTTGGCAACCACATGACTGCAGCTGTAAAGATTGTGTTCTTTCAAAATAGCAAACACAGCATCTCTGTCAGAGCGCTTCACCTGGATCAAAGCTCCCAACTCTTCATTGAAGAGTGCTCTGAGAGTTAAATCATTTCTGCGACCTGAAACTTGTTGTGCCCAGTTCTTGGCATCGCCGTAATCAGATTCATGGTCTTTATCCAAGACCAACATGTCAACGTTGAGTGACACACCCACATGGGATGTGAATACCATTTCTGTGGCAGCAGCGAATAAGCCACCGTCTGAGCGATCGTGGTAAGCCAAGAGCATGCCTTGGCGTCGCATCTTGATGATCGCTGCGGCCAAGTTTCTAAGGTCTGTTGGGTCATCCAAGTCTGGTGTGGCTTGACCTGCTTGGTCAATCACTTGAGCCAAGATACTGCCGGCCATGCGACTTTTTGAACGACCCAAATCAATCAAAACGATTTCTGTATCAAGTGCCTGCCCCTGCTCGTCTTTTACTTGCAGCAAAGGTGTGGTGGTTTTGCGTGTGTCGATCACTGGTGCAAATGCAGAGATGATCAAAGAAACTGGGGAAGTGACTGATTTCTTTTCTTGAGTCTTCTCATCGTCCCATTGCGTGCGCATTGATAAGGAGTCTTTGCCCACTGGAATTGAAATCCCCAAGGCTGGGCAAAGTTCCATACCCACCGCTTTAACAGAATCAAATAATTTGGCATCTTCACCAGGATTGCCGCAAGCAGCCATCCAGTTAGCCGACAGTTTGATGTCTTCAATGCTGTCGATATCAGCAGACAGGATGTTGGTGATGGATTCAGCCACAGCCATACGAGCAGCAGCTGGAGCATTCATCACAGCCAAAGGAGTTCTTTCACCCATGGACATGGCTTCGCCACGATAGCCTTTGAAGTCCATCAAGGTCACAGCGGCATCAGCCACTGGTACTTGCCAAGGTCCTACGAATTGATCGCGGGCATTCAAGCCACCCACGGTTCTATCGCCAATGGTGATCAAGAAAGATTTGCTGGCAACGGTTGGATGTTGCAAAACCCAACTGGCCACTTGATCCAAAGACACATCGGTTAAATCTATCTCTGGCAATTGCTTTTCAAGACGTTTCACGTCTCGGTGCATGCGTGGTGGCTTGCCCAAGAGAACTTCCATCGGCATGTCGATGGGCAAATGCTCATCGGTGCCTTCTGCTTGCTTGGTATCGACCAAGAACAACTGACGCTCTTTGGTTGTTTCACCAACCACCGCAATTGGGCAACGCTCACGTTCACACATGGCTTGCAAGATTGGTAGGCTCTCTTTAGCAATCGCTAGTACATAACGTTCTTGAGATTCATTGCACCAGATTTCTGCAGGACTCATGCCGCTTTCTTCGAGGGGCACTTTGCGCATATCAAAGGTCGCACCCAAACCAGCACCATCAGCTAATTCTGGGAAGGCATTCGATAGACCGCCTGCTCCAACATCATGGATCGAAACGATGGGATTGTTTTCTCCCATGGCACGACAAGCATTGATCACTTCTTGAGCACGGCGTTCAATTTCTGGATTGCCGCGTTGTACTGAATCAAAGTCTAGGTCAGCAGTGTTGGCACCCGTGGTCATCGAGCTGGCTGCACCACCACCCATACCAATGCGCATACCGGGGCCGCCCAGTTGAACCAAGAGATAACCAGGTTTGATTTCTCTTTTGTGCGTGTGACCATCGTCAATCGCACCAATACCACCGGCGATCATGATTGGTTTGTGATAACCGCGACGCTCGCCATCAATGGTTTGCTCAAAGACACGGAAGTAACCGCCCAAGTTTGGACGACCGAATTCTTTGTTGAATGCAGCTCCGCCCAAGGGGCCTTCGATCATGATTTGTAATGGTGAGGCAATGCGTTCAGGCTTGCCGTAGGCTTGTTGATCCCAAGGCAATTGACTGCCGGGCAAGTTCAAATTCGATACTGAGAAACCAGACAAGCCAGCTTTTGGTTTACCACCAATGCCTGTGGCACCTTCGTCGCGGATCTCACCACCAGAACCAGTCGAAGCACCTGGGTAAGGTGCAATCGCTGTTGGATGATTGTGCGTCTCAACCTTCATCAAGGTGTGCGTGAGTCTGGTTTTCTTAACGTACTCTTGTTGTTCATTCGGGGCCCAGACTTCTGCTTCGCAACCCGCCATGATGGCTGAGTTGTCTGAGTAGGCCACGATCGTGCCCTTCGGCTGTAATTGATGCGTGTTGCGAATCATGGCAAACAAAGATTTGTCTTGTTCTAAGCCATCAATGGTCCAAGTGGCATTGAAGATCTTATGACGGCAATGTTCACTGTTCGCTTGGGCAAACATCATGAGCTCAACATCGCTTGGATTACGATTGAGCTTTTTGAAGTTATCGACCAAGTAGACGATTTCATCATCGGACAAAGCCAAGCCCATGGTGGTGTTGGCCAATTCAAGTGCGGCTTGACCACCTTGCAGAATATCAATGCGCGTGAATGCTTTATCACTTAGGGTTTGGTAGAGCTCAGTCGCTGAATCGATCGATGGCAAGGTGATCTCGGTCATGCGATCATGAATCGCTGCCAAAACGGCTTGACGCTGAGAGTCGTTCAGAGCTTTTTTACTGGTCCAAAAGAATTGCACACCGCGCTCAATGCGCAAGACTTTTAAGCCACAGTGATGGGCGATGTCGGTGGCTTTACTGGCCCAAGGTGAAATCGTGCCAATGCGCGGAGCCACAACCGCTTGTTCTTGTTTACCGGCAAATAAGCCTTTGGCTTCAATCAAGGTGAATGGTTCACCGTAGCTCAATAAACCTGTTAATTTCGTCAAATGGTCACTTGAAAGTTCTGTATCAGACCAAACAAAGTGCACAAATTGCGCCTGGATCTGAGTGAGATCAATACCCTGCTCTGATAAGGAGCTTAAGAGACGCTGTTGGCGAAATTGAGAGAGGGCTTCGGCCCCATTTAGGCTTAAAAAACGACGATTTGCAGGCATCCCAAGATTATAAAACGAATGGCATTCTTGCTATTGTTTTTAAAGCTATTTTTTACAAAATAGCCTGTTCACTTCGTGTGCTCAAGACTGCTTGAGTCTGCTTCAGGCTGCTGAGCTTGTCTTGGCAGCTGTAACGACTTGGCCATTATTCAAAACCAGCTGACGTTGGCAACGGCTGGCCAAAGCCATGTCATGAGTGACCAAAATCAAGGTTGAACCGAGTTCTTGATTGAGTTGAAAGAGCAATTCAATGATTTTTTGACCATTCTGCTCATCCAAACTGCCAGTTGGCTCGTCGGCAAAAAGGATGTCTGGTTCAGTGACAAAAGCTCGCGCCAATGCCACTCTTTGTTGCTCACCACCGGACAGTGTTTTAGGGCGATGTTTGAGTCGCTCAGACAAACCGACTTTTTCTAGCCAAACTTGGGCTTTGGCTGCCGCTTCTGCTCTGGGCATGCCAGCTAATTCAAGAGGAAGTTGAACGTTTTCTAATGCTGTTAAGTGATCAATCAGTTGGAATGACTGAAACACAAAGCCCACATGGTGAGATCTGATTTGCGCGCGCTGATCTTCATTGGCAGCAGAAATATCCCGATCCATCAATAGGACCCGCCCTTTGCTTGGGGTGTCCAGGCCAGCCAAGAGACCCAACAAGGTGCTTTTACCTGAGCCACTGGCTCCTACAATGGCCAAACTTTCACTCTCTGCAACCGAAAAATTAATATCATGCAAAATAGTCAAAGGACCATCCACCGTATCCACAGTTTTTGCGAGATGCGATACTTCTAGAACCATTTTGAGTGTTGTTGCATGCATAGGAGCTAAGTTTGAGTTTTCAGTGGAATTTTAGAGGGCGTTTTGAATCAGGTCAGTTGGGTAAGTCAGCTTCAGAACATATCCTTCACATGGTAATGGTGTTTGCTGTGTTATGCATGGCTCTTTTGAATAGCCCCACTGCCATCGCGCAATCTTCAAAATTGCTGATCATGGGTGATAGCCTGTCAGCTGAGTATGGCATACCCCGTGGCACTGGCTGGGTCAAGTTACTCGAAAATCGTTTGAAGAAAAAATACCCAGAGATACAAGTGATCAATGCGAGTATCAGCGGTGAAACCACCCTTGGTGGTCAAATGCGTCTGGCTTCATTATTAAAAAATTACCAACCCAAAGTGGTGGTGATTGAATTGGGCGCTAATGATGGGCTGCGCGGCTTGCAACTGACAGCCACCGAGCAAAATTTGCGCCAAATGATTCAAGCATCAAAACAATCGGGTGCCAAGGTATTGTTGCTGGGTATGCGCATTCCACCAAATTATGGGCAGGATTACACCAATAAGTTCTTTGGCATTTATGGCAAATTAGCCGCGGCTGAACAAGTTGAGCTGTTACCCTTCTTCTTAGATCGCGTGGCGACTCGCATGGATTTGTTTCAGGCTGATCGAATTCATCCTAATATGACCGCACAAAGCCTCATGCTTGATAATGTTTGGCCCAAGTTAGAGCCTTTACTCAAACCTTAATTTTTTATATTTTGATGCACTCAATCGGTAGCTGTATCAAGAATTCAGCTCCACCCAATGCAGACTGTTGATAGCTGATGCGGCCTTGATGCCTATCAATAATGTGTTTACATAGCCACAAGCCCAAACCCATGCTCTGCTTTTTATTTGTTTTCATCAAATCAAAAATACTGGCCTTTAATTGATCTGGAATACCCGGGCCATTATCAGAAACTTTTAGCTCGACATAATTACCAAACACTCTTGTTTGGATCTGGATTTCTTTGTTTGCTTGATTGGCATTCGACAATGCCTCAATCGAGTTATTCAGTAGATTAATGATGACTTGACTGATTTCATTGCTATTGAGTGGGATCGATTGATTGACATTCAAGTCAAACTTCAAATCAATTTTAAGGTCTCGTACTTGCGGCAGGATGATCGGTTGGATTTGTTCAATCAATTCATCCAAATGAATATCGCTGGCTTTGATTTCTTCTTGTCTGAAGATGTCTCTCAAGGTTGAAACAATTCTGGCAATGCGGTGATTATCTTGCTGAATATGCGAGATGACTTCTTTTAATCCAGCTTGATCTACATGACCTTCATTTAGTTTGCGTTGGATAAATTCCGTATTAAGGCTGATGGCAGCCACCGGCTGATTCAGCTCATGGGCAATGGAGGCTGACAGTGCTCCAGTGGCCGCGGTTTTATTAGCAATCAATAAAGAAGAAATTAAACCTTCACGCTCCTCCAAGAGAGCTTTGATTTCAGCGTTTTCGCTAGAGCTTTTTTCAAACTCTAATCGAGCGCTCAACTCACGCTTCATGAGCCGTTGGTAAAGATAGCTACTCACAGCCACGTAAACCAAGAGATGCATGCTCAAACTACCCCAGAGAATGAAGGTGCTATCGAATTGAATCAATTGGGTAACACCTCTTGTGTGATTCACCAGACCATAAACACCGACTGAGAAAGTAATGGCAAGACTTACCAATACAATCCCCATCAAAACCTTGAGACCAAAACTTCGATCCTTTTTCAATAATCGGCTCAGCTCATTGATTTCCAAAATTGAGAGGATTGAAATCGGTATAGCCATGTAGCCGGTTCGAATCGCAAAACCTGCATCACTCTGCCTGATGATTTCATAAATGATGATTGATACAAATAAAAAGATACCTGCCGTCATCAAGTCTGAGCGACTTAGTTCAACACGCCAACTTCTGAACAAAAGCACCAAAAGCACCATGGATGCCAAAAAAGAAAAGTTGGCAATGGTCAGAGAAAAGCCAATCAGATAAGGAGATACCGTCCAAACAATGAAAGCTAAAGCTCTCAATAGAATCGACGCCTGCCAATAGACCAAGTTCTTGTCTTTTTTGTAGCCGGCAGGCGTGATTGTACTGACGTACAAACCGACCAGCATCAGGGCTAGCAGAGAGAAGAAGATTTGATTGGCGGCTTGCATGCTGGGATTATGACTTATTTGAGCTCAACTTAACGCTGTTTTATCCATGAAAAAAGCCACTTCATTTCGGAAGTGGCTTTTGAGGGATTGCATCCTGAAGGGTACAACTATAAATCAACTTATTTTTGTGATTTTTTCTTACTTCACAGAATTCACTTGTTTGACACCCGCACGTTCTTTCACGCTTTCAAAATAGGCAGCGGCTTCAGTTTGGGCGCTGAGATCTGCTACCTGGCGAACTTGATTGGCGCGCAATTTAGAATCTGATTGCAAAGGTTGTTGCACCTTGTTCACTCGATAAATGGCGAAGCCACCATCATTGGCTTGAGCGCTGACCACCACTGGCAACTGTTTTGAATTCACAGACATCACCGCGTCCATACCGCTGTCGGTTAAGTCAGTCGGCTTATTGCGTGACACCCACTTACCAGCTGTGAAACCAGCTGATTCGCTTGGGTTCTTCTGAAGGGCTTCAAATCTCTCTTGACCAGTCTTGATGGCTAATTCTTGAGCCATTCTGAGTGACACTTGTTTTTTCACATCCGCTTGAATCAAGTTCAAAGGCAAAGCGGCTTGTGGCTTGTGTGTTGTAACGCGCGCAGAAATGATTTTTCCTGGTGACAGTTCTAATGCTTCAATATTGCGACGATTTTTAACTGCATCATCAGCAAAGATTGCTGCTAACAATTTAGGATTATTGAATGGGTGATCAGCGGGTGCTCCACGCAAACCACCACGGGTGATGTTGCTGGCTTTTTGAATCGGCAGACTTAAACGATCAGACACAGGCTTCAAGCTATCAGACTGCTCGTAGACCATGTTGGCAAATAAATCTGCTTTTTCTGCGAATTTTTTTGGATCTGCCTTGGAGTCCCCTTGCAACATCACGTATTCAACTTCAACGTTTTCTGGTGCTTGGTAAGCATTGATATTACTTTGGTAAAAGGATTCAATGTCTTGTTGCGATGGATTCACTTTAGAGACAAAGTCATTCGGTGAGAAACGCAAGACTTGCACTTCACGCTCTGTTTCAAAGGCGATTGATACTTGCTCAGCAACTTTTCTTGAGCCAATGCCCGTGGCAACCACAGCCGTAAGAACATGACGAGTTTTGAGTTCATGGCGTCGACCATCTTCAAATTGGTCAACTGTCAAATTATTACTGGCCAAAATCTTTTTATAACGCTCAGCATCAAACTGACCATTGTTGTAAAGCGCTTTGATTTCTGGAATTTGCGTCAAGTCGCGAGCCAAGGCCTCAGGGCTGATAGAAAGTTTGAGGGCTTTCATTTCGTAAGCCAAGAGGCGTTGCTGAATGATTTCATTAAGAACGGCTTGCTTAAAAGGCACACTATTCACCAACGCTGAATCCACGCGACCTTGCTGTTGCTGTAAACGTTCAGCTCTTAATTTAACAGCGTTATCTAGTTCTTGACGAGTAATCGCAGCACCATTCACTTTGACCAAGGCCGAGTCTTTGCCGATATCTTGCATGTAGGTTTCAACGCCCAAAAAGACGAATGATGGCAAGATGAGCAAGAGTAAAAGCCCCATCAGTATTTTTTGGTACTTACGAATCGATTCAAGCATGAGTATGTGGTGTTGACGTAGAAAAAGTCAGAAGAAATCTGTGGTGGGTGCTGACGGGGTCGAACCGCCGACATTCGCCTTGTAAGGGCGACGCTCTACCAACTGAGCTAAGCACCCACAGAGAAACGAGAGTATACAGTACCTTCATTCCCACTGCAAATTTCAAACTGTTAAGTTAAACAAGTCCTTCTCACAAAGGCTTGCTCAGCCTTTATGTGAAGGTATTTTTAAAGCAAAGATCAGTGCTTGAGAACGTCTCCTGAGCTGGCTTGAGCAGCTTTACTTGCTTCAGCAGCTTTGGCGATTTCTTCAGCGGTTAA
>Ga0164293_10005867_pt1 | contig 10462 bp, 10 predicted proteins | sample GEODES118metaG_FD_111487 | JGI IMG/M metagenome (GOLD analysis project Ga0164293, IMG submission 111487) | Eutrophic lake water microbial communities from Lake Mendota, Wisconsin, USA - GEODES118 metaG | ecosystem: Environmental > Aquatic > Freshwater > Lake | place: USA: Lake Mendota...
ATCAAATAAGTTAATCATTCCAGGTTTGATTTGGTTTCTATATCTACCCCACCAATCGGCTCTGTCTTCAGGTGTAGGCACACCTAATGCAATAATATTATAATATCTTGGATTTAAATTTTCGACAAATTTCTTTATTGTTGACCCTTTACCTGCGGAATCTCTACCCTCAAAAACAATGATAACAGTTTTACCTGTATTATTTAACCATTCTTGAAGTTTTAATAACTCAATTTGCATTTCATAAAGTTCTTTCTTAAAAACTTTTTTTGGTACAATTGACGGCTCTTCAACTTCAAATTCGTAATCTTCACTTTCAGGTTCCGAACCATATCCACTACGTTCTCTATATTTTAATGATGTGATAATTTTTCCTAAATAATCCTGAGCATTTTTTTTCTTGTCACCCTTTTTAAGTAAAATTTTTCTTAATCCTCTTTCAAGTAAACCAAAATCAATAACTTGTTCTTTTGCCAATACACTAATTTCCATTAACATATTTTCAATTGTTTTATTATATAATTTCAAATAGTTTAGAATATCAACGGTTTTACGTAAATTAATATTCATTTGTTTTTTGGTTTCCTCGTCTTCTTTAATGATTCCCATCACTGACTGGATTCTTTCTATTTCATTTAATAACCTCATTTAATTTAGATTTTACCTATAAATACTTTATTGTGAAGAAGATGATAGGTCTGTGTCACCTAAAACAATATATTTGATGTTTAACGTAACTGAAGATGTTGTAAAATTAACTGTAAAATGCGATGAAGGTGTTGTTGTGTTAAAATTACTTAATGTTATTGTTGAATAGTCTGATGCTGTAAACCAATAAATGGTATTAAAAGGAATCATTCCCGATAAATTAGATGCTAACAAATATCCATCGTCGATGTATACCTTACCATCTCCATTAATATCACCAGCTCTCATTTTAGGACCCGTGGTTAACACTAAACCTGGTGTTAGTACTGGTGGAACACTTACATTCTTAGCCTCATTTAAAAGGGTGGTTAAGTCCGTTGTTGTTAATGTTGGTGAATATGATGGAACTACTTTATATGTTGTATTATATTGAGTTGGATTTAAAGTGTATGTACCTGTGGCACCTACAGTAACTGTTTGAATCAATGTTTCAACTCCACCAATTACAGAATAAAGTTTAACTGTTGGTCTAACCGATAGTCCTGTTGGAATTGATATTGTACCATTAATAGTTTCAGGAATAACTGTTACGGCACCTGATGATGAATATGTGAATCCACAAGTTCCCCTAGTTAACTGAACTCTAAATAAAGTTTTTGTCGTAATATTTGAATATGATTGAGTTGTGGTTGTGTTTGCAATATCTACCCAAGTAATACCATCATTTGTTGAACGTTGCCATTTAACAATGGTACCACTATGACTTGATAAAGTTAATGTACCTGAATTTGTGGTACTTGAATGTGTATTAGATGAAACGGAACCACCAACAGGAGGTGTTCCTGATGTTACGGTAATTGTTTTAGATGATGAAGTAACCGCACTACCACAACTAGGGGTCTGAACTTCAACTCTATAATAATAAGTTCCTGAACTTGAAATTGTTTCTGTTAAACTTGTTGTTGTGTTAGATATATCAGTCCAATTAACATTATCTGTTGAACGTTGCCATTTATTAACATTACCTTGTTGCCCCGATAATGTTAATTCTACTTGACCACCAGCACAAATTGAGTTGTTTGTCGCAAAAATACTACCAGATTTAGTAGGTTTAACCGATAGATACACACTTGAGGATGCAAGACCAGTACAACCAACAGGACTTGATGAATTTACAATAGCGCGATAATAAGTTGTTTTTGTAATATTGGTTATAGTAATACTTGATGATGTACTTGAAATTGTTGTACCTGCAGTAAAGAAGTTATCAAATGATGATTCCCATCTAACAACACTACCTGTCATATTATTTAATGTTAATGTCGTACTATTTGAGCCTGAACAAACATTTATATCTCCTCCACTAATTGTTCCACTTGAACCGTTTCCGACAGTAATATTTCTTGTGAATATTGTCACACTTGATGTTAAATCACCTGGCATATCACCATACTCACAAATGTAACCACCTAAAGTAGTGTTTGGTAAATCATTCCATTGACCATTATTTGAAGAGTAAAATTGACCGTAATGTTCATTCCCTGAGTTATTTGGTTCTCCTCCCGCCCATTTTGCATATTGACCTGTAACTGTTACAGGGGAAACATTACCATTTGAAAAGTTAGTACCTTTTTCAGGCCCTGAAACCCAATACCATTTACTTTCTACCGCACTTTGAGATGCAAATGTACTAGTTCCTAATGCCGCATTAACATATAAATAATCATCACAAGCACCAAACCAAGCGTCACTGGACATTAATTTCCAAATAAAATTGTTCTCGGCCTCAGATGATATGGTTGCCAAATAACCCGCCCTGCCAAAATAAGATTTTGATGAGGAAACAGTGTATGCGTTAGTCCATGTTGTGATACCAGCAACATATTCATAATAATGTTCAGTTAAAGGATTATAATAAACAGTTCCAGCAACAAATGTTATTCTTCTAAGATTTGCATAACAAGTTGCTGATGTTGATTTAAATCTAACGGTCCTTAAAAGTGTTTGCCAATTTGCAGCACTTGTGGTACCATTAAAACTTAAAACACCTGTAGTTGAATTCCATGATTGGGTAATTCCTGTTGGTAAAGTCCCTGTATAATCTAACACATCACCTGACGTATATGTTTGGGAGATTTGAACTCTAAACCCTGTAATATTACCATTAGATGTAATAGTTAGGTTGGGGTCAACAGTTGTTGCGGTATTATAAGTTGCAGACAAATTTGAAGACGTGCCTCCTAAAGTAATAGTTGTTGCTTGGGCATAACTTAATATTGGAAATATTAGTGAAAAAAATAATATTAATAAGTTTCTCATAAATTAACTTTTGACCCAATTAAGAAAAACGAGAGTATTGGGAAATCGGGATTTGTACTCATGTTTAGTTTATAATTCATATTAACTTTAAATCTTTTAGAAATTTGATAATCAACACCAGTTCCAATAAACGCACTAAATGTTCTATCTGAAACACTAACTTTATCAACGGATGAATATATTAATGGTGTTGAAATAATATATAATTCAGGCGAAAGAATCATTCTTTTTCCTGCTTTAAATGGTTTAGTATAAAATGCAGTTGCAGAAGGGCTCATAAATAAATTATCGTCATCGGGTGTTTTTGTTGCGGCAGCGCTAACGTTAATTCCCGTAATACCCCATTTACCAGCATTCAATATTGCACTATAACCTAAAAATCCTAAAATATTACCATAAGAATATACACCAGTTAAATTCATATTGTGAATTAATTTTATTTTACGAGTTTTACTATATTGTATTTTTGTGTATCTACCTGTTAGTGCAAACTGATTAAAATTAAACCAAATCATTGAGTTAATCCCCCAACTTGAAGTGCCTGTCATAGATGATTGGGACATCCCAACATTTATTATACCAGTGTAGGTTCTGTCTAAATTTTGCGCATTTGTTAAATCTGACGAAATAATAATAGGATTATTTCTTGATTTTCCATTGCCTCTATCGTTATTGGCATCTGTTGTCATAGTTACTGCGCCTACTACCTCACTCCCTTCAGTTTTTGTCGTATTATTTCCACTACCTTGACCACCTGCTTGACCACCTGCTTGACCACCTGCTTGAGTTGTTGAAGAATTTGAGCCCTCACCTGTTTTACTGTTTCCTTGTCCATCTCCTTGAGTTGACGAAGACCCTGACCCATTTCCTTGAGTTGACGAAGACCCTGACCCGCCCCCATTTTGAGAAGACCCAGAGTTGTTAGACCCGTTTCCTCCCGAGCTTGAGCCAGAATTAGTTGTATTGGATGAAGAACTCGTTGTTGAATTACTATTAGAATTTGTTTGATTTTCTCCACCAGTATTATTAGACCCATTACTACTACTATTATTAGAAGTAGTATTAGAACCACTATTAGTGTTGTTTTTACCATTTTTTGATTTTTTATTATCTTTTGAATTGTTGTTACCTTCAGAAACAAGACTTCCATTTGTTGATGAATTTGATTCCGATTTGGCTTGACTCATAATACTACCAACAACATTTTGAATTGTACTACCAATAATTTGTGATGTTATTTGATTTTGAGTCACTCTTGCTTGTTGTACTCCACAAGGTGAAATTTTTCGATAATTAGAATATGTTTGATTAACCCAAGAGGCAAAGACACCGCTAGCAACATCGCCAGCGGTGAAATATCTTTGTTGACCCAAAAAGAATATAGTTGTACCACCACCACTTTGGATAGGAATACTAAAATATGTTATATCTTTTGTACACGGGTCAATGAATGTATAAGTTAATGATTGTCCAATAGCATTCAAACTTGTGAATAACACAAATAATAAAATTAAAATTGGTTTTAACTTTTTCATTTTTAGTGGTTAAAAATTTGTTTCTTTATCATTCTTGTCACAATTTTGGAACAAGCACTTTCTAAAGCTTTTTTGGTTGTAATACCAATTGTTGATTGATTAAATTTAACCTCAGATAAATTTTCGTCACTTAATAAAGTCATCTCTCTAACGGTTGATGCCTCACCTAAACCTGATGCTGTAAAATATGCACCAGTTTCGGCGTCAACAAATTTTAATTGAAGTCCTAAACGAGTCGTTAAGGTATTTTTAATACCATCCGCAAGTCTAACAGTTTCATCCTCACTAACACTAAAGTCATAAACTTCAACATAAACAAAATAATGAGCCAATCTAATTTTACCTCTACCGTTTAACGTGTCTTGAGAAATACCAGCTTGAGATGCTTGGAATTGTTTAACCATTCTGTTTTTAATTTCTGTCTTATCTTCAGTGAAAATAAAACGGTCTGTAAATTCCAAATATTCAACAACAATATTTGTTAAACCAAGCCCAACTCTCTTGTCTTTTAACTCAGGAAATGAAGAATATAATTCTTCACTAACCCCAATGTTTAATAACTGAATTGGAATCGGAGTCCCATGGTACTCAGGTAGAGTATCCATGGAAGCCGATTTTTCAAATGATGCTTTATATTGTTCTGTCTTAACAGTACCAACTTGAGCGTATGACCCAATTGTGATTAAACTTAATAATGTTGATATTAATATTTTTTTCATGTTATTCTTCAATTGGTTTAATTAGTCCGCAAATTAGACATTCTTCAATACCATCACCATCTGAGTCACCCCAAACATGTTGACAGTTTCTGTGGTCAAAATATTCATCAATTTTACCATCACCGTCAATGTCGTAACCATCCATAGTACCATCACCATCTTCGTCAATTTCTACTTTGACTTGAGGGGCGGTTTGAGGGGTAACTTGGTTACTGACTTGGTTACTTGGTAACGGAGTTGATTCTTTCATATCGTTAGTATTTGATAATGACACACCGTCTTCTTCGTCCATTTTCTGAACTAACATTTTATCTTTATCGGTATCACTGAACCAGTAGTCAATGATTTTACCATAAGAACCAATAAATGCCCCTAACAATAAAAGAAGTAATTCTTTCCATTCAGTAGACATTGGAGTTTTACCCATAATTGCCAAAAATATGCCAAGTATGATAATCATAAAACCACCAAGTACCATTGCAGTAATGAACCATCTTCTTCTCATCATTGCATTTAAAAGTTCTTTAAATCCTGTGGGTTGTTGATTGTTTACCATTTTGGTTCTTCTTCTGTGAATTCTTTTTTAGGTTTAGGTTGTTCTGTAGGTTTTTGAGTCGATGTTGCAGGCGCAACTTCTTTTATGATTATTGTTTTTTCACCTGCAGATTGTTGTTGTTGCTGAGTGTTGTTAATGTTAATTACAGGTGCTGTTTGTTGAACGGGTGCTGCTGGTGTTTCTTCATGTCCACCAAATAATTGAGTTGTAACCCAAGTTCCCCCTGCTAACACTGCGGTACTGATTGCACCGATAATTGTTTTTTTAAGACCTGACCATGTTCCGTCATTTGTTTCTACGTTTTGTTCTTCTGACATTTTTTTAAAATTTAATAAAAGGTTTAGTTATTTGTTTATTATATCCCGATAATACCAACAAATATTTACCTTGGGGTAGTTCAGGATGTGTCACAGTTTTTGTAATTTTTGTGACGTTTGAATCCGATTCAACATTTCCTAAGTTAATCATTAGTTTACCTTGATAATCATAAATAGATGCATTCATAGTTGTGTTAGGTAGTAAATCCAAATCAATTTTAAATTCACCGTAATTTGGATTAGGATAAAGGTTTACCGTTGGCTCTGTAATAATGTTTGTTGTTTGTGCCTTTTTATATAACATCACAACTCTTTGTGATACTAACACAATATTAAAATGGTCTCCTTCTTTATCTGAGGCATCCATTAACTTTCTAATAACAACATCTGTTTTAATATCTTCTGTTGCAACTTTGGCTGAAAACTTAAGTTTAAAAGGGGTCACTACCCCTTGTAGTGACCCATTTTTTTGATTATTCATAGCTCCGAATTTAATAATACCATTTACGTCGTCATGTGTTACATATTGTAACCATGGACCTTGTAAATTTGATACTATTTCTTCAAAGTTAACTTTACTAACATCGTATTTTACTTCAAACTGTAAACCATTATTTTTGTCGCCATTTGTATTAATGTTAAATGGTACATACATTGGTTGTCCTACAGAATAAACATTAGGAATTTCAACGTTATATTGCCCCTTGTAAATTGCTGCAAACACTTCAGTTGTTCCTACAAATACAGGTGATGAGTGAGTTCTATCAACGTCACCTAAAATAAAGTATTTAATGTCTAATGTTAAGTTAGTCGTTCCAACACTATCATAAATGTATCTTCCTCTATCAGAGTAAGTTACCCAATCAACCCATTGGTTACTTCCTAATACGAGAGAATCATATTCATTTTTACTAAACACATTTATTAATTTTGCAGTATCAATTGGTTTTAAACCCGAAACAGATGCGTAGATTCCATAAGGGTCTCCACCATCAAATTTGGTGTTTAAGTTGATGTCCGCAATTAGTAATCCTAAACCATGTTTTAGATAAGTTTTACTGTAGTTTTGATTTACATCTGTGTTAACATATTCATTATATGCTTTAATTGCATCTGAAATAGTTACAGCGTAATCTCTAATGTTTGATAAACTATCTTGAGGAAACCTAACTTCAATTTTGTATTTAGTATTTTCATCAATGTTTTTTAAAGTGTAATTACCACTAATAGTTGGTACCGTTTGTGAAACTAAAACACCTGTGTTCTTTTCATAACAATAAATTGTAGGGAGAAGACCCGTAGTAATTGTTGATGGGAACCACACTTTACCTGAAATTGTTAAGTTACCTAACAATTTGATTGCTTGTTTTTGGTACGATAATGTTGCAACATTATCACCAATTGTGGTTCCGTCCACTTTAAACATTCTCGACCAATTTACGGTTATAGAATCCGACACGTAGTTTGATTGAACATCATTGATGAGGAATTTGTTATGGATTATATAACCGTTAGATGAGAATGAAGAAGCACTACCCAATGCAAATATTAAGTAGTTACGACCCACCGTCCAGTTTGTATCCGATGTGTAATTGTATGTTCCTGTTCCCGAAGTATAAGAATCATACTTGTAATTTTTCCATTCCTGATAATTCAAAGTTGGTGAGTTAGTTGAGTAAGCAACATCAACATTTGAAGAAATGTGAGTAAATAGGGTTTTTTTAAACTGAAAATCAACTTGAAAAGTTCTAACATCAACTCCTGAAGCTGGTTTATAATACCATGCAACATCTATTGTGTCCCCCCTTCTTACCGTTTTTAGTTGTTCAAAATGACCTATTTCGGGTGTTTGTGCATATCCTATCACACTTAGAAGCATAACGGATACCGCCGAAATCAGTTTTTTCATTTTTTAAATAGATTAAGGATTAATGTCTCAGAGGACTTTTTTATAACATTAGAGACTGAGGTTTGGTTGATACCTCCGCCTTCAGATATTATCAGAGTTGACATGGAAATCTCAGAAGATTTTCCAACAGAAACAAATTCTTTTATTTTTTTGCCGTCTTTGTTGTACAAATAACCTTTGACTCTCAATATAGTTTCATTATTACTTTTGTGAAAAACTGAGAATCCTGAATTTGTTTCCAATACGTCAAAATACAACAATTCAACTTTGATAGAGTAATCGGCGTCTTTTGCCGAGTCAGTAACATCGTAGTTTAATTCCTGTAAGTTTTCTAAAAGAATGTTTTTAACCCCAAATACTAAATTTCTGTTTTTAGCCAAAGTTCCAATTTCAATTTTGTTTTCAATTGATTGTATGAATACTTTTTTTGGGGGTTCTTGGGTTGTGAAAGATGCAAATAGCACAGTAGCCAGCATCAAAACGAGTAATTTTTTCATTTTAATAGTATCTTGGTATACATAAATACTTCAAAACATGCGCTTTAAAAGTATTTATTATAAAAATAAAGTATTATGTTACTAAAAATTGGGTCTAAAGGAGAAGACGTAAAAAAACTCCAATCAAAGTTAGGTCTCGGTGCAGATGGTATCTTTGGTGCAGGTACTGCCGCTGCAGTTAAAAAATGGCAATCAGAAAATGGTTTAGTTGCTGACGGTATTGTTGGTGACGGAACTTGGAGTAAAATGTTTAGTAGTGAAACTATTAAAGAAGATAAAATTATAATCCCAACTGTTGTTAATATTTCATCTGTCGGTGGTTTAAAAATTGACAAATTAAAAGGTCACATCCCTGACTCAGTTATTGCTCAAATTCCTGAAACCGCGGCAAAATTTAACATTACTAACAACTTAAGATTAGCTCATTTCTTGGCACAATGTGGTCATGAGTCGGGTGGATTTAGAGCGGTTCAAGAAAATTTAAATTATTCAGCAAAAGGGTTAACAACAACATTTAAAAAATATTTTTTAACTGAGGCGGCGGCTGGACCTTACGCAAGAAACCCACAAAAAATTGCAAGTAAAGTTTATGGAGGTAGAATGGGTAATGGGCCTGAATCAACAGGTGATGGTTTTAAATTTAGAGGTAGAGGTTATATCCAATTGACAGGCAAACAAAATTACACTAACTTTGCTAAGTTCATAGGTGAGGACACCGTAAATAATCCTGACTTAGTGGCAACCAAATATCCTTTAGCTTCCGCAGCATTTTTCTTCGATTCAAATAAACTTTGGTCGATTTGTGATAGAGGTGCGGATAACGCAACCGTAACTGCGGTCACTAAAAGAGTTAATGGTGGTACGATTGGATTAGCAGACAGAATTAAACATTTTAACGAATACTATAAATTATTATCATAATGCAAGAATCAGAACCATTAATCTATAATAGTGAATTTTTACCAAGTGTACAAATTGCGGTAGTTTTTGAGGAAAACCCTCAATATGAGGACTTAAGACAATTCTTTCAAGACTATGGATATGGATTTATGGTTCCAGGTAAAAATTTGGTAATTATTGACGGAGAACAATTAGTAAATGGTCTTGGTCCTGAAGTTTTAAAATTTATTGAGGCTCATGAAATATCTCATGTTATCATGGGTCACGATGGCCCAAGGAGTGAAGATGATGAAATAGACGCGGATTTAGGGGCATATATTTTATTATCAAAATCAGGTAAAATTGACTCTATTAAGACATTATTAAAACAATTTAAAAATAGACACGGGATAAAATTTAACGAAAAATTATTAGATAGAGTAAAAAAATACTTTTCCTGATAGTGTGAGTTGGAATTTTTTAAATATTTTGTATATTTATTTATACATCGCTCCTCGGAGTGTTCTCATATATCCCTTTCCAAAAGACCCGTGAAATTTATTTTGACGGGTCTTATTTTTTTACTATATTTGTATTCTAAATATAAATAATATGGCAGCAACAAGTAATCATTACGGAGACGTAGCTAATTGGATTGAAAAAGTTATTGATTCGTGCGAAACACCGTCACAAGAAGCAGCGGCAAGACGATTAGTTCGACAATTTGAAATTCAATATAGAAATATTGACGACAAATTTAATTGGGCTCTTAGTGGAAAATTAAGAGCGGCACTTGATAATAAATTTTATAGTAGAATGGATAAATTAGTAGAAAAAATTAAAAATCCCGAATAAGATGGAAATAAAATTTGCAGATAGTTTTGGAGATAGTCTCAAAACTCTGATTAGACACAATACATGGTGGTATAAGACATACGATTTATTTCGTTATGACTTACCACGCTTTTTCAAAAACATTTGGAGATTTAGAAAACCTTTATGGAATCACTATTGGTGGGACCATCATGGTAGTTTAAAATTCCTTGAGGTGTCATTAATACATATGTCAGATAACATTGAAAA
>Ga0164293_10005868_pt1 | contig 10461 bp, 9 predicted proteins | sample GEODES118metaG_FD_111487 | JGI IMG/M metagenome (GOLD analysis project Ga0164293, IMG submission 111487) | Eutrophic lake water microbial communities from Lake Mendota, Wisconsin, USA - GEODES118 metaG | ecosystem: Environmental > Aquatic > Freshwater > Lake | place: USA: Lake Mendota, Wisconsin...
AACCCACGCCGCACGTAGCCCGCCGTGCACGTCGCATCGGCCCGCATCACACGCAGGTCACACGCGAGCGCGAGGCCGAACCCGGCGCCCGCCGCCACACCATTCATGGCGGCAATCACCGGCTTCTCGCACTGCGTGACAGCGTGAACCCACTCGCCCACCCAGTAGTACGGATCGAGACGATCGGCGCGTGACGCCCCGGGCATCGCCGGATCACTCAGATCGAGCCCCGCGCAGAACGCGCGGCCCGCCCCGGTGATCACCACCGCCCGCACGGTGTCATCGTGCGCGGCCTCGCGCATGGCACGCGGAAACTCCTCGGCCAACCTCGGATTCACCGCGTTCAGCTTGTCGGGACGATCGAGCGTGATCGTGCGCGCGCCGGCGTCGGTGGTGATGCGGAGATGCTGGTAAGCGGTCATTGGGTGCGTGTGGTGAGTCATCGACTGAAAGCCGAGAGCTGACGACTGAATACTCCCCGAGTGCTTCGAGCAATGCCGGCCGAGTTGTCAGCTCTCGGCCTTCAGCCTTCAGTTTTAGCGCGCGGTTCGCACTTCTGCACGCGCACAGTTGTCTGCATTCACGAGGAAATCGCACATCCCCCACTACCACCGGTACGGGTGCGCTCGCTAGATCACATCGTATCCCCAGTATCGCCGGTTCGTCCCACTCGCCTTGCCCGCTTTCTTCGCACTATGGCTTCCTCCCGTTCCAACGCGGCTCTCGCCGACGATCCGTCGGTCACCGCTCCCAGTCCGCTCTCGTCCTGCGATGCGCTCGCGCGCACCGCAACGGAAACGTGCCGTCAGCACGAGCGACTCGCGAAGCTGATGTCACTTGGCGTCGCGCAGAGCGAACTCGAGGCCGCTCACGCCATGGTGGACACCATCGATCTCGCGCTCGCCGAGTCGATGAAGGATTTCGAAAAGACGTATGCGACGGGGTCGGTGACCGATCAGGCCGACGTGCGCCAGGCCGCCAACACCATGTGGCTCGCGGCCCGCGAGTATCTGCGCCGGCACAGCATCGCTGAAAAGGCCTCGCGGCAGATCGCCCAGCGCGATGCGGATACGCTGGGTGACCTGCAGATGGAGTACGAGCTCGAGGCGTCAGCGCTGCTCGGGCTCAAGCATGCGACCGTGACGTACCAGAAGCTGCGCCCCGAGACGCGCTGCTGACCACGTTGCCGGGCGTAGTGGCCGGCCCCGACAACGGAAGACTGAACAGCAGTGAACTTGGCTGCGGATCGCGGGTGAGGTACACCTGCAGTCGCTCGATGATCGCCGGGGCCGTCACGCGCATCGCCAGCAGTTCACGCTCCCGTTGCGGCGTCAGCATCGGATAGAACGTGAGCGTGCAGTGCGGCGAAAAGAGAAAGCGCGAGCGCTTGAAGGGCAGTCCGCTGCGGGCGAGGCGCTCGTGCAGCGCGCGCAGCGGCCCGTTGGGATCGAGCGGCAGCGAGATGATGTCCGTCTGCATGAACCGGTGCGGTGCATGAAACGGGAGGCGCATCGGTGCCGTGCTCGCCGCGATCGGTTCCAGCGCGGCCCGAATGCGCTCCACCGGTGTGTCGGTGGGAATCGCGCCCACCCCCGATGATCCCACGAGCGTCACATGCGGCGGCGTGAGCCGTGCGAGCTTGGGATCGTACCGCTCCTGAATGGCGCGCACCGCCGCGCCCGCTTCACCCGGAAGCTCGGCCAACACGAAGATTCCGAACGAAGCAGCCATGTGAGGAACATAGTGCCCTCACGAAGGCCCCCGGCCGGTGGTAAGTTCGCGCCATGGGAGAAGCCATGGTGGTCATCCGCGAATACGTGAATGAAATGGAAGCGCTCGTCGCACGGAGCGTACTCGAAGCCCACCGGATTCCCGCCGTGGTGCTGCGGGACGATGCCGGCGGCATGCTTCCCGCCATGCGCCTGATGTTTCCGGTGCGGCTGGCGGTACGCGAGGGCGAGGCCACGCAGGCGCTGCGCATTCTCGACGCACCGTTCGAGCCCGACGACGCAGCGGATGGCGAGATGTATTTCGACCGCCCCCCGGAAGGGTGAGCACGCCCTGATCGGTTCCGGTCGGCAGGCCCCTCCCCGCCCCGAGTAGTTTTGGGCATGTCAGTCGTGAAGGTCGACCCGCTCCGTCCCGATCCCGCCATCATCGCCGATGCCGGCGCCCGCCTGCGGCGCGGGGAGCTCGTGGCCTTCCCCACCGAGACGGTGTACGGGCTTGGTGCGAACGCGCTCGATGGTGAGGCCGTCGCGCGCATCTACGCCGCCAAGGGACGTCCTGCGTGGAATCCGGTCATCGCGCACGTCCCGAACGTGCAGGCGGCACGGGCGCTGTCACGAGACTGGCCCGCCACCGCCGAATGCCTCGCGCAGGCCTTCTGGCCCGGGCCCCTCACCCTCGTCGTGCCCAAGGCGCCCGCGGTGCCCGACGTGGCCACCGCCGGTCTCGATGCGGTCGCGGTGCGCGTGCCCGATCACCCGGTGGCGCTGGCGCTGCTCGACGCCGCTGGCGTGCCCGTGGCCGCGCCGAGCGCCAATCGCTTCACGCAGGTGAGCCCCACCACCGCCGACCACGTCGCACGATCGCTCGGTGATCGGGTGCCACTGGTACTCGACGGCGGACCGTGCGCCGTGGGGATCGAGAGTACCGTGGTGGATTGTACCGGCCCCGACGTCGTGATCCTTCGCCCGGGGATGCTGGGCCGCGAGTCCCTCGAGGCAGCGCTCGCGCCGTTGGGGGTGCCGGTGCGCCATGCCGTGCGCACCATCGCACACGACCGGTCTGCAGACGGCCTCTCGACTGCCGACACCCCGCGATCGCCCGGCATGGCCGATCGCCACTACGCGCCACGGGGCGACGTGTGGCTCTTTTCGTCGGCGCAGCGTCACGAGATGGCCAGCGCCATCACCGCGTGGTTCGCCGGTCGCACCGGTCCGGAGGCCCCGCGCGTGTACGCCCTGCTCATCGGTGCCCCGCTGCCACTCGCGCCCGGCGACGCGGCCGCGGTGACCCAGGTGCACATGCCCGACGCACCCGGCGAGTACGCGCGCGCCCTCTACGCCGCGCTGCACGATGCCGATGCCGATCAGGCGGCGCTGGTGGTCATCGAATCCCCACCCGAAACCGCGGCGTGGGACGGCGTGCGTGACCGGCTCACACGGGCAGCGCGGTGAGCTATGTTTCGCGCATGCTACCCATCGACCTGACCGGCAAGCGCGCCCTCGTGGCGGGTGTGGCCGACGACAACGGATTCGGCTGGGCCATCGCCAAGGCCTTTGCCGAAGCGGGCGCCAGCGTGTGTGTGGCCACGTGGCCGCCGGCGCTCAACATCTTCCTGAATCTCCTCGAGCGCGGCAAGCTCGACGAGTCGCGGCGGATGCCCGACGGTTCGCTCCTCACCTTCGAGCGCATCTATCCGCTCGACGCCGTCTACGACACGCTGGAGAGCGCGCCCGCGGAGATCCGCGAGAACAAGCGCTACAAGGAACTCGGCGATTTCTCGATCGATGGGCTCGCGGCCCGCCTCACGGCGGATTTCGGCGATCAGCCGCTCGACATCGTGTTCCACTCGCTGGCCAACGGCCCCGAAGTCAAGAAGCCGCTGCTCGAAGTGAGCCGCGCCGGCTATCTCGCGGCCTCCAGCGCGAGCGCCTATTCGCTGGTCTCCATGGTGCAGCGTCTCGGCCCCCTCATGCGTCCCGGCGGCGCCGTCTGCTCGCTCACCTACATGGCCAGCGAGCGCGCCATTCCCGGCTACGGTGGTGGCATGTCGTCGGCCAAGGCGCAGCTCGAGAGCGACACCCGCACCTTGTCGTTCGAAGCGGGACGCAAGTGGGGGCTCCGCGTGAACACCATTTCGGCCGGCCCGTACGCCTCGCGCGCGGCCAGTGCCATCGGCATCATCGACACGATGGTGAAGTACTGCGCGGCCAACTCGCCGCTCGCCGAAGAACTCTCGGCGCGCGAAGTCGGCACCACCGCCGCGTTCCTCTGCAGCCCGCTCGCCAGCGCGATCACTGGCTCCACCGTGTACGTGGACAAGGGCTACCACGCGATGGGGATGGCCGTGGAGCCACCGAGCGAGGACCGGGCGCCGCGCTGAGATGCCCGACGCCTTTCGTGCGACACCCGTAGTGGACATCCCGGCCATTGCCCCACCCGCAATGGCCCGGGGGCTGGGCCTCCGCGCGCGCCTGATGCTCATGGTGCTCGTGGCGTTGCTCCCGCCCACGATCATCGGCGCGTTCGTCAGGTTCGACGGCACCGGACCCTCCCGCCAGATCCTGCTGGTGGTGTCGATGCTCCTGTCGCTCGGGCTGGCCTACGCCATGGCGTCGCTCGTCGTGCGTGCGCTGGAATCGCTCATCGCCGACGCCCATGCCCTCGCGGCCGGCGTGAGTGGCCATCGCTCGGTGGTGAGGTCGACCGACGAAATCGGCCAGCTCGCCGTGGCCCTCAATCAGATGGCCGAGACGGTCGAACGCCGCAATGCGGCGCTCGCCGACAACGAACGTCGCTACCGCTTCCTGTTCGACTCCAATCCGCTGCCCATGTGGGCGTGGGATGCGGAGACGATGAACATTCTCGCCGTGAACGAAGCGGCGATCGACCGGTACGGCTACGGCCGCGACGCGTTCCTCTCGCTCAAGATCGTCGACCTCCTCGACGCGAGCGAGCTGCCGCGTTTCAGTGGTGCACGCTTGCCCTTCTCCGAGTCGCGTCAGAACGCGGGTACCTGGATCCATCGCACCTCCGATGGCCGGGCCATCGAAATGGAGATCACGACCACCAGTTCGCGCCGCCTCGGGCGTGCGAGCTGGCTGAGCGTGGGTATCGATGTCACGGCCCGCCGGCAGGCCGAGCGCGCTCTCGCCCGCAGTGAAGAGCAGTTGCGGCAATCGCAGAAGATGGAGGCCATCGGCACCTTCGCCGGTGGCATCTCGCACGACTTCAACAATCTCCTCACGGGGATGTTGGGGTACTGCGACCTGATCCTCGCGCAGATGCCCAAGAACGCGGCGCACCGCGAGGATCTGAACGAGATTCGCGCACTCGCGCTGCGCGGCACCGAACTGTCGCGCCAGATCCTGTCGGTGAGCCGTCGGCAGATGGTGCAGCCCACGACGCTCGACCCCAATGCCGTCGTGCGCGATCTCGATCGGCTGCTACGTCGGGTCATCGGGGAGAACATCGAGCTCGTCACGCACCTCGACGAGCAGGTCGGCACGGTGCACGCCGACATGGCCCAACTCGAACAGGCGCTGCTCAATCTCGTGAGCAATGCACGGGACGCGATGCCGCAGGGCGGTCGCCTCACCATCGAGACGGCCGCGCTCGACGACACCGAGGTCCGTCGCCTGCGGCTCGATCAGCGGCTACCGTGGATGGCCATTCGCGTCCGCGACGACGGCGTGGGCATGGATGAAACGGTGCGGCAGCACATCTTCGAGCCCTTCTTCACGACCAAACCCAAGGGCAAGGGGTCGGGACTTGGGCTCGCGCTCGCGTCGAACGTGATGGACCAGAGCGGTGGTGAGATCCGCGTGGATTCGGAGGTGGGCCACGGCACCACCATGCATCTGCTGCTGCCGCGCCGTACCGATGCGGTGGTGCCCCTTCCCGCCATCGAAGAAGATCCGGAGCTGCTCAACGGGCAGGAAACCGTACTCCTCACCGAAGACGAGGACGCGGTGCGCACCGTGGCCGTGGCAGCACTCGAGCGGCGTGGGTACCGCGTCCTTGCGGCGGCCGACGGCGAAGCGGCGCTCGCCCTCTCGCGGGCGTTCGCAGGCCGGATCGACCTGCTCGTGACCGACGTCGTGATGCCGGGTATGAACGGGCGGGAGCTTGCCGATCGCCTCACCCAGGCGCGCCCCGGCCTGCCGGTCCTCTACGTCTCGGGATACACCGAGGACACCGAGCTGGTCTTCGGGCTTGCCGGAGAAAGCCGTTCACTGCTCCCCAAGCCCTTCACGTCCCTCGAGCTCGCCAGACGCGTGCGTTCGTCGCTCGATACGGCGGCGAAGCAGTCGGAGCGACCCGCGGCAGCTCCATGATGAACTGGATTCTGCTCGTCATGGCCACCATCGCGGCGGTGATGGTGGCCATGCTCGTCGGCGGTGCCATGGCACCGCGGACGCGCTTCTCGGTGCGCTCCCTGGTGGTCCCGCACCCTATCCCTGACGTGTACGCGCGCGTCCGCGAAGCCGACGGGCCGCCGCGGTGGTGTGCGGAGCTACCCACGATGCAGGTCGCCGCCGAGCGGGCCCCACATGATGTCACGTTCACATTGCTCGACGATGACGGGACCGAGATGGGGCGCTGGCATGTCACCGTCGGGGTGCAAGAGGGGGCACACGTCGGTGGTACTGGCCACACGATCGTCACCATCACCGAGTCGGTGACTGTCCACAACCTGCTGCTCCGCTTCCTGCGCAGTCTCGGCGGGAACGGGGCCCGGCCGCAGCGCTTTCTGGAAGCGGTGGCGCAGCAGCTCGACGTGCCGGCGGATATCCGCTCGGCCTGAACCGACGTCATCCGCCTGAACCGACGTCATCCGCCGGTTGGCCCCGAAGACTCAAGAAGCGCCGGTGCCACGACGAGACTCAACCTGAGTCCGATGTTCCCGCTGGACGCATGCCCGGTGCGTCACGAGCGGCAGTAGCCATCGCTGCCCATTCCGAAGCAGATTCCATGATTCGCGTTACTGGTGGTACTCCATCGAGCGGAGTGCCCATCTCGTCCACACAGGTCCCGAACACCGAGCCATACGGCATGTCTGCCATTCCGCGTGTGCTAGTGACCGAAGATGATGATGCCGTACGTGGGGTGATTCTCCGCGTGCTGGGCGATCGCGGCTATCAGGTTCTGTCGGCGGGGCACATGCAGGATGCGCTCGAGCAGTGGGACGAGGCTGAATCATCCGTGGCAGCGGGACGCATCGACCTGCTGATCACCGACTACTTCATGCCCGGCGGCACGGGCCGCGATCTCGCCAACGCGCTGTGGGCCACCCGGCCGCAGTTGCCGGTGCTTTTCATGTCGGGCTACGACGAGGACACGCCACCCGATCTCGTCGTCGGCCGCGAAGTCCATCTCGCCAAGCCGTTCACCACCGGGCAGCTGCTCGAGCATGTGACGCAGTTGCTGGACATGGCCGGAATCCCGCTGCCAGCTAGTGGGGCCTGACCAGCAGGGTGCCCCCGGGCGTGTCGTGCAGGATGACGATGCGCCCAGGCGATGGCACATGCTCGCGCTGCTGTCGGTAGCCGAGTTGCTGGGGATGTCGCTGTGGTTCGCCGCGAGTGCGGTATCGGCGCAGTATCAGCAGATGTGGTCGCTCACCGCGAGCGAGGCCGCGTGGCTTACCACCGCCGTTCAGCTCGGGTTCGTTGGCGGGACCGCCGTGTCGGCGGTGCTCAATCTGGCCGATATCGTGGCCGCCCGCCGGCTCTTCGCCGGCAGTGCGCTTCTGGCCGCGGGGTGCAACGCCATGGTGCTATCGGCCCATGGACTCGACACCGCTCTCCTCTGGCGCGCGCTCACCGGTGTCTGTCTGGCCGGTGTGTATCCACCCGCGATGAAGATGATCGCCACCTGGTTTCGTGCGCGGCGTGGCATGGCGGTGGGCACGATCGTGGGGGCGCTCACGGTGGGCAAGGCGCTGCCATATCTGGTAAAGGCGATTCCCGGCGCCAGCATCGCGAACGTGACGCTGACCGCGTCGGTCGGTGCGGTGGCGGCCGCCGTCATCGTGTGGCGTGGCTATCGCGACGGCCCGTACGCGTTTCCGCCGCGCCGCTTCTCGTGGCAGTTGGTAGGTGATGTCGCACGCGAGCCGCGCTGGCGCCTCGCCATGGGCGGCTACCTGGGCCACATGTGGGAGCTCTATGCCGCCTGGACGTGGCTGCCGGTGTTCGTGGCGGCGAGCGTCGCCGCGCAGGGACTCGATGCGCGCACGGCCGGCATGCGCGCATCGGTGGTGGCATTCTGCGCCCTCGCGGTGGGTGGCGCCGGATGCGTGTGGGGTGGCGTGGTGGCCGACCGGCGAGGGCGGGCGTGGCTCGTGAACACGGCCATGATGCTGAGTGGTGCCTGCGCGCTCCTCATTGGCGCCACGTTCGGCCGTTCCCTGTGGCTGCTGGCCCCCGTGGCGCTCGTGTGGGGCTTCTTCGTGATCGCCGACAGCGCGCAGTTCTCCGTGATGGTCACCGAAAGCGTCCCTGCGCACGCGGTGGGCACGGCGCTCACCCTGCAGACGTCGCTCGGCTTTCTCCTCACCGCCGGCGTGATTCAGCTGGTGCCGCTGCTGGAAGCGCGCGTGGGATGGCCGTGGGCATTCACGATGCTCGCGCTGGGGCCGGTGGTGGGGATTGCGAGTATCAAGGTGCTCACCGACAAGCGCGTTGACTGAGAGCCGAGTACCGAGAGCTCAGAGCTGACGGCCGATAACTGAAGACTCCCCCCGAGCATTTCGCAATCTCGAGGGGAGTCTTCAGTTATCGGCTCTCAGTCTTCAGTCGCGCGGGGCGCGCATCACCACCGCAGACCCGTCACCACTTCCTCAGCACTCGTCTGCCGCGCCTGCGGCGTGTCGGCCGGCTTCACTTCGATGGCCGGATGCCCGTGCTTCTTGAGGATCTCGTCGATCGGCGGAATGAGCTCCTTGTACGCCTTGCGCAGTTCGACGAGGTAGCCCTCGAGCTCCTTGGTGAGCATATCGAACACCTGCTGCGACTGACGCGTGGGACGCGCTTCGGTGCTGCCCACCGTGCCCGCCAGCGCCGCGATCTGGTTGTTCACCTTGATCGGGTAGTTGAGCGGATCCTGTCCCGACTGGTTCTTCACCTGATAGATCTCCGCCTCCATGGCGCTGATCTTGGTGTCGAGCTCCTTCACCAGCTGCGCGTACTTGGCCGAGTCGGCGCCCACCTGGGTCATGCGCGCCTTCGCCTGGTTGCGCACGTTGCGCACCGTGCGCACGGCGTCGTTGGCATCGGTGGTCCGATCGCGGATACCCATGAGCAGCTTGTACTGCGCCACGAGATCGGCGCCGGTGGCGTCGCTGCGCGGGTCCTTCTTCACCAGCAGCTTCGTCTCACCGGCCGGCGCCCCGTCGACCAGCAGGCGCACCGTGTAGTTGCCGGGGAGGACGAGCGGGCCGTTGGTGACACCGGCCCACATGATCATGCCCGGGAAGGTGGTGGCGTCGGCTTCGCGCAGATTCCAGGAGAACGTGTTCATCCCCACGGTGTTGGTGGGCGGACGATCACCGGCCACGGCACGGCGACCACCCGGGCCCGCGGCGGCGGTCTGTTCATCGCTCGAGAACGAGCGCACGGTGCGGCCGGTGCTGTCGCGGAACTCGACGGTGACCTTGTTGGCCTTGTCCTTGAGCCAGTAGTACACAATCGCGCCGTTGGGCGGATTCTGTCCCACCGGGCTCGTAGGCGCCCCGATCTGGAAGCCACCGCCCCAGTTGATGCGATACGACGGGCGCGGCGTGAAGAGATGCGCGCGCTTCGCCAGCACCTCGGCGGAGAGCTGCCGCAGCACGTTGATATCGTCGATCACGTAGAACGACCGGCCATGCGTGGCCGCAATAAGATCGCCTTCCTTGATCGTGAGGTCGTGGACCGGCACGATCGGCATGTTGCGCTTGAGCGAGAACCACGTGGCGCCATCGTCGAGCGACGCCCACATGCCGCGCTCGGTGCCGGCGAAGAGCAGCCCCTTCCGCGTGTCGTCTTCACGAATCACGCGCGTGAACTCGGTGCGCGGAATGCCGTTGTCGATGCGCGTCCATGTCTTGCCGAAGTCGGTGGTGCGGAAGAGATACGGCTGCTGATCGTCCATCTGGAAGCGGTTGGCCGCCACGTACGCGGTGCCCGCGTCGAAGTGGCTCGCGTCGATGATGGAGATGCGCGCCCACTCCCGCTCCTTGAGGAGCGGCGGCGTCACGTTGGCCCACGTGGTGCCACCGTTGCGCGTCACGTGCACGAGGCCGTCGTCGGTGCCAGCCCAGATGGTGCCCTTCGCCACCGGTGATTCACTCACCGCGAACACCGTGCCGTACGTCTCCACGCCCGTCTGGTCCTTCGTGATCGGGCCGCCCGATGCGCCGAGCGTGCGCGGATCGTTGCGCGAGAGATCGGGGGAGATCGCGGTGTAGCTCTCGCCCTCGTTCGTGGTCTTGAAGAGCACGCTCGAGCCCACGTAGATCGTCTTGGGGTCGTGCGGGCTCACGATGATGGGGAAGGTCCACTGCATGCGGAACTTCGCGTCCTTCGCATCATGCCCCATGGGGTTGAGCGGCCACGGATTCACGTCGCGCTCGAGCCCGGTGCGCATGTCCTTGCGCGTGAGGAAGCCGCCGTAGCTGCCGGCGAAGACCACGTCGGGGTTATTGGGGAGCGCAGCGATGAAACCGCTCTCGCCGCCGCCCGCATCCTT
>Ga0164293_10005872_pt1 | contig 10454 bp, 11 predicted proteins | sample GEODES118metaG_FD_111487 | JGI IMG/M metagenome (GOLD analysis project Ga0164293, IMG submission 111487) | Eutrophic lake water microbial communities from Lake Mendota, Wisconsin, USA - GEODES118 metaG | ecosystem: Environmental > Aquatic > Freshwater > Lake | place: USA: Lake Mendota...
GAAGCGGCCGACCGCCAGGGGCTGCTGCGCGATATTTCCGAGGTGTTCTCCCGCGAGAAGGTCAACGTGATCGGCGTGCAAACTCAGTCGGTGCGCGACCAACACGGAAGCAGCGCCCGCATGACCTTCACCGTGGAAGTGAGCGACGCCAGCCGCCTGCAAAAAGTGCTGCGCGCTGCCACCGAGGTGGCCGGCGTGCGCTGGGCGCGTCGCCGCTGAGCAGCCAGCACCGCCCCAGGGCAGGACCCTTCAAGCGCACAAGGTCAGGGGAGGGCTCAAGCTTGGATGCTACAATCTAGAGCTTCAACCGATCCCAGGCGCGTAGCTCAGCTGGTTAGAGCACCACCTTGACATGGTGGGGGTCGTTGGTTCGAGTCCAATCGCGCCTACCAAATTCGGTAGTTTTCAGAGACAAGTCACCGCAGCGAAACGGGTTTTTCAACCTAGGCACTTCACAGTGCCCTAACCGAAAGACTTGGCAATGACCGACTTTGAACCCCCCGTCTCCCGAGTCCTGCGTGGGACTCGCAAGATCGACCTGAGGGCTGCCCTTGATCAGCAAGAGCAAGCCAATCAGGTTGCCGCCGATTTGCTCTTTTGTGAGCTTTGTCGCGCATACAGTCGCACCCACTACGATGGATCTGACCTCCAGCTCAGAAAGTGGATCGACCTCTTCGATGGACGAGGCGCATGGTCGATTACCTCTGAAGAGCTTGATAGAGCAGGCGTTGCCATGATCGAACACGGCTATTCGCCGGCGACAGTAAATCGAAATATTTCACAAATTGGCAGCCTCTACAAATGGGCGGCCAGACGACGCATTGTTCCCGTTGGTTTTCGGTCGCCGACCCTTGGCATGGTCCGCTACGAAGAGCAACTCAGGCGTGTCGAATTAACCGACGAAGAGGTCTCCAAATTGCTCGATGGTGCCAACGCCATCAAGGACAGGCGCTTTGCGGCCCTCATTCGTTTACTGGTGGATACGGGTGCCAGGAGGGGGGAGGTTCTCGAGCGGACGTGGGGGCAGGTAGACCTCGAAAAACGAGAAATTATCGCCCCCAAAACTAAAACGGGTGCCCCGAGGGTGTTGTACTTCTCTGAAGAGACCAGGATTTTCATGGAGCGTGTATGGACACGGCGTGAGATGGAAAAGGATTCGGCGATGCTGTTTGAGAGCAAACGCGTTCCTCTTCAGCCAATTGCGTTCAAGCGCCATTGGCTTTGGCTGACCTCTTCGATTGGACGTCCGGATTTGCGCCTGAACGATCTGAGGCATCACCGGGCTAAACAAATGCTCGACACGGGCGCACCTGTTGCAGTGGCCGCACAGGCGCTGGGCAATAGTTCACAAATTCTTACTCGTAGGTATGGGCACCTTGATACCAGCAGCATGAAAAGGGTGGTGACGCAGTCATGGTGAAAAGGTCCCAACTCATGTACACGATTGCCGACTGGCGAAAGGACCACCCGGTCGAAGCAGGCATCATGGACTTGATTTCAGCCGCAAAGGCATACGCTTCGTCTCAAGTCCCTCATGTGGGGGGAGATAGTGACGATCCGGAAGACATCCCCGAAAGATTTGATGACGAGGCCACTCCGCTCGAGTTGTCCATCTACAGGGGAGAGATTGCCATTAGGGCGATGATGGAAACCAGCCAGGGGAGGAAGGCTGCTGGCTTAAGAAGGAGAGGCCGGGGAAGGGATAAATCATACGATCCGGAGACCACCTCTCTTTCCGATCCGCAGGTGCAAGTAGTTTTAAAAATGCTCAGAGGGGAATTGATGCAAGATGCTGCATTCGATGAGATAACCGAGATGATTGCTCCTCGCCAAAAAATCGATACGCGGACGCTTGCATGTTATGTTGAGGGGCTGATCCAGATATGGGGTCATCACGCCGATCCGAATTTGCCGTCATTTTTGGTTTGCGGCACTGATCTGTAAATTTCCAATATTAAAAGTAAAGCCACCTTAGGGTGGCTTTTTTATTAGGTTGTCAAGCAAAAAAATGGTGATTATTTTGTTCCGACGTTATTCTTTTTGCTTGGTATATTCAATCGCATCTCGTTCGCTGCGGGACTTTTTCGAGGATGAATGTGATGGAGAAAAAAGAGGAAATCAAGCTGGTTCACACGGTGAATCATTGGAGAAGTGGTCGGGCAGTGCTCAAAGAATTTTTCGGCCTGCATCCTGAGCTCGGGATCAGATACACGGAGAATGTTTATAACAATTTTGTACGAATCCAGGGGCCCAGACTGGCTGAAATGGACGTGATGCGAAAGGCAGGCTTGAGGTCGCCGGCATTATTTGATGTCACGAGGTTCGATAGCGCGGCCTTTGACATTCTTACGAGGGCACGTCAGACCAGCCAGGGTCGGCCAGATCGTTCGTCGGCAGGTGTGGCGGAATGAACCCGAGGCGTGACAGACCGACGAGTCAGATGAAAAAGACGCAAGTGTGTGAACCGCCTGCGTACCAAGAATATACCTCTGGTTCTGTTGCCAACTCAGGTTCGCGAATGATGAGCTTGGTGAACGGCCAACAGGCCGCTTTACCTCAAGCGGTACTGAGCCAGTCCCAAGCACGTCTGGCTCGGTTGATCGCCGACGTAAAGCCGCCGCCATACGAAATGGCTGCTGCTCATGCCGAGCGATTTTCTCCAACCCGAGGCAGCACACGAGTTCGAAACCACCTGGAGCGCGCCTGGACAGATTGGATTCATCCGATGGCGGCATGGACGATGATGGTCACTCTGACCTTCAGACGGTCTGGCATTAGTGGGTTTAAGGTGACCGAAACCGCGGTTCAGATCGCTCTTGAGCGGCTGCTGCGTCTAATTAACTGCGACTTGTTCGGCAAAAGACGGACGAATAAGGGCTGGACGATTGCGCATGCGGTCACCGTCGACTGGGGCGCATACGGCGACCACCCCCACGGCCATCTACTATTGACCGCACCTGACGGTGTTGCCGACCGACAGTTGTGCGCTGTAGTCGAGCGTGCCGCGCGACGGATTCGTATTGTTAACCGCGAACGGCGATACAAGCAGTACTACAGCGCGGGCGGTACCGAGTATTTGATCGATCACGGCACTGATCGCATGGTCGTGTCGTTAATAGCCCCTGCGCATCAAGGCAGGTAAGCTGTCTGCGCGCATCTGCGGCAGCTTTCTGGGGTACGGATCAAGGCAACACCGAGCGGTGCCCTTGATAGCCCGCCTATGCCTGAACGATTACTGTCGTTGCTGCGAGTATCTGTTGGTTGCCATGGCAGTGGTCGGTCAACACAAAGCGAGCATGGTGCAGGGAGAGCGCAGCACCTCTTGAAGAAGTGTGGCAGTCGCTGAGTCTGAATGGTAAGGCCCGCTGCCATGACCGAGGGGGGCTCCGGAGGAATGACCTCGAGGGCGTGAGGCCCTGTAAATGCAGGAGAAGAGCAGTGACGACAACCAAAACGATTGGCCGCTGGAGGCCTGGGCAATCCGGCAACCCTGCTGGTCGAAGACCCGGATCTGGATCGGTTCAGCAGCTTCGGCAGGGGATCGAGGAGTCCTTGCCAGCGATCATCCAATCCCTGACCGACAAGGCTCAGGCTGGAGACATCGGAGCAGCTCGATTGCTTCTTGAGCGAGTCATACCCCCTCTGAAGGCCGTAGAAGCCCCTCAGGCGCTTCAAGTCGACGGGGACGACCTTTCGGGTCAAGCCAAGTCAGTCTTCGCTCTGACGGCGGCAGGGGAGGTCTCCGTGACCCAAGCCACCCAGTTGATCGCAGCCTTGGGCACGCTTGCCAAGCTGATCGAGGTTGATGAACTCGAACGCCGCATCCAATCCTTGGAGAGCTCACTTGAAACGCGTCATACATCGACGGCTTGATGCGCTTGAGCAAAAAATGCCAAACGCGGAGGCCTGCCTGAATTGCCGGAGCACCTGTCCACGAGGGGCGACCTGCCCGCAGTGGTTTTTGAACGGAGTGCTCAAGCGCATTGAACGATCACGGCAGGAACGTGCTTCTTTGAGCCAGTGCAGCCCCGGCATGGGTGGCTGATGGCTTCTACAGTGCATACGGGTGCTGGTGGGCTGTTACCGTTGGCTCGAAGGCGGAGGCCGGTTGTTCCCCTCGAAGGCCGCAAGAATCCGTCGGCAGCGACTCACGTAGTTTCCCGCCCGCTTCGCGCAGGCGCGGGCGCGCGTCATGGGGTTTAAAGGCTGCTCGCCTCTGCGCTGTTCAAGGAGTGCTCTCCCGTCAACGTAAACATGAACTGATCAGCCGTAGCGAAGATGCATCACGAAACCGATTCGGTTTTGGTTCGGTTTTAATTCGGTTTTGGCCGCCCAGTCCTGATCTCTCCTCTTCATTGACAGGGAAGTTGTCAAATGAGAAACTGAAAAGAGTTAAATTTAACCAATCATAGTCATGCGCTTTTTCGCAGCCATCTGCCTGGCAATCAGCCAAACTCGGCTTTCTCTCTGGATAGTCATGTTGCTCGGTTTGATGCCGCTTGCAGCGACTGCTCAGTCCGGCCTACCTCCTTGCGAAGGGCCCTCCTCAGGGTGGACAAGCTGCTTTGGCACCCGAATCTCTAATGCCAATGGCAGTAAATACGTGGGAGACTTCAAGGACGGTAGACCCCATGGAAAAGGTACCGTAACCACCACCAATGGCAACACCACTAAAGGCGAGTTCAGGGACGGTAGACCCCATGGCCAAGTCACATTTGGCAGCCCCGACGGCACAATACGCGTGATCGAATTCAAGGATGGCCAACACGCTGGGCATGGCACTTTGATTTTCGCCACTGGCGAGAGGTATGAAGGGGGGTTGAGCGGGTTTAAACCCAACGGTCAAGGAACCTATAGCTATGCAGACGGCAGAAGATATTCGGGGGAGATAAAGGACGGCCAGTTCAATGGGCGGGGTACCTTCACCTACCGAAATGGGAACCGTCATGTCGGGGAGTGGAAGGATCACAAGCCTAACGGCGAAGGCATCGAGTACTACTCTAGCGGCGCGGTGTCACGGCAAGGCTTATGGGGGAACGGCGCCTGGATTGAGTTCCGTCCACTCGACAGCAGCCGTTTCCCATTTAATTCACCGGCTACAACGATATCGGCACCTCAGCAAGCCCCCGACCCATGGAAGGCCGAGCGTGAGCGCTTCGCCGCAGAGGCAGAGGCTGCCAAGCGGCGGCAACTCGAGCTGGAGACGAGGTTGGCTGAAGAAATAAAAGAGCGTGCTCGTCTTGCTGCTGAGGCCGAAGAGGCTCGTAGACAGCGGTAGAGCTTTCCAAAGCGAACCGTCAGAAGAGTCTTTTTACGACAAGTCCTAGATCGGGGCCGTCGGTCATCGGCTGGAACACTTAACCTCATCCCTTCCGATTCTGCTGCAAAAAACTTCCAACTTCGGGGGTGGCGGGATACCAGCCATACAGTTGTCAAAGGCGGCTTTTACTTGTGGAAGTGCCTCAAAAAAACTTGGCCCCGAAGAAAGCCATGCCTGCGATTCAATCAGCTTGCACTGTGAATACCTTTGTGATCGTAGCTGTTCAGCTTGTTTCTGCTGGTCAAATGCCGCCCGCTTCGCTGTGTCGATCTGCATGACACACTGCGCGAATGGTGTTGTGCCTGGAGTAAATCCATAACCTCTGCACTGTGATTCAGCCGCAGTGCGCATTTGCTCAATCTGCTGCTGAACGGCGAAGTATTGGTTTTGCTGTTCCCTTGCCCTAGCTTCAGCGCTGGCATTGTTAAGACATCCCCAGCGTTCGGATGATGCTCGTGGGGTCGAGTCAATACACCTCTGTGCCTCAGGCGTAGTAGAGCAGCCCACTAAAATTATCGTTATTAGAAGAACCCCAAGAGACTTGAGCATCGTTACTGTCCTAGGATTGGATCAAGGAAGTACCTCAATCGACTCGTTTCCGGCGAGAACTTTGCAGCCTCACCCGTAGGCGTCTTAGCAAGAGCGGCAGTAGGTCATGGCTCTAAAAAGTCTTTTTGCCATGCATCAACCTCGTCAACTGGTTAAATTTAACGTGGTTTAAAGTCTCTCATCAAGCAATGCTCTTGTCAAATGCAAGAGCATGTGACTCCCAAAAGAGGGCGCCCGCGGGGAGCGAAGACCTTCGATCCAGAGCCTGCGCTGGCGTTTGGCGCTGCTGTTCGGGAACGGCGGCTTGCACTGGGCATCTCGCAGGAGCAACTTGCAAATGATGCGCAGGTGGAGCGCTCGCACATGGGAAAAATTGAGCGGGGCGAGCACATGCCCAACCTTGTAATGATCCTGCGTATCGCGGCAGCCCTGAAGATCAAGCCTGGTCTGCTCGTCGATGGGGTTGCCCATCAGTTAGATCTATCGGCAGCGAGTTGATGTCCTGACTCCCGCGCTGCTGTCATCAAGGTCCTGCGGCGCCATCAAGTAGCATTGCATCCATGTCGCAAGACTTGACGATCAAGTTCAATGATGAGTACTTCGAGGGCACGACACTCGAGGAAAAAAACGCTTCTGTGCTGGAGCGAGCAGTGGCCGGCCATCCCACCTATCAGCAAGATCGAATTGCCGCTGCCGCTTCGGTTATCAAGATGGAAGGCCGGACGGGTGCCGATTATTTCCGACTCTGCTTAATGGACGACAGAACGAGCTCTCCCCCCGTCAAGCTGCCGTACTCCCAAGGCTGCTGCTTCCCACCTGTTGCCAGCATCACCTTCTCGCGCACCTTGCGCAGCACCACGGCGATGTCGGATGGATCGGCAATATGTTCAAGCAATGCCTGCGTGAATGGCGAGTTCTTCTGGCCGACCCCGTCTAGCGCGACTTGGCCGTCTTTTGTCGCGTAGCTGATCAGCGTCCCCTGAGCCGCCGAGATAGGGGCCAGCCCTTTGGAGACACTTCGATCACCAGTCCTTTGCAGCGGGTTGTCGCGGCAGGCATCAAGGAAAACCAGCTTGGTTTTGCCGGGCATGAAGTTCTCAACTACTTCATTGAGTCTGACCCCTTGTACGGTGGCTTGTGCCACGTCCGTCTGGTCGACGTCGATAGGCAGGATGTAGTTGGTGCCATAAATCTGTACACCGTGGCCCGAATAAAAAAGCAAGCTCAGGTCGGCACTGGCAGCGCTGCGTCTGAACTGCGCCATAGCCTGAACAAGGCGCTGCCTGTTGGCATCAGTGATCGTGGTGACACTAAAGCCCATAGCACGCAGTTTTTGGCTGATGGCATTAGCATCATTGACCGGGTTATCCAGCCTGCCAGACCCTGAGTAGGCTGCATTGCCAATGACCAGAGCGTGGGCGTTGGGGGGGGTGGCCATCATGGGTGATGGCGGCGTCGGCGAGCTTTGATTCTGCGCAGCAGCCAATTGCTGTTGTAGTTGCTGTTGCTGCCTTCGTATCGCGTCAACCTCAGCCGCCAAGCGGTCTCTTTCACGCCCCTCAGCCGTCAGTCTTTCACGCTCTCTGGCTTCCTGAGCCAGTTGCTGTTGGAGTTGCTGTTGTTGCCGACGCGCTTCTTCGGCTTGAGCAGCCAATTGCCGTTCGAGTTCCTGTTGTCTGCGTCGCGCCGCTTCGGCCTCTGCGGCCTGTCTCTCGCGTTCCCTGGTCTCTGTTGCGAGTCTTTGCTCAAGTTCCTGTTGCTTGCGGGCAGCCTCAGCTTCTACGGCTGTTGGGGAAGAAGCCACACTTGAAGAAGACAAATCGGAAGAATTAGCTGTGGCCTCACCTGGAACTCTGCCCTCAACACCCTGGACATAAAAATCCATAGAGTCCAGCCATGACTGCTCGACTACTCGGCCCGCAGCCAAGCGTTGCCTTCCGCTGTTGGCAATGACGGGGCCGGTGAAGACACTGAAGCTGCCGTCCTTGAGGCCGACCCTAACTCCATCGATACGCTTCCTCGCATCAGCCGGTACGAGATTACTGATCTTAATCAGATCGTTCAGACCTTCCTTGACGCCCCAGACGGTGCGCCCGGTGCTCCAGGTGCCGGCCTTGACCTCTTCAATGGCCTTGATGTAGTAGGGCGCCCAGTTGACGATGGCCGAGCCCAGATGGGCTTTGGGCCCGAAGCGGCTCATGTCGCTGTCCCAGCCGAAGGCGTATTTGCCGTTCTTCTCGGCTGTCTCCAGCACGGCGGTGGAGTCGGTGTTTTGCAGCAGCACGTCGGCCTGCTGGTTGATCAGGCTTTGCGCTGCCTCGCTCTCCTTGCCCGGGTCATACCAGGTGTTGACCCACACCACTTTGGTTCTGATTTTTGGGTTGACGCTTTGCGCGCCTAGGGTGAAGGCGTTGATGTTGCGCAGTACCTCGGGAATGGGGAAGGAGCCCACGAAGCCCAGGACGTTGGTCTTGGTCATCCTTCCCGCGATCACGCCGGCCATGTAGGCGCTCTGGTAGAAGTTTGCATCGTAGATGCGCATATTGGGCGCCGTCTTGTAGCCGGTGGCGTGCTCAAACTTCACGTCCGGGAAGTCGGCTGCTACCTTGAGCATGGGCTCCATATAGCCAAACGTAGTGGCGAATATGATCTTGTTGCCTTGCTGAGCCAGGTCACGAATCACGCGCTCGGCATCAGCGCCCTCGGGCACTTTCTCAATGAAGGTGGTCTTGACGGCTTCACCAAACCTGGCTTCGACCGCCAGGCGACCCTGGTCATGCGTAAAAGACCAGCCGGCATCACCAACGGGGCCGACATAAATCCAGGCGGCCTTGAGTGGCTGTGTTCTGTAAAAAGGGAATCGGTTTTTATCAAGTGCGTAAGACTGAGTCAAACTTCCATTTGTCCATAGTCCTGATCGATTGACCGTCCCGTCTGGGCGGTATTCAATCCCCTGACCGTGTTTCTCGCCGTCCTTAAACTGACCGACGTACTTGTGGCCATCGGGGAAGGTTAAAGTACCCTGACCACTGCGCAGTCCGTCCTTGTACTGACCGACGTATTTCTCACCACTGGGGAAGGTGAGAGTTCCCTGACCATTGCGCTTGTTGTCCTTGAACTCACCGACGTACTTTCGGCCATCGGGGAAGATTGCGGTGCCCTGCCCATTGCGGTTGCCGTCCTTGAACTGACCGACGTACTTGTGGCCATCGGGGAAGGTTTGGGTGCCCTGCCCGTTGTAGTCGTTGTTCTTGAACTCACCCTCATACTTGTGGCCATCGGGGGAGGTATAGGTACCAAAGCAGTTGTGCCAATACGCTTTAACGTCTTTCGGACACGGCGGCAACGAAGACTGTGCCCATCCTGCCATAGGTAGCAGGCACAACAACAGACAGTGGCAGGTCAGCGACAGCGCATTCACAAGGCATCGATTCAATGAGTTGGAGACTGCAAAGTTCGTTTCCACACCTATCATGCGCGTCATCATTCAACTGTGAACGCCATCACTTGCTGCGATTCCCGACCCAGCGTGTCGGTCAGTGTGAGCAGCAACTGGTGCCTTCCTTTCGGCAAAACAGCCTGCGGCACGCTGATGCCTTCTTTGGTCACCTTGGCCGCGCCTAGCAGCCTCTGGGTGATATCGATTCGAAAAGCCCCGTACAAAGCCTTGAAGGTCTCCGGGTTGGGCTCCCCAGGGGGCGTTCCGACAAAGCGCAAGTCGATCTTAGTCGGAACATTGACGGGCTTTTTGAGGTCAGGCGCAAGCAAATCAATTTTTGGAGCTCCGGCGGGCGATGACGTTCTGGGCGTCAGCAACCCTCCTGCTGCTTGTGAAGCCTTTGCTTCGTCCACTGTCACAAGGATGAGGTCGTCCGTTGCAGCGCCGGCACTCAGAACACAGAAAAGGGCCAAGGCGGCCAAAGAAAATTTGATCATGATTAGCGCAGGGTCAATACCCGGACCCGACGGTTGAGGGGCGCCGTAGGGTCGGCAGGGTTGAGTAGTTCACGAAAGCCTTTCCCAATGGGCTCAAGCCGCTCGGTGGCGACCCCCGTGGAAGATAGATAGCTGACAACCGCCTGTGCGCGTCGCTCGGAGAGTTGATCGTTATACGCCGCCGTTCCCTTGGCGTCAGTGTGACCTTCCACCCGAAATCGGTACTCAGACAGTCTCGGATCGAGCAAAGCGGCTGCCAAATCTTGCAGCAACGCCTTACTGTCTTCTCGTAAGCGCGCAGAGTCGAAGTCAAAGTTGACCGTAAGGTCAAGAACTGGGATGAGATTGCGGGTCCCTCCCTCTTGCCTGCCTGCTGAAAAGCCGCGCGTCTTTGGTTGCGGCGTCAAGGACTGCACCATCTGCTCGACGGTTGGCGCACGACCGTGATCTTGAGCAAGCGCAGGCGCAGCAAGGGCGAGGAGGAGAGTGCCGAAAGCGAGCATATACATCAGGGTACCTCTTCGATCTTCACGAGTGCAGCAGCCATCTGCCCATTACGCCCCTGCACCCCCCGGCCGATGAAAAAGTCCACCAGTCGTTTTCGGGCGGCCAGATCAGCAACAGAGAAAGTAAATGGGCCTCCCCCACC
>Ga0164293_10005876_pt1 | contig 10450 bp, 9 predicted proteins | sample GEODES118metaG_FD_111487 | JGI IMG/M metagenome (GOLD analysis project Ga0164293, IMG submission 111487) | Eutrophic lake water microbial communities from Lake Mendota, Wisconsin, USA - GEODES118 metaG | ecosystem: Environmental > Aquatic > Freshwater > Lake | place: USA: Lake Mendota, Wisconsin...
CAAAGATGCTTAAACCTCATTGGCAACAAACCCGTTTTTCAGAGTTCGTTATAAAAATGTTCGTGCCTTGAAACTCAAAAGATTTCCGCATTCTCTGTATTTTACCATCATAGAAGACAAAAACATAGTTCGGGTACTTTCTTGCTTTCATAACAAGCGTAATCCAAATAAAAGACCGCGGGTGTAATAGCGAAACCGCCAAGCATTTAGCTTGGCGGTTTATGTTGTGCTAATTCTTCTTTGAATGCTGGAATTAGAAAGACTTCGCCTTTTTCTGTCAACTCTTTTATGCCTGAATGAGATTGTGTATTTCGGTCTTTAACCGAAGTAAAACAAAATGCAATTCACCATATAAACATTTATTGCTTTCTAAAATAAACTACTCTAAAAGCGGCTAATCATGATAGCTATCGGGACGTTTTTTACACGTACGAAGGAAAAATATTTCGCTTTGCAGGGTAGCTAAAATCAAGGAAAAAGGATGAGGACTGGAAATCCTCATTTATCTAGCTTCGACATGCCCTATGGAACATGGCGAAGAACGGACAGCGGCTAATCATGATCGCTATCGGAGCGTAATTCACAGGTCCGAAGGTAATGCCTTTGTTCACCTTGTTAAGCAGGGCGGCGTTCCTCTTAGGAAAACTTATTATCATAAAATTAACCTAATTAATCAAATTTTCAAATTACTTTTCAAGTGCTAAAGAAAAGGAAGTATGGGACTCAACGTTTGCAGAAAAAGGGAAACTAGAAACGGTAAATGATAAAATTATGAATTCATTTTTCATTTACGAGATTTTAAACCTATTTATTTTTATGCTTCACCCTTCACTTGAGTTCTTCTTTTAATTATAAATATTCTGCAAATTATATAAAACGACAAGAGTTTGTATTATTTCTCAACTTTTTGTATTTTTACAGAAATATATTTTCTAGAGCTAAAACTTATACCTTTTATAAAATAATTTTGAAAAGATATACCCCTATTCTTAGTAAAACAAAAGCCGTTTCTCTGATCACTTTTTGGGTGTTTTGGGTTCATCTCTTCATCACTTTTTCTACTCAAGCCAAAGATAGCCTCAGGTATGAAACTGATGTAAGACCTTTATTGCAAAAGCACTGTATCAAGTGCCACAATACCAATCAGCCCAAGGCTGGCGTAAATATCGATAATTATAAGGAACACGAAAGAGTTGTGAAAGACGGAATCTTTTGGTTAAAAGTACTTGATGAAATCAAAACCCGATCAATGCCACCTAGAACCGAAGCAGCACTAAATAGTTCTGACTATGAAAAGTTGATAGGGAATATCGATAACATCCTCCAAACTTCGCTAAAGAATCAAGTACCTGGGCAAATCGTAATCAGAAGGTTGAGTCATGCAGAATATCAATATACAGTTGAAGACCTCTTGGGTGTAAAATTTCAAGCGGGTGATTTTTTCCCATCTGATGGCTCAGGCGGAGGTGGATTCGATAACCAAGGAAGAGCTTTGTTTTTTACCCCTTTGAAACTTGAGAGATATTATGAAGCCGCAGAAATTATTACTGATTCTTTAATGAATGACCCCAAAAGGTGGGAGAAAATTGTTGACTTTAGATTTAAGGCCGGAGGCCTAAATGGAATAAAAAACTGGTTTTTATCTTTTTTTTCAGATGATTACGAATATTTAACCGACCCAAACATTGCGGCTCGTAGAGTAATTGACCCATTGGCTACCAAGGCCTATCGTAAGTTTTTAAGACCTGAGGACAAGGAGAAATTGTTGAAACTTTTTTCGGAAAGTTATGCCGGAATGGGCAAACTGCAAAATCCGCTCAGGTTTGACACGGCTGTAGCTCAGGTTTTAAAAGCCATTTTGGTATCTCCTAATTTTTTGTATAAAGTAGAAGAGGAGCCTATTAGCGAAGAGCCCAACCCTTTGAGCCATTTCGAAGTTGCCAATCGCTTATCCTATTTTTTGTGGTGCAGTATGCCCGATGAAGAACTTTTCAAGCTAGCTCATGAATCGAAACTTCAAGATCCCACAGTTCTTAAAAATCAAGTAAAAAGAATGTTGTCTGACCCAAAAAGCAAAAGATTTGCAGGCAATTTTGCGGTGCAATGGCTTGGTATTAATAAAGTTGCAGAAAATCAACCTTTGGTAAGTGAAGAACTTTACCCTGATTTCAGTATGGCATTACGAAAGGATTTATATCAAGAGGCAAGCGAATATTTTTATCATGTACTTACCCAAAGTAAAAACATGCTTGATTTGCTGAATTCGGATTATTCGATTATAAATCCTAGGCTTGCAAAGTTTTATGGGGTAGAAGGGGTAAATGGTGAAGGTTTTCAGAAAGTGATTTTTAAGGATAGAAATAGAGGAGGTGTGCTAGGTATGGGGGCTGTATTGGTGAGTACATCGACATCTACCCGCACAAGTCCTGTTTTAAGAGGCAAATGGGTAATGGAGCAATTATTAGGCATTTCGCCACCTCCCCCCCCTCCAGAGGTAGCTGAACTTACAGAAGACAAGGGTATTCATACTAAATTGGGACTTAGGAAAATACTCGAAATGCATAGGTCTAAGCCTGAATGCAGGGGTTGCCATGAAAAAATGGACCCTCTAGGATTGGGATTAGAAAACTACGACCCAATAGGACAATGGAGAGAAAAGTATGAAAAAGTTAAAATTGATGCTTCTGGAGTTTTAGATGATGGGCAGAAATTCAACAGCCCTTATGAATTGAAGCAATTGCTGCTGAAACGAGAACGCAAAATTGCTAGAAATTTCGCGAACAGAATATTATCTTATGCCTTAGGGAGGTCTGTAATTTTTACTGACGAACCCGTATTGATTAAAATGGAAAATGCTTTGATTGAAAATAAATTTAATCCGGAACCCTTTCTAATCGAATTGGTTACAAGTTATGTTTTTCTGAAAAAAATTCCTGACTTCGAAAAAAAAGCAGTGTAGTTTTTAAGGCTTTGTATCTTTTAAAATAGAATTATATGAAAAAATGGCAAATATCAAGAAGGAGAATGCTTCAAGGGCTGGGGGCGAGCATTGCTCTTCCTTTTTTAGAAGCAATGGGCAACCCTCTGCTTTCCAATCCTTTGGCTAAATCACCTGTGCGAACGGCCTTTTTGTTTATGCCGAATGGAGTTCATCCTGATATGTGGACACCAAAGGAATACGGAAGTAATTTTGCACTTACACGACAATTGGAACCCTTGCGAAAGCTTCAAAAAGACATATCTGTTTTGGGGAACTTGATGAACCACAATTCGATATTTCAAGGTGCTGACGGTCATTATGCTAAATCTGCCAGCCTGCTTACTTGCATGCCTATTCGCCAAACAGTAGGTGACAACATAAGCAGTGGGGGTATTTCTATCGATCAATTGATTGCTTCCAAACTCGGGCAAAATAATCTTTTTCCTTCACTTGAATATGGATTAGATAAAATCACAACGGGTGTTGATATTAATGTTGGTTTCACTAGATTGTATGGCTCGGTGATTTCTTGGAAAAACGATAGACAGCCCATGAGCAAAGAAATTGATCCCAAATTGGCATTTGATCGACTCTTTAAGTCATTTGTGCCCGGTGCTAAAAAACAAGAAGATCCTTGGAAGAAAAGCGTGCTAGATGTAGTGATGGAAGATGCCAAATCCCTACAAAAAAATCTAGGTAGAGCTGACCAAGATAAGTTAAGTGAATATATGGAAAGCATCAGGAGCGTAGAAATGCGGATTGGAAACGAAGCCAAGAAGGAAAAATTTGCAAAAAACATTACGCTAGATATCAAAAAAGAACTTGTCAGGCTCAATAAAAATGTAGAGTCTTATCAGGAAATGTACAGTGGAGTAGATATAACTGAGAAAACCAGACTGATGCTAGATATTATGGTCCTAGCCTTTTGGAGCGATGCAAGTCGTGTGAGTACTTTTATGTTTGGCAATTCGGTAAGTAATCGAAGTTTCTCGTTTTTGGATGGAGTGAAAGGCAACCATCATAACATTTCACACCACATGAATAAAGCCGAATTGATGGAAGAATATGCCAAAATCACGACATGGCATGTGTCTCAATATGCCTATTTCCTTCAAAAACTGAAGAATATTAAAGAAGGAGATCGAAATTTGCTTGATCAAAGCATGGTGATATTTGCCTCAGATCTTCGAGATGGCAATAGGCATGCTCCTAGAGATTTACCTGTATTATTTGCTGGTAAAGGCGGGGGCAAAATAAAACAAGGACAAAACCTTGACTTCGGGAAAGAAACCCCATTGGCCAATTTATACTTGACTATGTTGCATACATTGGGTATTAATATGGGACAGTTTGGTGATAGTAACAGTACCCTTAAAGCATTGCAGATTTAATGTTAAAAAAATTTCAATGGCTGATATGGCTCGTATTTTTAGGACCTTTTGTTTGGTATAAACTTGAAGGGTTTCAAACGCAGTCCCCCTTTTTATTAACTTTGGGACGTCTACATCCCCTAGTTTTGCATTTTCCAATCGCATTGCTAATGATACTTTTGGCTCTGGAATTGGCCCTAAAATTTACTAGACTTGACATTTCGAGGGTCTTACTGAAGGGTTTTTATATAATTAGCCTAACCGCCACACTAATATCTTTGTCAAGTGGTTTGTTGTTGTATGGTAATGGTTCTTATTCAGGTATTTTAATGGATCAACATTTCAATGGGGCTTTATTAACTTTTGGCTTTTTGATTTTGGCTTTTTTATTTTTTTATTTTTCCGAGCGTAAGCCTCAATTTTCTAAATTTTCAGTATTTATACTTTTGTTGGCCAATGGGTCGGCATTTTACACAGGGCATCAGGGCGGGAGCCTTACTCATGGTAAAAGTTTTTTGACAGAATATTTACCATTGATGCAAACTAATGAAATAGTGGGGGCCTTACCTACAGACAGTTTAGTGTATTTGTACGAGGATATGGTACACCCAATTTTGGAAAGTAAATGTGCAGGCTGCCATAGTTCACTGAGAGCTAAGGGTGGATTTTCGGTTTCAACGCTACAGGATTTATTCAAAAAAGGGGAAAGTGGTAAACTAGGCGTAATTCATTCTTTGCCAGATAGTAGTGAATTGTATAGGAGGATTATAATGCCTGATTCGGTAGAGGAGCACATGCCTCCTATTGGCAAAACCCCCTTGAACCGTAAAGAAATTGAATTACTCAAATATTGGATTAAGGAGGGGGCGAAGCCTAAAAAATTCATTTCTCTTTTGCCCGACACCCTTCGCAATATGATAGTGGGACAGCTGATTACCGACGTTAAAAAATACCGATTCGATAGAAAAAGAGCCAAGCTCAATCAAGGTCAAATTGAAAATAACATGAAACTATTGGCTGCTGATATTGAAATGGTTATCAAAAAAGATTCAAGTGCCGAGGGTGACCTATATCAGATATCCAACCGTTTCCCGCCAGCAACCTTTACAAGTAAGAAATTACTAGAAATGAAGCCATATTTAGATTTGTTTTCAAAGGTTTCCTTAAGTTCTTCGGATATAGATGATTCGGACCTTTACTTTATTGGTAACATGAGCAATCTTAGAGAATTGTATATCCAAAAAACCAAAGTGGATGGTTCGGGCCTAGTTTATCTAAGTAAATTACCCAATTTGAAAGTTTTGAATCTTTCTTTTACTGGCACCGATGATAAAATATTGATAGAATTGTTAAAGTTTCCAGCATTAAAAGAAATCTATTTGTATGGCACCAAGGTAAATTTTGCTGTGATAAAAGCCGCAGAGGCTTACAAACCTGGATTAAAAGTCCACACCGAAGAGGGACCTTATTTTTAATGGTAGAACCTAACAGTAATCTGGGAAGTATTAAAATGAATTTATGTAATCTCCATTTTTTTAATTCTTTACATATCGATTTTGGATGAAAAATATACTTCTTACCTTAATTTTATTGTTTTCTTTGAAAGCTTCGAATGCTCAAACCTTGGCTACAAATAAGGAGCAATTTGTGTTATTTGATGTTCAATTTAATTATACTAAGTTTGAGGCTGACCATTCGTTGCCAAATAAATCGCATTTTTATGTAAAAGGAGATTTGATTAATCCCGAAAGACCATCCAATTGGATTAGCCCCGTCAATTACCGTGACGGCAAGGTTCATATAAGACTCGATGTTTTAGAAAAACCTTCGGGAGCTGAACCCACCACTTGGACACTCTGCTATATCCCAAACGTAGGCCAAGGTAACAATTATGGATGTACGAGTACAAACCTATATACCGAAAAGGGAATATACGAGAAAGACCAAGACATGCGTACTTTTTGGCAAAATGAAGCAATTGTTTGGGATTGGGGAATCAAACAAATGGACTTGGTAATCAAAGATAATACGGGGGGACAGGGCCATGCACACAAAAGGAACGACCAGGAACGGTTTTTTCCAACAAAGGTCAGAATTACTATGATACAAGTTGCAAAGGGATTTGAATACAATCCTGACCTTATGCCTAAACGAGCTATTTGGGCCGATTAAATTTTTTAGTTTTCGGTTTTTAAATGCTTACTTGTTGGATTTCACAACGTTGTTGCTAAATTTCATTTATTTTGTTTTTGTTAATTTACTAATTTTAGTTTAAAACATTCTAGATTTTCGATAAACAATTCAGGTTTTATCCTGTGCCTCCTCCGATCTTTATAAGTATGTATTTCGGTCTTTAACCGAAGTAAAACGAAATGCAATTCACCAAATTAAAATTTATTGATTTCTAAAATAAATTACTCTAAAAGCGGCTAATCATGATAGCTATCGAGACGTTTTTTACACGTACGAAGGCAATATATTTCGCTTTGCAGTGTAGCTAAAATCAAGGAAAAAGCATGAGGATTGAAAATCCTCATTTATCTAGCTTCGACATGCCCTGCGAAACATGGCGAAGAGCAGTATTCACTGGGCTTTGGATAAAAAATCAGCTAGTAAATGACTTCGCTATCTGACTTTTGCAACAATTGTACTTTCCCAATATTTTTTGCATCTAACTGAGTTCTTCAGCAGACCTAATGTATTTGTTTTGCAATGATTACTTTGTTGGTTTGAGAACAATTGCCAATGTCCGACTCGTCGAATATACTGAAAATTATATTGGCATAAGTTTAGGGTGAGAATAATCGAGAAATTGATTCCCGAATTTTCATCTTAAAATTCTATCATTCTGACAAAGCATGAAGTCAATGCGTTTGTTTTCTCATTTTTATTTCTTGCAGAATACCATCCCACAATTGTTTCCGCTGTACCAAAGATTTTATAACTTCCATTTCCATTTCTTTCCATTTGTCAGGGTTGGTACCACATAGTTCTTCTGTCATTTGATAAGCCAAATGTTTGTGGTGGTCTCCATCTATTTCAATATGCCTTTCTAAATAGTATTTGAACATTGTTACTTTTGAAGAAATTTGACTCGGCATATCTTTGATCATTGACAAGAACATATCTGGTATTAAATCTTCTCTACCAAATGTAAATATCCCAGCCTGCACATGTATGCTATTATTTTCAATTACATCAAAGGTGTATTTCACAAAATCTTGGACAAATTTTGGTGCTTTTGCGGCATTCAGTGCAAGGTCTAATCTTCCAAAAGAATGAAGGTTTTCGATTAAAGCCTGAATAGATTCCGAGTTTGCCTCTGACTGCTGCATTGCTTCTAGGTACATTTCAAAGTGACTTTTCCTGATATTGTTGATATCCAAATCAGACTCTTCACCTATTACCACTTCATTAATAAAGTATCTGATTTCGCCTGTACTTTTTGGCATCCATGGTATAGTGGTACAAGTTAGCTCTTTCTGCAAAGATTTGAGGAGCGACATAAAATCCCAAACGGCAAAAACATGAAATTCCATAAAAACTTTCAAGTCTTCAATATCTTTGATGTTTAGATACAGTTCGTGATTAATAACATCATTTCTAAACGGTTCAATGTTCTGAAGTAGTTTTTGAATGTTCTGATTATGCATTTTATGATTATTTTTATTATTATTGATGACTTTCTGGAATTTAGGGCGGTTTAAATATAAATCCCCAAATTAATTTTTCCTATAAATTCCTTAGTTCCTATCACCTAAATGTGACCCTAAAATTAAAACGATTTGAACTCTTATCAAAGAATAGAACCGAAAAAACTTGATAAACACATAAAACGTACTTGACTATTTTAGTCCTACCTTTTAATTCTTTTTCATTCAAAACAACATGGTCAGCCGGGAAAATTATCATTATAACATATTGGCATATTTGACCAATTTTATAACGAGCATAAGCTATGCTATGAGCAGTTTTTTGCATAGGTAAGTTTTCTGTTAGGAAGATGTCCCTAAATCTTTCCACGGTTTGTAGGAACATGGTTTGTCCATTATCCAAAACATAATCAAATTGTTTAGGGTAAGAATTCCTGTTGAGAGGCCAAAATCGGGTTTTGGCATCAGCTGCCATTTTTAGAACAAATACTTTTTCTATGTTTAACAAACTTTAAAAATCAGGCGTGGAGAAAACTATCAAAAAAAACGATAGACTTCAATACTTTAGAAAAAACCAATAGGGTGTTTTTAGAGGAGACCCTTCGCCTTGGCTAAATCCAAAACCATTATGTCTTTTGCCAAGGCTGCTTTATAGACATCGGCAATAAAAGATCTTGTAATGAGGACATTGCATTAGCCTTGTCTATTTTTTGGCTAAATTCCAAGTTTTTATCGGCCTTGAATTCTTCTGTTACCTTTTCTTCCATCAGATAGGCTTATGCAGCTAGCTTTGTTAACTAGAACACTTTTGCATAAAAATTTGTTTTTCAGCTTTTACTATTTTTCAAGAAAAATCTTCAAGATCGACTCTACTTTTCAATAACTTGTAACACTCTCCCTCATTCTACCAATAATGAAATAACTCTTTAAATTCCTCGTTTTTGTACTTTTCTATGTCCCACAATGTGATACACAAAATTTCTATTTCTATTGTATTCAGGAGAATTTTTATCAAACTGCACCTCATTGTTTTAGACTGACGCTCGGGATACCGAACTAGTTTTGCAAAGTAATTTTTGGGCAAATGAAACTTACCATTTTTTTCTTACTCATCCCTATTGCGAAATCCTTACAACTCAAGCCAATAGTCGGCATTCAATTTCATACAAAACTGAATACCCTATGTAAGAGCAATAAATACCCGTTTTTGACATTCTCCAAGTGTTTTAAGAGTATATCTCGCTAGGTTGAGGCAAAGGGGGCAATTTCAGCCTCAATTGTGATATGATTTAGTACATAGTAAAGCATAGACCCTAAAACGAATGAACTCCGAATATCGTCAATAGTGTCAAAATTATGATTCTCAAACTCTTCTACCACACTTTAAAGACTAGGCAACACGAGCCTTTTGACATCTACTGTAAGACTACGCATAACACGCCAATTGTACCATTCTACTTGGCAACAAAAGGTGTTTACAGCTGCCGTATCCACCCTTTTGAAAACCACAGATTTAAGTTTGGATTTTGCCTACCTTAAAGCTCCTTATGTTACCCCTCTGATGTTAAATTCAGAATCAGACGTGAATTTGAAAAACCAATCTAACTCTCTTTGCACTGATGTTTTAAAGCCTTTAAAAATAAAAATTAAGTTCTTGATTGTCAGACCACTATTGCTAGAAAACAATTCTTGATGGCCGGCTTTTGCACGACTACTGTAGGCTTCACTATGGAGTTTTTTGTCAATGTTTTTTGTTAAATTTATTCGATAATACACCTTTATAATTAGGTATTTAGATACTATTAAACAGTCTTTAAAAATACCAAAAACCCACCATTTAACTTGAAAAAACAATTAAAATTTCTCTTTTTTACTTAACTAAACTACATTGATATATAATGTTTAAAATCTCAGTATATTTCTTTCCAAAACCAATAAACTGCTTCCATTTTTTTATTAACTTTGATAACTAATTTTTCCTTATATAGTTTGGCTTATGAAACGTTCTTTTTTGTTGATTTTAATGGTATTTATGACTGCCGGGAAATTATTTTCTCAAGCAAAAAATACGCGGGATTATAACAGTCTTGTAAGATTAGCTAAAAAAGAAAAAAAAATTATTATACTTTTTTTCGGTGCCGATTGGTGTGTTCCTTGTAAAAATTTAATTGCGGAGGTGAATGCCTGGAGTGCTAAATATAAGTACTTAAACAATTACAGCTATTATTATTATGTTGACGTTGACCAATTAGACAGTCCTGAATTTTTAGAACGATTTGATGTTAGCACATTTCCTTCAACAGTTATGTTTAATCCTAAATCAGGAAAATTTGTAATTAAAAAAGGTTCGATATCACTGAATAATCTCGACGAGTCAGTCAACAAATTTCTAGAAATAAGTGATTACAAAAAATAAGGAGGATAAATATAAAAATTCCGATTTATCA
>Ga0164293_10005880_pt1 | contig 10445 bp, 9 predicted proteins | sample GEODES118metaG_FD_111487 | JGI IMG/M metagenome (GOLD analysis project Ga0164293, IMG submission 111487) | Eutrophic lake water microbial communities from Lake Mendota, Wisconsin, USA - GEODES118 metaG | ecosystem: Environmental > Aquatic > Freshwater > Lake | place: USA: Lake Mendota, Wisconsin...
AGGATAAAATAATGAATGTTAGAGGTCGGGGATTATTAACGGCATTTGATTTTCAGAACAAGAGTATGCGTGACAAATTCATTGCAAATGGAATGACTAAAAATGTTATGTTTCTCGGTTGCGGTGAAAAATCAATCAGGTTCAGACCTGCTTTGATAATTGAAGAGAAACATATTGATGCAGGACTTGAAATATTGGAGAGTATTGTGCCTGCCCTATAAAATAAAGATCTTAGAAATTATATAAGACAATCTTACTAAAACTAAATCCAGTTTTCACCTCAAATCAAATAAATTATCTATTCCTAATAGCTTTCTGCTTGTAAATCCTTCTGCATGCTCAGCACCAATGGATTTTCCCAGTTCGCGCGATCTCGCTTCTACTGCCTTCAGAAAAGATGGTGTAGATATATAAGTTTCCATTTCATCACTATCTGGATTAAAGAATTGCGTTTTAAAGGCACGGATACACTGCATTTTTTTATCCCAAAATTCAGTTACATCAACCAGAATATCAGGTTCAATATACCTGTCCTGTATGTAGTGCAACAATAAACGAGGTCTGAAAGCATTCTGTTCTAAACCATCAATCTCAGTTTTAATTTTTGGAAGTCCTGATAGGAATAAGGCATCATTAACCAGATCAGCCGCTTTACCATGATCAGGATGACGGTCATGCAAAGCATTGCTGAATACAATTTCTGGAGTATATTTTCTGATCATCTGGATAATCTTAAGCTGATGTTCTTCATCATTCTGAAAAAAACCATCTCTCATTCCTAAATTCTCCCTGACATGCAAACCCAGAATACGGTTTGATTCTGCTGTTTCTATGTCCCTTGTTTCTGCTGTACCCCTGGTACCCAATTCACCTCGAGTAAGATCTACAATTCCAACCTTTTTACCGGCTGCAATATATCTTAATATGGTCCCAGAACAACCAAGTTCGGCGTCATCGGGATGAGCTGCAAATATCAGCAGGTCTAAATTCATAGTTTATCAGTAATCAGTAATTTGTTGATTCTCTTTTTAATTCTCGAAGAATTCGGCTTTGTAAAAGGATAAAAAAAATCTACTACCTCACCCCTGGCATTAAGAAGATACTTTTGGAAATTCCATCTTGGCGAAGCACCAATAGCTCCATTTAACTTCTTGTCCGAAAGAAATTTATAAAGGGGGTGAGCATATTCACCTCTCACGCGGATCTTTTCAAAAACCGGGAAGCCTACACCATAATTTTTTTCACAAAAATCGCCTAAAGCAAAGCCTTCAAGCGGCTCTTGACCACCGAAATCATTAGAAGGAAAAGCTAAAATTTCGAAGTCCTCTCCCAGATAATCCTTACGAAGAAGTTCAAGCTCTTTAAGTTGTGGTGTAAACCCACATTCGGAAGCAATGTTAACGATAAGCAGAACTTTGCCTTCATAACTACCTAAACTCAAATGCTCTCCATTAAGCTTTTGAACACTGAATTGGTAAACCGACTTTTTGTTCATAGATAGCTGTATGAGTAATATCCTGCAGACTGTATAATGGCTTCGATGTCTCTATCTTCCTGAGGATCGTAGGTAATTTTTAGATTATTTCCAAAAATCCTTGCGATTGACTGATAAAAGAAGGCTGTAATTCCTCCCTTCATATCTTTTAACAAATCATAACTGCTATTGCCAGTTTCCCTATCAATTAACTTAATCAGTATTCCACCCTGTGTGATAGTTAAATTTTTAACCTCTCTGTTGAACATATTTTTAATTTCGCCTTCAAATGACTTGATCATTAATCTCTCTTCCTTTCTGGTCTTCACGTTAGCCAAATTCATTTGCAATTCATGATATTTACGCCTTGCGTACAACGCATAAGGCAAAACCTTTAACACATTGTATCTCAATCGGTTAAATTTAGCCTTTTCTTCAGGAGATTTAAAAAGACGGGTGTCAATAATAGCCACTTCAGGTATAACAATCCAGGGGATCAATTCATCATCTACGTTAGTGACTGAAACACGAATAGTATCTTTTGGACCTTTTATAGTCGGATCATTTTTATACTGGGCATATGTCATATTTGACATCAAAACCACACAAATAATTACCGTTAGCTTTAAAAAATTCATAAATTTATACTCTGCAAATTTACAGCTATATTTTCTAATTATTAATACTTAAAGTTACGTAATGTAACCCGTCAAATATAGCTAAGGATGTAAAATATAGCTATCGCATGACATATGAAAGAAATTGCAATTGATCTGGAGGCGGAAAAGAAAGAAATACTCAAAAGGTACAGAGCATTGCTGCGTGCCTGCAGATCGACGATGCAAAAAGGTGACAAGAGAATGATTCGCCTTGCTTTCGATATGGCTCTTCAAAGCCATCAGAATATGCGCCGTAAATCTGGCGAGCCTTATATTTACCATCCAATTGCAGTTGCTCAAATAGCGGCAGAAGAAATTGGTCTTGGAACAACCTCTATAGTCTGTGCCCTTCTTCATGATGTAGTTGAAGATACCGACATTACACTGGATGATATTGAGCGTGAATTCGGCAAGAAAGTAGCAAAAATTATAGATGGCTTAACTAAAATTTCAGGCGTTTTCGACTATAATAGCTCACTGCAAGCAGAAAACTTTAGAAAAATGCTTCTTACCCTGGCTGATGATGTCAGGGTTATTTTGATCAAACTAGCTGATCGGCTGCATAATATGCGGACCATGGAACACATGCCAAGGGACAAGCAGTTAAAAATCTCTTCAGAAACTGTATATCTCTACGCGCCTTTAGCACACCGACTAGGACTTTATACTTTGAAATCAGAGCTTGAAGATCTATCCATGAAATACATGGAACCAGTAACTTATAAGTTCATCGCCCAACAGCTAAATGAGAAAAAAGCAGAAAGGGAAAATTTTATAAAGGACTTTATCGCTCCTATAAAAGATATATTAATTGAACAGGGATTAGACTCTGATGTGCATGGGAGACCTAAATCTATCCATTCAATCTGGTCAAAAATGCGAAAGAAAAATATTCCTTTTGATGAGGTTTACGATCTTTTTGCAATCAGAATTATTCTGAGTAGCAAACCGGAAAATGAAAAATCCGATTGCTGGAAAGCATATTCCATCGTTACTGATCTATACCATCCGAATCCAGACAGATTAAGGGACTGGATTTCTTCACCACGCGCAAATGGCTATGAATCCCTTCATACTACCGTAATGGGGCCAAGAGGTCAATGGGTTGAAGTTCAGATCCGTACAACACGAATGAACGAAATTGCAGAGAAAGGCTTTGCTGCGCACTGGAAATATAAAGAAGAACCGAATACTGACAGCGGTCTTGATCAATGGATTCAAAAGGTCAGGGAACTTTTAAGTAATCCGGAAGCAAATGCATTTGATTTTCTGGATGATTTCAAGATGAATCTATTCTCTGATGAAATTTTTATTTTTACGCCAAAAGGATCTCTAATTCAATTGCCTGTAAATGCCACAGCATTAGATTTTGCATTTGAGATCCATACAGATATTGGTGCAAGTTGTATTGGCGCAAAAGTGAACTACAAGCTGGTACCTCTCTCTTATAAATTACAAAATGGCGATCAGGTTGAAATAATAACATCCAGCAAACAGTCGCCAAAAGAAGACTGGCTAAATTTTGTAGTTACAGCAAAGGCGAAATCAAAAATCAAATCTTCATTAAAAGAAGAAAAACGTAAAATTGCTGAAAATGGCAAGGAAATCCTTGAGCGGAAACTCAAATCACTCAAGGTCACCTATAATTCAGATAATCTTTACAAACTGGCTTATTTTTTTAAGCTCCCATCAACCCTCGATCTTTTTTTTAATGTTGCTCAGGGAAAAATCGATGTAAAACAATTGAAAGAATTCGTTGCATCCGAAAAAATCATCGAAAACAAGCCTGAAAAGCTAGAGTTTATTCCAAATGAACAATTAAATAAGAAAGTTAAAGGTGATGACAATGATACCTTACTCATTGGAGAAGATTTACAGAAACTGGATTATAAACTTTCAACCTGCTGTAATCCAATTCCCGGAGATGATGTTTTTGGATTCATTACGGTAGGTGATGGAATAAAAATTCACCGTACTAACTGCCCTAATGCCGCTAAATTAATGGCAAACTATGGCTACAGAATTGTTAAAGCTAAATGGAATTCCCAAAAAGAGCTGGCATTTTTAACCGGCCTACACATTACTGGAATTGACGATGTAGGTCTAATAAACAAGATTACAACTGTCATATCAAGTGATTTTAAAGTTAATATGCGTTCTATAACCGTAGATACCGAGGATGGTATTTTTGAAGGTTCAATCATGGTATATGTTAATAATACAAAGCACCTTGATAACCTGATTATTAAACTCAGGGAAGTAGTTGGAGTAAGCTCAGTAACCCGATTTGACTCACAGGATGAAGATATAGTAAATGCTTCCTGAATTAAATATTAAATATTCTTATTTTTTGGATAAATTTGGGCGTTATTTAATCACATTATGCCCGGAAAAGATACAATTGCACTTGTTATAAAGATTTTTGAGGCTTATTTAGAGAACAAAAGCCTTAGAAAGACTCCTGAGCGCTACGCTATCCTGGAGGAAATCTACTCACGCAACGATCATTTTGATGTGGAATCTTTGTATATCCATATGAAAAATAAGAAATATCGGGTAAGTCGAGCTACTGTTTATAATACGCTTGAACTTTTGGTCTCATGCGATCTGGTTACCAAACATCAGTTTGGTAAAAACATGGCTCAATTTGAAAAATCCTACGGCTACAAACAACATGATCATATTATTTGCATTGATTGTGGAAAAGTAGTTGAATTTTGTGATCCCAGAATACAACAAATTCAGAGCATGATGGGTGAAATACTTAAATTTGATATCAAACACCATTCACTTAATCTATATGGAAATTGTACACGCCTGAAGGAAGGAAGTTGCGATTCTTATGTTAATAAAAATTAAACTATACATTTTAATACTCCCCCTATTTTAAATCATGACTGTTGACGTATTGCTAGGCCTCCAATGGGGCGACGAAGGAAAAGGAAAAATTGTTGATGTATTAAGTCCGGAATATGACTTGATTGCCCGCTTCCAGGGCGGTCCAAACGCCGGGCATACCCTGGAGTTTGACAAGCAGAAATATGTACTCAACACCATTCCTTCGGGAATATTCAATGATAATGCCATGAACCTGATTGGAAATGGTGTAGTAATCGACCCAATTATCCTGAAAAGAGAGCTTGATAACCTCAAAAAAAATGGGTTTGACCCGGTTGCAAGAAAAAAAATGGTTATTGCCCGTAAAGCTCATCTTATTCTTCCTACTCATCAGCTTTTGGACGCCGCATCAGAAAGCAAGATGGGAGAAGGTAAAATTGGCTCAACTTTAAAAGGAATTGGCCCCACCTATATGGATAAAACCGGCAGAAATGGTTTACGTGTTGGTGATACTATGCTTACTGATTTTCGCGAACGATACATGCGTTTGGTCAATAAGCATCGCTCAATTTTATCCCATTATGGTGAAATACCCGATTATTCAGAAAAAGAAGCAGCATTCTTTGAAGCAGTTGAATTATTAAAATCAATACCACAGGTTGATAGTGAACATTTTGTAAATCAGTACCTCAGAGATGGCAAAAAAGTTTTGGCAGAAGGTGCACAAGGCACAATGCTTGATATAGACTTTGGGTCATATCCTTTTGTAACCTCATCGAATACTACCACAGCGGGTGCATGTACCGGACTAGGTGTTGCACCTAAAAATATTGGTCATGTTATAGGGATCTTTAAAGCCTATTGTACCCGTGTAGGAAGTGGGCCCTTTCCAACTGAATTAGATAATGAAACCGGTGAAGAACTTCGGAAAATCGGACATGAATTCGGTGCTACAACCGGGCGACCGCGTCGTTGTGGATGGATTGATCTTCCCGCATTAAAATATGCAATAATGTTAAATGGAGTTTCCGAGATGGTGATGACAAAAGCTGATGTATTGAGTGGATTTGAGACAATTTATGCTTGTACACATTATAAATACAATGGCGAGGTGGTTGATTACATGCCATACGATATCAATGCTATCAAAGCTGAACCTATATTCGAAGCAATTCCAGGATGGAAGGAAGATTTAACAGCCATCAGGGAAATTGAAGAAATTCCCGAAAAGTTAAAAAATTACATAAGCTACCTTGAAAAGCATCTGGGAGTACCGATTAAATATCTCTCTGTTGGACCAGATCGTGTACAAACGCTGACTCTTTGTTAATCCGGGAATCAGAACATCTTCGGGATATTTATTTGATTTAATTATCTATGTTAAAGGTTTTTTATACTGATGATACAGATTCTTTTAAATCAAAGGCTCTACTTTGGTCTGATTCATTCAACACAGCTTGTTATTTCGATTCCAATAATTTTTCGGATCCCTACTCTGCATTCGGAGTTTATATCGGAGCAGGTAAAGTAGCTGAACTAACCGATTCAGATAAAAGTTCATTTGTTGCAGTGGAGCAGTTTTTGAATTCAAACAAAGGTTACATTCCAGGATATTTCTCATATGACCTTAAGAATGAAATTGAAAATCTCAACTCAGAAAACCCTGATAACCTTGAATTTGCAAAAATTTATTTTTTTCTTCCTAAACACAGTATTTTAATAAGAAATAATGAAATAAGTATTTTCAGCGATGATGCAGATGAGGTTTGGCGTGCAATAAATAAAACTATTCTGAATCAATCTAAAGAACAGGTATCTGTACCCAAAATACGCGGAAGGTTTAATCGAAACGAGTACATTCAAACTGTCCGTGAAATTCAGAAACACATTCAAAGAGGAGATATTTATGAGATGAATTTCTGTCAGGAATTTTATTCTGAAGATGTTGAAATTAATCCACTGGAACTATTTACTGAACTGAACAATCTTTCTCCTACCCCTTTTGCCAATTACTTTAAAATAGATAATCAATATATCATTTCGGCAACTCCTGAGCGCTTTTTAAGTCGCAGGGGAAACAAACTGATCAGTCAGCCCATAAAAGGTACATCTTCCCGAAACTCCGATTCTACAAAAGACAGATTACAGAAAGAAGAATTACTTCTGAATGAAAAAGAACGTGCAGAGAATGTGATGATTGTGGACCTTGTTCGGAATGATCTCACAAAAAGTGCAAAACCTGGAACAGTAAGAGTAGAAGAACTTTTTGGCATCTATAGCTTTAAACAGGTCCACCAAATGATCTCCACAGTGGTTTGCGAATTACGAGAAAATCTTTCAAATCCCAAGATAATTGCCAACACATTCCCAATGGGTTCAATGACCGGTGCCCCCAAAATAAAGGCGATGCAATTAGCAGATAAATATGAGCGAAGTCAACGGGGTGTCTATTCTGGAGCAATAGGTTATTTCGCACCTGATGGTGATTTTGATTTCAATGTGGTCATCCGCACCATTCTTTACAATAGAAAACAAAAATATCTTTCATTCCATGTTGGTAGTGCCATAACACTAGATTCGGATCCTGAGAAAGAGTACGAGGAATGTCTTTTAAAAGGAAAAGCAATCAGGGCTGTTTTGAACCAAACATGACCCTGGGTAAACTAATCAAATTGACCTTTGTACCGGTGTACTACTGAAGCAATTCTGTTAAAAAGTTTCTAATCCCAGTAATCCTGCTTACTTCGTCTAGGTGTGAACTCAGAAATCAGACTGGATTCACCAATACTTCAATAAGTACTTAAGGCTTCATTTTGAATTACTGAGTCATCTACCACACTTAATCACTTATTCTCCTAGAAGTTCCTGCTAGCCGGTATAAATACCGGACTGCCCGTGCCGATGAAAAACAGCTCCGGGTCAAATAAAATAACATTCTTCACCTTCGCTTAAATCGAATTAAGGCTAATTACTTCATGTTAAAGTTAGAAAAGTCGATTAATGAGCTTTTCGTTTAAACAGATCTACTCTAGGCTCTTTCCCTTTCAATAGTCGCTCGATATTCTTTTGATGTGTGACTAAAATCAGGATGCAAATACACATTCCATAAAGAAGTACAGAACGTATTGGAGATTGAAATATGAATATTATGCTTAGGGGGAACGAAAATCCCGCCATAATTGAACTGAGTGATACATATTTAAAAACGAACAGAAATACAACAAAGGTAAGAACGCAAATCAAAGCTGACTCTGAGTGTACTGCTAATATCATCCCAAATAATGTAGCAACCCCCTTTCCACCGCGAAAACCAGCAAAAACAGGGAATAAGTGCCCTAATACCGCGGTTACTCCAAGGGCGAGTTGATAATTCACAAACTGAACAGAATTTTGGGGACCGGTAACTGAAAGTCCGATAAGATAGGCAAGATTAGTGGCTGTATAACCTTTAAAAATATCAAGAAACATGACGGCTATACCTGCCTTTTTACCCAAAACCCTAAAGGTATTAGTTGCACCCGCATTGCCACTACCATATTCACGAACATCTATCCCGTAAAATGCCTGCCCTATCCAAACGGCCATTGGAATTGAACCGAAAAGATATGCAAGAATCAAAGCTGAAAGCGAGTAAATGGATATCATTCTTTACAATATTACAAATTCAATCAGGTGTATAAATAAAAAAAAATATTACGATTTTGAGGCCTTCAGACTCATATCTAAACTTTTCACTGAATGTGTTAAAGCACCCATAGAAACATAGTCAACGCCACAATTTGCATAATCTAAAACATTTTGCTCAGTGATACCTCCTGAGGCTTCTGTAATGTAAGTTCCATCAATCAATTTTACAGCCTCCTTCAATGTTAAAAGACTAAAATTATCAAGTAAAATCCGATCTATTTTTCCAAACTGCATCACTTCTTTTAATTCATCCAGATTTCTTACTTCAACTTCAACGGGTATATTTATTTTATTTTTGATAAGATAAGATTGTGCAGAGCTTATCGCATTAGAGATACCCCCGGCATAATCTACATGATTATCTTTAATCAAAATCATATCATAGAGTCCGAATCTGTGATTTACTCCACCTCCAATTTTTACAGCTAATTTTTCAATATAACGAAGTCCGGGAGTAGTTTTACGTGTATCAAGCACCTTGGTGCCAGTTCCTTCGAGCTTTTTAACTATCCGATTAGTTGTACTAGCTATCCCACTCATCCTCTGCATTGTATTCAAAACCAGACGCTCTGCTTTGAGTATAGAATGGACACTTCCACTTATATAAAATGCTATATCACCAGATTTAACAATCTCACCATCATGAATAAGCACATCCAATTTGAGATTAGGATCAACGGCCTTGAAAATCTCCATTGCAACTTCAACCCCGGCAATAATTCCATTCTCTTTAATCAGGAGTTTTGCAGACCCAGTTTGATCAACTGGTATTGTTGACAGCGAGGTATGATCACCGTCGCCAATATCTTCAGCCAGAGCGTTAAAAATGAAAGGCTCTAATATTGTTTTGTTTAAGTTCATGGTTTTTGGTCTGGCAAAAATAGAAATACTTAGCTATATTCCTTATCCTTTATAGTTTTCTATGGTAATTGATTTAAGCAGAACACCAGCACTATTTTTTTTGCAAGCAGTTGAAGACTATTGAATTTCATTTTTGTTTGCAGTAAAATAATCCAAATTTATAGTTTGAACTAGAACTGAGCGTGTTACTGAATTTATCCATTTTAGGGTAGGCTTAGAAAAAACGAAATTTAATTCTGATAAATCTTTTGGGTAGTCGCTCCCTTCTGAAGGAGTATTTAGTTTAATAAAACTTAAAAAACGTATTCAGTAATTTCTTTTCTGTTTGATTCTTTAAAATTATCTGCCATGCTGTCAAAAAAATCCCTTTATCGTAATCCATCCATGAGAAATCAAAAAGTAAATAATTATACTGTTATTAAGAAATTTAGCTCCTATTTCAATTAAAATCCATTTTATATTAAGCCATAATACAAAAAATACCGATTTATTTAATTTGAGCGTATATTTGTGCTGTGAAAAATAAAAAAGCAATTCTATTAATTCTAGACGGCTGGGGATATGGGGAGCACGATAAATCTGATGCTGTTAGTGTGGCAAACACACCTTTTTTCGATCATTTAATAAAAAACTATCCCAACTCTAAATTACAGGCCTCAGGAGAGTTTGTTGGCTTGCCTGCCGGCCAGATGGGCAACTCGGAAGTTGGACATATGAACCTGGGTGCAGGAAGGGTTATTTACCAGGAATTGGGCAGAATAAACAAGGCTGTCAAAGAAAATGAACTCCATGAGCACCCAGTTATCAAATCGGCTTTTAATTACGCAAAGAAAGCAAACAAAAATGTACACTTTATAGGTTTACTATCTGATGGTGGCGTTCATTCTCATATTGATCATCTGAAAGGCTTGTGTGATGCAGCAAAA
>Ga0164293_10005881_pt1 | contig 10445 bp, 14 predicted proteins | sample GEODES118metaG_FD_111487 | JGI IMG/M metagenome (GOLD analysis project Ga0164293, IMG submission 111487) | Eutrophic lake water microbial communities from Lake Mendota, Wisconsin, USA - GEODES118 metaG | ecosystem: Environmental > Aquatic > Freshwater > Lake | place: USA: Lake Mendota...
CCTCGGCCTGGTGCCCGCGCCGAGCACCGGCGCCGAGCTGACCGCGCTTCAGCAGCGCGAATCCGCGATGTGGGGCCCGCTCGTCAAGGCATCCGGCTTCACCCCCGAAGACTGAACGCAGGCAGAGCCCTCCCGCCCATGGCATCGACCCGCCCCAACTTCGTCTTCATCGTCGCCGACGACCTCGGGTACGCGGACCTCGGCTGCTACGGCGGGCGCGACGCCGCCTTCGGTCCGGTCTCGCCCGAGCTCGACCGGCTCGCCGCAGGCGGCATCCGCTTCACGCAGGGCTACTCGAACTCGCCGGTCTGCTCGCCCACGCGCTTCGGGATGATCACCGGCCGCTACCAGTACCGGCTGCGCGGCGCGGCCGAGGAGCCGATCCGCAGTGCCGACCGCGGCAAGCCGCACATCGGCCTGCCACCCTCGCATCCGACGCTCCCCTCGCTGCTCAAGGCCGCCGGCTACCGCACCGCGCTCGTCGGCAAGTGGCACCTCGGCCATCCGCCCGCCTTCGGGCCCCTGAAGTCCGGCTACGACGAGCACTTCGGCCCGATGTCGGGCGGCGTCGACTACTTCACCCACTGCGACTCGCGCGGCCAGCACGACCTGTGGGAAGGCGAGGCGCTCGCGCCCACCGACGGCTACCTGACCGACCTGCTGTCGCGGCGGGCGGTCGAGGTCGTCGAGCGCGCCGCGCGCGAGCCCGGCACGCCCTTCCTGCTGAGCCTGCACTACACCGCGCCGCACTGGCCTTGGGAAACCCGCGACGACGCCCGCCTCTCGCCGCAGGTGCGCGACAACCTGTTCCACCTCGATGGCGGCAACGTCGAGACCTACCGGACGATGATCCGGCAGATGGACGAGGGCATCGGCACGCTGATGGCCACGCTGCGCCGACTTAGCCTCGAGCGCGACACGCTGGTCGTCTTCACCAGCGACAACGGCGGCGAGCGCTTCTCCGACAGCTGGCCGCTGGTGGGCGGCAAGATGGACCTGACCGAGGGCGGCATCCGCGTGCCGTGGATCGCGCACTGGCCGACCGTGATCCCGGCCGGCACGACGAGCGCCCAACCCTGCATGACGATGGACTGGAGCGCGACGATGCTCGATGCGGCCGGCGTGCCCGCCGACCCCGCGTACCCGCTGGACGGCGCGTCGATGCTGCCGGTGCTGCGCGATCCGACGTGCACGTTCGCGCGGCCGCTGCACTGGCGGATGAAGCACCGCGGCCAGCGGGCGCTGCGCGACGGCGCCTGGAAGTACCTGCGCGTCGACGGCGTCGACTACCTGTTCGACCTGTCGCACGACGAGCGCGAGCGCGCCAACCTCGCGAAACGCGAGCCCACGCGCCTGGCCGCGATGCGCGCCGACTGGGAGGCCTGGAACGCGACCATGCCGGCGATCCCGGAGGACGCGGCGGTCAGCCTGGGGTATTCGACGCAGGACATGCCGCAGCGGTGAGGGACCGGGCCCGCGCACGCCGCGCACGGGCCTCGTGGACGGCAGCGGGTGCGCCGTCCGGCCCGACTCGTCGCGCTACACCCAGCCCTGCCGCCACACGGACGGATCACGCAGCTCGCGCCATGCGATGCGCCGCACCCGACCCGAATGGACCGCCTCGATCTCGACCCACTCCACCCGCATCGCCGGGTCCTCGGGCTCGATGACGCGCGTGACCAGGAAGTGCTTCTCGCGCGCGACCGGTACGGCCGCGGTCCACTTCGAGCGGAGCAGCTTGGCGGGCTGGAACGGATTGACGGGCGGGCGGGCGGGCGCCCCGGGGGCTGACGGCATTCGGGCTCGGGCGGGCATCGGGACAGCCGCCGATCGTACCTCCCGGCACGCGGCGCGGCACGGGCGCACCGGTCAGAGCGCTACACTCGCCCGCGCAGCGACACCCACCCCACCCTGCCGTTGCGACCGGAGGACCGTGCCGTGCTGATCTTCAGGCAGTTGTTCGACCCCACCTCGTCGACCTACACCTACCTGCTGGCCGACCGCCGCAGCGGCGAGGCGCTGATCATCGACCCGGTGTTCGAGCAGGCGCGCCGCGACGCCGCGCTGGTCTCCGAACTCGGCCTGCGGCTGCGCTGGACGCTCGAGACCCACACGCACGCCGACCACGTCACCGGCGCCTGGCTGCTCAAGCGGCTGTGCGGCGCCGACATCGCGGTGCCGGCCGAGGGCGGTGCGCAGGGTGCGGACCGGACGCTGCGTCATGGGGACCGCATCGCCTTCGGCACGCGCCACCTCGCCGTGCGCGCGACCCCGGGCCACACCGACGGCTGCCTGAGCTTCGTGCTCGACGACGAGTCGATGGCCTTCAGCGGCGACTGCCTGCTGGTGCGCGGCTGCGGCCGCACCGACTTCCAGCAGGGCGATCCGCACCGGCTGTGGCGCTCGGTGCGCGCCGAGCTGTTCAGCCTGCCGCTCGACTGCCTGCTCTATCCGGCGCACGACTACCGCGGCCTGACGGTCACCAGCGTGCGCGAGGAACGGGCCTACAACCCGCGGCTCGGCGGCGAGATCGGCGAGGACGACTTCGTCGGCTACATGCACAACCTGAAGCTGCCGCATCCCAAGCAGATCGACGTCGCGGTGCCGGCCAACCTCGTCTGCGGCCGGCCGTCCGACGAGGGCCCCGCCGGCACCGGGCAGGCCGATCGCGAGCCCGGCTGGGCATCGCTCGTCTTCACCTTCGCCGGCCTGTGGGAGATCCAGCCGCAGGGGCTCGAGGAGGCCGCACGCGGCGTGCAGGTGGTCGACGTTCGCGAGCCGGCGGAGTTCGACGGGCCGCTCGGGCACATCGCACAGGCGCGGCCGATCCCGCTCGGCGAGCTCGATGCGCGCCTGGGCGAGCTGTCCAAGGCACATCCGGTCGTCACCGTCTGCCGCTCGGGCGCGCGTTCGGCGCAGGCCGCGACGCTGCTGCAGAAGGCCGGCTTCGCCGAAGTGGCCAACCTGGCCGGCGGCATGCTGCGCTGGCGCGCGAACGGCCATCCGGTCGTCGGCGGCGCCCACTGACCCCCGAGACACGCCCGATGACCATCGACTGGAACGTGTTCACCCCCGGCCCGGCCTTCACCGGCGGGCTGCTGATCGGCCTGGCGGCAGCGATGCTCCTGCTGCTGTGCGGGCGCCTCGCCGGCATCAGCGGCATCGTGGGCGGGCTGCTCGGCGCGCGCCACGGCCCGCGCGCCTGGCGCCTCGCCTTCGTCGCGGGGCTCGTCGTCTCGCCGCTCGCCTGGAGCCTGCTCGCGCCGCTGCCCGCGCTGCGGATCGATGCCGACGTCCCGACCCTGGTCGCGGCGGGCCTGCTCGTCGGCGTGGGCACGCGCTACGGCGCCGGCTGCACCAGCGGCCACGGCGTGTGCGGCCTGTCCCGGCTGTCGCTGCGCTCGCTCGTGGCCACGCTGTGCTTCATGGGCGCGGGCTTCGCGACGGTGTTCGTCGCGCGGCACCTGCTCGCCGCGTGAGGGCCGTGCCGATGCCCGCCTTCGCCGCCTTCGCATCGGGCCTGGTCTTCGGGATGGGCCTGATCCTCTCCGGCATGGTCGACCCCGGCAAGGTGCTCGGCTTCCTGGATCTCGCCGGCCCCTGGGATCCGTCGCTCGCGCTGGTGATGGGCGGCGCGGTCGCGGTCGCCGCCGCGGGCTTCGTGCTCGCCGGCCGGCGCGCCGTCTCCTGGCTCGGCGAGCCGATGCGCGTGCCCGGCGCACGTGCGCTCGATGCGCCGCTGGTGCTCGGCAGCCTCGCCTTCGGCGCGGGCTGGGGGCTGGCCGGGTTCTGCCCCGGCCCCGCACTCGCGGCGCTGCTCGGCGGAGGCGGCACCAAGGCCGCGATCTTCGTCGTGGCGATGCTCGCGGGGATGGTGCTGTTCGAGCTCGCCGAGCGCCGGCGGGCCACGCGCCCGCCGCCGGCCGCAGGCGGCTAGACCCGGAACACCGAGATCGCCTGCGACAGGCGGTGCGCCTGGTCCTTGAGGCTGCCCGCGGCCGCCGCGCCCTGCTCGACCAGCGCCGCGTTCTGCGTCGTCGATCGGTCCAGGTCCGACACCGCCTGCCCCACCTGCTCGATGCCGCGGGTCTGCTCGCCCGAGCCCACGGCGATCTCGTCGATCAGCGAGGTCACGCGCTGGACCGACTCGGTGATCTGCCCCATCGTCTCGGCCGCCTGCCGCGCGCTGGCCGCGCCGGCATCGACCTTGCCCGAGCTCTCGGCGGTCAGCCGCTTGATCTCGCGGGCGGCCTCGGCGCTGCGCTGCGCGAGCGAGCGCACCTCGGAGGCCACGACCGCGAACCCCCTGCCCTGTTCACCGGCCCGGGCCGCCTCGACGGCTGCATTCAGCGCGAGGATGTTCGTCTGGAACGCGATCGAGTCGATCGTCGAGGTGATGTCCCCGATGCGATGCGAGCTCTCGGCGATCTCCTGCATCACCGCGTCGACGCGCCGCGTGGCGGCGTCGCCCTCGCGTGCCGTCTCCAGCGCGGCCGCGGCGAGCGTGTTGGCGGTCTGCGCATTGGTCTCGGCATTGCGCACGGTGCCGGCGATCTCCTCCATGCTGGCCGCGGTCTCCTGCAGGCTCGAGGCCGCCTGCTCGGTGCGCGCGCTCAGATCGAGGTTGCCCTGGGCGATCTCGCCGGTGGCGTGCTCCATGCTGGCGATCTGCGCACGCACGTCGGCGACCAGCGCCATCACGTTCACCCCCACCTGGTTCACGTCGCGCATCAGCTCGCCGAGCGTGTCGCGCCGCTCGCTCGACATCGTCGCGCCCATCTGACCGCCCGAGATCCGGCGCGCCGACGCCGAGACCCGCCGCATCGGCGACGCGACGCTCGCGACCAGCCAGGCGACAGCCGCCGCGGCCGCGATGCCGCCGGCGGCGAGCGGCGCGAGCGCGGCGAGGGTCGGACCCGAGACGGCCAGCGCACCGAGCGCCGCGGCCGCCACGGGCAGCGTCACGGCCAGCACGAACCGGGTGGCGAGCGACATCGCGGAGACACGCTGCAGCCAGCCCGCCGGCCCGGTGCGCACCACGATGCCGCCGGAGATCGCATGACGCGAGCGCTTCTCGCGGATCGCCGCATACAGCAGATCGGCGGCCGCGACCTCCTCGCGCGACGGCCGGGTGCGCACCGACATGTAGCCGACGGTCGCGCCGTTCTCGGTCAACGGCGTGGCGTTCGCACGGACCCAGTAGAAGTCGCCGTTCTTGCAGCGGTTCTTGACCAGCGCCGTCCACGGGCGACCCGACTGGATGGTCGCCCACATGTCGGCGAACGCTTCCTCGGGCATGTCGGGATGGCGCACCAGGTTGTGGGCCTTGCCGATCAGTTCGTCCTCGGAGAACCCGCTGATCGCGATGAAGGACGGGTTGCAGTAGGTGATCCGACCCTTGAGGTCGGTGGTCGACACCAGCGTGTCGCCATCGCCGAGCATCCGCTCGCGATCGGTGACGGGCAGGTTCTTGCGCATCGCAGGGCCTCTCGAACGGTCGATGGCTGGCCCGAGCGTCGCGGGACGCGGGGCCGGGGCGTTCATCATCCGCCCGCCCCCCCTTGCGCGATCGCTGGAGAAACGCCGCGCCGCCCGGGGTTTCCCGGGTGCTCGCGGCATCCGCGGCCGACCGGAGGACGATCGCGGTCGCGCTGCGGTAGCAACCGGCCGCGGACAGCGAACCGACCCGCGCGCGCTTCAGCCCTCGCCGTCGCCCGCCGCCGCGCCACCTGGGCGTTCGCAGTCGTCGGCGCCCTGGCGGGACGGCCGCGCCGCGCGGCCTCCTGGCCGATCGAACAGCGCCCGCAGCGCGGTGCGCCGCCATGCGGCCGGCTCGACCGGGGCGGTGATGCCCGGGCAGAGCTCGCGCAGCAGGCCGTCGTGGATGCCGTAGATCATCCCGTGCAGGGTCAGCTTCTGCCCGCGGTTCCAGGCATCCTCGACCATCGGCAGGCGGCCGACGTGGCCGACCTGCTCGAGCACGTTGATCTCGCACAGCCGGTCGGCCCGCTCGTGCGGGTCGGCGATCGCGTCGAGCCGGCGCGCATGCATGTGCATCAGGTCCTCGACATGATGCAGCCAGCTGTCGACCAGGCCGAGCTTGCGCCGCTCGAGCACCGCCTGCACGCCGCCGCAGCCGTAGTGTCCGACCACCATCACGTGCTCGACCTCGAGCACATCGACCGCGTACTGGATGACCGACAGGCAGTTCAGGTCGGTGAACACCACCAGATTGGCCACGTTGCGGTGGACGAAGATCTCGCCCGGCGCCAGCCCGATGATCTGGTTGGCCGGCACCCGGCTGTCGGAGCAGCCGATCCACAGGTATCGCGGCGCCTGCTGCTCGGCGAGACGACTGAAGAAGGCCGGATCGTCGTCGCACATCCGCCGGGCCCAGGCCCGGTTGTTCGAGAAGAGGAAATCGATGTCGTCCATGGCCGGTGCCCGGGCTCCCTGCCGGATGTCCGGCGCCTGCGGCTGCCACAGGATACGGGAAACGCCGCGGCGGCCGGACCCCGGGCGGTGCGTGTAGGATCGGACGATCGACACGATCCGGGCCCGCCGCGCACGCCGCTCGCGCCGGCCCGCCCCGCCCCATGACCGACACCATCGCCGCCACGCCCGACCAGCCGCCCCGCGCCGTGCTCGACTACCCGTTCGAGACGCCGCCCCCCACCGGCGAGGCCACCGAGGTCGCCCCCGGCGTGCTGTGGATCCGGATGCCGCTGCCGTTCTCGCTGTCGCACATCAACCTGTGGGCGATCGCCGACGGCGGACGCTGGACACTCGTCGACTCCGGCCTGCGCTCGCCCGAGACCGCGGCGGCGTGGCGACAGCTGCGCGACGGCGCGCTCGGCGGCCGCGACATCGAGCGGGTCGTGGTCACGCACATGCACCCGGACCATGTCGGCATGGCCGGATGGATCACGCGCCGGACCGGCTGCCGCCTGTGGATGACGCGGCTCGAGTACCTGACCTGCCGCGTGCTGGTGGCCGACACCGGCCGCGACGCGCCCGAGGACGGCACCCGCTTCTACCGCCGCGCCGGCTGGGACGACGATGCGCTGGAACATTACCGGGCGCGCTTCGGCGAGTTCGGCAAGTCCACCTACGCGCTGCCGGACAGCTACCGGCGCATCGTCGACGGCGAGACCTTCCGCATCGGCGAGCACGACTGGCGCGTCGTCACCGGCAGCGGCCATTCGCCCGAGCACGCCTGCCTGTACAGCCCCGCGCTCAAGCTGCTGGTCTCGGGCGATCAGGTGCTGCCGCGGATCTCGTCGAACGTCTCGGTGTTCCCGACCGAGCCCGACGCCGACCCGCTCGGCGACTGGCTCGCCTCGCTGGCCAAGATCAAGGCGACCGTGCCCGACGACGTGCTGGTGCTGCCGGCGCACAACCTGCCGTTCCGCGGCCTGCACGCGCGCCTCGACGAACTCGCCGACGGCCACGCCCGCGGGCTGGCCGCGCTGCGCGAGCGGCTGTCCGAGCCGCGCCGCGTGGTCGACGTCTTCACCGCGCTGTTCCGCCGTCCGATCGACTCGCGCGGACTGCTCGGCATGGCGACCGGCGAGACGCTCGCGCACCTGAACCGGCTGATCGCTCAGGGCGACGCGACGGTCGCGGTCGATGCCGACGGCGTCGCCTGGTACCGGGCGAGCGCCTGACCGGCCGCATCGCCCGGCTGCCCCGGCCCGGCGCGGCGGGCGGACGCCTCAGCCCCCACCAGCGGCTTCGCGCCACGTCCGATGGCGCGCGCCAGCCACAGGAGCTCGGGCGCGAAGCGGGCATCGAGGTCGTGACGCGACACCGCGGCCTTCGGAAACACCATGTTGACCGCGGCGATCAGCCGGCGGCCGGCCTTCGCCTGTGCGTGGATTCCCGCGCGACGAGAAACCCCGCCTCTGCGGTGGCGAGGTCACAGGGCCGGACGATGCGCCGCAGCGCATCGCGCGGCGTGGCCGGCGACGGTCTGCTCGACACCTGCACGCAGGAGCGGCACGCCCACGCCGGCGCGATGATCGAGCTGTCGGTGATGGTCGGGAAGATCTTCGTGCCCGCCGGTCCGCTGGCCAGGCTCGCACGCAACCTGCTCGGCCCGCTGCTGTCCCGGATCGGGCCGGTGCGCCGCTACATCGCCGAGATGCGCTTCAAGCCGATGCCCTTCTTCGCCGACGGCGCGGTCGTCCACCCGGGCGCACCGGACGCCGCGGGCGCGGTCGGCAAGGTGTTCGTGCAGCCGCGCGTCGCGGATGCCGCCGGGCGCGTCTCGACGCTCGACGACGCGATCGGGCTGCGCTTCGCGCTGATCGGCTGGAGCGCGCGCTTCGACGCCTGGCTCGGCGCCGAGTCGCGCCGGCAGCTCGAGGCGCTCGACGCCCGCCGCGTCGTCATGCGCCCGGCCTGCCAGTCGCTCGAGCGCGAGCCGCCCGAGGACGGCCTGGAGCTCGCCGACGTCGACGGCATCTTCAGGCGATGGTTCGACGCCGCGCCCGGCTCGGTCGTCGTGCTGCGGCCCGACCGCATCGTCGCGGCGGTCTGTCTGCCCTGGCAGCTCGATGCCACACTGCACGAACTCGCCGCACGCCTGCGGATCGACCTGGCGGCGCTCGGCGCGCCCCGAACCCGGCCGACGAAGGAGACCTCATGAGCACCGACCGCGCGTTCCTGGGGCTGTCGCACACCCCGCTGATGGACCTGAATCCGGTCGAACCCGAGGTCCGCCACGAGATCGACGCGCTGCTCGCCGCGGTGCGCGACGCCGTGCGCGCCTGGGCGCCCGAGCTCGTCGTGCTGATCGGCCCCGACCACTACAACGGCTTCTTCAACGCGCTCATGCCGCCCTTCTGCATCGGCGACGCGGCGCAGGCCGTCGGCGACTACGCGACGCCGGCCGGTCCCCTGAACGTCGATGCCGGCGCGGCCATCGCCCTCGCGAACCACCTGATGGACGCCGACTTCGACGTCGCGGTCTCGCGCCGCATGCGTGTCGACCACGGCTTCTCGCAGGCGCTGCAGGTCCTCTGGGGCGGGCTCGACACGCCACCGATCGTGCCGATCTTCATGAACGCGGTCGCACAGCCGGGCATTCCGCGCCTGCGCCGCTGCCGGGCGCTCGGCGAGGCGCTCGGGCGCTTCCTCGACGCCGAGCCGCGCCGCACGCTGGTGATCGGCTCGGGCGGGCTGTCGCACGAGCCGCCGGTCCCCACCCTCGCCCACCCGGACGCGGGCGTGCGCGAGCGCATCACCGTCGCGCGCGAGGCCACCGACGCCGAGCGCGACGCGAAGACCCGGCGCGTGATGGCGGCGGGCATGGCGCTCGCCGCCGGCGACGCGGCGATCAGGCCGCTCGCGCCCGAATGGGACCGGCGCTGGATGGACGCGATCGCCGACGGACGGCTCGACGCGCTGACCGCGCTCGACGAGGCCGGCATCACCCGCGACGCGGGACTCTCGGCCCACGAGTCGAAGACCTGGCTGATCGCCCGTGCCGCGATGCCCGACACCGGCGCCACGCTCGCCTGCCCGGTGCGCGGCTACCGCGCGATCCCCGAGTGGATCGCCGGCTACGGCGCCCTCTTCCTGCACACCGGAGCCTCCCGATGACCCAGCCCCTCACCCCGACCACCCGCTGCGCCTCGCGGCTGCGCGAGGCCGAGCGCACCGGCGTGCCGATCGAGCCGCTGCGCGACGAGATCCCCCACGCCGACGAGGCGCTCGCCTATGCCGTCCAGCACTGAAACATCGCGCACTGGACCGGACAGGGCCAGCGCATCGTCGGCCGCAAGATCGGCCTGACCGCGCCCGCCGTGCAGCGCCAGCTCGGGGTCGACCAGCCCGATCTCGGCACGCTGTTCGCGGACATGGTGCTCGGCGACGACGAGCCGATCGCGGTCGCGCGCACCCAGCAGCCGACGGGCGAGACCGTCTCGACCGGCATCGGCGCCGCCTGCCTCGGCCACCCACGGGTAGCAGCCACCTGTCTCGCCCGCAAGATGGCGGCGCTCGGTCAGCCGCTGCGCGCCGGCGACCTGGTGATGACCGGCGCGCTCGGGCCGATGGGGGCCGCTCGCCTCGGTGATCGCTTCGAGGCCCGCATCGACGGGCTGGGCAGCGTCGTTGCGCGCTTCGCCGACGCATGACGCGTCACGGCGCCCAGATCGGCTGACACCCTCGAGCCAGGCCCCGGGGCCTCAACGCGACAGGCTGGGCACCGGGAGTTCCCGCGCCGCCGCCTCGATCGCCTCGCGGCATCGCGCCTCGTCGCCCACGGCCTCCATCAGCAGCAGGGCCAGCCGCGCGAGGAACAGGGGCTCGCGCTCGCGCCCGACGGCCGTGATCGCCAGCGCGCACTCGCGGTAGAGCGCGTCGCGCGCCTCGGGGGACAGGGCCGGGCTCATCGGACCGCCTCGGCGCACAGCCCGCGGGCGGCATCGAGCGCGGCG
>Ga0164293_10005887_pt1 | contig 10437 bp, 7 predicted proteins | sample GEODES118metaG_FD_111487 | JGI IMG/M metagenome (GOLD analysis project Ga0164293, IMG submission 111487) | Eutrophic lake water microbial communities from Lake Mendota, Wisconsin, USA - GEODES118 metaG | ecosystem: Environmental > Aquatic > Freshwater > Lake | place: USA: Lake Mendota, Wisconsin...
GCGTGCTGCTCGTGGGCATCGCCGGCAGGATCGACGAGGGGCTCGCCCTCGCCGCCGCCTATCGATTCGAGCAGGTGGCCTGCTTCGGTATTGGCGTGGGATCGCGCGACGACTTCATCCCGGCTGGCACGCTCGGGTGGCCCCAGTGGCCAGGCGACGCGGCCGACGGTTCGCCCGCCATTGGCGACGTGATCGACTGTGGGCCTCGGGATGCGTCGGCCGCCGCGGCTGCGGCCAAACTCCTGCTCACGGCCTGCGCCGCCTCCGCCACTGCCGACGACGTTCGCACTCGGAAACGGCTGTTTCCCGCCGCCGTGGCGGAAGACATGGAGGGCTTCGCCGTGGCGTTCGCCTGCCGGCTTGCCGGCGTGCCATGCGAGATCGTCCGCGGCATCTCGAACACCGCCGGCGACCGCGACCAATCGCGGTGGCAGACGACCGCCGCGCTCCACGCCGCCGGCGACCTGGCCGCCCAGGTGATCGCGAGGGCGTCGTGAGCCGCATCATCCGGCTGGGCATCTCGACCTGCCCCAACGACACCTTCGCCTTCCACGGCCTCCTCACCCGCGCGGTGGACTGGCAGGGGCTGACGTTTGAGGTTGAGTTACTCGACATCCAGCAACTCAACGACCGGCTGCTGGCCGGCGACTTCGATGTCGCCAAGACGAGCTTCCACGCCGCCCTCTCGCTGGCCGACGACTACGTGGTGCTGCCGAGCGGCTCGGCCCTCGGCTTCGGCGTGGGGCCGCTGCTCCTCTCGGCACCAGCCGGCGGTGTGCCAACCAGCCCCGGGCAGCTCACGCTCTGCCCGGGCAGGCACACCACGGCGGCGCTGCTCTTCGAACTCTTTCACCCGCGCACCACGCGCGTGGAGCACGTGGTGTTTTCCGAGATCATGCCGGCGCTCGAGGCCGGTCGGGCCGACTTCGGCGTCTGCATCCACGAGGGACGGTTCACCTGGGAGCAGCACGGCCTTGGGCTCGTGGAAGACCTCGGCACCCGCTGGGAGACTGAGACGGGCTGCCCGCTCCCCCTGGGCGGCATCGTGGCAAGCCGGCGGCTGCCTGCCGGCACGATCGCCGCAGTGCAGCGGGTGATCCACGACTCGCTAAGGCTCGCGCTGGCCGACCGAGATGCGGCGCTCCCCACGATGCGGGCCCATGCGCAGGAGCACAACGACGCGGTGCTCATGCAGCACGTCGATCTCTACGTGAGCGACTGGACGGTGAACCTGGGGCCCGTTGGCATGCGGGCCCTGGAGGAACTTTCGGCCCGGGCCGCGTCGATCGGCCTAGGAACAGGCCGCCGGCTCGAGATCTTCGCGGGGTGTGGCAAGTGAAAGCCGACCGGCCGTGAGGCCGCGGACAAACCACGCTGGATGCGGCGTCTGATGGCGGTTCGCCCCACGCCTCACGGCGTTGGGCTTGTACGGGCGTGAGTGGCCACTCGTGCAAGCCGAAGGCCGCAGGCGTCCCCCCGGGCTCATCCCCTCGCTACACTGCCCAACTCGTCATCACCCAGAGGGAACTCAAAGAGTTTTTCGTCATGCGATGCGGCCGGCCTACCGCGATCTCGTTTCTGTTCGCCTCAGTTCTGTCGCTCACCATCGTCGCCACCTCGCGCGGCGACGTCGCCGACACGCTCTACACCGGAGGCGACATCATCACGATGCGCGGGCCGCAGCCCGAGATGGCCGAGGCCCTCGCCGTCAAGAATGGAAAGATCGTGTTCGTCGGTCCGCTCGCCGAGGCAAAGGCCGTCGTCGGCCCGGCAACGACAACAATCGACCTCGCTGGGAAGACGCTTCTTCCCGGATTCATCGACACCCACGGCCACTTCGTCTACTTCGGCAAGAACCTCGTCGATGCCGACCTTTTCGGCTGTACCGACATCCCCGACCTGCTCGCGCGGATGAAGAAGCAGGCGGAGCGGACGCCCGCCGGAGCTTGGATCGTGGGCTTCGGCTACCAGCCGCGGCAGATGAAGGAGAACCGCGCGCCCACGATCGAAGAGCTCGACGGCGTGGCCGCCGACCGCCCTGTGATGATCGTCGATTCCTCGGGCCACCTCGGAGCTGGCAATTCGAGGGTCTTTGACGTCGCCGGCATCACGGCCGACACGCCGAATCCCGAGGGCGGCTCGTTCACTCGCAAGACTGGCGGAACATCGCTCGCGGGGCCGATGGAGGAGACGGCCCTCAATGCGGTCCGCAGCAAGCGACCGCCGTTCACCGGGGAACTGGCCGACGCCGTGATCACCGGCGCGGCCACCCTCTGGGCCCGCTACGGGCAGACCACGGCGATGGAGGCGGGCCTCGGCCTCGGCAGCGACGATATCGAGGTGGTGGTCAACGCAATCGACAAGAACCTCCTGCCGATCGACCTCTATATCGCCGCCAAAGACTCCACCGTAGACGACACACTCACGGCGGCCTATGGCGTGGCCTCGGCCTACAACCCCAAGCCCGACGGCACGCTCGAAAAGCTCCGCGCCGCCCGCACCGATCTCGACAAGCGGTATGTGAACCGCGTTCGGCTGGGCGGCATCAAGTTCTGGCTCGACGGCAGCATCGACACCGCCTGGTTCACGAAGCCGTATGCCACCAATCCACCGGGCAAGACCGGCGGCTACTCGGGCTTCCGCCAGATCCCCGACGAGGTGATCGACGCCGCCTTCGATCGGTTCTGGACCACCGAGATGCAGATCCACATGCACATGAACGGCGACGCCGCCGCCGACCAGGCCCTCGCCGCGATCGACAAGGCGGTGAAGAAGCACGGCATGCGGGACGCCCGGCCGGTGTTCGTGCATGCCTCGTGGCTGCGGCCCGACCAGATCGAGAAGATGAAGACGTGTGGCGCGATCCCGAGTTTCTTGCCGTCGGGTATCGTGCCGGGGGGCGACGGCGTGGTGAGGCTCTGGGGACCGGAGCGGGCGGCGGGGTCGATGGCCACGCGGACGTTCCTCCGAGCCGGCCTGCCGTTCACGTTCTCGCACGACGCGCCCGTGTCGCCGCAGCCGTGGATCCTGGCGCTGGTCGACGCCGGCACCAACCGACAAAGTGCGAGTGGTCAGGTGATCGGCCCCGACGAGCGGATCTCGCCCTACGACGGCCTCCGCGCCGTCACGGCGATGGCCGCGTATCAGCTCAAGGAAGAGAAGACGAAGGGCACGCTGGAAGCGGGTAAACTCGCCGACCTCGTGATCCTCGAAAAGAACCCGCTGAAGGTCGATCCGGTTACGATCAAAGACATCGCGGTGGTCGAGACGATCAAGGAAGGCAAGACCGTCTACAGGGGCGACAAGTAAACATGGTTACCTGCATGTCGATGCTACTGCTGGCAGCGGCGGTGATCCCTACGGATCTGCCCACGTTTCAGCGGGACGTGTCGCCGGCGATCCTCGCCGCCCGGCCGTGCGACGCGAGGCACTGGCGGCAGATCGAGCCGGCGGTGCACCACCTGGCGCTCGAGCACGCCGACCGACTCGCGGCGCTTGATGACGATGCCCGCACCGCCACACTCGCAAAGTTCGCCGGCTTCATCGACGGCGTTCGCAAGAAGGCCGCGGGCAGGCCCGTGCTCGCCAGCGGCCGGACGGTGATAGGCCTGCTCGATCCGGCCACCGGACTTGGCCCCAAGGAAATCACGACAATCGCCGAGTCGTACGGCGGCACGACGCAGGTGTTTAAGAAGGACGAGGATGGCGAAACGCTCGACAGCGTGGCCGATGCCTTTCTGGCGGCGATCCGCGACGCGACGGCCGGCCCGACGCCCACCACCATCGTCGTGCTCGGCCACGGCCTGCCGACCGAGATCCAGAGCTACCACATCCGGTTTGGGCGCGTGGCCGACGCCCTGATTGAAGGGGCGGCCCGCCGCGGCTCCGGCAAGGAGGTCGATCTCCGCAACGTGGTGCTCATCTGCGACGACTGCTTCAGCGCCGACTTCTCGATCAACCTGCTCGGCTGCATCGAGGCCCGCTGCCGCGACCGCGATCTCACGCTCGCCTCGCTCCCCGTCTGCATCGCCGGCACCAACCGCGACCGCTTCGGCATCGCCGACGTGGGGGAGAAGTTCGTGCCGCACTTCTGGAAGGATGTGATCGAGCTGTACTACGTGCGTCGTCCGCGGCCGGAGGCGATCGTGCTCCGCAACTTCTTCGAGAACGTTGACAACATGATGTATGGCTACGGCCGGGCGCCGATCATGGAGGGCACCGCGATCACCGGCTGGCGGCTCGTCGATCCCGCGCTTGTGCAGGATCCGGTGGTGTTTGTGCCGCTCGACGCCGCGGAGCTGGCGGACCTCCGCACGATCCTCGGCCTCGACGCCGACGCGCCGCTGCCCCGCTGGCTCGACATCGGGTGAGGGCAGGGGCGGAGCGGAAGGCACAGGCACAGGTTGAAAACCTGTGCTACGAGGGGGTCGCGGGAGGCACAGGTTGCCAACCTGTGCTACGAGGAACATGTGCTACGAGTGACGAGCGAGGGGCTGCCCGTGCCCAGGAGCCGGGCTCGGCGGCAAGAGCAGCCAGGATGGCGAAGTGGAGAAAGCATCGAGCGAGCGAAGGGCAGGATGCCCGAAGTGAGCGTCCGGCGATGGGCATGGGTAGTCCCGAGCGGCGCGAACCGGGAAGGCACACAGGTTGAAAACCTGTGCTACGGGGAGCCTGTGCTACGAGGGGCCTGTACTCCCGGAAGGATGCTCACTCCGTGGACAGGGCTTCGAGGAGTTCGAGCTTCACGGCGCGGCGGGCCGGCAGCCAGGCCGCCAGGGCGGTGACCGCGAGGGCGGCCAGCAGATTGGCGACCACCACGCCGGGGCGGATGTGCAGCGCGAGCGGATGACCGAGCAGGGGCTGGCTCGCAAACTGGATGAACAGCGCAGTCGTCACGCCGGCCACGAGGCCAACGATGCCGGCGGCGGCGCCCAGCAAGACGCTCTGCAACACCACCATGCCGACCACCTGGCCGCGTCGCATCCCCACCGCCCGCAAGAGTCCCAGGGATCGCTGCTGCTCCAGCACGCTCATGGTGACGGTATTAGCGACGCCGAGGCTTCCAACCACGAAGCCGAGCCCCAGGATCGACCAGAGCGAGCCGACCACACCGGAGACGATGCGATCGATGAAGCCACGGAGTTCGCCATACGACCGCAGAAACATCGAGTGCTTTCGGGCGATCGCGTCGAGCGGTTCTCGCAGGGCGGGCGAGCGACCCTCGGCCGCGGTCACGAGCAGCACGTCGGCCGCCTCCATGCCGAACAGCCGCCGGGCGGCGTCGCGGCGGAGCACGAGCGAGGCGCCTCCGGAGGTGTAGTCGACGACGAGCGCCGCAACGCGGACCGGCGTCTTGCGGCCAAACACCTCGACGACCACGTCGTCGCCCGCTTTCAGGCCCGTCCGCTGGGCGAGCACGGTGCCGGCGACCGCCTCGCCCCGTTCGAGCGCCTGCCGCACGTCGGCCTCGGTTGCGTCGACCGGCACGAGCGGCAGCGGCAGCGCTGAGGGCAGGTCGCGGGCGATGACCACGCAGACCTGACCCGAGATCCGGCCTGTCGCCACGCCGATCCCTTCCACGTCGGCCACGCCGTCGAGCCCGCGAACCTCCTCCTCCATTTCTCGCGATGCCGCGCCCCGATCCTGCCGCGAGACGGAGAGCGCCCCGGCCTGGGTCAGCACCCAGTCGGCCCTGAGCATCTTGCCGTACCAGCCGAGCACGTCGTCGACGCTGTCGCGGATCGCGTGGCCGAGCCCGATGCCGTTGCTCACCGCCACCACGAGCACGCCCGCCGTGAGCGCGGTGCGGATCGGCTGCCGGACGATCTGCTCCACGGCGAGCCGGCCCTCGATCCGCCAGCGCGAGGGTACGAGCCGGCCGAGAATTCGGACCAGTGGGATCAGGAAGAAGGGCGTGAAGGCCACGAAGGCGAGGAGCAGCACCACGCCCGAGATCACCGACGCCCGCGGCGGTAGGAAGCCGAAGGCCATCGCCAGTTCGCAGCCAAACGCGACGAGGCTCAGGAACACCGCCGCCACGAGCAGGCCCCGCATCGACTCCCGCGGCGGCTTGGCAGGGAGCACCGACAGCCCCTCGAGCAGGTCGACCGACGTGGCCTGACGGGCGGGCCACCAGGCAGCCGCCACCGCGATGACAACACCCAGGGCCACGGCCACCGGCACGAGGAGCGGATGGACGACGACGTCGCCCGCGCGGGTCTGCAGCGCCCGCGCGATCCCGGCAGAGATCGGCGCCGCTGCCGCGAGCCCCGCCGCGGCGCCCACGGCGGCCCCTATCGCACCGAGGATCGCAGCCTCAACGGTCACGAGTCGGCGCACCTGGCGACCCGTGCCGCCGAGCACCCGGATCAGCGTGAGCCCACGCCGCCGCTCGGCAACGTTCATCAGCATCGCGTTGCCGACGATGAACCAGGCCATGGCGAGCGTCAGGGCCGTGACAAAGTCGAGGCCCAGGTTGGCGGAATGCAGCACGTCGTCGGCCAGGCTCGCCCGGCCGGCGGGCACCTCGGCGATGAGTTCCTCCGGGAGCCGCTGAGCAACCGCGGCCAGCACGCCCTCGCGATCGACGTCGGCAGCGAGGACGACCCGCACGCGGTCCACCTCTGCCGTCGAAAGCGACATCGATTCCAGCACCTGGATGTCGGCGACCACGGTGGCTCCTTCTGCGAACCAGCGGAGCGAGTCGGTGGCGGCGAGCCCCGTGACCCGCATCCGGGCGACCCGCCGCCGCGCGAAGAACAGCACCTCGTCACCCACTGCCACGCCAAGCCCCTTGGCGAGCGTGGCGTCGAGCATCACTTCGTCGTGCTCGCGGCACGGCTCACCCGACTCCAATGTGAGGAGCCCGGCAGACACGAGCGCTGCAGCATCCACGCCCACCGCCACCTCGCGAAGCCGGCTCTCGCCGACGCGGAGAAGCGACGGCCGATAGAAGAGCGGCATGATCGCCCGCACGCCCGGCAGATCGACGAGGCGGGGCACGGCCGTGGCATCAAACCGCTTGCCGTCGCGGGCGGTGACGTCGATCGTGGGCACGCCCGCGACGGCCTCGGTGAGCCGCTTGTAGCCGACCCGCGAGGCGTCGGCCGCTGCCCAGGTGGCCACCGCCGCGCCCACCGCCACCGCCACGCTCAGCGCCGCGGCCAGCGCCCGCCCCGGGCGTCGCATCCACTGCCGGATGAGCAGCCCGCGGAGGTTCATGGCCGCGGCATCCCGGCCGAATCGGTGTCGATCAGGCCGTCTTGCATCCGCACGATCCGGCCTGCTGCCGCCGCCACTGCCGGATCGTGGGTGACGAGGATCACGGTCTGCTGCCGCTCGGCGACGAGTCGGCGGAGCAACTCGACGACGCGGGAGGAGTTGGCCGAATCGAGGGCACCAGTCGGTTCGTCGGCGAGCACGACCGCCGGTTCGGTGACGAGCGCCCGGGCAATCGCGCCCCGCTGCTGCTCGCCCCCCGACAGTTCATCGGGTCGGTGGGAGCCGCGGTGGGCCATTCCAACCGCCTCGAGCGCCGCACGGGCGGCCGTCTCGCACCGTGCCGGACTCGCGCCGTCGAGCGCGAGGGGAAGGGAGACGTTTTCGAGCAGTGAGAGTTCCGGGAGCAGGTTGTATCGCTGGAACACGAAGCCGATCCGGCGGCGACGGATGGCAGCGAGGGCATCGTCATCGAGCGAGGCGAGGTCGACACCCTCGAGCAGCACGCGGCCAGCGGTCGGCCGCGTGATCCCGCCGAGCATGTGGAGCAGCGTGCTCTTCCCTGATCCGGAAGCACCCGTCACGGCCACGAACTCTCCTCGGCCGACCTGAAAATCCACGCCGCCGACGGCGGCGACCGCCGACTCGGCGTCACCGCCGGAGAATGTCTTCTCGAGTCGCTCGGTTCGGAGGATCGTGGGTGGAGCTTGCATCGCGTGAAACCTGGCAGGTCACGCTATCGTAACTCCCCAGGCGAGGCTCAGCGGGAATCCGCTGCGATCTCGAGCGGCAGGCTGGCCTTGGCCGTCGTGCCGGCGAGCGTGTCGACCACGTCGATGTCGATCCGGAAGGCCCCGGTCGCTGCCGATTCCGGAACCCGAATCACATAGCGCGCGAAATAGTCGCGACGCTGCGACGGACATGTCTCCGCGATCGGCTCGAAACTCCAGTCGCGAACCGTCGTGCCGTCGCCCGCGACGAGCGCGAGCGACGCATCGATGCAGGTGGTATGGCCGGCGGCAGACCGACCCGCCGAGAGGTTGTCGAGTTCGAAGTAGACGATCACCTCCTGCCCAGGGCGGAAGCGCGCAGTCTGGAAGCGGTCGACCATGCCCCACGCCTGCACCCGCGTGGCGAAGCAGGCGTTGCGGACGGCCAACGACGGAGCAGGCGCCGCCACGATGCGCTGGGCCTGGTCGTCTGGTTCGGGAGCGGATGGCGTCGGCGCCGGTGCGATGGCCTGCGGGGCGGATGGCGGGACTGCCGGTTCGGCAAGAGGCGTCACGGGCTCTGGCGCGGCCGCCGGAGCGGTCGAAGCCTCATCGAGGTCGGCCTTGGCGACCGTGTGCGAGGCGGTGACGACAGGAGCCGGCGCATCGGCCGGTTCGTCTGCCTCGTGATGTTCGGTGAGACGCGGCGGCGGTGATGCGGCGGCCAGCGACGACGCGAACGCCTCGACCACGACGGGCCAGTCCTCTTGCTGGGTGCGTTGCAGCGTTTCGACAAGCGTGGCCCGGGCCGCGGGGTCGAGTGCGCCGATCTTGGCAAGTCGCACGACCGCCTCGTCGATCGCGGCCTCACGCCGCTCCTCGTCGGCCACCCCGGTGTCAGAGATCTCGACGGCGGGCTGCCCCTCCGCATCCGCGGTGGCATCGGCCTGCGGCTCCTCCGCGGCGGCGTGGTCGGGGAGGTCCCAGAACGTGTCGCGGAGATAGGCGGTGCTGATGGCCGAGGTGCAACCGCTCGTCGTGACGACGACGGCGGCGAGCATCGCCGCCCAGGTTGCCCGGATCGACCCGACGGAACCGTTCATGAATGGGTGCTCGACATGCGGCGCGGGCATCGCGGCCCGTCGCCAGGGTCCATTTCCAAACGCGGCGGGAGGGTAGGGGGCCGCAATCCGCCGGGGCAAGGTCAACAGCCAGGCCGCCGCAGCGAACTCGTCGGCCCCGCGAATCCTGATGAATTTGCTAGACTCGACGCCGTCATAGTCCTTCGCGCATCCCCTCCTCAGGAGTGGTGCTCGTCGCCCCTCACGACCGTCCGCCACGCCGCATGAGCACCGCCGCAATCGCCCACGAGACCGTGCCGTCGCACTGGCAGCACCGGCATCTGCTCGACCTGGAGCGACTCACTTCGGACGAGATCCGCACGCTGCTCGACACGGCGACGCTCCTCAAGGAAGCGACCGATGGCTGCCGCCGGAAGCTCGCCGTCCTCAACGGCACCACCATCGTCACGCTCTTCTTCGAGGCCTCGACCCGTACAAAGACGAGCTTCGCCCTGGCGGCCCGCCGGCTGGGAGCCGACGTGGTCGACTTCTCGGCCTCGTCGAGCAGCCTCTCGAAAGGCGAGTCGTTCATCGACACCGCCAAGAACCTCGAGGCAATGGGGATCGACGCCGTCGTGGTCCGCCACCAGACCCCCGGCACACCGCACCTGCTCGCCCAGCATCTCTCGGTCGGCGTGATCAACGCCGGCGACGGCCCGCACGAGCATCCCACCCAGGGGCTGCTCGACATCTTCACGATCAAGGAGCGACTCGGCGACCTCTCCGGAATCACCGTTGGGCTCGTCGGCGACATCGCCCACAGCCGGACGGCGCGATCCAACCTCTGGGGCCTGATGAAGCTCGGCGCCAAGGTGATCCTCTGCGGCCCACCCACGCTCGTCTCGGATCGCTGGCGGGAACTGGGCGTGGAGGTCTCGCACGACCTCGACGCAATCGTGCCACGGTGCGACGTGCTCAATCTCCTCCGCATCCAGTTTGAGCGGCAGAACACGAGGCCCTTTCCCTCCGTCCGCGAATACGCCCACCTCTACGCGATGACCCGCGACCGGCTGAAGCGGGCCAAGAAAGACCTGCTCATCCTGGCGCCCGGCCCGATCAACCGGGGCGTCGAGGTCACGGCCGAGGTGGCCGACTGTCCGCAGTCGCTGATCCTCAGCCAGGTTGCCAACGGACTCGCCGTGCGGATGGCGGTGCTCTGGCTGACGTGCGGGCCGAGGGCGGCGGCGCGAACGGGCGGCGAATCGTCTTCCTCCGCGACCAGGATTTACTGACAAGGATTCGCCGATGGCCACGCTCCTCATTCGCGGCGGCAGGGTGGTCGACCCCTCGCAGGGCATCGACCGCATCGACGACGTGCTCGTCCGCGACGGACAGGTGGTCGCCGTGGGCCTCGCCGGCGCCCAGCCGATCGGCAAGGCCGACGAGAC
>Ga0164293_10005889_pt1 | contig 10436 bp, 8 predicted proteins | sample GEODES118metaG_FD_111487 | JGI IMG/M metagenome (GOLD analysis project Ga0164293, IMG submission 111487) | Eutrophic lake water microbial communities from Lake Mendota, Wisconsin, USA - GEODES118 metaG | ecosystem: Environmental > Aquatic > Freshwater > Lake | place: USA: Lake Mendota, Wisconsin...
AAGCCATCTTGTCTCATCGACGGCCGCGCCCACAGCGACTCCGACCTGGACATGCACCGATTTGTGGACGGGCAAAGAACCGATATCTGCGCGAAGGTGGGCGGGCAGGTAGTCTTCCTGTATCGCCGTCGGGTCGCCGAAGAAGCGCCGCTGCCCCCGTGCCATCAACCATGGATAGTGGTTCGCCCGGAGATCCCAAAGATGATGATGCGCATCGATGATGCGGCCGGGCGTTCGCATGAGGGAAGTCGCGCTATCGTGATGGTTCGACAAGCTGCGCGAGCGTCGCAATGCGGTCGTAGATCGCCCACTCGGCCACGATCTTGCCATCAAGGACCTGCCAATGCGTGACCCCCATCATCACCGCTGGCGCACCGGCCGGATCGAGACCCCATAGGCGACCGGTCTGCCGGAAGGACAGCATCCATCTCGCCGCCAGGGTGCCGGAACGATCGGCGCCCGGCTGCCAGCCGACGCTGTCGACGGTGAGCGCCGCGTCGCTTATCGCGGCACGGAGCCCCTGATAGTGACGATGGATACTCTCAACACCGCTTGCGATCGGCAGCGAATCGTACAGCACTGCATAGTCAGCGAAGTGTTGGCCCAGCAGCGCACGGTCGCCCTTCTTCCATTGGTTCCAGAGCACCGATTCGGCGAACTCGCGGCGTTGGGGATCGGTGCGGGACACTTCCGCTGCAAGGTCGGGCGTGGCATTGACGCGGACCCTCTCAGCCTCCAGCCAATCGAGCAGGTCCGGCGCAGAAGACGCTCGCACCGATCTCGCTGCCGCTATCGGGTCGACCTGCAGTTGCTGCATCAGCGAATAGTTGTCACGGACCAACCACTCGCGAGTGATCACGCCTTGGTCGACCACGCAATCCGCGATCGTGCGCACGAAGACCTTCCTGCCAGTGGCCGGGATCTGCGGCAGATCGGCCGAATGGGTCATCGGACTGCCGATCCGATGCGAGCTCAGCCAACAGCCGTCCTCAAGGGGCGAGAGCACCACCGCCTCGCCCAGCAACAGCCGATCCGGGAACGCCCGCAGCGTGTCCCGCGTGTTCCGGTCGACGGCATCAGCCCCGATGACGATGCCACCGAGCGTGTAGATCACGCAGTCCGACGAGTAGTAGCGGGCGATGCGATCGATCTGTCGGGATTCCCAGATCTCATGGGTGATCGCGAGGATGTAGTCGGTCACGCTGGTGAACCGATCGGGCAGTCTTGAGGTCATCGCATCATCTCACTGCGCCGCATCGCGGACCAACGCCTGCACGCCGCGCTGCATGAATTGATGATCCGATCCCAGGAGGAAGAAATTGACCCCCTTCCGCCGCCACGCCGGGATCTCGGCATGATCGGCGACGAACATGCCGACAGGGACTCCCACCGCGGCCGCTTTCGACACGATGTCATCGACGCATCGCAGCACCTCGGGGTCATCCAGTCGGGTCTTGCCGAGCGAGACTGTCAGGTCGACCCGACCGATGAACAGCGCCGCCACCCCAGGCACCTTGCCGATGGCCTCGATGTGGGGGAGCGCCTCCGCATCCTCGATCTGCAGCACGACGCTGGTACCCGCTGCAGCAGCCTCCAACTGTGTCCCGATGCTGCGGGCGCCGAAGCCGGCAGCACGGGTGGAACCCGCATAGCCTCGACCGTTCGCACCATAGGTCGCGGATCGGACGATCTGTGCGGCCATCTGCGCATCGATGACATGCGGCACCAACACACCGGAGGCACCGCAGTCCAAGGCGTTCAGGATCGCCGAGGGCGACCGATCAGGCACCCGCACGAGCACCGGCGTCCCGAGCGCCAATGAGATCGCGATGCAGGCATCGAGTTCGAAGCGGCCGAACGGCGCATGCTCCGCGTCCAGCGCAAGCACATCAAGCGGGGTTCGGGCGAGCACTTCGCAGACGATCGGGGACGGTGTCTTGACCCAGGTGCCGAGCAGCGGCGCGGATGCCGCCAACTGACTGCGGAATCGGGCACTCGGGTCATCGGTTCCAGCTTTCATCCCAGCAACGCCTCCGGTAGTACGTCTATCAAGCCAGCAGGCGGTCGAGCAACGACCGGAAGTTCGCCAGCGTCAGCATGATGATCACGAAAAGCACGATCAACGCCCAACTTGAACGATCGATCCTGCCGGGCACCAGGTGCCACCCGTCCTGCATCTCCGCGAGGCCCTGCTCCCGAAACCTTCGTCGCTGGCCTTGTACGGTCTGCGGGTGCCAGTCTTTCTGGAACCCGTCGAGCACGATACTGGCGATCCACGAGACGATGATGTTGATTCCGCCGCCGATGACCACGTACCACGGCCACGCGATCGCGGGCGCCGACCAACCGAGGACCGGCAGACCGACGACGGTGATGTACAGACCGACGAAACCGGCCACCACCCCCACCAGAAGACCGCGCTCCGTCGTGTGCTTCGAGAGGAAGCCGAGGCCGAACATCGCCAGTTTGGCGCCGACGAAATACGAGGCGACGCGGCTCAGGGTCTCGAGGATGGACCCCTTGCTCTCGATGAAGGTGAACGCGATCGGGATCGTCATTGCAGCCCAGCAAAGCACGAACACCCGCGACATCGTGAGGTAGTGCCGATCTGTCGCGCCTTGCCGCAGGAAACGCTGGTAGAAGTCCGCGATCGACACCGTCGCCAGGGAGTTCAGCGCGGATGACAGAGTGGACATCGAAGCCGAGAGGATCGCTGCGACCAGCAAGCCCATCAGCCCCGGGATCGCCAACGAATCCGCGAAGAGAAGGACGATCTCGTTCGGCTGGTCGAACGGGCGACCCTCGAAGTGGACATAGAGCAAGGCGCCGACCGAGAAGAACAGCAGATAGATGAAGAAGCCCGCATAGCCCATCAGCAGATAGGACTTCTTCGCGTCGCCGATCGATTTCGCGGCGAGAGCGCGCTGCACCATCATCTGGTTGGCGCCGTACACCGTGATGTGGAAGAGCGTCATGGCAAACACACCAGCCCAGACGGTCGGCGCGACCGAGAAGTCGAGCCCGGTCCGCAGCGGATCGAGTTTTCCGGCAGCATCGAGCGTCTGGACGGCCGTCGATAGCGGGCTGACCGCACCCAGCACATGATAGAGAACGACGCCTGCCCCGGCGAACAGGATCACGCCTTGCAGGACATCGGTCCAGATGACCGCGTTCATCCCGCCGACCAGCGTATAGAGGAGCACGACAGCCAATATGGCGACGATGGCGTACCGCGCATCGATGCCGGTCACAAAGGTGACGACCACCGCGGTGGCGGTGACGATCGATGCTGTCGTCACCAACTGGGTGAACAGGAACAGCGCCGACATCACCGTGCGCGCCACGACGCCGAACCGACGCTCGAGGTATTCGTAGATCGAGGCGACCCCGCTGTTGAAGAAGAACGGCAGGAACAGCGTGACGACGACGAAGATCACGAGGGGGTAGTTCAGATGTATCGCGAGCGCGGCCATCCCGTCGCCATAAGCCCAAGCGGGTCCGCCGAGGAACGACAGGGCACTGACATAGGTGGCGACCACGGAGATGCCGATCGCCCACCAAGGCGCGGATCGATCCCCGATGTGGAAGTCGGCTGCCGAACGGATACGCCTGCTCATCGCCAGACCAAGAGCGAGGTTCGCGATGAGGTAAGCGCTGAGAATGAGAGCGTCGAGGGTCCCGAAGCTCTTCAACATCTGGCTCCAGCGTCGTCAAGGCGCTGAAAGACATCGACCCCCATCTGCCCGAGCAGGTCGACCAGATCGATGAATACCCAGTTCTCGTCCAACAGGCTGTCAGACCGTTTCCAGAAGTCCATCACGCGCATGGTGATCGGCCGACCGGTCGGCGGCAAGCCCATGAAACCGCCGCCCAAGTGGGTGGCGCGGATGCTCGGCCAACCGGTAGAGGCGACATATCTGCCCTCGGCGATCCGGCACCGGTGATCGCCGCCTTTGCGGTCCGGGAACGCGGTGAGGAACGGCTTTTGGTGCACGCGCCGATAATCGTCCTGTCCCCTGCAGGAGCCGATGCCCGCAGGTCCGTACCAACTGAACCGTGGCGTCCAAAAACTCGCTTGGTCCATGCTGTCGAGGCCTTGCCGGTCATAACGCATCAATCCCGCGATCATCGCCTCGACGAGCTGCAAGCTGCGGCGTGTCTCGTCGGGGTCCTGCGGTCCGCAGATCAGGCCATCATGCTCTCGCGGTCCGGGGACCGACCCTGCCGACCCGAGCATCGGCGCGAACGGCCAGCAGCCCAGTTGCCACATGAGATCCGGCAGATCGATGAGGGTGTACTGCTCGACTATGCAGGAGGCATCCAAGCGCGAGAACTCACCGAAGCGCAATCGGACCAGGCGTCCGTTCGGCGGGAGACCCAGCCAGGGCGCCACAAACCGCCCTTGGTAGTGCCCGGTGACCGCCGTCCAAAGACCGGCGTTCCAGGCTCCGGCAAGGCTGATGTCCTCGCGGCGTTCGATGTCCGGGATCGCCTCGAACAACGGACGCCAGAACGAAGCGGTTATCGCTTCCGCCCCCTGCAAGCCGTCGAGCGGCTTGGGCCCGTACCAAGCGCAGTCAGCGCTGTACAAGGCCGCAACCGCCCGTTCCCGTGCGGCGGAACCGGGATGCATGAGCGCCTCGCCCAGCCGCTGCCGGTGAGCGAGGCGCACTTCATCGATATCTCGAGGCGACGTCACGACACCCGGTCAGAAGCGGGCGCCCAACCGGACACCCCACATACGCGGCGCGTCGAAGCTCTGGTTGAGGCCGCGTGAGCCGAAGGTCGCGCGGTTCATGGTGACCTCGTCCGTGACGTTGTTCACGAAAAGCTCCGCGTTGTACCGATCTTCAGCCGAATTCCAACGCAGCCGGACATCGAGCTTCGTGAAGCTGTCCTGCTTGTCGAGCGCGGTGTTGAAGTCGGTCAGTTGATAGCTGCTCGAGTATACGAGGGAAGCCTGCGGGACAAGACGGCTGCCGTTCGACAGGAACAGATCGTAGCTGACCCCGCCCGTGAACTTGACCTTCGGGGCGTACGGGATCTCGTTGCCGCTCAGGTCATAGAAGCCGCTGTAGCGCGCAGGAGCCGGGGTGTTCTTGTAGCTGTCGTAGTTCGTGTCCATCAAGGTCACCGACGCGCTGAGGTTCAGGTTGTCACGCGGGACCGCTTGCAGTTCCGCCTCGATGCCCTGGCTGTGCGCCTTGGCGGCATTGAGGATCACCGAAGTGGTGGTGTTGCCGGTAGGGGTCTGGATGATGAACTGGTTCTGGACCTGCAGATCCTTGAACTCGTTGCGATAGGCCGAGACATTCAGGCGGATCTTGCCCTCTGCCAGGGTGTTCTTCGAGCCGATCTCGTAGGCCGTGACGGTCTCAGGTTCGAAGAACGCCGGCAGCAAGGGATTGGTCAGGCTGCCGCCATTGAAACCGCCGGAACGGAAGCCGGTCGAGACGGTGGCATAGAGCATCCGATCGTCGTCGAGATAGTACTCGGCGTTGAGCCGCCAGGTCGTCTCGTCGAACTCGCGCAGGATAGCCTGACCGGTCGACGTCACGGTGTTCACGCGTTGCCGCGCGTCGGTCGTCGCCGTGTACCTGAGGATGTCTTTCTCGTCTGTCGTAGAGCGGACACCCGCCGTGAACCGCAGCCGGTCGGGCATCGCCCAATAGCTCACCTGCCCGAAGTACGCCTCAGACTTCGTCTCCGGGAACCCAGCGGCGAAACCGCACCCCGGAGTGTTGCGGGCGATGGACGGGCAGCTCGAGAAGATCGAGAACTCGATGTCCTCCTTGAAACGATAGGCACCCACGATCCAGCTGAACGGGCCGTCGCCGTCGGAGGCGAGTTGCAGCTCGATGCTGTCGCTGGTCAGTTTGTCCTCTTGACCGTCGACGTTCTGCACGGCGGTGGTGAAGTCGTTGTCGGCGTTGCGGAACACGTAGTAACTGACGCGGCCGGCGATCGCCCGGGCGACCACGCTGCCGAAATCGTACGACGCATTGAGCGAAGTCGCCGATTCCTCGAGTTCCTGCTCGAGGACGGTGTCGCCCGGATAGAACAGCGGATCCGGATTGATCGGCCTGCCGATATCGCGGCCGGCGACATCAGGGATGCCGTCAAGGGTGGTGGTGCCGATGTTGAGGACGATCGGCGTGCCCTGGATGTCGAAGGCGCCGGTGGTGGGGTTGACGAATGCACCGCCCACTCGGTAACCGAAGGCGCCGGCGCCGGTCCCGCTCTCGCTCCATTCGCTGTGGCGGAGCGTCGCCTCGAAGTCCTCGTTCGGTGCGAACCGCAGGCTGACGCGGAAGTACTCGGTGTCGCGGTCGTAGATGTCGCGGTTCGAATCGACGCCCTTCACGAACCCGTCCATCTTCTCGGTCAGTCCGGCGATACGCAGTTGGAGCATCTCGCCGGCCGGGATGTTCACGAACCCGCTGAACGCGCGCCGGCTGTATTCGCCGAAAGTGGCATCGATGCCACCCTCGAAGCGGTCGCTGGGCGCGGCGCTCGCCAAGGTGACGTTGCCGCCGAAGGTGTTCCGTCCGTAGAGGGTCCCCTGCGGGCCGCGCTGCACCTCGACCTGCGCGACGTCGACGAACGGATGGTTCGCCTGCGACGCACGGCTGCGATAGACGTTGTCGACGAAGAAGCCGATCGTCGGATCGCCGCTGACGCTGACGTTCTCTGTGCGCACACCGCGGATGGCGGGACGGGCATCTGACCCCGAGCGGCCGAAGGTGAATCCCGGCGTCAGCAGCTCGATACGGGAAAGATCGCGAATATCGTTGTTGGCGAGGGTTTCTGCGGACAGCGCGGTCACGGAGACCGGCACCTTCTGCAGGTTCTCGGACCGCCGTTGGGCGGTGACGACCACCTCTTCCAATGCATCTGCAGCAGCGGTCGTCTGCGCATCCGCAGCGCCTCCCATACCGATCGCTGCCGCGACGGCCATCCCGCATACGCCGTAACGCTTGATCATGCTGTATTCCCTCTCGTGTTGTCGGTCATGCCGATTACAGGACTACTGTGGAGACTTGAATATCTTCCAGATTGACTTCGAATGCAATATGAACGCAAGATAAAGTCGGCAAGGAGCTCTTGAAGCCGGCTTCGACGAAATTTATGGTCCGATTTCGTGGCCGATTTATGAGTGTCACCGCCATTTTCACGGTCCGCCCGCCTGCTTGCATTGGGAGTCATCAAAACCCGACCCCTATCGAGCCAGTTAATTGAGAGTCTTTTAAATGATCAAGTACCTGAAGACCGGCATCGCCCAGACCACGGCCAAAGCCGAGGACCGGTCGGTCCGCGAGACCGTCGAAGCAGTCCTGCAGGCGATCGAGGAGCGCGGCGACGAGGCGGTGCGCGAGTACTCCGCCCGGTTCGACAAGTGGTCGCCAGCGGACTTCCGCCTCAGCAAGCGCGACATCCAGGCTTGCTATTCCGAGGTGGGCGGTCAGGCGCTGGATGACATCGCCTTCGCCCAAGCACAGGTCCGGCGCTTCGCCGAGATACAACGTGGCGCCCTGACCGATGTCGAGGTCGAGACGCTCCCCGGCGTGATCCTCGGGCACAAGAACATCCCGATCGAGTCCGTCGGTTGCTATGTCCCGGGCGGCAAATACCCGTTGGTCGCCAGCGCGCACATGAGCATCGTCACCGCCAAGGTCGCCGGTGTCTCGCGGGTGATCGCAGCGGCGCCGCCTTTCAATGGCCGGCCGTCGGCGCCCATCGTGGTGGCGATGGACATGGCGGGCGCCGACGAGATCTACGTGCTCGGCGGGGTGCAGGCGATCGGCGCCATGGCGATCGGCACCGGATCGATCCGAGCGGTCGATATGCTGGTCGGACCCGGCAACCAGTTCGTCGCCGAGGCCAAACGCCAGCTTTTCGGCCGCGTAGGCATCGACCTTTTCGCAGGACCTACCGAGACACTCGTGATCGCAGACGACTCGGTCGATGGCGAACTGTGCGCGGCAGACCTCCTCGGTCAAGCCGAGCACGGCACGAATTCACCCGCGATCCTGCTGACCAACTCCGAGACGCTGGCGCATGCGACGATGCGCGAGGTGGAGCGCCAACTGCAAACCCTGCCCACCCGAGAGGTGGCTGGCAAGGCATGGCAAGACCACGGTCAGGTGATCGTTTGCGATACCCTTGAAGAGATGGTCAAGACCGCCGATGAGATCGCCTCCGAGCATGTCCAGGTCATGACCCGTGATCCCGGCCATTTCCTGAAGCACATGCGCAACTACGGGGCGTTGTTCCTGGGTGCGGAGACCAATGTCTCCTACGGCGACAAGGTCATCGGCACCAACCACACCCTGCCGACCCGCAAAGCTGCCCGGTACACCGGCGGCTTGTGGGTGGGCAAGTTCATGAAAACCTGCACCTATCAGAAAGTGACCCCGGAGGCTTCGGTGTTTGTCGGCGAATACTGCTCACGCCTCTGTGCCTTGGAAGGGTTCGCCGGCCACAAGGAGCAGGCCGATATCCGGGTACGGAGATATGGCACCAAAGCCCATCGCTGACAGGAAGAACGCGGCGGCCGCGCCGGCGGGCGCCGTCCCGCCAACCTCCCGTGCCACCTCGTATGACGTGGCGATGGAGGCAGGCGTGTCGCAGTCGGCCGTATCCCGCTGCTTCCAACCGGGCGCCAGCATCAGCACCAAGATGCGCACCCGGGTCATGCGCGCCGCGAAGAAATTGGGCTATTCGCCGAACGCCATCGCCCGCAGCCTGATCACGCGCCGATCGAACCAGATCGCAGTGATCATCTCCAACCTCACCAACCTCTACTACCCGGAAGTCCTGGCGGAGATCTCCGCGATCGCGAGCGCCAAAGGTATCCGCGTGCTGCTGTTCGCGCTGTCCGCGGAAAGCGAGATCGACGATGTGCTGGAGCAGATCTGGCAATACCGCGTCGATGGCGCAGTGTCGGCCGCCCGTCTGTCGCACGCCCAGATCGACACCTTCTCAAGGCATGGCGTGCCCTTGGTGCTCTACAACCGCTTCCTGGACGGATCCACCGCCAGCGCCGTGTTCTGCGACCAGACAGACGGCGCCAGGACGCTGGTCGACAGGCTGGTGAAGGCCGAGCATCGACGGTTTGCGATCATCGCCGGACCCAAGGATTCAGTCGTTGGACAGGAGCGGGTCAGCGCCAGCCTGCAGCGGCTCGCCACCCACGGTTTCCGCAGCGTCCCTGTCGTATCAGGGAACTACGATTACGAGAGCGGGGTCCGCGGTCTCCATGAACTGACGGCAGGCAGGCACCGCGCCCCTGATGCCGTCATCTGCGCAAATGATGTCATGGCGATCGGCGCGATGGACGCCGCCCGCTTCGATCTCGGCATCGCCGTCCCGGAGAAACTCTCCATCGTCGGCTTCGACGGTGTCGGCCCCGCTTCATGGTCCAGTTACCGACTGACCACCATCCGCCAACCGGTCCAGCGCATGGCCGAAGCGACCATCGCGATGCTCCTCGACCAGATCTCAACCCCGGGTCTCCCGCCGGAACGTCGCGTCTTTTCAGGGACGCTCATCGAGGGCGGGTCGGCAAAACTCGTCTCGGCATGAACGCAGAGGCTTTAGTGTTCGTCCCGGGGAACATGCTCGACGCGTCCCTCTTCGAATTCCAGCGTCGACATCTCGAGCCGGCCCTGCCGGTCTTCACGGTGCCTGCGCTGCGCGGCAGCACCGTGGCAGAGATCGCGTCGGACATCTTGTCGAGCGCACCGTCGAGGTTCGCGCTGGCTGGCCTCTCGATGGGCGGGATCGTCGCCCTGGAGATCTGGCGTCAAGCCTCTGAGCGCATCTCGCATATGGCGCTGTTCAGCACGACGCCGCTGCCGGACACGCCGCGGCGGCGGGCCATCCGGGACGTTCAGGTCGCCCGAGTCAGAGATGGCGGGCTACACGAGGTGTTGGTCGAATCGATAGACCCGCATTACTTGGCGCGCCGTTCGCGCCGGGATGGGGTCCTCGCCGACAGGGTGTTGCAGATGGGCATCGGTCTCGGCGCCGACGCGTTCATCGAACAAGCCAACGCGCTGCGGAGCCGGCCTGACAGCCGCGACGACCTGCCGTCAGTGCAGTGCCCTGCGCTGGTGCTGTGCGGCACGGAAGACACCGTCTGCCCGGTCGACGGGCACATCGACATGTGGCGGGCGTTGGCCGATGCCGATCTCGCCGTGCTCGCCGATTGCGGACATCTGCCGACCATCGAGCGACCCCGCGCTGTCCTTCATCACCTCCAAGACCTGCTGGAAAGAAGAACATGAAGCACTCCATCGACAGGATACTGACGACCCACGTCGGAAGCTTGCCGCGCTCGAAAGCCGTCACCGAGGTCGTGTTCGGTCGTGAACGCGGCGACCCCATCAGCGACACCGACTTCGGTACGGTCATCAGCAGTGCTGTCCGGGACG
>Ga0164293_10005891_pt1 | contig 10433 bp, 12 predicted proteins | sample GEODES118metaG_FD_111487 | JGI IMG/M metagenome (GOLD analysis project Ga0164293, IMG submission 111487) | Eutrophic lake water microbial communities from Lake Mendota, Wisconsin, USA - GEODES118 metaG | ecosystem: Environmental > Aquatic > Freshwater > Lake | place: USA: Lake Mendota...
CGACGCAATCCGCAAGACTGAATTTACCCGCGAAGGCGGCGGCAGCATGGCGGTTCGCCGAACTGCCGTTGACACAGGAGGATCGTTCACGCATGAGGCTTACGACTACTGCCGTGAAAGGGTCAAGGAGGGAGTTGTGGCAATCAAAGGAAGCAACGATAAAGCATCACCGGCGCTAGGCAAAGGCACAAAGCAAGACGTAAGCAAAAACGGTCGAGTAATAAAGAAAGGCGTCACACTTTACATGGTTGGCGTTCACACGCTAAAGCGGACCGTGTATGCCAGGCTGGGCATCGAGCAGCCGGGGCCGGGCTTTATGCACTTCGGCCAGAACGCGACCACGTACGGCGATGAATATCTCAAGGGCCTTACGTGTGAAAAACTGATAACTAGATTTGATTCCAAAGGATTTGCAATAGATGAATGGAAGAACCCATCAAAGGCCCGCAACGAGCCGCTCGATATGGAGGTCTACTGCCTCGCGATGTTGGAGCTAACCAAGCGGGGCTATGCCAAGGGCACCATGTGGGACCAGCTTGAGGCGCAGCTGGCACAGGCACAGGCTCAGACTCCCAAGCCACAGCGGCCACCCAAGCGTCGGACTAGCAACTACTGGTAGGTAGACTGCAGGCATGAGCTACACAGCAGAGCAACTAGCGGAGCTGCGTTCGGCGATCGCCGAAGGCGTGCTGAAGGTCCGGTTTTCGGATGGCCGAGAGCTGACCTACCGCAGCCTGGCAGAGATGCTGGAGACCGAAAGAAAGATGGCCGCCGAAGTTGAGGCAGGGCAAGCTAGGCCAGTCCGCCGCATTTACCAGATCTTTCAGAGAGCCTAAGCGATGGGAAAGCGCAGCCGAGTAACGCTTGAGAACGATCTAAAGATTGCGCAATCAGAGCTGTATAAGGCCAACCTGCGCGCCTACGAAGCTGGCAAGCAATCCCGCCGCACAGATGGCTGGCACGAACGCAGCCGAGGCCCTAACGCCGATCTGCGGCAAGTGCTGCAGCGGATTGTCTCAAGGCATCAGGATCAGGTGGACTCCGACACATGGGCAGGCAAGGCTATTGCCGTCATTGTAAACAACTGGATTGGCGAAGGAATTGTAGGAGAACCAGTCAATAAAAACAAAAAGTATTCGCAGCTATGGAATGATTGGGCCGATTCTACGGCTTGTGACTTTTACGGCAAACTAAACTTCTACGGCCTGCAGGCGCTGTTAGCTCGCACCATTGCAGTTCGTGGCAGCTGCCTGGTTAGACGACGGATTGATGAGCGGCTGATCTTGCAGGGTTTGCCACCGTTGACGCTGCAAGTACTAGAGCCGGATTGGCTCGACATGTCGAAAGACAACGGATCCTCAATCGTATTTGGCAAGCAATACGACGATGAAGGCAGATTGACTGGTTACTGGATCAGGAAGAATCATCCCGGCGAGAGCGACTGGCGCCAGTCGCAGCTGGGCTCTGATCTGATCGAGGCCTCGGAAATCTGCCACGTTTACGACGTGCGCCGGCCTGGGCAGGCAACCGGTGTTCCATGGGGCGCATCCTCGCTGCTGACGCTGCGCGACATCGGGGACCATGCGCAAGCCCGCCTGACGCTCGACAAGGTGGCGGCGTGCTTCACCGCATTTGTCACTGACTCCAACCCGGACGATGCGCCAGTTGATCCCGAAAGCCCGGACGCTTCAATCCCGACCCTATTTGAAAAGTTGGAACCTGGCGCCATTGAGGTGCTACCTCCAGGGAAGGAGATCAGGTTTAGCACCCCGCCGAGCGCGGGGAACTTCATTGAGATGCAGCGCCATCACTTGCATTCCGTGGCGGCCGGCTATGGGATCACATTTGAAGCGCTCACCGGGATCCTCTCTGAGGTGAACTTCTCAAGCGGCCGGATGGGGTGGCTGGAGTTTCACCGGAACGTGAGCCACTGGCGATGGAACATTTCAATCCCGCAGTTTTTGAACCCCGTTTCGCAGTGGTTCGCTGTTGCTGTGGTTCAGGCAGGCATGGCCAACAGGGTCAACGGCCGGATGCTTTGGACGCCTCCTCGCAGGGAGATGATCAACCCGGCCGAGGAGATCCCGGCCCTGGTGGCGGCGATCCGGGGCGGCCTGACCAGCCTATCTGAGGTCCAGCGCTCGCTGGGCTATGTGCCTGCCCAGGTGCTGGAGGAGCTCGCTAAAGACCTAGCCAGCGCCCGCGAGAAAGGCCTGGCTCTATCCGTTGATGCCAGGCTGGTTTCTGATGCTGGCGTCACCCAGGCCCGCCCCGCAGGATCTGGCGTCCCGGAGCCGGGGGCCACTCTCCCGCCATCGGTAGCATAAAGCCATGCCCGAGACCATTCCTGCCGCGATGCCATTGGAAACAGGCTCCCGAGCCTGTAAGAGGATGGCGCTGATCTCTCCATCCTCATGGAACGAAGAGACCAGAACCGCAACGGTGATCATCTCAACCGATGCGGACGTAGGCGATGGCGTGCAGCTGGTGCATGAGCGAGCGGCGATCCGCTGGCCCGCGCGCCCGCTGCCGACCGACATCGACCACCAGCGCTCCTCAGCCTCCTGCTGGGGAGCGATCACATCGATGGACCTGGGCCGCGCCGATGATGGTGCTACTGCCCTGATCGGAACGGTTCAGGTTGACGGTCCCGAGGAAGCGATGGCCATTGCCATCCCACGCCTCAGGAACGGATCTGCGCGTTTTTCTGTTGACGCTCGGATCTACGGCTGGCAGCGGGCCAGCGCAACACAGCCGCTCGATCGGGCCACCGATTGGGAACCGATTGCTGTGTCGCTGGTCATTGCTGGCCAAGACCCGGCGAGCGTCATGCGCTCGGCGGATGAAACAGAACACCCCTCAACGGAACCCCCGATGACCACCGCAACTGAACTGGCCGGGGGCGACCCGGCTGCCACTGCCACTCTTGAGGCCGCTGCCGTGACCGAACCGACCACAACCCCTGCGCCTGTTGTTGCTCAGGCTCCCGAGCCTGGCCCTGATGACGTGGCTCGCGAGCTTCACATTCGCCGCGCTGCCGGTGCTGGCGGCCTCACCGAATCCACCGTGCAGGAGCTAATCCGCACCACCGCCGGCAAGGATCTCCCCGGCGTGATGGTCGAAGTGGTGCGCGCCGCCCGTGTGGCGGTCGAGGCTAAGTCTCCTGTGGCCGCCGGCCACCCTGCCCGGGTCGAGGTAACCCGCGACGCTGGAGACACCCTGCTGCGTGGCTTCCAGGAAGGCATCGACGCCCGCTGCCGCGCCATCAAGCAGCCCACCGAACTGGGCCGCCAATACCAGCGGATGACCACCCGCGAGATGGCCGCCGAGTACCTGGAGACCATGCGTGGCTTCAGCCGCTCCGATGTTCGCATGATGGGCGTCAACGAGCTGATCGGGCGGGCCTTCCACACCACCTCCGATCTTGCCAGTGTTCTTCTGAACACGGCAAACAAAACCCTTGCCCGTGGCTATGAGGAAGAGGTGCAGACCTGGCGCCCGCTGGCCGTGCAATCGGACAACAGCGATTTCAAGCCCAACTACCTGGTGCAGCTGAACGCCAGCATTGTGCCTGAAAAGGTGCTTGAAGATGGCGAGTATAAGTTTGGCACCATGAGCGATGGGAAGACCACCTATCAACTCAGCAGCTACGGCAAGGGCCTGTTGATCAGCAGGCAAGCACTGATCAACGATGATCTGTCTGCGCTGGATCGCATGCCCGCAAAGATGGGCGCCGGCTGTGCCCTCCTGGAATCCAATTTGGTGTGGGAGCTGCTGACTAGCGGCGCGAGCGGCGCCACGGTCACCCTCGACAATAAGGCCCTTTTCCACGCTGATCACAACAACACCGGCACCGGTGCTATCGGCATCGCCGGCATTGATGCTGGCGTGACGAAGATGCGCAAGCAGACCGATCCCGCCGGCAATAGCCTCAACGTTGAGGCCTCGTACCTGATCGTCCCCCCCGAGCTGCGCACCGCCGCCCTTCAATTCCTGTATCCGACTGGCTACGCGCCGTCCACCCTGGCCGGCGTCAACCCCTTTGCTGGCGGAATGGACCTGATCGTTGAGGCTCGCCTTTCTGCGGACTCCACGGCCATGTACTACCTGGCTGCAAGCCCCAGCCGGATCGATATGCTGCAGTTTGGCTACCTGGCCGGCGAAGGCGGCCCTACGATCACTACCACCGAGAAGCGCAACCCCGACGGCGTGGAGATGCTGGTGCGCCACGACTTCTATGCTGCCCTGGCTGATCACCGCGGCTTCTACCGTTCCACCGGCGTCTGAGCCGGATGACTCTGGGCCGGGATCGCCGGCCTATCTCAATTCAAACCCTGAGGCAACCCCGTGAAGAACTACATCCAGGAGGGCAAGTCCCTCGATCTCGCCGCTCCCTATGCCGTTTCCAGCGGCGGCGGCGCAATCATTGGCTCTATTTTTGGCGTCGCTTCCACTGACCTAGCCAGCGGCGAGACGGGCGCATTTCAGCTTGAAGGCGTCTACTCCCTCGCCAAGTCCACCGCTGCCAGCTCTGGCGGATCGCAAGGCGCTAAGGCGTACTTCATCACCGGCACCAAGCTGGTTACCGCCGTGTCCACCAGCAACACGCTGATCGGCGTGTTCACTGCCACCTGCGCCGATGGTGATTCCACCTGCAGTGTCCGCCTCAACGGCTCCTTCTGATGGGCTGGGCCACCTTAGAGGCATCAGTCAACCGGGTGGCCTTTGCTCGCCTGGGTAGCGTCAGCGTCGTTGCTGGCGCTGCCTCAGGGCGAGGTTTTCTGAAGATGAACAGCGAAGTCATTCTCGGCGGCGAGGTGACCGTGATCGATTACATGCTTGAGGCACTGACCGCTGAGTTCGGCGGCCTCGGCTATGGCCAAACCATCACGGTCGGCGGCGAATCGTACAAGGTCGAGATGCAACCCCAGCGGATTGACCCTGGAGCCTGGTGCCGGATCCCGCTGATGAAGGTGGCAGCCGCCACCGTCGCCAGCAACATCACCACCCTGGCGGGCCTGAGGCTGACCACGCTGGACGGCCGCTATCTGGTGACGCTCTGACTCTCTAGCCTGACCCTATGGCCGATGTAACGATCACAGGGCTGCCGAATGCCTCCGCGCTGACCGGCAGTGAGCGGGTGCCGATGGATCAGGCCGGCGCGACGGTGGACGCAGCAGCTTCCGCAATCGCCGCCCTGGCCACCAAAGCGACAGTGGGGCTGGGCAACGCCGATAACACCAGCGACGCCAGCAAGCCGATCAGCACGGCCACTCAGGCGGCTTTGGACGGCAAGGTGTCGAGCGGCGGGCCGCTGGGTACCCCCAGTAGCGGCATGCTCGCCAACGCCACGGGCTTGCCGTTAGCCACCGGCGTGACGGGGATCCTGCCCGTGGCCAACGGTGGCACCGGCACCGCAGCCCCCGGCCTAGTGGCAGGCGCCAACGTCACGATCACCGGCGCATGGCCAAACCAATCCATCGCAGCTGCCGGCGGTGGAGGCGGCGGAGGCTCCGGCACCGTGACCAGCGTGGGCCTAGTTGCCCCGACGGGCTTCTCAGTGAGCGGCTCACCGGTGACAGTCAGCGGCAATATCACCCTGGCGTTTGCTGCGGGCTACAGCCTGCCCCTCGATTCCAGCCAGGCCAACTGGAACACAGCATTTGCTGAGCGGCTGCGATGGGATGGCGGCAGTACGGGTCTTGACGCCACCACCGGACGAACAAGCCTAGGCCTTGGCAGCCTAGCCACGCAGAGCGGCACGTTCTCTGGTACCAGCAGCGGCACCAACACCGGGGACAATGCAGTAAACACCCTCTATTCCGGGCTTGTTTCTAACGCCAACCACACCGGAGACGCTACCGGCTCAACTGCTTTAACTCTTGCAACTGTCAATGCAAACGTAGGAACGTTTGGTTCAGCGACCGCCGCCGGAGTCGTCACTGTCAATGCCAAGGGCCTGATCACTGCGGCCAGCTCCGCCACCATCACCCCAGCCGTTGGCAGCATCACCGGTTTAGGGACCGGCGTTGCCACAGCTCTGGCCGCCAACGTCGGCTCAGCCGGAGCCCCGGTGGTCCTGGGTGGAGCGCTGGGCACCCCCAGCAGCGGCACCCTCGCCAATGCCACTGGCCTGCCGCTGACCACAGGGGTGACCGGAATCCTGCCCGTGGCGTCTGGCGGCACCGGCACCGCAACTCCCGGCCTGGTGGCGGGCGCCCATGTCAGCATCAGCGGCACGTGGCCCAACCAAACGATTTCCGCCACCGGCGGTGGGGGTGGCGGTGGCGGTGGCGGCGACGCGCTGACAACTCAGCCACTCAGCCAGTTTGCGGCCACCACCTCGGCGCAGCTGCGTGGTGTGATCAGCGACGAAACCGGCACCGGCCTGCTCTACTTTCAGGGCGGGGACCTGGGCACCCCCAGCAGCGGCACCCTCACCAATGCCACAGGCCTGCCCCTGGCCACCGGCATAAGCGGCTTCGGCACCGGCATCGCCGCGGCCCTGGGAATTGCCACGGGCTCAGCCGGTGCTCCGGTGTTGTTCAACGGCGCTGGAGGCACGCCATCGAGCCTCTCTCTTGCCAACGCCACAGGGCTGCCGGCAGCAGCCATCGGCGACAGCACAACGATCGGCCGCGCCGTCCTGACTGCCGCCAATACCGCAGCAGCCCGCACAGCCATCGGCGCTGGCACCAGCAGCCTGGTGGTCAGCAACGCCGCCCCGGCAGCGCTGGGGGCTACCGCAACGGCCGGAAGCAGCCCCGATGCCGCAAGGATTGATCACGTCCACGCCCGCAGCACCTACGCGGACCTAGGACCAATCGCCGATGGCATTATCTTCACAATTTCCAATCGCGACGAGACCGCAACGGCACGCACAAATTATGATGAATCCCTGCCGCTATCGTTTGCGGTAACGGTTACAAAAATTACGTTTATCACGCATATTGATAATACAGGCAGTAGCACGACAACGCTTAGCGCTTACAAGCGAACTGCGGCAGGAGCGAAGACAGCTTTACTCTCCGCCAATACAACGCTTGTTTCTGGCGCTTCAGTCGCTGTCGGATCGCTATCTGGCACGGCTGGCGTTTTGTCGTTGGCCGCTGGCGACCGCCTAGGGGTCGATCTGATTGGCCTGGGCACTGGTGCATCCGGCATCAAGTGCATCATTGAGTACACCCGATCCCCTGCTTGATCATGACTGCTCCTACCATCGTCACCAACCCTGAAACAGGCGTGCGCTACTACGTCGGCTCCGGCCCGCAGGAAGGGCAAAGTGTTGATCTCTTCGTTCCCCTGCGAGGAGAGACGGCCACCAACCCTGGCGGCACCCGCTGGCCCAACCTGTTTGGCCTGCCCTATGACGGCACCGATCTAAAGTACTACCTGAAGGGCGACCCGAAGGTGCGCGAGTATGACGCGCAGGTGTTCTACGAGGTGGCGAGCTGGGGGCCGGTGGATCATGCCGAGCCGAAGCTGGGCGGCCCGGCTGGGAACTGGGAAGAGGCGCTGGAGGTGAGGCTGCGCCCCGTGGAGGAGCTGCTGAACCAGGTGGAGGCGATGCGGTTGCAGGCCAACGCCCGCTTGTATCCGAGCAACGAAGATCCGATGCTGGGCGTGCTGCTGGCTGAGGCGATCCGCCGCGACGCAGAGGGCACCGCATCGAGCTTCATGCAGGACCTGCTGGCCCGCCATCAGGCGCTTGTAAGCGCGGGCTTCGACAACATGGAGCGAGCCGCCGAGCTGCGTCAGCAGATCCAGGCGGGCCAAGCGTTCGACTTGTCCGCCGGGTGGACCAATGAAATCACGCAATGAGTGGCGCCGCGGTCCGTATACCGGAGGTAACAAGATGCTGATTGTTTCTAGGCGGCGGCCAGTCGCCGCCTACGACACCGACGCGCAGGCCTACCTCACGGCGGTGGAGACGGCTGATGGGCAAAGCCTGGAGACGACGACAAAGGACGCAATCAATGCGTTTGTGGCTGGCTGCAAGGCTGACGGCACTTGGAGCGCAATAAAGGCAAGCTGCATTCTGGCCGGCGCGAGAACTCTGGCTGGCGCCCTGGTGCCGCTTGTTGGAACCGCGCCAACCGCATTTAACTTTAGCGCCGCTGATTACAACCGCAAGACTGGCCTTCTGGGGAATACAACCAACCGGTACATCAACTCCAACCGCAGCAATTCGGCCGACCCTCAAAACAACCGCCACGCGGCGGTTTTCGCTAATACTCCAGACAACGGCGGCAGCTTTTTGCTATCAGCCAGAGGAGCGAGCACGGACATTGGCTCTACGGGAATCAGGACTAGGAATGCCAGTGCGTCTTCATGCGTAAATGGACTCGACTTTCAGGACGCCGCTGGTGCGGAGATGCCAATAAACGCCGGAACTTTTAAGGGTGTTTCTCGAAATAGCTCAAGCAGTTACACCTCTCGCGTCAATGGCAGTAACTTTACAATCAGCAGAGTGTCAGGAACACCCGTGAGCGTAAACTATGTTTTGTTCGCCCGCAGTGACCTGGCGGCCGCGACCTTTTTCGCCGGTCGAATTAGTTTTTACTCTATCGGCGAGGCCCTGACGCTGAGCTCGCTGGAGTCCAGGGTCGTCACCCTCATGGCGGCTCTGGCGTCCGCTATCCCATGACCCGCCCCAACGGTGTGACCCCGACGGCTCAGGCTCCCTAGCCTGATCGCAGCCACCGCTTACAAAATGGGAGTTGCCGAGACTATCGCCCTGGCCGGCGTCGGACTGGCAACGGCAACCCTGGCCAGCTCCGCCGTCAAGGCGCTTTGGAGCATCTCCAAGGGGCTGGGCAGCTTCGAGGGGCGGATCCTTGAGATGCTCGCGCAGCACAAAACCACCCTCGACGACCACGAAGACCGGTTGAGGGCGGGAAAGCTATGACCCAGTTCCTAGGCCGCTGCTTGTCGTTCGCCGGGGCATGCCTGGTGACCGGGGCAACCCTGCTGACCGCCGGGTGGATTGTTTGCCTGCGTGCCAACAGGCCCAACTGTGAAGCCCCCCTGGCAGGCGCCTCGGCCGCTTGGGCCGCCGCCGCCAACGTGGCCCTCGGCGTGGCCCTGCAGGAGCAGCGCAAGCCATGACCAGCCGATCCGAAGGCATCCTCGCAGGCACCAAGGCAATCCTTGAGGCTGGTCTCACCGGCGCCGCTGCGGCCACCGTCTACCGCGACCGGGCCGAAGCCCTGGCCCGCAATGAGCTGCCAGCGGTGGCGCTGGACTGGGACACCCAGAGCGACGCTGCTACGACCCACAAGACCCTGACCACCACCATGCCGTTGGAGGTGGACATCCTGATCAGCGGCACGCCCCTCACCCTCCTGGCCGATCCGATCTGGGTCCGGGCCCATGAGCTGCTGATGGCCGAGGCCACCGGCGTGCCCAGCCTGCCCGGGGTGATCGGGATCATGCCCACCGGCCGCCAGACCGAGCGGGTGAGCGGCGAGATTGGAGTGCTGCGGTGTTCCTACGCTGTGATGTATCAAACCTTCCAGCTGAACATTGAGGATGGCCTCTCCTAAGCCGCTGCCACCGCCGCCCACCGAGCCGGGAGAGTTTGAGCTCTCCAAGGACGGCAAGGATTGGGACCTGGTGACTGCAGCGGCTGAGCCGGTCTGCGCAGCTGAACAGGCTTCTCTTTCCGCCCAATCAACCCCCGTTCTTGGTGATTCCTAATGTCTCTTTACCGGAGGTCTCTTGTCTGCTCCAGGGGTGAAACCACCTACGGGCAGACGGCCAGCACCAATGGCACCGACTACCTGGTGACGCTGGCTGATGTGAGCATCACCCCTCTATCTGCTGATTCGCTGGATCGGGAAATCCTGGATGGTTCGTTTGGTTCCACCCTCTCACCGCTGATCGCGCGGCGCAAAGTGGAGGCCAGCATCCCCATCGAGCTCAGCGGATCCGGCACCGCCGGCACCGCGCCGAAGTACAGCCATCTGCTGCTCGGCTCGGGGATGAACCTGACCACGGTTTCATCCACAAGCAACACCTACAACCTGATCACCGCTGAGAACCTGGCCAGCTCTGAGCTGATGTTCTTTGGCGACGGCCAGCGCCACCAGGCGCTTGGCTGCCGCGGTGGCTTTGAGATCACCTTCACCGCTGGCGAAGTTCCCCGGATCACCTTCAACAGGACGGGGATCTACGTTGAGCCCACCAACGTCCCCAACCCGACGCCGACGATCAGCAACCAGGCGGCGCCGGTGGGGTTCGATGCTGCCAACACCGCAACGGCCACTATCGGCGGCCTGGCGGTCTGCGTGCAGTCGATGACTCTGACCCTAGAGCCTGAGCTGTTCTTCCGGGACTATGCCGGCTGCAGCAAAGAGGTCCAGATCGTGAATCACGTCGTTTCGGGCACGATCACCATCGTGCGCCCGGCTGACCTGGCCACGTTCAACCCC
>Ga0164293_10005892_pt1 | contig 10432 bp, 9 predicted proteins | sample GEODES118metaG_FD_111487 | JGI IMG/M metagenome (GOLD analysis project Ga0164293, IMG submission 111487) | Eutrophic lake water microbial communities from Lake Mendota, Wisconsin, USA - GEODES118 metaG | ecosystem: Environmental > Aquatic > Freshwater > Lake | place: USA: Lake Mendota, Wisconsin...
GGAACTCGCCCGCTTCGCCATAACGATCATCCTTTGGATCAAAGACTCCGCCCAGAGAAATATCTTTACCCATGACAGATGGAGGCAAAGCCTTAGTGAGCTTTTCTCCGATGACATATGGATATCCAAGAACTCGTGTCGAATCCTTGATCGCTTGCTTAGATTTAATTGTTCCGTAGGTAATGATCTGAGCAACGCGATCTTCGCCATATTTGTTGGTTGCATATCGAATCATTTCGCTGCGACGACGTTCATCGAAGTCCAAGTCGATATCAGGCATTGAAATACGCTCTGGATTGAGGAATCGCTCAAAAAGTAAGCCATGTTCTAGAGGATCTAAACCCGTGATTCCAAGTGCGTAAGCAACAAGTGAGCCTGCAGCAGAGCCACGACCTGGACCTACGCGAATTCCTACCTTCTTTGCATGTCCCACAAGGTCAGCAACTACAAGGAAGTAACCAGGAAAGCCCATCTTCTCCATAACACCGAGTTCGTACTTAAGACGCTCTTCATGTGCAGGTGTGCATCGCGCACCTAAGCGCTCCTTGAGTCCGCGTTCGGCCTCTTTCTTTAACCATGTGTCTTCTGTTTCCCCCGCTGGTACCTCAAATTGAGGTAAAAGATTTTCGCCTTCTCGCAAGGTGATGTTGCAACGTTCGGCGATTAATAAGGTGTTATCGCAGCTTTCAGGAATATCTTTGAAGAGCTCGCGCATCTGTGCCGCGGTCTTTACATAGAAGGTGTCATTATCAAATTTGAATCGCTTGGGATCTGCCAAAGTTGAACCGGATTGAACGCACAATAAAGCTTCATGTGCGCCAGCATCCTCTTGTCGTGTGTAGTGAAGATCATTGGTTGCAAGTAGCGGAAGTCCTAGCTCCTTGCCCAGCTTCATCAAATCCGCTTTTACGCGAGATTCAATTTCAATTCCGTGATCCATTACTTCGAGGAAGAAGTTTTCTTTACCAAAGATATCGCGGTAAGCACTTGCCGCCTTTATCGCCTCTTTATATGCACCCATGCGCAGACGGGTTTGGATTTCTCCACCTGGACATCCAGTTGTAGCGATCAATCCCTTTGAGTACTGAGCTAGTAGCTCTCGATCCATACGTGGCTTGTAGTAATAACCTTCAAGGGATGCAAGTGATGACAATCTAAAGAGATTTCCTAAACCTTCATTATTTTCAGCCAAGATTGTCATGTGGGTATATGCGCCACCACCTGACACATCATCTTCGCCGCCATCTGCCCACTGAACCCGCTTCTTATCAAAACGCGATTCAGGTGCAACATAGGCTTCAATACCGATGATTGGCTTTACATCAGCCTTCTTCGCAGCTTTGTAAAAATCAAATGCACCAAAAACATTGCCATGATCTGTCATTGCAATCGCAGGCATGCCCTGCGCTTTGACCTCTGACATTAAATCGCCAACACGAGCAGCGCCATCGAGCATTGAATACTCGGTATGGACGTGCAAGTGGACGAAGTTTTCGCTGGACATGATTGGCGAGATTAGTGGTTATGGCAGAACGGCGTCGGAAAGCAACGCCAGAGAGCGTGTGAGATCGGCTGGATATGGAGCGTGGAAGTTCAGCGCCGCACCTGTTACTGGATGAGCAAAGCTGAGCTCTGCAGCGTGAAGCCAGGGCCTGGACATCTGCAGACTCTTGGCCAGAACCGGATCTGCGCCATATGTTGTATCGCCGACTAGTGGGTGATGAAGCGCAGAAAAATGAACGCGGATCTGATGTGTGCGCCCAGTCTCAAGTTCAATCTTGACCATTGAAACGCCGCGATAAAACTCGATTACCTCGTAATGTGTAATCGACTCTTTTCCAGTAGCCATTACAGCGAAGCGATGATCCTCTTTTGGATGGCGATCAATCGGTGCATCAATAGTTCCAGTTGTTGGATCCATATGCCCCTGAACCATTGCATGGTAAATCTTGTCGACTGTGCGATTTCTAAATGCATCTTTGAGAACATGAAAAGCTTTATCGCTCTTTGCAACAATCATTAATCCACTTGTGCCAACATCAAGACGATGAACAATCCCCTGGCGCTCTGCTGGACCAGATGTTGAAATTGAATATCCGGCCGCCATCAATGCACCAACAACAGTTGGTCCGGTCCATCCTGGACTTGGATGTGCTGCACAACCAATTGGCTTATCAATTACAACGATGTCTTGATCATCGTAAACAATGGTCAATCCTTCAAGCGGTGTTAGAGGAATTGGATCAGTATTAATTGGCGCTGGCATAAGAACATCAATGATCTGTCCTGCGGTGACGCGATCTGATTTAGGCATCGCCTTTCCACCAGTTGTAATGTCGCCATCTTCTAGAAGTTTCACAACAGCGGTTCGGGATAAACCAAGAACACGTGTCAGGGCGCTATCAATTCGCTCTCCCGCGACTCCTTCTGGCACCGATAAGGTGCGTAATTCGCGGTTACTCATGGTCGCGAGCCTACCTTTGTTATGGGTTGAATATTTCTCGCGGTTAAGACCATTGAAATCAACGCCGCCACAACTATCGCTGTATCTGCGATGTTAAAGACCGGCCAATTAGGCAGCTGAAGCCAATCAATGACATGGCCACGTAAAACACCTGGTTCGCGGAAGATTCGATCAACCATATTGCCCAGGATTCCACCAAGAACTAAGCCCAAAACAACCGCCCAACCACGAGATGTAATTCGTGGTGAGTAAAACAGGATTACACACATAACAACCAAGCTAAAGAGGGATAGAAAGATTGTTGCACCCGCGGCAAATGAAAATGCCGCACCTGGATTCCGAACAAAGGTTAATTGAAAGAATTCACCAATTACCTTGATATTGGATTTATAGGAAAGATTGTTGACCGCCCAGATCTTGGTAGCTAAATCAACGATCCAAACCGCCCAGGCAACACCAAACAGTGTGCGCCATCTGCGCACCTTTAGCGCCGTTCTTCCTTCTGCTTGCACAGCATGCAGAGAGTTGCGCGAGGGAAAACTTGTAGGCGGGCCTTACCAATTGGTGAACCGCACTCTTCGCAATTTCCGTAGCTCTTGTTATCGATTCGCTCTAGTGCGCGTTCTGTTTGTAGAACCATGTCACGAGCGTTGATTACCAATGACATCTCATGTTCACGCTCAAAGGTCTTTGTTCCCGCATCTGCCTGATCATCGCCAGCGCCTTCGCCGGATTCCTGAATCAATGCATCCATTTCAAGTTCAACAACTGCAAGCTCTTTACGAAGGCGATCTAGCTCCTTTGAGATCTCGGCGCGAATCGCCTTGATCTCTGCAGCGGTCCATGGAGATTCATTTTCGCTAACAACAACAGGGGTTGGTGCAACCTTAATTGGCTTCAGTGGTGCAACCTTCTTGCCGCTCTTAACTGGACGCGGTGGAGGTGGCATTACTAATCGACGCTCTTCAACAACTGGAGCTACTACTGGAGCTGTAATTGTTGAGACTGAAACTGTTTGTGATTTCTCATCAACTGTAAGAGTTGTCTTTGAAGGAAATGGCTTTCCTGGAGCTTTTTTTACCGGAATGCTCTTTACCGCCGCCTTTTTTGCGGGAGCTGCCTTCTTTACTGGAGCCACCTTCTTGGCAACCGCCTTTTTAACAGGAGCCGCCTTCTTTGCTACAGCCTTTTTAGCGGGGGCCGCCTTTTTAGCAACAGCCTTTTTTGCAGGAGCCGCCTTCTTTACGGCTTTCTTGGCCGCCGCTTTTTTCACTGGCTTGGTAGGCATGTCGCGAACCTTATCCTTTGAGGCCACGCCTACCAACTGCGCCACGGTCATTTTTTGCCGAATCAATCAACTACACTGAGATCCTCGCGTAAATGGCATTGACGGGGCGATCACCTCACGAGCCAGCAGGAAGAAGTGGGTCTTGGCCCATGTAGAACCGGCACATGAGATTTCAAGTGGCACACCAGTGTGTGCAAGGCGGGTGGTACCGCGAAAGCTGTGAATGCAGCGATCGTCCCTCCAGAGATTGTTTTCTGGAGGATTTTTTATGTCATTTCGCGCCATCCCAGCAGCTGTTGATCTGCCTGCCGTCGAACACTCAATTTTGAAGTTCTGGCGCGAAAACTCAATCTTTGAAAAAACCGTTGCAGCTCGTGAAGGTGCACCAGCTTGGACATTTTATGAAGGTCCCCCAACTGCAAATGGAATGCCGGGAACTCACCACATCGAAGCCCGCGTCTTCAAGGATTTGTTCCCACGTTTTCACACGATGAAGGGCAAGCAAGTTACTCGCAAAGCGGGTTGGGATTGCCACGGATTGCCAGTAGAAATCGCAGTTGAAAAAGAGCTGGGATTTTCCGGTAAGGGCGATATCGAAAAATTTGGAATTGCTCCATTTAATGACAAGTGTCGCGAATCTGTTCAGCGTCACGTCAGTGCATTCACAGATATGACAGACCGCATGGGCTTTTGGGTGGATTTTGATGAAGCGTATTGGACCATGTCACCTGAGTATGTTGAATCGGTGTGGTGGTCTCTGAAAGAGATCTGGAAAAAAGGATTATTAGTTCAAGACCATCGTGTTGCACCGTACTGTCCTCGATGCGGAACTGGGTTATCAGATCATGAGTTAGCACAAGGGTATGAAACTGTTACAGATCCATCTGTCTTTGTTCGCTTTCCAGTTACATCAGGTGAACTTGCAGATATGAAGGCTTCGCTACTGGTGTGGACGACTACACCTTGGACATTGGTTTCCAACACCGCAATTGCTGTCCATCCAGATGTTGAATATGTGGCGATCGAAGTAACACATGAGGAAACAACAGAAGTTTTGGTTGTTGCACAGAATTTGATGGATTCGGTCAAGGGTGAAAAGAGAATTCTGAAAACAATGCTGGGCAAGGAGCTTGAGCGCGTAACCTATAAGCGCCCATTTGATTACATCGAAATTCCAGATGCTCACTTTGTAGTTCTTGCAACATATGTAACCACTGAAGATGGAACTGGATTAGTTCATCAAGCTCCGGCATTTGGTGCAGATGACTTAGCTGTTTGTCGCAGTTATGGATTGCCTGTAGTTAATCCAATTGCACCGGATGGACATTTCCTTGCTGATGTTCCAGTTGTTGGTGGAGTATTTTTCAAAGAGGCGGATAAGCCTTTGGTTAAGGAGCTCAAAGCAAGCGGGGCTTTATACAAGCACCAACAATATGAGCACACCTACCCACATTGCTGGCGTTGTCACACAGCGCTGATGTACTACGCACAACCATCCTGGTACATCCGTACAACATCAATAAAGGATGCGCTTCTGCGTGAGAACGCTGCGACAGATTGGCATCCAGAAACTATTAAAGAGGGCCGCTATGGCGATTGGCTCAACAACAATATTGACTGGGCGCTTTCTCGCAACCGTTACTGGGGAACTCCTTTGCCAATCTGGCGTTGTGAAAACAAGCATGAGATCTGTGTTGATTCATTGAAGGAGCTTGGCGCGTTGGCAGGCCAAGAGCTCTCCAATTTAGATCCACACCGTCCATTTGTAGATGACATCACCTTTGCATGTGCTCAATGCTCCCAAACAATGACACGTGTGCCAGAGGTAATTGACTGCTGGTATGACTCAGGTGCGATGCCCTTTGCTCAATGGGGATACCCGCACAAGGAAGGTTCTGTAGAAAAGTTCAAGGCCTCCTACCCTGCCAACTTTATTTGTGAAGCAATCGATCAAACTCGTGGTTGGTTCTATACCTTGATGACAATTGGAACCTTGGTCTTTGATCAATCCTCATACAAGACCGTTTTATGCCTGGGACACATCCTGGATAAGGATGGACGCAAGATGAGTAAACACCTTGGCAATGTTCTAGAGCCGATGGCGCTCATGGATCAACATGGTGCAGATGCTGTCCGTTGGTACATGTTGGCAGCCGGTTCTCCATGGGCTGCACGTCGCGTTGGGCATGAGAGCATTAATGAGGTTGTCAGAAAGACCTTGTTAACATATTGGAATACTGTTTCATTCCACGCACTGTATGCACATGCGTCAAAGTTTGAACTTTCTCAAACCCCTGCATTATCAGAGCGTCCATTGATGGATCGATGGATCATCTCCGAGCTCAATACCTTGGTGCAAGAAGTTGATGCTGCCCTTGAAGATTTTGACTCTCAGATTGCAGGGCGTGCACTTGCTCGCTTCATCGATGATTTATCCAACTGGTATGTGCGTCGCTCACGTCGTCGTTTCTGGGATGGAGATGTTGCAGCTCTAGGAACTTTGCACGAGTGCTTAGTGACATTGACGCAGCTGCTCGCTCCACTTGTTCCATTTATTACTGAGCAGGTGTGGCAAGAGTTAGTAATACCTGCAGATTCAAAGCAGGCTGCATCGGTTCACCTATCAAATTGGCCAACGGTCAATGCTGGTGCAATTGATACAGAACTCGCTTCTCAAGTTGCTTTAACCCGACGCATCGTTGAATTAGGACGTGCTACACGCGCAGAATCTGGAATCAAGATTCGCCAGCCTTTGGGACGTGCTCTGATCGCAGCTAGCGGTTGGTCAACTCTTCCAGAAGCGATGCGTGAACAGATTGCAGATGAACTTAATGTTCAAACACTGCAGGACATTGCTACTGCAGATGGGGATCTTGTAGACATCAGCGTAAAAGCTAACTTCAAATCTTTGGGTGCGAAGTTTGGTGGTGCGGTTCAGGAGATTGCTAAAGCAATCGCCGCTACCGATGCAACGGCGCTGGTAAAAACACTTCGATCATCTGGTGTCACAACCGTTGGCACATGGGAGATCGCTCTTGATGATCTAGTAATTACCGAGGTTCCAAAGAGTGGGTGGAGCGTTTCCTCCCATGATGGAGAAAGCGTTGCACTAGACCTTGAACTGACTCCAGCACTTATTGCAGCTGGAAATGTGCGGGAAGTAATTAGGTTTATTCAGGAGCGCCGCAAGAGCGATGGTCTAGATATCTCAGATCGCATCACAGTTTCCTGGAATGCAAATGAAGAAATGGCTGCTGCAATTGACTCTGAGATTAAACATATCTCCGATGAGGTTCTAGCGGTATCAATGAAGCGAGATGCACAATTGGTAGTTGCAGATACAGAGATTGGTGTTGAGGTAGTACTGGTTAAGCAGTAATTACAGACCGCGTACTAAGCCCATCAACAATTGTGTTCCAAAAAAGAGCACGATAAAACTCATATCTAGACTGACCGCGCCTAAACGAAGTGGTGGAACAAACCGACCAACAAACTTCATAGGTGGATCTGTGATGGTGTAAATCGCCTCCACAAAGTAAAGGATGATTCCCTTAGGGCGCCATGTGCGGGAGAACATCTGAACATAATCAAAAATCAATCGACCCAAAAGGGCAAAGAGAAAGATTTGAAGAATACTGGCTAGCAGTGAGCCGACGCTCAACATGATCAGCTCTGGTTAAAGAAGCTTGCTTGAGCAGCTGCTGATTTATCTTCAGAGCTAACAGAAACATTTGCTGGTGAGAGAAGGAATACCTTCTTTGTCACTCGTTCAATTGTTCCGTGCAATCCAAAAGCAAGACCACTTGCAAAATCAACCAAACGCTTGTGCTCTGACTCATCCATTTCAGTCAGATTGATGATGACTGGATTTCCTTGACGGAAATGCTCACCAATTGTTCGCGCCTCGTTGTAGTAACGAGGGTGCAAGGTAATGATGCGATCCATTGTTGGAAGATCAAGTTGTGGTGCAACCTCAACAACTGATGAGTTGCGTACCGCAGCGACAGAGCGTGGCTCGCGGGTCTTGATGCGAACATCACCTGTTGAAGGTACCGCTGGGGTATTTGCAGTTGCTGCTTGTGGAGTATCAAATTCAGGATCATCCATCAAACCAAGGTAATTAGCGACACGGCGCATTGCATTAGACATAGTGAAAGGTTACCCGTGGGGTGAGCGAGAACCGAGGATTGATGAGCCTACGCGAACATGTGTCGCACCATGGGAAATCGCCGCTTCATAATCCCCACTCATTCCAGCAGATAAAGAGTTGGCCATGGGAAAGCTCTTCATAAACTCATTACGGATCACTGCTAATTGAGAGTAAGCCTGGTTGGGATCCATGCCAACAGGAGGCACCGACATCAACCCTGAAAGGGTGTGGGTTGCTGACTCCTGGACTTTTTCAGCGAGTTGATACAACTGATCTACCCCAGCTCCCCCGCGATTATGAGCACCATCCAAGGAAACTTGCAGAAAGATCGATAATGGATGCGGGGCAAGCTTTTCTATGATCTCGAAGTGTCGTGGATCATCAAGAGAGTGAATAACCGAAGCCCACGAGGTAATTGATTTCAACTTGTTGCTTTGAATCTGACCTTGAAAATGCCAATTTCCTGAGACAAATTGTGACTTCTCTGCACCTTCTGCATCTCGATTTTCACCAAAATCGGTGATACCTAGTTGATGCAGTATCTGCACATCACTTGCTGGGAAGGTCTTGGTCACAACTATCAAGGTGACGGGGTGCAGTGCTACAGCTGCGATCTTTGATCGAACAATCTCAAGATTTTCAGAGATCTCATTGATGCGGGTCATAGGGAAACTACCCCCGCAAATCTTCCAGTTGGGTTTTGGCGACGATGTGAAAAGTACATCTCATCTTCAAAGGTGCATACCGTGGAAGCCTCATAAGAAACTCCAGCAGACATCAACTCTGCAATAACTCCTTGGGCAAGATCTAAGGCTGGCGTTCCTTTTCTAGTTGTGGCAAATGCACGTGGATGATCATGTATGACATCTTGTTGCATCTCGTATGGGACTTCATAACAGTGACCACAAATTGATGGGCCTACAATCCCATGAATATCCTTTGAACCTAGAGAACGCATAGTGTGAATTGCTTTAAGAGCGATGCGATTGACCAATCCTGCTCTTCCTACATGAACTGCAGCCACCGACTCTTTTGAAACCAGAAGCAATGGGATGCAATCTGCAACCATCACAGCCAAGGAGAGGTTGGGCTTTGTGGTGATGAGACCATCACATGTAGGGATTTCTGAAGTTATAGAATCAACTATCACGATCTCATCGCCATGAACTTGATTCATAAACTGCGCATTACCTATTACCGAACGATTAGTAGCAACCGTTGACGGATCATCTCCCACATGAAGAGCAAGATTTAAGGATTCATAGACGCCAAGGCTTGTGCCTCCGCGTCTATCGGTAAAAAAGTGAGGCAAAGCCTTACTTCATGAAGTCAGGAACGTCGATCTCATCCTCTGCAACTAACTCTTCAAAGGTCACTCGACGCTTTGGAGTTTCATTGCCGAGATCAAGGGCTACTGAGATCGGATCATTTGATGCGATTGGGTCAGCAACTCCACCAAGAGTTGCAGCGTTGATTACAGGTGTTGCAACCTTCTTAGGTTCTCCACCTTCAAAGCCTGCAGCCACAACGGTAATTCGAACCTCATCACCTAGCGCATCATCAATTGTTGTTCCGAAGATGAACTTGGCGTTGGGATGAACCGCTGACTGAACAAGCTCGCACGCCTCATTGACCTCAAAGAGTCCTAAATCAGATCCACCAGAAACAGAGAGCAGAACACCCATAGCTCCATCAATTGATGCTTCAAGCAATGGACTTGAGATTGCTAACTCTGCAGCACGTATCGCTCGGTTTTCACCACGAGCAGAACCAATTCCCATCAATGCAGAACCTGCACCTGACATCACAGCTTTAACATCTGCAAAGTCCAAGTTGATCAAACCTGGCTGAGTAATGATCTCTGTGATTCCTTGGACTCCAGAGAGTAGAACTTGATCAGCGCTCTTGAATGCATCAGCCAAAGTAATTGTGCGGTCAGAGATTGCAAGCAATCGATCATTAGGAATAACAATCAAAGTATCAACTTCTGCGCGAAGAGCTTCGATACCAAGATCTGCTTGAGTAGAACGAAGTTTTGCTTCGAAAGAAAATGGACGAGTAACAACACCGATAGTGAGAGCGCCGATCTCTTTTGCAATCTTTGCTACTACCGGGGCGGCACCTGTTCCGGTTCCGCCACCTTCACCTGCGGTCACAAAAACCATATCTGCTCCGCGAAGAATTTCTTCAATGTCATCTGCATGATCGAGCGCCGCTTCGCGACCCTTATCTGGATCCATGCCTGCGCCAAGACCACGTGTTGTCTTGCGACCAATATCTAACTTCACATCTGCATCACTCATTAACAAGTGTTGTGCATCTGTATTAATTGCAATGAACTCAACGCCCTTTAAACCGACATCGATCATGCGATTAATTGCGTTAACTCCACCGCCACCAATGCCGACAACTTTGATGACCGCTAAATAATTTTGTGGTGAAGCCACTTGTTTTCCTCCTTATGAACCATAAACCTCAACTTGAGCCTTACAATTCACTACTTTTCTATAGGGCGAACTTAAAGTTATTA
>Ga0164293_10005893_pt1 | contig 10431 bp, 8 predicted proteins | sample GEODES118metaG_FD_111487 | JGI IMG/M metagenome (GOLD analysis project Ga0164293, IMG submission 111487) | Eutrophic lake water microbial communities from Lake Mendota, Wisconsin, USA - GEODES118 metaG | ecosystem: Environmental > Aquatic > Freshwater > Lake | place: USA: Lake Mendota, Wisconsin...
CGTCCAATCACAGGCGAAGAGCGCCTGTTGGTACTTCGCCGGAAACGCCGCCCCGTAGCCAAACGTCACGCCCACGGGAGAGCCGGGGCCGATGTCGACAAGCGGTGGCAGGCTGTCGGGATACCACGCTGGCCAGTTGGCGGAACCGCTGCGCCAGCCGAGCTCGCTGCCGCTTGTTGCATGGTTGATCCGCGTGGGGCGGTACCACGGCATCCCGAAGTCCCACTCCATGTCGGAGTCGTAGACAAACAGTTCGCCATCGGCGTTGAAAGCCATGTCGTAGGCGTTGCGGTAGCCGGCCGTCCAGACCTCCCACTCCTTCCCGTCGCGGTCGGTGCTCACGACGTAGCCGCCAGGCGCGAGGATGCCGACGGCGTGGCCGTTGGCGTCCCACATCCGCGGGATGATCTGGTCCTCGTCCCAGTTCGCCGGGAGTCGGCTCGTGGCGCCGGCCGGCAGCGACGTCCGCCGCTGATTCGCCCTGATACCGCCCATCGTCTGCGGTTCGGTGACGTTGGTCACCTCAAACGGCAGCTTGGTGTGGTTGCCGCAGATCACGAACAGCCGCTGGCCGTCGGGCGATGGCAGGATCGCGTGCGGGCCATGCTCGCCTGCGCCTTCGAAACTGCGGAGCTTCTCGACGCGATCAGGCATGTCGTCGCTGTCGGAGTCGGTGATGCGGTAGAGCCCATTGCCAGGGCCGCCGTTGCAGACGACGTACAGCGCGTCGAATGCCCAGAGCAACCCTTGCGCGGAGGTGATCGCCGCGGGGATCCGCTCGACCTTCGTGACGCCTGAGCCGTCGAGCGGTGCGGGGGTGATCCGCACGAGCCCCTTGTCGCCCTGGTCGCTGGCGATCAGCCGCCCCTTCGCGTCAGTCGTGAGGCATACCCACGATCCCAGTTCATCCTTGGGCACAGTGAACAGGCGATCGACGACGAATCCCGTTGGCACACGGAACGCCGGGCCGAGGACGTCGGCCGGAGTGGTATCGGGGTCGGTGCCGGCGTCTCGCACCGGCATGCTCGTGACCGGCTGCTCCCAGAGCGTGCGGTCAGTGCCCGCCGCGCGGTTGGGATTTTCCACCTCCGCCATGGCCCACGGCCCAGCGGAACAGATAGCGACCGCCGCGATGATGCCAACGTGTCGACGCATGATGACCGGTCTCACCGACGTCAGGACAGGAGCCGATCGACGCTCTCCAGCAGCCGATCCATCGCGAACGGCTTGCGGATGTAGTCGTCAACACCGAGCATCTCGGCGTATGCCTTGTGACGGCTTCCCTCGTTGGCGGTGATCATGATCACCCGCATCGGATTGGGGCGACTGCGGCGGAGCTTTTCCAACACCAAAAAACCGCTTCGCTTCGGCATCATCATGTCGAGGACCACCAGGTCAGGCTCCTCGCCCTCGGCCACCACAAGCCCCTGATTGCCGTCGCGGGCCACGAGAATCTGGTAGCCGCGAGATTCGAGCACCGTCCGCATCGACTCGACGATTTCCGCGTCATCGTCGACGAGCAAGATTCGCTTACCGGCCTTCCCGGCTGGTGCGGCAGGCGACGCCTCGACCTTCTCGTCCTCGGCTCCTATCGCCCGAGTTGCCTTTTTCGCCGCTTTTTTGCCTGCCATGGTCCGAACGTCCTGAGGATTCGTGAAACACCGATTGCGTGTAAAACGCCTACCGGAGCAGTGGAAGATCGTATCACGCGACGGTTTCGGGAGCCAACGGACGGCGTACAACCCGCTGCCCACCCAGGCAGCAGGCCGCGCCGATCAGGCCAACGGCGGCACCGCAGGCGACGTCGCTCGGATAGTGGGCCGACGTCACCACCCGCTGGATGGCCGTCGCTCCAGCGAGCAACGCGAACAGCACCCACCCATGTGGGTAGCGCCAGGCCAGTGCGGCAGCGAGGCCCGCAGCCACCGCCGAATGGCCCGACGGAAAACTCATCAAGTCGTTCAGGTGCGGCTTATCCACCGCCAGCGACCCGTCGCCAAAGGTGCCCAGCCACGATGCCACACTCGCCAAGTCGGCCGCCCGCGGGCGGACCCGCTCGACGGAGACCTTGATGACGTCAACGAGAAGACCACCAAGATAGGTGGCAGCGATCATCTTGGTGAAGGCTTGTTCTCCGGCACCAAAGCGGCCGGGGATGGGCATGCGGAGCGTACGGTCGAGGGTGACGACCGCGATGAGAACGATCGCCGCGCCGAGCGAGTGCCCGGAGATCTCCAGCAGATTGACCAGCCGACCGATCTCACCGGGAACGCGGTGCGCCTTGAACCACTCGGCAACGGGGAGGTCGATGCAGAACGCCGCGGCGCCGGCGGCGATGAGCCCGGTCGCCGCCGCGAGCAGCGCAAACTGAAACTCCCCGATCGGTCGGCGGGCTGCGGGCACGTGGCGGGTCACGGTCATGGAGGCAGTGTGCCAGACGAGCCAGTTGGCAGTCGAGTGGCATTTTGCCCATGCCGCTGAAGTCCGCCGGTGAAGCTGGGTGAGGGGCAAGGGGCAGCCCTGCACCGTGGGCCGTGTCATTGCCAGAGGCTGCGGTCGAGCAGGCGGTAGTTGATGGCTTCACTCACGTGGCCGCATGAAATCACTTCGGCCGCGTCGAGATCCGCGATCGTGCGGCCGACCCTGAGCACCTTATCGTGGGCTCGTGCCGACAAACCGAGATCGGCGACCGCAGCCCGCAGGAGTTCGATCGCCGCCGGCTCCATGCGGCAGTGTTCGCGAATCTCCCGGCTCGACATCCGGGCGTTGCAGCGGACCTCGCGGCCACTCCCGCTGCCGAACCGTGCTGCCTGCCGAGCCCGTGCTGCAAGCACCGCCTCTCGCATCTGTCCGCTCGACGTGCCTCCGCGCGATGCAGCCAACTCGCGAAATGGCACTGCTGGAACCTCGAGATGAATATCGATGCGGTCGAGCAGCGGCCCAGAGATCTTGCCCATGTATTTGTCAACCTGCGGCCCGGTGCACTGGCAGGCGCGACGCGGGTCGCCGCGGTACCCGCACGGACACGGATTGAGCGCCGCGACCAGCATGAAATCCGCCGGAAAGCGACTCGTCGACTTGGCCCGACTGATCGTGACCGCCCCATCCTCGAGCGGCTGTCGCATGACTTCGAGCGTCCGCCGCTGAAACTCCGGAAGCTCATCGAGGAAAAGAACGCCGTTGTGCGCGAGTGAGATTTCGCCGGGCATCGGAATTGAGCGGCCGCCCACGAGGCCGGGCTCGGAAATCGTATGGTGAGGAGCGCGGAACGGCCGCGTGGCCATCAGCGGCTGACCAGGCTGCATCAGACCAAGGGCGCTGTAGACCCGTGTGGTTTCGATCGACTCGGCAGCCGAGAGCGGCGGGAGGATCGTGGGGATACGCTTCGCGAGCATCGTCTTACCGCCTCCCGGTGGACCCACCATCGCAAGGTTGTGTCCACCCGCCGCCGCCACGCAGATCGCCCGCTTCGCCGCCTCCTGACCGCGCACGTCGGAAAAGTCGGTGTCGTAGGTGGCAAACCGATCAAACCACTCATCGACGCGGGGCGGAGTGGGCGGAATGTCGATTTCACCGGCGAAAAACTGGACTGCCTCCGCGAGCGACGACACGGCAATCACGTCGATATCCTCGACGACGGCGGCCTCGGTGGCGCTCGCGGTGGGAACGACGACGCCCTTCAGCGGCCTGCCGTGGAGCCCGCATTCCCGCTTCTGCCGCGCCGCCGCCATCGCAATCGAGAGCGCGCCCCGCGTCGGCCGCGTCGAGCCCTCCAGCGACAGTTCGCCGACCACGGCGTAGTCGGCAAGTCGCTCGGTCGACACCTGCCCGCTCCCAGCGAGGATGCCCAGCGTGATCGGAAGGTCGAACGTCGCGGCCTGCTTCGGCAGCTCAGCTGGGGCGAGATTGACGACGATCCGATCGTTGGGGCGGTTGAAGCCGGAGTTCACCATCGCCCGGGCCACCCGGTGCGTGCTCTCCCGGATCGCAGTATCAGGCATGCCCACCAGGACGGTCGCCGGCAGGGCACCCCCCGACACGTCAACTTCCACGTCGACAGGAACAGCCTCGATCCCGAACAATGAGTAGGTTTGGAGTCGGGCGAGCATGTCGTCTCCTTTCGGCGGCACGAAACTCTGGGCACTTTCGAGTAGTGTAAACATGTACAGTATCTTGTCAAGGTCGGGGCAGTGGGGGGTGGCTGCGCTGGTGGTCACCCTGGCGCAGGCGGCAACACTGGCCGTCGGCGACGAGGGCATGTGGCTCTTTTCCGCCCCGCCGCTCGAGCTGATCGAGCGCGACCACGGGGTGCGGTTGACGCCCGAGTGGCTCGAACACCTGCAACGAGCGAGCGTCCGCCTCAGTTCCGGCGGGTCTGGGGCTTTTGTCTCCCCGGAAGGCCTGGTGCTCACCAATCATCACGTGGGCGCCGACGCAATCCACAAACTCTCCGACGCGAGTCACGACCTGCTCGCCAGCGGCTTCGCGGCGGCGACGCGGGCCGAGGAACGGAAGTGCCATGACCTGGAGCTCAATGTCCTGAGGTCGATCGAGGACGTCACGGAGCGGGTTCAGGCGGCCGTCACGGCATCGATGACGCCCGACGAGGCGTTTGCGGCCCGCCGGGCGGTGATGGCCGAGATCGAGAAGGAATCGCTCGCAGCGACCGGCCTGCGGAGCGACGTGGTGACGCTCTGGCAAGGGGCCGCGTATCACCTCTATCGGGCGAAGAAGTACACCGACGTCCGCCTCGTATTCGCGCCGGAGCAGCAGATTGCGTTCTTCGGTGGCGACGCCGACAACTTCGAGTTCCCGCGATACAACCTCGACATCTGCCTGTTCAGGGCCTACGAAGACGGCCGGCCCGCCAAGGTGGACCATCACCTCGCCTTTGCGACGCGGCCGGTTGCCGCCGGTGACGTCGTCTTCGTGTCGGGGCATCCCGGCCACACCGATCGCGGCGCGACCGTTGCCGAACTCGTGTCGCTCCGCGATCGGCGACTGCCGCTGGACCTACGAATCCTCAATCGGCTCGAGGCGACGATCGGCGCCTACGCCGCCCGCGGTCCGGAGGAGCGGCGGCAGGCCACGCAGGATGTGCACGGCGTGGAGAACGGCCGCAAGGCGCGAGCGGGCGTCCTCGGCGGGCTACTCGACCCGCGAATCATGGCTGCCAAGCGCGACGCGGAGCGGCGGCTGCGAGGGGAACTGGAGGCCGGCCTTGGCGGGCAGGAATCGCCGTTTTCACGAATCGAACGCTCCCAGGACACGCTCGACGGCGTCGCGATGCGGTACCGCGTGCTCGAGGCTGGAGCCGGTTTCAACAGCGACTATTTCCGCGCCGCAAGAACCATCCTGCGGGCCACCGAGGAGCGGGCGAAGCCGAGCGGCGAGCGGCTACGGGAGTATCGCGAGTCAAATCGCGAGTCGCTTGAGCAACAGCTCTTCAGTGAGGAACCGCTCTACGACGCGTACGAGACGGTCAAGCTCGCCGATTCGCTCACGTTCCTCGCCACGTCGTTTGGGGCGGACGACGAACTCGTGGTCCGGGTGCTCGACGGGAAGTCGCCCGCCGACCGTGCGGCGGCGATCGTGGCCGGCACCGAGTTGGGACGGCGGGCGCCCCCGAGCACGCGACCTGATCGCCGTCGGGAGCTCTACGATGGCGGAGCCGTAGCGGTCGCAGCGTCAACCGACGCCATGCTCGCAGTGGCGAAGCTCGTCGATGGGGAATCGCGGCGGCTCCGGGCGATCGCCGAGGCGGCAGACGAGGTCAAAAAGCAGGCCCACGCAGAGATCGTACGGGCAAGGTTCGCCCGCGAGGGGCTCGCGATGGCCCCGGATGCGACGTTCACGCTCCGGCTCGCCTACGGTGTGGTGACGGGGGGCACGCAGTCCGGGCTGGGCTACCCGGCGATCACCACGTATGGCGGACTGTTTGCCCGCGCTGATGAGAAGCAGGAAACGCCGCCGTTCGACCTACCTCCGCGGTGGCGTCAGGCCCGTCCGGCACTCGCCGCCGATGCGGCGTTCGTTGCCACGCCCTTCAACTTCGCAAGCACGGCCGACATCATCGGCGGGAACTCGGGCAGCCCGATGGTGAACGCAGCCGGAGAACTCGTGGGCGTCATCTTCGACGGCAACATCGACTCGCTCGTGCTTGACGTGGCCTACGACGACCAGCGGGCTCGGGCGGTGGCGGTCGATGCCGCGGGCATCGTGGCGGCCCTGCGGCGGGTGTATGCGGCCGACGCGCTGCTCGCCGAGATCCTGACGAAAAAGGATCGGAGCCAGTAGACTGTCGGCGGCGGCTCGTGATGCGTCCGGTGCGCTCGTCCAGTGCCTGCATGAATGATCTTCCGCGATGGCGGCTTTCGCCGCAGACGATCCGCAGCATCATGGCGACAGCCGCCCTGGTGGTTGTGACAGCCGTGGCGGTGATTGTCCCCACGGCGTTGGTCCGGGGGAATGACGCTGACGACGACGCTGGTGTGACGACCGCGGGGATCAGCCTCGGGGGGCTCGTGTCCGGGCCGGCCCGGACACCCGACTCCCTCGCCCATCACGTGGTGGTCGTGGAGTTCTGGGGCGTCAACTGCCCACCCTGCATCAAGAGCATGCCCGCTCTGGAAATGCTGCATCGACAACTTGCGCCCGCGGGGCTGGTGGTGATCGGTGCCCACGCGCAGGAGGCCACGCCCGCTGAGATCAAGGAGGTGGTGGACGAGTTGGGGGTGACGTTCACGATCGTCGAGAATGCCACCGTGGCGGGAGGCATGGATTTCACCGGGATTCCCCACTGCTTGGTCTTCGACCACACCGGCTCCTGCATCTACCGGGGATACCCGACGCGGGCCCACGATGTGATCGTGGCGGCCGTCCGCTCCTCGCCGGCCGCCGTCCTGGAAGGAAAGGAACTCGTGAAGCTCGACTCGCAGGCAGAGGATCCCCTGCGGGCGATGCACTTTGCACAGCGGTGCGCGGCGGCATTCCGTGGCACCGCCACTGGCACGCAGGCGGCAGCGCTGCTGAAGGACTGGAAGCAGGACCGCCGTTTTCAAGATTCCGTTAAGGCAGCTCGTCAGTGCGGGCAACTGGAGGCAACGCGGGGCCGGATCGTTCGGTCGCTCGGCGATCCAGATCAGATCACGCCGGCGCTCGCTGCGAAGGTGCCGGAGTCGATGCGGAAGCAGATTGCCGACGTCGTCGCCTCGATCCGGCGGTTGAGCCCGGAATCGGTGGCCGCTGCGCGGGCCGAAGAGATCGCCACCGAGTTTTCGTTGACCGTGGCACCGTAAGGCAAGGTCTGGAGGTTAGGAGATGGACGGACGAGTGATGTGGGCCATCGGGATCGCAGCGGCGCTCTTCATGGCGGGCGCCACGGCGGCAGATCCCGCGTGGCAGCCGCTGTTTGACGGGGTGTCGCTTGGCGAGTGGAAGCCGACACGATTTGGCGGCGGGGATGACCCGTCGGTGGTGGACGGAGCGATCCGCATCACGCCCGGTGCCGAGCTCAATGGCGTCACGTGGACGGGCGAGGTGCCGCGGCAGCGCTACGAACTCGAGCTCGAAGCCCGGCGGGTCGATGGCAACGATTTCTTTTGCGGGCTCACGTTTCCGGTGGGCGATGAGTGCTGCACGCTGGTGCTTGGGGGATGGGGAGGCTCGATCACCGGCCTGTCGTGCATCGACAACCGCGACGCCGGCGACAATGAGACGACCGACACGATGAAGTTTGACAAGGGCCGCTGGTATCGCGTCCTCGTGCGGGTGACGCCGGAGCGGATCGATTGCTTTATCGACGGGGAGGCCATCGTCGAACAGGACATCGAGAATCGCCGGATCTCGGTTCGGGGTGAGGTGATCCCCAGCCAGCCGCTCGGGATCGCGACCTACGCGACGACCGGCGAAGCGCGAGGCATGCGCTGGAGGCCGCTGCCATCGCCATGAAACCCGGTGACCTGGAAAGTGGTGCAAGCGATTCGCGAGGCGAGCGTCCGGATCGGCTCCGGCAGCGGATTGCCGAAGAGGCAGCGCGGGGCGTGGCCCGAGGAAGCGACGCAGCGCGGGCCACATTTCGTGCGGCCCGACGGGTGGCCCGCGGATGGGTGCCCGACGACCAACTGCCCGACCCTCGGGAGGTCTGTGACGAGGTGCGTCGGGAACTCGACGCCACGGCCGCACTGCGGCAGCTTCGAGGTGATCGGTTTGATGCGATCGCGGCGGAGGTGTCGTTGCTCGCGACGGTGCGGCAGGATCCAGCACGGTGCCCGGAGGGCGACGTGCTCGAACACTCGCTGCAGGTCTTCGATCTGGTGCACCGCGAGAGGCCGTTTGATGAAGAGCTGCTCACGGCCGCGCTGGTGCATGACGTGGGGCGAGCCATCGACCGCAGCGACCCCGTGGCCGCAACGCTCGAGGCGGTCGGCGATCTGGTCACTGAGCGGACGAAATGGCTGGTGGAGGCACTACCGGCGGCCCGTGGCCACGTCGAACAGACTCTCGGCCACCGGGCGCGGAAGCGGCTCGAGGCCCACGCCGATTTCCTTGATGTGATCCTGTTGGCCGAGGCCGATCGCCGCGGCCATCAGCGTGGCTATCCGGCGCCGTCGCTCGACGAGGCGATCGCCATCCTGCGAAACCTCGAGCGGGAAGCCTAAGACCACGCGGTCATTCCGGGGCGTGACCATCGAGGGCGGCGCGAACCGCCTCACGGGCCTCACGCCACCGCGACTTGACAGTCCGCTCGCTGCAGCCGAGCAGGCCGGCGATCGTCTTCTGGTCAGCGTCCAGATACCAGACGAGGTGGAAGATCTCACGAAGGTCGTCGGGCAGCGACGCGATGGCGTCATGGAACTGCGTCCATCGATCGAGAGAAGCTGCCGGATCGGGCGCGTCGGACACGTCGTGGCTCGCGTCGATGCCCGATGGGGCACCGGGCCGCCCGAGGTTGGTGGCGTGGTTGGCAGCAAACGACGACGGGCCGGCGTGCCGCCGCGCGAGATCGATCAGTTCCCGCTGAATCTGCGTGGCCGCCAGCGCCATGACCGACCGCGGCGACTCGATCGACATCTGTCCGAGCGCCCGATGGAGCCGCATGGCGGCGTTTTGAAAGACATCGTCCGTGTCATCCCACCGGCGGACATTCGGAAACCGCGAGAGCATCCGGTGCGCCAGAACCCGCAGTCGCTCGGCACAGAGTTCGATGATCGTGTCGCGGGCCGAGAGATCCCCGGCGGCGAGCCGCTCAAGACACGCCGTCAGCTTCGAGGGATCAGGGTCCACGGTCGGCTGCATGGTGGTGCGGATCCCCCAGTATTTCGCGGCGATGACGATGGTACGAGATTTTTTTGCCCCTGGCGCTCCTCATTCACGTCATTGACATTAGACGGAGGTTTTTTCGCAGCCGAAATGGCCTTTAGAAAGTCTTCGGGGTGCGGCGCATGGACGAACGTGTGAAGCGGGTTTTTGGAGCGACCGTGGGGAGGGAGGGCGACCGGAGGCGGTTGCTCCGTCTGCTCGGCCTTTCGGCGGATGACTGCCTGACCCCGCTGACCATTATTGGGGCGGCACATGTTCGTCTCCGACGGGTGCGGCGGCTCTCGGGCCGATATGGTGTGCGGCCGCGCCGAGCGGGCGATCGTATCCGTCAAATCAGTGATGCACGCGACGCCCTGCTCCGGCAGGAATGTGCGTCAGCGGGAGCATCCGGCCGGACAAACCTGGGCTAGTTCCCAACGGGAGTTCCCGTCTCTGCGGGGTATAACGGCGGCATGAGTGCCGACGTGCCCAACCCAGGTATGTGCCACGACACCCCGGTGCCGTCAGAGAGCACCTCGGCGACCGACCGCTCCGGCCTGAGCCGAGCCGACGATCATTTTGGATTTGGGACGTCGGCCTCCCGGGTCACCTGCGGTGGGGTTGCCCTGGCGGCCGGTGTCAATCTCGGTGGTGTGACCATCGTACGATTGATCGCCGAGGGAGGAATGGGGCGAGTCTACGAAGGACGGCAGGCCGCGCCCGAGCGGAGTGTCGCCGTCAAGGTGCTGCGGGACGGGTTCGCGTCCGCGTCGCTCGTTCGCCGTTTCGAATACGAGGCCCGCGTGCTGGCTCGCCTGCGGCATCCCAATATCGCCCAGATCTTCACGTTCGGGACCTACGACGGCGGCGGTGGCACGGTGCCGTTCTTTGTGATGGAGATGATCGAGGCTGCACAGCCGATCACGCGACACGCGAGCGAGGCCGGCCTCGGGGTCCGCGAGACCGTGGCCCTGTTTCGCCGGGTGTGCGCTGCCGTGGCGCACGGCCACCAGAAGGGAGTCATCCACCGCGATCTCAAGCCCGGCAACATCCTCGTGGATACCGTGGGCGAACCCAAGGTGATCGACTTCGGCGTGGCGCGGTCGATCGATCCTGACCACGGTGACCCCA
>Ga0164293_10005896_pt1 | contig 10430 bp, 9 predicted proteins | sample GEODES118metaG_FD_111487 | JGI IMG/M metagenome (GOLD analysis project Ga0164293, IMG submission 111487) | Eutrophic lake water microbial communities from Lake Mendota, Wisconsin, USA - GEODES118 metaG | ecosystem: Environmental > Aquatic > Freshwater > Lake | place: USA: Lake Mendota, Wisconsin...
AAGCGCGCGGCGCTGCTCGCGGACTTCGCCGAGGTGTCCTGTCGTGCGCACGGACTTGAGGGCAAGTCTTTGCACGAGACGATGCAATTCTGGAAGACGCGGGCTGGGCTCGCTTGAGCGCGAGATCACCAAAAAGCACATCGCCCGCGAGATGCGGGCGATGTGGGGGTCTCAATGAAACTCGCGAGAAGCGAGCGATCTCAAGAACGGCTTAGGCCGCGGCTGGAATCGCAGTCGTGTTCTTCTTCGCAACGTCGACGAGCGCGTCAAAGGTCTTCGGGTCTTCGATCGCGATCTGCGAGAGCATCTTGCGATTCAGAAGAACGCCAGCGCGCTGCAGGCCGTTGATGAAGAGCGAGTAGCGCGTGCCGCGCATACGGCAGGCTGCCGTGATACGGGTGATCCAGAGCGCACGGAAATCGCGCTTGCGGGCGCGACGGTCGCGCCATGCATAACGCTTCGCGCGCATGATGGCGACCTTCGCCTGTTGCTTGTGACGGGACTTCGTGCCGTAATAGCCGCGAGCCTCGCGGAGAAGCTTGCGGCGGGCCTGGGTGCGTGCTGCACCCTTACGTGCGCGTGACATGGTTCAACCTCTTGATTGCGACCGGCGGGGGCTTGGTACCACCCAAGCACTTCGGACCCGACGATCTTTGGTCCGTGATGTCTTTGCGAACGACTTCGAAGGAGAGTTTTCCAACGAAGTGCGTCGCGAGAAACGCTGTGATGTTTGCTTCGCTTGTTGCTCTGTTCGCGTCAGACCGCAACAGCAACTTCGCGGTTTGCTTCACGCAAATCGTGGAGTTCTTGCGAGAGCAGCGGACGGAACAAGAGCTTGCTGAGCGCGCGGATATCACCAGAGCGCGCGTAACGACGCTTGCGATAGCTCTGGATCTGCGTGCCTGCCTTGTTCGACTTCAGGTGCCGGCTGTGCGGACGGCCGAAGCGAATCTTGCCCTTCTTCGAGATCTTGATGCGCTTGGCGAGGCCCTTGTGGCTCTTGTTCTTCGGCATAGGTACTTCCGTTCTGGAGGGTCGATGAAGATAGCAGAACCCTTGGAAGACGCAAGGCCGTCGCCCATGATCACGTTGGGTTATCGGAGAGAGCGGGAGATCTTGGGTTGCAGGTGGCGCATCAAGCTCGGCGCGACCATCCAACCTCGCGGCTCGAAAGCCTCGCTCACTGCATAAGGAAGATGTCGAACCCGATCCAGTCGATGGGGGCGTCGACGCCATCCTCGAGTTGCCCGCGATCCATCGGAATCCAGATGTTCTCGGTGTGGCTCGGCATTTGGGCCGACGCGGGGAGAACAAGGACTGGCGTCGCGACAAACTCCACCGAGCCATCGGTGAAGAGCAAGTTCTGGCCGCGTCCGCCGTGTTCGGGGCTGTTCATCGAGAACGTGCCGACCGAGCGCCCGCGACGCATGAGATCAATGACGGGATTGCGATCGGCGACAGCGGGGGCGCGGAATCCACCGCCCCATGCAAAGTTTGCCATCGCGTGGGGCACTTGATAGGCGTAGCCCTCGCCGGTGGTGTCGTTGCCGCAGGCAGTGCAGCCCTCGCTGCAGTACTGGCCGTCCACGAGTGGGTCGAGATGATCGCTGTTGCGATACTTGTGCCAGCCGCCAAGCGATGAGAAGTTCGGGAGCAGCGATGCCTGAATCGGCATACTTCGGTGATCGCCGTGGTATGCCGCGATGCCGCCGCCGAGTTGACGGAGATTCTCGCTGCATCGGAGATCCGCGTTTCGACCGCTCATCCACGCGAAAATCGGTGCGCCGATGGAAACCAGCAGAATGGCCGCGCAAGCAATCGCAATGAAATCGTGCCAGCGACCTGAGCCCAGTTTGGGTTGAGCCGCGGGTTCCAGGCGCATGCGCGCGGCTTGCGCTTCGTCTTCGCGCGCGATCCGTGCGAGCGTGAGATCGACGAGGCTTTCATCTACGGGCTCAGCCTCGTAAGAATCGAGTCGTCCGAAGAGTTGTGATGCCGCCGCGAGGCGTGCGGCAAGCGCTGGATGTGCGTTGGTTGCTTTCGCGAGATCGAACTCGTGCTCGATCAGAATGTCGATGGCCGCGCAATCGGGTTCCGTGAGCGTCGCAGGCGCGCGCGTATTGCCTTCGCTCGTGCCTTCACTCGTGCGATCGTTCGCGTGCGCGTCGTTGGTGTCGTTCTCTCGGTTCATGCGGCGACGCTGCTCAAAAACATGTGCGTAGGCGGGGGAACGGGACACGACACGGGGAAGAGTTTCATTCGTCTTCCTCCTTCCGTGCGCGGAGCGGCAGGGGCTTCGCGTCGACGCGAATGCCGCGTCGGGCGCAGGCGATTCGCCAACTCTCTGCGAAGCAAGCGACTGCAGCGTGCAAGCGACTCTTCACTGTGCCGAGTGGAATCGCGAGGCTGTCTGAAATCTGCGCGTAACTCATCTTTTGGAAGTACGCGAGCAGCAGGATTTCGCGGAAATGTCCGGGCAACTCATCCACCACGAATTTGACGATCGACGCTTCGTCGCTCGCTTCGAGAGAGGACGCGGGAGCAGCGTCATTTCCGTCGAGCAAATCGACGAGTGATGCATCGGACTGGGCTCCAACCGGAGCATCGAGACTCACCGCAGAGCGCCGCTTTTGTCGGCGCAGGTAGTCACGACCTTTGTTTGCGGCGATGGTGTAGAGCCACGGCTTGAAGCGGCGTTCTTCGTCGAAGTTGTCCGCCGAGAGATGCACCTGCAGAAACGCTTCCTGGAAGACGTCGTCGGCGCCGGTGCGATTTCCAACCAAGCGTGTCAGAAAGCCGTGCAATTCGCTCTTGTAACGGTCGATCAGGACGCGAAGTGCGCCGGAATCGCCTGCGCGATGCGCCACGACCAACTGTTCGTCCGAGCGTTGGTCGCGGGTTGTCGCGTGCGCGGAGGCGTTGGCGGCGGTCTGCGAAGATGAATGTGAAGAAGGGCTCACGCGGTGTGTGTGAGCGCCTTTGTTACAACGCTCGCCGCGGAAGATATCCGAGAACGGCGTGTCGGTCCGAGCTGCAATCGCATCTCGTCGGAGCGATTCGTAACTTTTACGCGTTCCGAAACCTCCACTCCCCGATGGAGTTTCGATCGCCTTCGACACACGCCGTGCGATACGGTGGGCTGCGGCGGTTGCGCGGTTGGCCGAGTGCTTCGTGGCCCTCTTGACCTTCGCGAACGACGCATGGAACGCTTGCACCACGGCCAGTTCGGGTGCCGTCCCTTGGAGCCAAGCGAAAACCGCCCGTTGGGTCGGGCTGAGGTGTTCGGCTTGAAGGGCGATGGCTCGGGGCATCCGCGCGCTACGGCAGCGAGGCCACGAGCGGTTCGAACGAAGATGCGATTTTCCGTAGAATCCCCGACCCGTTCTCGGAATGTTCCGATGCGTCCGGGAGGCTGTTCGACGCCGCAGAGGCGGCATGTAGGCGTTGGTCACCCAACGCCGTTCTTCAAGAGGTGTTTCGCGATGGGCGTCCCGATCAGCCAGATGTGGACTGTTGCCACCTATGTCCTTGGGCAGAAGCTCCGTGGGCGCAAGCGTTATCCGCTCGTCCTCATGCTCGAGCCGCTCTTTCGCTGCAATCTCGCGTGCGCCGGCTGCGGCAAGATTCAGTATCCCGCGCACATCTTGAAGCGCCACCTCACGGCCCAGCAGTGCTTTGACGCGGCGGAAGAATGCGGTGCGCCGATGGTTTCGATTCCGGGCGGTGAGCCGCTGCTCCACCCCGAAATCAAGGAGATCGTCGAAGGGCTCGTCGCGCGTCGGAAGTACATCTACCTCTGCACCAACGCCTTGCTCCTCAAGGAGAAGCTCGAGGCAGGGCTCTTCAAGCCGTCGAAGTACCTCACCTTCAGCGTCCACATGGACGGACTCGAAGAGAACCATGACTTCGCGGTTTGCCGCGAGGGGACTTTCCAGAAGGCCGTCGAAGGCATTCGCCTTGCGGTGAAGATGGGCTTCCGCGTCACGACGAATACGACGCTTTTCGAGGGCGCCGATCCAAACGCGGTGCGCGCATTCTTCGACGAGATGATGGCGCTCGGCGTCGAGGGGATGATGCTTTCTCCGGGCTATGCCTACGACAAGGCGCCGGATCAGACGGGCTTCCTCAAGCGTCGCGAAACGAACCAACTGTTTGAGATGATTCTCTCGAATCGCAAGGATGGGAAGCGTCGCTGGGTGTTCAACCAGTCGCCGCTCTTCCTTGAGTTCCTGATGGGTAAGCGCGGTTACGAATGCACGCCGTGGGGGATGCCTTGCTACAACCTCTTCGGTTGGCAGAAGCCGTGTTACCTCTTGCAAGAGGGCTACGCGGAGACGTTCGCTGAGCTCATGGACGAAACGGTGTGGGAAAACTACGGCCACGCGTCCGGCAATCCGAAGTGTGCAAACTGCATGGTGCACTCGGGGTACGAGGCGAGCGCGGTCGACCACACGTTCTCGAGTTTCGGCGGGCTGTTCGCGACCGTGAAGGCCATGGTCTTCAACGCGTATGCGAATCCGAGCGCGAAGTCGCGGCTCGCCGAAGAGGCGAAGAAGCCGCATGGTCCGGCGCTCCACTTGGTGCAACTTGGGCTTGCGGAGGATGTCGAGGGCGAGGGCGGCAAGCGCGTGCTGCGGCTCAAGCAGTCGGCGTGATTTCTCGCACGCTTCGACGGTGCACGGCACGTGCCGTGGAGTTCCGGCAGGTGCCAGGCACGTGCCAGGCACCGACGTGACGCGGTTCTAACCAGTTGGATTTTCTTGACTTGCGCCTGGTGCCAGCCAGTGCACGGCACGTGTCTGGCACGTGCCGTCAGTGCCGGGCACGTGCCGTGCACCGATTGATCTGCCGGCAATGTGCACATCCTGTCGGACCTTGGCTCCGCGCGTGCGTCCGCGCGACACTCATCGGATATGCCATTCCGTGCCGGTGCCATCTCGTATCGACGTTTCGCCATCACCGGCGACGCGCCGAATCTTCTCGACTCGAAGTTCTACGACGCCCTTCGCGAGAACGCGCTTGGCGAACTCGAGCCGATCAAGCCTGGCGAGACACACGTTGGTTGGACCGCGGGCCGTCACCTCTTCGATCGATCGTTTGATTACGAGCGCGTCGGCTTTGGCAGCGGTGCACTGCTCGGTTACCGCGTCGACTCCGTGCGCATTCCGCCCGAGATCAAGAAGGCGTACATCGCAATGGCGGAAGACGCGCGTTTGCAGCCGTCGAAGGATGGTGGCGGCGCGTACCTCCCGCGCAGCGCGAAGAAAGAAGCGCGCGATGATGCGATGCGTCGCATCGAGGAGGAGATCACCGAAGGTCGCTATCGGCGCCCGAAGCACACGCCCATCTACTGGGATTTCTCGAAGTCGACGTTGTACGCGCAAGTTTCGGCGGATACCGAAGTCCAAGCACTTCGTCGACTTGTCGTTGACACCTTTGAACACACGGTCGCACCACGCACCGCCGGGACGATCGCACTCGACATTCTCGCCGCGAAGGGACGCTCGGCGGATTACGACGACTTGCGCGCGGAGCCACTCTCGAGCGCGCCACCTGAAATCGAACTCGCGCGCGAAGATGGTTCGCGCGCATCGGCTGATCGCCCAGAGTTTCCTTGGACCGCGAACGAACCGCAGGATTTCCTCGGCAATCTCTTCCTCTTCTGGCTGTGGTGGCAATGTGATGCGCACGAAGGGCTCGTCACCACGGCGGATGGCGATATCGCGATCGTGATCGACAAGGCGCTTGACCTTGAATGCGCGTGGGGCCTCTCCGGTCGCACGAGTTTGCGTGGCGACGCGCCCACGCGACGCGCCGAGACAGCGCGCGCGGTGCAACTTGGAAAGTGGCCGCGCAAGATCGGGCTCACGCTTTCGAGTTTCGGCCGCGTGTGGGAGTGTTCGCTCCAAGGCGATCGTTTCGAAGTCTCGGGCTTGAAACTGCCGAAACCTGAAGACAAGCCGCAGTCACTGCGCGCCGCGATCGAAGAGCGACTCGATAGCTTCGCAACATTCGACGCAGCGCTGATGTCGCTCTATCGCACCTTTATCGAAGAACGTACCTCGCGTTCGTGGCCAACGCGCCGCGCGGAGATGCGCGCATGGATCAGCGAACTCGGCGCGACGCGCAAGCAAATCGCGGTTGGTGTGTGATCGGCGGGCGTTGGGTCGTGAAGCGACGTCGTGAGCCTCGCGCAGCGCGATTCACGCGTTCGACGCCCGGTCCGTCATGTGCACCGCTTCGATAAATCGTCGAATCTTCTCGTGGTCTTTCACACCGCGCGATTTCTCCACGCCGCTGGAGACGTCAACGCCCGCGGGTTTCGCAGTGTGGATCGCTCCAGCAACGTTCTGCGCATCGAGTCCGCCAGCAAGAAAGCACTTCGCGCGCACATCGCTTGAAAGTTCGCCGAACGCTGCGTGATCAAAGGAGACGCCGCTTCCCGCGACGGGCCCGTCGACGACAAGTCGCGTAGCGCGGCCACTCGCGAGCCACTCGTGCGTTGCGGCAGGGGAGAAGTGCAGACCCTTCCAACATTCCCACGCGCGATACGGCGCGAGGGCGTCAGGCGTTTCATCGCCGTGAAACTGCAGAATTGGAAAGGCTTCGAGCGCGGAGGCCGTTTCAACGTCGACGGGGAGTCGGATCACCGCAACGGGCATCGCGCCGAGATCCGCGATTTCCAGCGCGAGTGCGCGAGCTTCGGCCGGCGTCACGCATCGCGGGCTTGCGGGAACAAGCACGACGCCAACAAACTGCGCGCCCGCGTCGATGCAGACTTCCACCGTCGCGAAATCGCGCACACCGCAGATCTTGACGAGCGTGCGACTCACGCTGCGCCTCCCGTGGCACCACCTGTCGCACCACCTGTCGCACCACCTGTGGCGCAATCGGCGCGCAGCGATGCCGCGATGGCCGCGCGATCGTTGTCGAGCGGACGCCCTTCGAGGCCTTCAAGCGTCTTTGCCGCAGCCTTCGCGTCGCCCAATCGGCGCAACTCGATCGTCGCGAGCATCAGGCGCGCATCGTCAACCATCGGGTGTGTGCGGAATCGCTCGAGAAACAGGCGATATCCCTGCGCGGCCAACGCGTGCTGCCCACTGCGCGCGAGTTCATTCGAAACATCGAGGTGAATCTCGGAGGGCAGCGTCGCAGTTGGAAGTTCTTTCAACAGTTTCACGTAGAGCTGCGCCGCGAGCGTGTAGTCGCGCTCACGATGCGCGGCCGCAATCGTTCGGCGAAGGACGAGTTGTGCCTCGGTCTCCTTGGAATCTGCACCGGAGCGCACGCGGCCTGCAATGACGCCGGACGTTCCTGCGAGCCCTGCCGATTCCATCGCCAAGCGCATCTCGCGCCGACGTCGCCACTGCTTCAGCAGGAAGAGCGCGTCTGCGTCATCGCGCACAAGGAGTCCGGAGGCGAGAAGCGCGAGCCCGATCAAGAATCCGAAGACGATGCCGCCGAGGTGGGCGAGCGTCGCGATGCCGGAATTCGCCGCGCCCGACCAATCGACGATCGTGCGCACGACATCCAGTGCAACGGCAAACGCCATCATCCACTGGATCGACACTTGGGCTGGCAGAAACTGCGGGATCGCGATTCCGCGCACGTTGGCGCGGGGATAGAGCGCAAAGGCTGCACCGAGTAGCGCGCTGGTCGCTCCGCTCGCGCCGATCGCGGGGGCGAAGCCCTGTGCAGGGTCGAGCCAATGACCGATCCACGCTTGGGCGATGCCTGCAGCAGCGCCACCCGCGAGGTAGATCGCGAGAAATCCAAAGCGACCGAGTCGGCTTTCAAGGACGACGCCGAACGCAGCAAGGAAGAACATGTTGGAGAGCAGGTGGAACCATCCACCGTGCAAGAACTGGTAGGTGATGGGCTGCCACCACTCGAAGTACTGGTACGAGATGGCATACCGACTGGGGATACGGCTGTCCGTGAGCAGAAAGCAAAGCACGGTCGCCGCGACGAGAAGCGGGACGAACAGGGGTCGATGTCCGCCGTCGCGATCGGTACCCGTCGGGATCAGAAACATGGGGCGGGATGATACGGGCCGATCCCTCGGGTTTGACCGCCTCGCGGCCCGGAAGGGCGCCGAGAACCGTTGGAATTCCGCGAAGGCGTATGGCGGCGCATTCCCCTCGACACGCCGATTCGCTAGCATCGACATTCTTCGCAACCGACGGGCTGTTCAGCGCGAAGGGCGGCCGAGTCGTGCCCGCTTCAACGGCGTGCTCGAGTTTCGGACAGCATCAACGCCTCGCCGCTCATGGATTGCTCATGGGGTGCTCATGGAGTGCTCATGGAGCGCTCATGGGGCGGACCGTGGCTGACGAAGACAGAGCCGAGAGAGATTGAACATGTCTGTTGCCCAGATCCAGCCTCAAGTCACGATCACGACCGTAAGTCCTACCACCATGTCTACGCCCGCCGCACCTGCCGCTCCGTTCTACGACAAGGGTCTCGCCAACACCGTCGCCGCCGACACGCAGATGTCGTTCATCGATGGCGGAAAGGGCGTCCTTGAGTACGTCGGCATCGACATCGACACCCTCGCGCGCAATTCGACCTACGAGGAGACGGTGTATCTCCTTTGGAATCGCAAGCTTCCAACCAAGGCCGAACTCGATGCGCTGAAGAGCGCGCTGCAGGCGGAGTACGAGATTCCAGACGCAATCTACGACATGATCAAGTCGTTCCCGAAGGACGCCGTGCCGATGCACGCCCTTCGCACGCTGGTGTCGGCGCTCGCGCTGCATGACAAGGACGCTGAGTCGAGCGAAACCAACCCCGCAGGCATCGAGCGCGCGAAGCGTCAGTCGCTTCGACTGGTCGCAAAGACGCCGACCTTGATCGCGAACTTCGATCGTCACCGCTCGGGCAAGGCGTTCGTTCGTCCCGATAAGTCGATGGACATCGCGACCAACTTCCTCTGGATGTTGAATGGCGAGAAGCCAACCGACGCGATGGCGAAGGGCCTTGATATCTGCTTGATTCTGCACGCGGATCACGGGCTGAACGCTTCGACGTTCGCGGCGCGTGTCACGATCGCGACCCTCTCGGACATGTACAGCGCGATGACCACCGCGGTCGGCACGCTGAAGGGGCCGCTCCACGGCGGCGCGAACGAGGAAGTCATGATCATGCTCGACGAGATCGGTTCGATCGAGAAGGTCGACGACTACGTCAAGGGCAAACTCGAGCGCAAGGAGCTCATCATGGGCTTCGGGCACCGCGTCTATAAGGCGTACGACCCGCGCGCGACCTACCTCAAGACCTTCGCGAAGCAGATCGCAACCGACACCGGCAATCTCCGTCTCTTCGAGATGAGCCAGCGGATCGAAGGCATCGTGCTCGCGGCGAAGGCCGACAAGGGCATCTTCCCGAACGTCGACTTCTACTCGGCGACGACCTACCACTGCCTCGGCATCAAGACCGATCTCTTCACCTGCATGTTCGCGTTGAGCCGCATGTCGGGTTGGTGTGGTCACTGCATCGAGCAGTTGATGGACAACCGTCTCATTCGCCCGCAGGCGAAGTACAACGGACCGCACGCGGCGACCTACGCGCCGATGGCGCAGCGCTGAATTCGGTCGACTCGCACCGAGAGGCTGCGGCGTTCTTCACAACACATCAAGCAAAAAGGCCTCGGTTCGCCGAGGCCTTTTCGTTTGGTTCGTTGGCCACTTCCTAGAGGGGTGCTGTGCCCACGCATCGCGCAAGGCGCGAAGAGCAGCGTTCGCACGACTGCGACGAACTACGGCTTCGTCGGTTTCGGCGACTGCGGATAAAGCAGCATGCGATCGTGGCAAAGCAGCACGATGTCGTTCGCGCCGTCGCCGGTGAAATCACCGATGAGCGCCATGCTCGGTTCGAATTCGCGTGGTTCACCTGCTTGGAAGAGCCGCGTTTCGAAGACCCGGAATCGGGTCATCGGAAGCAGTTTGCCACCCTCGCTGAAACTGAGGATGCCAAGCGACTGTTCGCCCGCATCGAGTGTGACAAGATCGAGGAAGCCGTCGCCATTGACATCGCCCGCGATGACTTCGTGATCGACTTGCTGAATGCGATCGGCGCGGAAATTCGCGACTTCTTCGAGCGCGAGTCGTCCGCCATCAAGGCGCGCGATCGCAAAGCCATCGTCGCCGACGAGGAGGACGTCTTCAGAAGTCCCGCCGCTGAAATTGCCCGCGCGTACAGGCCCGAACTTGAACCCAGTCACCGGGTGTTCATCGGATTGGGTCCACTTGCCAGCGCTGTCTTTCGCAAAGACCGCAAGCGTCGCGTTCTCGCGATCGGCCGCGACAAGCGTGTCGCCGCGCACGGTGAGTGCCACGAGTTTCGCATCGGCGCGCGACGCATTCATCTGGGCGACGACTTGCCAACCGGGCGGATTTGCGCCGGGTGCGTAACGCAGCGCGCGGATGAAG
>Ga0164293_10005899_pt1 | contig 10428 bp, 8 predicted proteins | sample GEODES118metaG_FD_111487 | JGI IMG/M metagenome (GOLD analysis project Ga0164293, IMG submission 111487) | Eutrophic lake water microbial communities from Lake Mendota, Wisconsin, USA - GEODES118 metaG | ecosystem: Environmental > Aquatic > Freshwater > Lake | place: USA: Lake Mendota, Wisconsin...
CAACACCATGGCCCCGCCACTATATCCGAGCTTGCTGAAAGCCTTTGAAATGTTCCCGCTGAATTCGGCCTGCGACATCCCTGGCTGGATGGTGGCGAAAGCTGCTTTATATGCAGCGATGGTTACGTCATTTGAATATGTCATGAGTGCGATCTCCGCGTCACTCTTATACATCCTGCATCCTGCAGTAACAGGTGTGGCATCAAGCAATTGAAAACCAGTGGCCTCTTTCCGTATCCCGTCGGCAATAAAAAAACGAACGCGCTCTTCGATGCCGATGCGTCTGAATCGAACGCCCCGATCTTTCACAATGCCTGCAATGAGGGCAAAAGGACTCTCCTCTTCTTCCCAGCATCTCACGTCATCACCAAAGGCGGGATTGATCAGTTCACGCGCACGGCCTTCTTCAAACTTCGCGCATACATATGCCACTGCGCCGCGGGAGGGAATGACGAGTCCGAATGTTCGCTCGCTTTGCCCCCAGCGCATGCCGGTGTAATAAAAACAGGACGCCGTGCCCTCCATGAAAATGGCATCGACCTTCTGCTCTTCCATCAGCCGCTGGGCTTTCTGAATGCGTTGCTTGCGTTCTTCGACCGAGATGGGAACAATACCCTCCGTCATGGGAGACAGCTCACGTATAGCGTGGGGCAGATCGCTTTCAGCGCGCACCTGGCCGGGGATTGAGAAGGCGCCTGTAGTTAATGCAGAGAGCCCTATGAACTTTCTTCTGTTGATTGACATGATTAAATATAATGAATCCAGGGTTGGCCAGGGCGGAACAATGAAGCCAGGATACTGTTATATTTAAACATGCGCATATTAATTACAGGGGCAAATGGCTACATCGGGCAACGCCTGATTCCTGTGCTGTTGGAACAGGGCCACACCTTGTATTGCTGTGTCAGGAACAAAGCCCGTTTCGAATCAGAACATGCACATGAACGGCTTCTGATTGTAGAAATGGATTTTCTAAACCCGGGTTCAGCACAACTGCCCACAGGTATTGACGTTGCCTATTACCTGATCCATTCCATGAGCAGCGATACCGGCAGTTTTGATGAGGCGGAAGCCATCTGTGCGAGGAATTTTTTGAAGCAGATTGAAGCAACAGAAACGAAACAGATCATCTATTTAAGTGGAATTGTCAATGCGCAGAATCTTTCGAAGCATTTATTCTCTCGTTTGCAGGTTGAAGAGATTTTGAACGAAGGGAAAATTCCATTAACTGTATTACGGGCTGGCATCATTGTAGGTTCGGGCAGCGCTTCTTTTGAAATCATCCGGGACCTGGTGGAAAAATTGCCCGTCATGATCACACCGAAATGGCTCAACACCAAATGCCAACCCATTGGTGTAAGGAACGTAATCCAGTTCCTTACGGGCGTTCTGGGCAGGGAAGACTGCTATGAGGCGAGCTTTGATATTGGCGGTTCCGAAGTGCTTACCTATAAAGAGATGCTCCTGCAATTTGCGAAAGAAAGAAAACTAAAAAGGACCATTTGGACAGTTCCCGTCATGACGCCCAAACTATCGTCTTACTGGTTATATTTTGTCACCTCGACCTCCTATCCTTTAGCGATCAATCTGGTCAATAGTATGAAGGTAGATGTAGTGTGCAGACCAAATGATCTGGCAGCACGACTTCATATCGAGCTCATCCCCTATCGCCAGGCCGTGCAAATGGCTTTTGCAAAAATAGAACAGAACCTGGTGGGTTCCAGTTGGAAGGATGCCTTTATCAGCAGCAACACTCCCCAGGAGATGATGAAATACATCAATGTCCCCAGCTTCGGATGTTTTAAAGACTTAAAGCGAAGGGAACTTCCCGACACGCATGAACAGGTGTTAAACAATGTATGGAGCATCGGCGGCGCGAAAGGCTGGTACTATGCGAACCGACTTTGGCGAATCCGGGGATTTTTAGATAAGCTGGTGGGTGGTGTAGGACTGAGGAGGGGAAGGACAAATGTCAACACGATCGATCCCGGTGACGCCCTTGATTTCTGGCGGGTCCTGATCGCCGATAAAGCGCAAAAAAGACTCTTGCTGTATGCGGAAATGAAATTGCCGGGCGAGGCCTGGCTGGAATTCAAGATCGTTGAAGACAATAGGAAGTGGTATCTGACCCAGGAGGCCACGTTCAGGCCTAAAGGTTTGTGGGGCAGGTTATACTGGTACAGTCTTCTCCCCTTTCACTATTTCATTTTCACAGGGATGATCAATAATATCGTAAAGAAATGATGATCTCGTTTTGAAATGCGATGATCAAAAATATCGTAAAGAAATTATAGTTCATCCGGCCAGGGAACAGGTTTCCCTGTTGCCTTCACTATCGGCATAGGCGCGTCCCATTTCCGAAGCTGATTGGACAAAGCAGTGGATAGGGCTTTCACTTTATCGGGGTGGGCCGTTGCGAGATCATTCAACTCGCCGATATCATCTTTCAAATTATACAATTCTTTCTTCCCGGTTCTCATATGATAGATCAATTTCCAGTCGCCTTTACGAATCGCACTTTTGTAATTGATCCCCGGGCCATCATTGGCGATCCATTTATCCGGATAATGCCAGACCAGTTCACGTTCAGCCGACGGAGTATTTGGATTTTTCAATAAGGAAACAAAACTCTTCCCATCTATGGTCTGGATGGTTTTATAATTTTTGAGTTTCGCCATCTCGAGAATAGAAGGCAAAAGATCATCAACAATAACCTGGTTCGTATTAATGGTGTTTGGCTTTACTTCGCCCGGCCATCTCACGATCATGGGATTGCGAATCCCCCCTTCATACATGGAGCCCTTACCCGCTTTCAACGGGAGATTCTGGGTGTGAGCGATGCCACCTCTCGATGGCTTTGTACTTAGACCGCCATTATCACTCAGGAAGATGATCACTGTATTTTGTTCTACTTTCTTTTGCTCGAGGTAGTTCATCAGGTCACCCAGACTTTTATCCATTCCCTCTACCAGTGTGGCATATTTTGCTTCGATGGTATCCAGGCCTGCATCCAAATATTTTTGCAGAAATCGTGGATCCCCCATGATGGGTACATGGACGGCGTAGTGAGAAAGATGTAAAAAGAAGGGTTGTTTGTTTTTGATGGGCGCGTCGAGTGCCTTCAGGGCTTCGAGCGTCAGAGCTTCTGTAAGAAAAGTTCCGGTACCGTGGTATTCCTGCAAGTCAGGAACGGCCTGAATGGTGGGCTTTAACGGCACATTGCCATAATTGTCTTCGCTGAGAAACGACTGCGGATGCCCAGCCGAATGCCCGGCCACGTTCACCATAAATCCGAGATTATAGGGATTGGAGCCCGGGGTACCGCTGGAGCCCCAGTGGGCTTTCCCAACATGTATGGTAAAATAACCAGCATCTTTCAAAAGTGCCGGGAATGTGGTTGCATGCACCGTACTTGGGATACCCGCGATGTGGCTTAGGCCATTGATGTTCCAGGTAGCGGGTGTCATCTGGTCGTCCTGGGCATCCGTATTGTTATTTCTGAATGGGGATGTCCAGTTGGTTACATGATGATGCGCGGCATTCATCCCCGTCAGCATACTTACCCTCGTGGGCGTGCAAACCGGCGTTGCATAAGCATTGGTCATCTTGACCCCTGATGCTGCCAACCGCTCCATGTTTGGCGTGCGGTAGCGTTTATTCAGCGGTGTGGTTTGCGACCAGAAAGGAACTGAAGTATCCTGCCAACCCATATCGTCCACCAGGAAAATGACAATGTTGGGTCTTTGGCTTTTAACCGTCTGGGCCGTGACGATTGCTGCGAAAAATATCAATGCGATCAGAAATAAGTTAGCTCTCATCGGTCATGATTTGATTTTTGCACCTTAATTCTGGGACATGGTATGGTAAGCCCGTTCTGACGAAATTCCAGGGTTTCTACCAAACCCTGTTCATTGCGCACGGCTTTAAACACAGCTGACGGCACTTCAGTAATACTGAATTCATCGGCACTTGTAAACAGCATGATAAACCCCGGCTCTCCCTGGGCAGCTTGACGAATACAAAGACCATCACCGCATCGGGCGATGATCAGGGTGTCTGTCTGCAATTTGAAACTTCCTACGAACCGGTCCATTTCCTCTGTTGACAGCTTGATTACCTTCTTGAACTCAGGCTTGAAAAAATCTTTCCAGCCATAAACCCTGGCTACACTGTTGGAGAGTTCCTCGATGATCGAAAAATTCTCGCCGTTCGTCATGATCACCAGGCCATCTCCACCCTCCATGCTGCCATAAGAGGCACACATGAATCCTTCATTGCTGCCATTATGATTGAAATAGGTACGATCCCCTTTTTTCTGAATGAAAACGCCCAGTGCAGCATTCGAATCAACATAAGGTGTCATTCGCCGGGTCATGAACTCTTTCGTCAGCACTTTTCTTGATCTTCCCTCCAACGCTTTCTGACAATCGATAATATACTTTGCGAGGTCAGTAGGCGTGGTCCATAATCCCGCCGCAGCCTGCTCGGGATAAACATGGAACTTCCCAGCTATCCTGCTGCCATCTTGGTAGTGCCCGGAAGCGAGTACTGTGGTATCTCCCGGCGGCTGGGCGTAAGAGCTGTTTGTCATCCCCAGGGGCGATAACACTTCGAGTTGCATATAATCAGGATACCGCATCAGGGCAACGTCGCTGATCAGCAGTTGGGTGACGGTTGTACCTCCGCCAGAGTATTTGAACTTAAGAGCCGGTTCAAAAAGCGATATCACCTTTTTTGTGTTTGCAGGTTTTTCACCTTTCAAAACCTGGTACACATTGGGAATGGGTGCGGACCTCTCGTAACCCGGGAATCCATGTATATCAAGTCCGGCAGTATGGCTCAGCAACTGATAGACATTGATCTTTTTGTCGCGCGCCACTGTGTCGTACGGAAACTTCCAGGTACGCAGGTAATTATTGATGTCTGCTTCGGGATCTATTTTTTTATCCTGCACCAGCCGCATCAAGCCCAGACTGTTCAGCGACTTACTGATAGACGCCGCTTGAAACCTAGTGTTGGTATTGGCTTCCCTGCCCTCGATCGAATCTGCCCAGCCATAAGCCTTTGCCCAGTCGATCTTATAGTCCTTGATCACGGCAATGCTAACACCTTTTACATTAAACTCATGCATGCGCTGCAGGATGTTTCCATTTGCCAGGGAATCCCCATAGATCACAGAAGGCGTGAGGGAATTTTCTACTTGTTTGATGAGTTCTTCGGGCGTTGCCGCGTTTTGGCCCTGGGCCATAGCAGGCAACATAAAAAGCAACAAAAAATATTTTTTCATTTGTGTGATAGGTATTGATTTATTTGAAAAGCGGTGAGCCGCCCTGCCCGTGATGTCAAATTTTCAGCATCACTTTGTTACCCGTTTTTACCGCCTGGAAGATCGCGTCGATGATCTTCATGTCTTTCACGCCTTCCGCCCCGTCAACAGGCACGATGGGTTTCTTCCCATCGAGGATAATGGCGGCCATTTCATCCAATTGTACGGTTTGGTGAGTGACGTGCGGATGGGTTAATTCACCGAGATGGGTACGGCCTTTTATCGGGCCGTAGCCAGTGGAGGGTTGCATTTCCCCGAAGCCTTTGGTGCCATTCAGGAAGAACTTGTCGAGGTTATTCATGCTATAGGTCGAAAGGCAGGAAGCTACTGCGCCTGATGGAAATCCCATCTGATAGGTGATGGTCTCGTCTACCCCTTCTTTGAACTTCTCGAAATCTGTCTTCACTTCCTGCGCGGTCACCCAAATCGGTTCTTCCCCCACCATATAACGGGCACCATTAACCGAATATATACCTATGTCCATCATGGACCCACCACCTGCCAGCTGCTTGTTCAAGCGCCATTGCGTGGGATCTCCTATGCTGAAACCGGTAAGTCCCTGGAAGAACATGATCTTACCCAGTTCGCCAGCATTTCGCATGCGGATGATCTCGAGGGTTTTGGGTTCGAAGTGCATGCGGTAGCCGATGAGCAGTTTCACGTTCGCACTCGCGCAGGCATCCACCATAGCCTGTGCGTCTTTTGCGTTGACGGCCATCGGCTTCTCGCAGATCACGTGTTTGCCGGCCTTGGCCACACGGATCGTCTGGTCTTTATGCAGGGCATTGGGCGTGATCACATAGACCGCGTCAATGTCCGGGTTATTCCTGATTTCATCGAAATTCTGGTAGTTGTAGCAATTCTTTTCGGGTATCCCGAATTTCGTTTGCCAGTCTTTGATCTTGGAAGGTGTTCCGCTGATGACGCCCACCAGTTTGGCCCTCGTGCACGTCCTCATGGCCTCCGCCACTCTCGTACCATAACCACCCAGCCCCATGATAGCCACGCGCAGAACGGGTCCCTGATTCTCCAGAGGCAGGGAAAATGGGCTTCCAGATATAAATGGAACGGCCAATAATGGTGCGGTGAACTTCTGAATGAATGAGCGGCGTGTGGTCATAGCTTTACATCTAGATGAATCTAAATATAAAACTATTCGTCGTGAAAATATTAATTGCCCTCACTCACCCTCAGCAGGTAATCTTCAAATAGTCGGTCCGACGGCCGAGGCAAACTCGTAGCTACAAAACGCCCTTCCGGATCGATGAGCATATAGCGGGGAATGGTTTCTATTCCGTATTGACCCATGAAGACCATTTTATCTTTGGCTCGCAACTGAACCACTGTTTTCGACTTAGCCCCCGCCTCATATTGCCATTTGTACAGATTGTCGCCATCATCAATCGAGACCGCTACAAAGGCCATCCTGTCACTGGCGTACATGTCTGCATAACGTTGGAAGAAAGGATCTTCCTGCTTACAAGGACCGCACCAGGTGGCCCACACATCAACCACCACATACTTCCCCTTGAAATCTGTCCAGTTCATTTTATTCCCGACCAACGACTCCGACTCAAACAGCGGGGCGGGCATCCCCTTAGTGATCGAATTCTCAAGCGCAAGGCGTTCATGCAGTTTTCTAGCGAAATACTGGTCCTTCTGAAAGCCAATGTATTTGTTGTACAGCTGGTTTCTTTTCAGGCTGTCCCCATAGTTGCCAATCATGCCTTTCATGCCATGATACAACATAGCGTTACGCACTTCGGCCGGCTTGTTGCTATTCACGATCTGATCAAAATAACTGCTGTCGAAAGTCAGATCCCTGATCTTTGCCTGGTATCTAAGGTCCTTATCTAAATAGTCGAGGTAATCAGCATATCCCAACAAACTGATCTCTTCATCCCCAACGGCATGTAACAGGGTGTCCAGCGTTTTTGGATACTCCAGCTTCTTGCCCGGGTAATACATGGCATACATCTTCGGATACTCCACTTTCACATGCTCGAGGTATGACAGTGTTGCGCGCTTCTTTTTCATATTGATGAAATCTTCCGAGGGCCTGATATTATCCGTAGTTTTGAAACGGTCGATGGTTTTCATCTCCCTCTGCCAGCTTTCCAATACCAGATCCGCAAACTCGGTGGGTTTAAAATTTTGCATATTGTCCACGTTGAATCCGTACCCATCATCCCGCTGATTCAAAGCGTTTTCAGCTTGCCGCGTTCCAGTGATTATTGGCCTACCCCTGTTCTTCATTATTCTGGCTCCCCAACGGATATGGATACTGTCTTTATCCCCCATATAAACCTCGGTCCCATTGTTTCCGGCCACTATCACATAGTCACCTGCTTTAAGTGGTTCCCCCTCGTAAACCCCATGAAAAGAGCCGTTCACAAAGGGAATATTCAGCAGCGTGTCCATTGTTCCACTCCTGAGCAGAACCACGTCAGTGATCAAACTGTCAGGTTCCGCCATTGCACCGGAAATTACAGTTCTGGCATGGCGGCCAAGAGTAACCGGCGTTTCAATAAAATAAAATGCAACGGCAAAAACAGCAGCGGCAACACCTATCTTCATGAGCTGCTTGCCGCCTTGCACAGCGTATTTCCAGCTCCTGTAGAAATAGTACTGATACCCTAACCACAGGAATAACAGCATCCAGGCTATACTGAGCTTTTCGTTATGAAGCATCCATCCTCCACTTACCCCTGCCTTAAAATGTTCGCTCGACATGCCGGGTGATCCATAGGGATTCCATTCGCCCATCTGCAATGCACCTGTTATGCCTGCAGCAATAACCAGCACAAAGCCTATCATAAACGGACCAACGAAATTGGTCAGCCAGATCGAAACAAAATATTGGATGGCCATCAGGCCCCATGCCGCTATCCAAACCCTCAATACATACAGCAGGATAGGGCCGATGGGAATTGAATGGGTCAGATAATTTTCATCCTGCCGAACAACGGCCACCAGGTAGATCAAGGCGATGTTCAAAAAAACATAGAACAGCAGGCACGCAAGTGATAATGCCATGGCCATTTTGAACTTTCCGATGTAAAGATGAGCGCGATGGATAGGCTGTGTTTCTATCAGTTTCCAGCCCTGGCTCCGATGTTCTGTTTGGCAAAGTCTTACGATGATCAGAATGCATATCAATAAAAAAAGAAAAATAAAACCATTAACATTCGATTGAATGTCGTTTTCCCAGGGAACTACACCGCTTGCAGGCTTCTCAGTTCCATACGTCAGTTCATAGCCCGCTGAAATCACTGGTATGAGCGCCGACCCGATAATGATGATCCACCAGATACCGGTCCCCTTGAGTTTGATCCATTCGGCCTTAAAAGCTCTTATGCTGTTTGTGATGATCTCCATAGCCGTTATTTCTCGTTAGTCATATTCATGAACCATTCTTCCAGTCCTTTCTTTACTTCGATGCCTTCCACGGGGATCGACAGTTCAACCAATTTTCTGTTGATATCGGACACCTGAACATCTTCATCAATATTGATTTGAATGGCGCGGTTGTTCAATACCCTGATGCCTGGGAAAACAGGAAGCAGTTTCTCTGCAGCAGCAGGCGCATCTTCCACGATGAACTGCACTTCTTTCGACAATCCCGGGCGGTTAGTCAGACCCTCCATAGTTCCCTGATAGCGAAGTTTACCACGATGGATAATACCAATGTGATCGCAGGTTTTCTCAATTTCAGACAGCATGTGGCTTGAAATAAAAACGGTAATGCCGTGTTCCTCCTTCAGCCTGATGAGCAAGTTTCGGATCTCGACAATGCCAGCGGGATCAAGGCCGTTCACCGGCTCATCCAGCATGAGCAATTTGGGCTTATGGATGATGGCAGTGGCAATGCCTAATCGTTGCTTCATGCCCAGGGAAAAAGCTTTAGCCAATTTTTTCCCCGTATGTGCCAGGCCCACGGTTTCCAAAATTGGGTCGATCACCGAGCTGTCGTACCCATTCAATATGCATAGATGCCTGAGGTTGTCGTAAGCCGTAAGATTGAGATATAAAGAAGGCATTTCGATCAGTGTTCCCACTTCTGCGAACACTTCCGGCATGCACTGGTCCAGTGGCTTGCCGAGCAGAGAGATATTGCTGTGCTTACCCGGCAACATTCCGCACAGCAATTTCATGGTGGTTGTTTTCCCGGCTCCATTCGGACCGAGGAATCCGTATATGGATCCGGTGGGGACCCGGAGGCTAAGGCTATCGATCACCTTGTCGGTTTTCGAAAACGAATAACTCAGGTTATGCGTTTCAATCGCATATTCATGTTGCATATGGTGATTGGTTCTAAGGTTAAAAACAGGCTCGGCTAATCGGTCTGTTATGGGTAAGATAAACAAGTTTTTACAAACACTAAACGGCATAACCGGTTTGTGGAATGCCCTTGTGTCCATGGAATCTCTGCATCTACTTTGTGTAAAGCTTAACAGTAGATATGACCGTTATCATTCTTTTGGGCATCAGATTATAGGAAATTCGTGTTTTACCCCTTCAAAACCTATCTATGCGGCAGTACTTATTAAAGAACACGGAGGCGCAAGAAAAGAGTATCGTTAGCGTAATCACGCAACACACGAATACTGCACCTGGCGGGCTTACATCTCGCAGAAACGCATAGAAGAGAAAGGGTTCAGCTGTATCGCGGTGGAAGGTGATTGGCCCGATGCATATCGGCTCAACCGCTTCATCAAAGGTTATGCGTCGGTCAACACTACAGCGTATGATGTACTTGCCCATTTTGCCGTTGCGCTATGATGCCTTTATACACCTCTATGAATCCCATGCTTTGTTCCCGCTGCACAGTCAGCCGAATCGCACAGAAATACCAGAGACCTACCCATTTAGGGTATAAAAAACCTTGACTATGACTCCCAAAAAAAGACCAACACCCGAACCAGAAATTCCCAGACCAACAGATCCCATGGTGAGACCAGAGGAAGAATTGCCGATCCCTATTAGTCCCGAGGAAATACCGGATATTGTTCCTGACGAGGATCCGTTTGAAACCCCGCCACCTTTTGAAGTTCCTGAACCAGGGGAAGGGCCATAAGGGAACCCTACTCCATCACCCACCA
>Ga0164293_10005900_pt1 | contig 10425 bp, 7 predicted proteins | sample GEODES118metaG_FD_111487 | JGI IMG/M metagenome (GOLD analysis project Ga0164293, IMG submission 111487) | Eutrophic lake water microbial communities from Lake Mendota, Wisconsin, USA - GEODES118 metaG | ecosystem: Environmental > Aquatic > Freshwater > Lake | place: USA: Lake Mendota, Wisconsin...
ATCCTGCCCGACGCTCTCTGCATGTCCGCTGCGCTTCGCCATCCTGGCTACGCTGGCTCCCATAGCCCGGCTCCCGGGCACGGGCAGCCCCTCGCGGCCTCTCGTAGCACAGGTTGGCAACCTGTGTGTCTTCCCAGTTCGACTTGGGCTCGAGTGTGATTCCGGAAAGGGGAAGCAGCCGGATCGGAGGCACGCGCAGAAGACGGTGACATGTGCGGACGCCGGGCGCGGGTATTCCGTACGAGCAGTGAACTCGCACATGCCGCCGGCTTCGAGCATGTCACCGGCCGGCTGCGGATTCACGGCGACCCGCAAGGATCAGGTGTGACCCGTGTCAGGCGTCGGCAGCCGCGGCGGCGTCGCCGTGATCGGCGACATGGGGCCGCACCGGCCGGCGTTCGGTGTCGGTGCCGGGCACAAGCTGCGGGGCCCCGGTCGAGGCCTCCACAATCTCCTTGAGTTCAGCACCGTCGATCACTTCGCACTCCATCAGCCGAGCGGTCACCGCCTCGAGAGCCAACCGCCTGGTCTCGATGATCCGCCTCACCTTGGCCATGCCCTCGTCGATGATCCGGCGGACTTCCTCGTCGATCTCGCGGGCCGTCTGCTCGCTGTGGCTGCGGGCGGCGGGCAGGTCGGCGCCGGCGGCAGCGAGGAACGGCGACCGTGGGCTCTCCCGGTAGGTCACCCTCCCCAGCCGGCTCATGCCGTAGTCCATCACCATCGACCGGGCGATCTCGCTGGCACGCTCGAGGTCGTTCTGGGCGCCGGTGGAAACATCGGCATAGACCGCCTCCTCGGCGATCGTGCCGGCGAGCAGCACCTGGATCCGGCTCTCGAGTTCGCTCTGCGTGAGCAGGTAACGGTCGTCCTCCGGCCGCTGCATCGTGTAGCCGAGCGCCGCAAGGCCACGGGGAATGATCGACACCTTGTGCACAGGATCGGTGTTGGGGAGCGAATAGGCGACCAGAGCGTGGGCCGCCTCGTGGTAGGCCACCCGTTTCTTTTCGTCCTCGTGGATCACCCGCTTCTTCTTTTCGAGGCCGGCAGTGACCCGCTCCACCCCCTCATTGAACTCCTCCATGCCGACGGCGGGCTTGTTGTTACGGGCAGCAAGCAAGGCCGCCTCGTTGACGAGATTGGCCAGATCCGCGCCGACGAAGCCCGAGGTGATCCGGGCGATCTGCCCGATGTCGATGGACGGATCGAGTTTCACCTTCGACACATGCACCTTGAGGATCGCCTCGCGTCCGCGGACATCGGGGCGATCGACGAGCACGTGGCGGTCGAACCGACCGGGCCGCAGAAGCGCCGGGTCGAGCGTCTCGGGACGATTGGTCGCGGCGAGCACGATCACGCCCGAGTTGCTACCGAAGCCGTCCATCTCCACGAGCAGCGCGTTGAGCGTCTGCTCGCGCTCGTCGTGGCCGCCGACGACGCTCGTCCCGCGGGTCTTGCCGAGCGCGTCGAGTTCGTCGATGAAAATGATGCAGGGGGCCTTCGCGGCGGCCTGTTGGAACATGTCGCGAACCCGCGCCGCCCCGACGCCCACGAACATCTCCACGAAGTCGCTGCCGGAAAGGCCAAAGAAGGGCACGCCCGCCTCGCCGGCGATCGCCTTGGCCAAGAGCGTCTTCCCGGTGCCGGGCGGCCCGACGAGGAGCACGCCCTTGGGGATGTGGCCGCCAAGGACCTGGTATTTCTCGGGGCTCCTGAGGAACTCGACAACCTCGCGGAGTTCATCCACCGCCTCATCGATGCCAGCGACGTCGTCGAAGGTGATCCCGAGATCTTCCTGGGCATACATCTTGCCGCGACTGCGGCCGAAGGCCATCGGGCTGCCCGCACCGCCGATCCGCCGCATCATCACGAAGAACAGCACGCCGAAGAGGCCCGTCAGAAACAGCATCGGTAGCCAGTTCCGCCAGGGACTCGGAGGATCCTCGTAGCGAAACGGAACACCGTACTCCTTGAGGGTCTTCATCAATTCCGACTCGGAGTTCTCGCTGGGGAGTTTGGCCGCGCGAAACCGCCGCTCACCATGCGCCAGGCCGCCGACCAGCGGTCGGCGGGGCTGGCTCGACTCGTCGGCGGGATGGGCGTCAGCGACGCCCCGCGGCGCCTCGCGAACCTTTCCAGACACCTCGAAGGCGCCGATCACGACGTCGTGCAGGTCGCCATACCGGATCGCGGACGCATCACCCTCGGACTTCTGCAGGGTCACGAAGCGATCCGGGCCATCGGTCGCCGAGGCCGCAATCAGCCGCTGCAGATCGCTGTAGGAGATCTCGAGATCCGGAGCGACGCTGACGAGACTGAGGGCGAACAGGCTGGCAACGCCGGCGGCCACCAGCGACCAGACGAGATTTCCGCCCACGGCCGGCTTACGATCCGCAGGACGTTTGAGGTTGTCGCGTTTCTTGGCCATGCCGCTCGACCGCCCACGGAGCACCGACCGGCCGCAGCTGACCGATTGGGAATCTGGAAATGGTAGGCGGACGCATCGCCCGCGACAAACGACCTCCCCTACCCAGTCACGTACCCTGCGGAAAATAGCCGGAAATTGCCTGCCCCCCTCTCAGATCGCGGTGGAAGTTCCCTGCGACACCCCATAGACTTCCCCGATCGTGATGACCGGCCGTTTTGCCACTTCCGCCTTCCCTCCCCACATGAACGATCCCTCCTCGGGGGGATCGCCCATGGTGACAGCAACCCGTGCCCAGCCCCGCGAACGCGGCGGACCGCTCGGCGTGGCCGTCCTTGGGTCGACGGGGAGCATCGGCCGCAGCACGCTCGACGTGATCGAAGCCTCCGCCGGTCGGTTCAGTACTTGGCTGCTCGCAGCCCACCGCAGCACCTCGGCCTTGCTCGAACAGGCCCGTCGCATGCGGCCCGCTTGGGTGGTTGTGGTCGACGAGCAGGCCGCCGCCGACGTCGATCCGCGGTCGCTTCCGGCAGGCACGCGGCTCGCCGTCGGGCCGGAAGCACTCGACGACCTCGTTCGCGATCCGGCCATCGACCGGGTGGTCTCGGCGATCGTGGGTGCCGCCGGCTTGCGGAGCACCTGGGCGGCGGTTGAGGCCGGCAAGGCGGTGGCCCTGGCCAACAAGGAAACGCTCGTGATGGCCGGGCCGCTCGTGATGGCGTTGGCGGCACGGTGCGGGGCCACGATCCTGCCCGTCGACAGCGAACACTCGGCCGTGCATCAGGCCCTCTGCTCCGGCCAACACGCGGACGTCAAGCGAATCGTGCTCACCGCCAGTGGCGGGCCGTTCCGCACGAAGCCACGGGAGGCGCTCGCCACGGTCACGCCGGCCGAGGCCCTCGCGCATCCCACGTGGTCGATGGGGCCCAAGATCACCATCGATTCCGCCACCATGATGAACAAGGCCCTCGAGATCATCGAGGCGCGGTGGCTGTTCGACATGCCGGCCGAGAAGATCGCCGTGCTCGTCCACCCGCAGTCGATCGTCCACTCGATGGTCGAGTTCGTCGACGGATCGGTGATCGCCCAACTCAGCCCGCCCGACATGCGGCTCCCGATCCAATATGCCCTCACCTATCCCGAGCGAACTGAAGGCCCGGCGCGGAAGTTCGATTTCACGCGGCCGATGACGCTGGAGTTTGAGCCGCCGGACGTCGAGCGGTTCCCGGCGGTGCGGCTCGGCCACGAGGCGGCCGCCCGGGGCGGCACAGCCGGGGCGGTGCTCAATGCGGCCAATGAGGCTGCCGTGGGCCGATTCCTTGCGGGCGGGCTGCGATTCACCGACATTGCCGAGGCGTGCGCCCGGGTGCTGGATGAGCATCCGTTCGAGGCGGAACCCACGCTGGACGAGATTCTCAGGCTCGACTCGTGGGCCAGACAGGAGGTCGCGACGTGGTCGGGTTGCTGATGGTGCAGGTGGTGCCGCTTCTTGGTGGCACGTGGCTGGAATGGTTCGCGCAGCCCGCGAACCTGTGGGTCGTGCTCCAGGTCGCCGGCGGCCTGGGATTCGTGATCTTCGTGCACGAACTCGGTCACTTCCTGGTCGCCAAGGCCTGCGGTGTGAAGTGCGAAAAGTTCTTCCTAGGGTTCGATGTCGGGGGGCTCAAGCTCGCGAGCTTCAAAGCTGGCGAGACGGAGTACGGCATCGGCATCCTTCCGCTCGGTGGCTACGTGAAGATGCTTGGCCAGGATGACAACCCAGCCGCGGCGGCCTCCGAGTCGCAGCGGGCCAAGCTCTCGGGAGACCTGCCCGCCGAGCCGGTCGCCGGACCGCACCCCGCCTGGGATCCCCGCAGCTATCCCGCGCAGAGCGTCCCCAAGCGGATGGCAATCATCTCGGCCGGCGTGATCATGAACGTGATCTTCGCCGTGCTGATGGCGTCGCTGGCCTACGGGATCGGTGTCCGCGAGATGACCTGCGCGCTCTCGAGCGTCCGCACGGGAGGCGCGGCCTGGCGGGCCGGCCTGCGGACGGGCGACGAGATCGTCGCGATCGCCGGCCGCAAGGATCCGATCTTCAACGACCTGCGTCACGGCGTGACCGTCGGGAGCGTCGCCAAGGGGATCGAGTTTACGATCCGCCGGCCGGGCGATGGATCGGAACGGACCATCGTCCTCAAGCCAGACACCGACCTCGGGGCTCCGACGATCGGCGTCACCAGTCCCTATTCGCTCACACTGCCAGCTGACATCTCCAAGGGGCTCGCGGGGGCTGCGGCTCTCGCAAAGCCGGCGCTCGAGGGGGGCGATACCATCCGCGCAGTCGACGGCACGGCCGTTTCAACCTATGCCGAACTGCTCGCCCTGCTTGCCGCGAAGCCGGCGGCCCCCGTCACGCTCACGGTCGACCGCCGGACCAAGGCTGCCGACGGCAAGGCTGGCCCCACGTCGACCGTGTCGATCGAACTGCCACCGCAGCCACGGCTCGTGACCGGCATGGCCATGACGCCCCTGGCCATCAAGGCCGTGCAAGACGATTCCCCTGCGGCGACTGCCGGCGTTCGCTCCGGCGAGCGGCTCGTGGCCATCGACGACGATCCGGTCGGCGACCCATTCACGCTCGACGACCGGCTCCAAGAACGTGTCGGCAAGACCGTAGCGCTCACACTCGCCACGCCCGACGGCACGAGCCGCATCGTTGATATCCAGCCCCGCGCCGTCACCTGGCGAGACGATGAAACCGCTGGAATCGGCAGCCCGCTGTCGATCGCGTCACTGGGACTCGCGATTCCCGTGCAGGCGACGGTCGCAGCCGTCGCCCCCGACAGCCCCGCCGCCACAGCGGGCATCGCCGTCGGCGACCGAATCGTGCGGGCCTTCATCGTCGAACCGGATGAACAACCCGACCCGAAGGCCGGCATCGACTTCTCGGACACCGAGCCCAACTGGCCGATCGTGGCGGCGTTGCTCCAGCATCTGCCGACCGGCACCACGCTCGCCCTGACGGTCGAGTCGGCGGCAGGCGGGCGGCGGGAGGTGATGGTGAAGCCCGAGCCGGCCAGCGGCGCGTATGTCGCGGATCGCGATCTAGTCTTCGAGCCGATCTACAAGACCATGAAGGCGGGGTCGATCGCCGGGGCGCTGCGGCGGGGCCTCCTCAAGGCCAAAGAAGACCTCTCGATGGTCTACGGCTTTCTCGGCAAACTCACGCGGCAGCAGATCAGCCCGCGGCTCCTTGGCGGTCCGATCGAGATCGCGAAGCAGGCGGGCCGCTCGGCCAACGAAGGGTTCGGCCGGTTGCTCCTCTTTCTGACGATGCTCAGCGCGAACCTGGCAGTCGTGAACTTCCTGCCGATCCCGGTGCTCGATGGCGGGCACATGGTGTTCCTGGCCTACGAGTGGATCCGCGGTAAGCCGCCCAGCGAGGGCGTGGTGGTGGTGCTCAGCTACCTTGGGCTCGCGCTGATTCTCTCGCTGATGTTCTTCGTGTTCGGCCTGGATCTCGGCCTGATCCCGAGGCGGTAACCACATGGTCGTTCGCCCGCGGTCGGCGGTGATCGCCGCGCCGGACGCGTTTCCACCGGCGGGCGTCACGGCGATCGTCTTCGACGTGGTCGGCACGCTCGTCGAGCCGGCAGTGACCGTGGCCGACACCTATGCGGCCGCGGGAAGGCGACAGGGGGTCGACCTTGATCCGGCGACGGTCGCCCGACGATTCGCCACAGCTTGGCGGCGTCAGGAATCGATCGACGCGGTGGCGGCGATCCCATTTGCCACGTCCCGCGATCGCGAACGAGAGCGGTGGCGGGAGATCGTGACCGATGTCTTCGGCCCAGGGGGCGCAACCGCGGCCATCTTCGCCGACCTCTGGGCGCACTTCGCCCTGCCGGCGTCGTGGCGGACCGTGCGTCGAGGTGCAACCCTGGCCCAGGCGGCGATCGACGCCGGGCTCGTCGTGGCGGTTGCGAGCAACTTCGACGAACGCCTGCTCGCCATCGCGCCGCACCTCGACCCGCTGGCCCGCGCCGCCGCCGTGTTTCCCTCGTCGGAGATCGGCTGGCGAAAGCCGGCTGCGGAGTTCTTCCGCCACCTCGAGCGGCGGCTCGAGCGTCGCCCCGACCAACTCCTCTACGTGGGTGACGATCCGGATCTCGACGTCACGGCGGCGGCCAACGCTGGCTGGCAGTCGCTGCTCGTGGGCTGACCGACGCTCACGCCGACGGCAGAGTCTGCCAGCGGCCGCTGGCGGCGAGCAGGCCGGCCGCGACCGCGGCGAGGGCCGCCGTCGCGGCAAACGCCATGCCGGCGCCCTCGGTGCCGCGGTCCCAGAGCCATCCCGTGAGGAGGCCGGCGGGCAGTGCCATCAGTCCCTGCACGAGCGCATACCAGCCGAAGGAGGTGCCCTGACGGCCGTCGGGGGAGAGGGCCGCGACGAGCGCCCGCTCCGCCGGCTCCGCGATCCCATAGGCCACCGCCACGACGAGCATGCAGGCAACTGCAGCCACGAGCGACGTCGTGGCGGCAAGTCCGACGTAGGCGGCCGCGAAGGCGAGCCAGCCGATCACGAGCGTCGGCCGCGGGGTGAGCCGATCGACGAGCGGCCCGGCACGGGAAGCTGTGATGCTCTTCACCGCGCCGATCGCGAACCAGACGAGCGGAATGGCATAGGCGGCGACACCGAGATCCTGGGCCCTCCGGAGCAGGAACAGTTCGCTCGCGGCCCCGAGGGCCCAGATGGCAACGCAGCCCAGCAGGTGCAGCTGCGGCCCGGAGAGCGCAGCCGACGCGAGCCTGGCGGTCACCGGCTGCCGCGGCGGGTCGTGGACGAACCTCCAGATCACGGCGAGCGTCGCCAGCCCAGGCAGGATGGCGAGCAGGAAGAGCGTCCGCTCGCGGCCCGGGAAGGCGAGAAGAAAGAGCATGGCGATGAGCGGCCCGAGCGCGGCGCCGGCGTGGTCCATGGCGCGGATGTGGCCGAAGGCCCGGCCGCGGATATTCGGCTCGACGAGGTCGGTGACGAGCGCGTCGCGAGGCGCGGAGCGGATCCCCTTGCCAAACCGGTCGGCCGTCCGCACGGCGACCACCCCGAGCGGCGTGGCCACGAGCCCCATGAGCGGACGCAGGATCGCCGAGAGTCCGTAGCCCAGGAGCACGAGCGGCCGGCGGCCGAGCCGGTCGGAGAGCGTGCCGGCGAATAGCCGCACGACCGCCGCCACGGCGTTGGCGAGGCCGTCGATCAAGCCGATGTCGACCCCGGTGCCCCCGAGCCCCTTCACAAACGCGGGCAGGAGCGGATAAATCGCCTCACTGGACAGATCCGTCAGAAAACTCGTCCAGCCAAGTGCCCGCACGGTGGCGGGCAGCTCATTCGGCGCCCGCACGGTGGCGGGCAACGCAGTCGGCGCACGCACGGTGGCGGGCAACTCCCCTTCGCGAGACCCGGGGCCGGCCGGCGCTGGCGTGGTCATGGAGAATGAATCGCTGGTAGTTCAACGACGAGATGGGAAGGCTCGGGGCTGCCCGTGACCCGAGAGCCGGCGTATGCCGCCAAGCGCAGCCAGGATGGCGAAGCGCAGGCGGCATCCGAGTGAGTGGATGCCACGAGGGCATCCGCGAACGTCCGGCGACGGGGTACGGGCAGCCCCGAGCCGGTGCGGATGCTCGGTGACGCAAACACTGTCCACATCAGTCGCAGTCGCTCACTGCCGGTCGGCCCCGGTGTCGAGCACCGCCATGAAGGCTTTTTGCGGGATGTCAACCGAGCCGATGCTCTTCATCCGCTTCTTGCCTTCCTTCTGCTTCGCCCAGAGCTTCTTCTTCCGGGAGATGTCGCCGCCGTAGCACTTCGCCGTCACGTTCTTTCGCATCGCGGAGATCGTCTCGCGGGCGATCACCTTCGTGCCGATCGCGGCCTGCAGGGCGATCTCGAACATGTGACGGTCGATCTCGCCGCGGAGCTTCTTGACGATCGCCCGGCCGCGGCGGTCGGCGTCGCGACGGTCGCAGATGATCGAGAGGGCATCGACCTGCTTGCCGCCGACGAGGATATCGAGCCGCACGAGGTCGGCGGGAAAATACCCGACGAGCTCATAGTCCATCGTGCCGTAGCCACGCGTCACGCTCTTGAGCTTGTCGTGGAGGTCGTAGATCACCTCGCCGAGCGGCAGATCGAAGGTGACCATCGCCCGCGTCGGCGAGAGGTATTCGGTCTTGAGATAAACGCCGCGGCGGTCGGTGCAGAGCTGCATCACCGGGCCGATCTGCTCCACCGGCACGAGGAAGTTGGTCCGCACGATCGGCTGGAGGAACTCGTCGATCTGTCCGGTGTCGGGAACATCCTGCGGATTGGTGATGTCGATCGTCTCGCCGGTCGTCTTCTTGATCTTGTAGGTGACGTTGGGGGCGGTCTGCACGAGGTCGAGATCGTGCTCCTTCTCCAGTCGCTGCTGGATGATCTCCATGTGCAGCAGCCCGAGAAAGCCGCAGCGGAAGCCGAAGCCGAGGGCCTCGCTGCTCTCGGGGGCGTATTCGAACGACGGGTCGTTGATCGCCAGCTTTTCCAGCGCGTCGCGGAGTTCCTCGAAGTTCTCCCCTTCGCTCGGATAGAGGCCGCAGTAGACCATCCGCTGCGGCGGCTTGTAGCCCGGCATGGCCGCGGCGGCGTGGTCGCCCGGGATCGTCACCGTGTCGCCGATATGAACCTGCTTGACGTCCTTGATGTTGCAGACGAGATAGCCCACCTGGCCGGCCGAGAGCGTTTCGCAGGCCCGCCGCTGCGGGACGAACTGCCCGAGTTCGAGCACCTCGTGGGTCGTGCCCGTCTCCAGGAAGCGGATCTTCTGCCCCTTGGTGACCGTGCCGTCGACGAGCCGCACGTAGGTGATCGCGCCTCGGTAGCTGTCGTAGTGGCTGTCGAAGATCATCGCCCGCAGGGTCGCGTCGGGATCGCCCTTGGGGGGCGGAATCCGCTCGATGATCGCGGCCAAGAGGTCGTCAATCCCGATGCCGGTCTTGGCGCTGGCCTTGATCACCTCGGAGGGCTCGATCGCGAGGCTCTGCTCCATCTCGCGAAGCACCTCGTCCACCCGCGCGTGCACGAGATCGACCTTGTTGATCACCGGGACGATCGTCAGATCCAGGTTGATCGCCGCGTAGGCATTGGCCACCGTCTGGGCCTCGACCCCCTGAAAGGCATCGACGAGCAGCAGCGCTCCTTCGCAGCACGCCAGGCTTCGAGAGACCTCGTAGTGGAAGTCGACGTGGCCCGGGGTGTCGATCAGGTTGAGTTCGTAGAGTTCGCCCTTGTGCCGGTATTCCATCCGCACCGCCCGGGCCTTGATCGTGATACCCCGCTGCCGCTCGAGCTCCATGTCGTCGAGCATCTGCTCCTTGAGCTGACGCTTCTCCACCGTGCCGGTCGACTCCAGCAGCCGGTCGGCCAGCGTGCTCTTGCCATGGTCGATGTGGGCGATGATCGAAAAATTGCGGATGTGCTTGCAGTCCATGATGGGATTGTGCCGTGCGTGGCCCGATTTTCCCGGCAGTGACGCCGTGGGCTCCTGTGGTGCGCACGTTCGGGGCTGCCCACGCCCCGTCGCCGGACGTTCGCTGCGGGCATCCTGCCCTGCGCTCACTCGATGCTGCTCTCGCTTCGCCATCGTGGCTTCGCTCGACCACCAACGCCGGCTCCCGGGGCATGGGCAGCCCCTCACTCGCTCCTCGAAGGGCTGAAACCCTGTTGCCACGGTACAGCGATCAGCCGCGCTTCCGCCGGTGGTCGAGGCGGGCGAGGCCGGCGGCGCCGATCGAGCCCGCGTCGCCACCGAGGCTGGCATAACGGATGGCCGTTCGTGCGGCGAGCACCGGGAACGTGCGGCGATGGACCTCGTCCTTCACCCGCTCGAGAAACATCCGGCCCACGGGGTTTGCCTCGCGGCCAAAGGTCATCGCGCCGCCGATCACGACCGTCTCGGGGTCGATCGCATGCATGAGCGTGACGA
>Ga0164293_10005901_pt1 | contig 10420 bp, 9 predicted proteins | sample GEODES118metaG_FD_111487 | JGI IMG/M metagenome (GOLD analysis project Ga0164293, IMG submission 111487) | Eutrophic lake water microbial communities from Lake Mendota, Wisconsin, USA - GEODES118 metaG | ecosystem: Environmental > Aquatic > Freshwater > Lake | place: USA: Lake Mendota, Wisconsin...
TCACCTGCTGTTCCAGACGCTCCCGCTCAGCGGCGATCTGCCTATGGCCCTCCCCCAGGGCACGGCCGACAACCAGATCCTGCGCGTGGTCGAAGCCCTGCGCAAGGAGCTAGCCCCGCGCGAGGTGGTGCTGGTGTCCAAGGACATCAATATGCGGGTCAAGGCCCGCGCCCTGGGCCTGTCGACCGAGGACTACCGCAACGACAAGACCCTGGAAGATGGCGACCTGCTCTACAGCGGCGCGCTGGCCCTGCCACCCGACTTCTGGACGCGCCAGAGCAAGACCATCGAGAGCTGGCAGCAAGGCAGCCACACGTTCTACCGCATCAGCGGCCCCATCGTCGAGAGCCTGCTGATCAACCAGTTCACCTATTTCGAGGCTGCCGGCGAGCCGCCCCTGTATGCACGCGTGACAGAAATCCGCGGCAAGACGGCGGTGCTCAAGACGCTCAAGGACTACACCCACCTCAAGAACGCGGTCTGGGGCGTGACCATGCGCAATCGCGAGCAGAACTTTGCGATGAACCTGCTGATGGACCCGGAGGTCGACTTCGTCACCCTCACCGGCACGGCGGGCACCGGCAAGACCCTCATGGCCTTGGCAGCCGGCCTGACCCAGGTGCTCGATGACCGCCGCTACACGGAGATCATCATGACGCGCGCCACCGTCAGCGTCGGCGAGGACATAGGCTTTCTGCCGGGCACTGAGGAAGAAAAGATGGGCCCCTGGATGGGCGCGCTCGACGACAACCTGGAGGTGCTGGCCAAGAACGACACCGGCGCGGGCGAATGGGGGCGCGCGGCGACCAACGAGCTGATCCGCTCGCGCATCAAGGTCAAGAGCATGAACTTCATGCGCGGTCGCACCTTCTTGAACAAATACCTCATCATCGACGAGGCGCAGAACCTCACGCCCAAGCAGATGAAGACGCTGATCACACGCGCAGGCCCGGGCACCAAGATCATCTGCATGGGCAACCTGGCGCAGATCGACACGCCCTACCTGACCGAAGGCTCCTCCGGCCTGACCTATGCGGTCGATCGCTTCAAGGGCTGGCCACATGGCGGCCACATCACGCTGGCACGCGGCGAGCGTTCGCGGCTGGCCGATTTCGCCAGCGAAGTGCTCTGACGGATCAGCCCTGCGGCGCCTGGATGCCGCGGCGCAGCTTGCCCAGCAGTTCGTGCAACTGCTCCATCTCGTGCGCATCGACACCGCCGAGCATCTGCACCAGCCAGCGCTCGTGCTCGACGGCCATGCGCTCGAACCAGACCTTGCCGGCAGGCGTCATGCGTACGATCAGGGCGCGTCGGTCGCTCGGATCGTCCACCCGCTCCACCCAGCCCTCGGCCACCAGTTGATCGGTCAGGCCGGTGACGTTGGCGCCAGTGACCATCAGGTGGCCAGACAGGGCGGTCATGCGCAGGCCGGCCGGGTGACGGCTGAGCTGGGCCAGGTAGTCAAAGCGGGGCAAGCTGGTGGCGAACTGCGAACGCAGCAAGGCGCGGATCGACTGCTCGATCTGGGTGCTGCAAGAAAGCAGCCGCAACCAAAGGCGCACGGCCTGATGGTCTGCCGCCGATGTCCCCGCCTCGCGGCCGAGTTCCCGCGGCGCGGGTGGTTCGTGCTCGGACTGCATTGGCCAATTGTGCAACGATCACGGTTTGCACGCCGGACGATTCATAATTAATTTTATAAATGAAAAAAATTTTATATTTGCTCTCTCGTTGACGGGCCGACCTACCCGCGGGCGAGGCTGGGCGCCTCAGGTGCGCCCCTCGCGGACCACGCCGACGATGGCAAACTCTATTGACCTTTCCGACCATCACCGGCATCATGCTTTTGTTTCCCCAGCGAAACTTTGATTCACCTATAAAACAATAGCCCCAAAGCTGAACCTGCCATGAGCATCCTAGGCATCGACGAAATCACCCTGAGCGCAGCCGACCTGCCCTTGTGCGAGCGGTTCTTCATCGATTGGGGCTTGCAGCTCGTTCAAAGCTCGGCGCTCGAGCGGGTGTTCGAGTCGCTCAATGGCTGCCGGGTCATCGTGGCCCACCCCAGCCGCCCGGGGCTGCCCCCAGCCATCGAAGACGACCCGACCTTGCGGCAGGTGATCTGGGCCACCGGCGGCGGACTCGAGGGCTGGGCCGAGCGCCTGCGAAACCAAGACGGCTTTGAGCAGCAGGCCGGGCGCCTGCTCTGCCGCGATCCGATGGGGCTGTCGGTGGGGGTTCAAGTGAGCCGCAAGAAGGCCATCGAGTTGTCCTGCGCGCAAACCAACACGTGGAGCGAGCGGCCGCGGGTCAACCGCGCATCGCCGGCGTATGACCGGGCCACACCGGTCGAAGTCGGCCATGTGGTGCTGTTCACCCGCGACCTCGAGGCGACTTCGCGCTTTTACCAGGAGGCGCTGGGCTTTGTGATCTCCGACCGCTACCCGGGCCGCGGCCACTTCCTGCGCGGCGCACCCCGCGGTGGCCACCACGACCTGTTCTTGCTGCAGCCACCTCAGCCGCGGCAGGGCCTGAACCATGTGGCCTTCACCGTGCGCGACGTGCACGAGGTCATTGGCGGAGGTCTGCACATGTCGCGCCAGGGCTGGCAAACCGAACTCGGCCCGGGCCGCCACCCGATCTCCTCGGCCCTGTTCTGGTACGTGGTCAGCCCGGCCGGCGCGCTGGTGGAGTACTACACCGACGAGGACGAGCTGACCGAAGCATGGCAGCCGCGCGACTTCACGCCTGGGCCCACGGTGTTTGCCGAATGGGCCGTCAAGGGCGGCATCGACGGCCACACGCGCCGGCAGGTCGAGGCGCAAGCGCCCAGCGGCGCCTTCATGACCGACAAGCCCAAGACCTGAGAGCCAAGACCTGCAATCCCAAAAGCCTCACGCACACCATGAACCCCACACCGCTGTACAACGAAACCCACCAAAGCCGCGGCGCTGCGCCCACGGCCTACGAGAACCTGCTGGGCGATGCGATTGAGCGTGCCTTTGCTGCTGGCATCCATGAGCTAGACGCATTGGTGCGCTACCTCAACGAGTCGGGCCAGGCCGCACCTGACGGCAAGCCATGGACCGCGCAAAGCTACCAGCAGGAGATGGCCCGCCTGAGCAACTGAGCAACTGAGCAACTGAGCGCCTGAGCCCCCACAGCCTCACACGAGCACCTCACCATGACACACGCCGCCACTGACCCGATCGACGCCGCACTGGCCGTTGGCCTCAAAGACCTGTGGTTCCCGGTCTGCCCTTCGGGCTTCGTCAAAAGCAACCCGGTATCGCTGCGCCGCCTGGGCTACAAGATCGCGCTGTGGCGCGACAGCAGCGGACAGGTGCATGCGCTGGAAGACCACTGCCCACACCGCGGCGCACCTCTGTCGCTGGGCGTCAACCTGGGCGACCGCATCGGCTGCGTCTACCACGGCGTGCAGGTGCGCAGGGATGGGACGGTCACGCGCGTGCCCGGCAGCCCGGGCTGCAAGCTCGAAGGCTCGCGGCCCACGCGCATGTTCCACACCGCCGAAAGCAACGGCGCCATCTTCCTGTTCAACGCCACCGACCCTGCGCTCGATGCGCCGCCGCCCCTGCAACTGCCTGAGCAGCTGACCTCGCCCGAGTGGTCGTCCTTCCTGTGCTACACCGAATGGGGCGGCGACTACCGCTACGTGATCGACAACGTCATGGACCCGATGCACGGGGCCTATCTGCACAAGCAGTCGCACACCATGAGCGAGGGCGACATGACGGCCGAGTTTCAGATTCGCGATCTGCCCCAAGGCTTCATCTTCGAGAAAAAAGGCCAGCGCGATGTCAACTTCGACTGGACCGAGTGGCTCGACACCGGCATCCACCTGATGCGCCTGGAGATTCCCTACCCCAAGACTGGTGGGCCGGGCGGCAACTTCACCATCATTGGCAGCTACACGCCCATCAACGAGCGCACCGCCGGCGTGTTTCATTGGCGCTGCCGCAAAGTCAGCGGCTGGCAGCGCGATACCTGGCGCTTCCTCTACAAAAACCGCCTCGAGCAGCGCCACTGGAACGTGCTGGAGCAAGACCGGGTGGCGGTGGAGAACATGGAGCCCGACGCCAATACCCGCGAGCATCTGTATGCCCACGACGCCGGCATCGTGCGCCTGCGCCGGCATCTGCGCAAGCTCGCCGAGCGACAACTGAGCCGGCAAAGCGCTGCTGCGTGACCGCTGGGCGACAGCATCGAGCCCCCGGCAGGGCGTAAGATCGAAAGCTCGGGGCCGCCGCTGCGCGGCCCGGGTCTTTTTGCGAACCGTTTTTTCATGACCACCGACACCACCGTTCAAGCCTGGGTCCACACCCTGCGCCATGAAGCCCAAGACATCATCAGCATTGACTTGCGCCCCGCTGCGGGCGTGACCTTGCCGGCCTTTGCCCCTGGCGCCCACATCGACCTGCACCTGCCCGGCGCCCTGGTGCGCAGCTACTCCCTGTGCAACGACGCCAACGAAGCGGGCCGCTACGTGATCGGCGTGCTCAAGGACAAGGCCAGCCGGGGCGGCTCCAAAGCCGTGCACGATGGGCTGCGGGTGGGCATGGGCCTGCGCATCAGCGCGCCGCGCAACCACTTTGCGCTGGTCGAAGACGCCGCGCACACAGTCCTGGTGGCCGGCGGCATCGGCATCACGCCGCTGCTGTGCATGGCCCGGCGCCTGGCCGCGCTGGGGCGCTCCTACGAGGTGCTGTACTTTGCGCGCAGCCGCCAGGCCGCCGCCTTTGCCGATGTGCTGGGCGAACTGGGCGCGCGCGTGCACTGGCACTTTGACGACGAGGCCGGCGGGCCGCCCGACCTGCGCGCCCTGCTGGCGGCGCGCAAAGCTGAGGACACCCATTACTACGCCTGCGGGCCCACGCCCATGCTCGATGCCTTCGAGCTTTGTTGCGCCCAATTGGGGCTGCGCCACAGCCACCTTGAACGCTTCAGCGCCAAGCCGGTGGAGGCCGCCAGCGACGCGCGTGCGAGCTACAGCGTCGAGCTGCGCAAAAGCGGACTCAGCTTTGAGGTATCAGCGGAAAAAACCTTGCACGAGATGCTGATCGAGCTCAAGGCCGATGTCGCCTGGAGCTGCGAAGAGGGCATCTGCGGCTCGTGCGAAACCCGCGTGCTTGAGGGCCAGGTCGATCACCGCGACATGGTGCTCACACCGACCGAGCAGGCCAGCAACACCGTCATGATGGTTTGCGTATCGGGCTGCAAGAGCGAGCGCCTGGTGCTCGATCTGTAAGCCCCGTCGCGTCGAACCTGGCGCTCCTGCAACAACGAGAAATCAGGCGGCGGCAGTGGGACAGGGGCTGTCGTCACTGGCGGCAATCATGGCCCTGAGCAATTGTTCGGTCAGCTCACTGCGCAAGGCACTGGCCGCCGGATCGGCCCATCGATTTTTCAGCTCCAGCGGGTCGGCCTTCAAGTCGTAGAGCTCACCCCAGCTCTGGCCATCGTAGAGCGTCAAGCGATGGCGCTCGGTGCGCCAGGTGCGCATGCGCAGGCGCCGGTCCAAACCGAAGTCGGCGCGCTGGCTTTCTTCCTCTATCACCAGCCCCTGGCGCTGTGGGTCCGGACCAAACAAGTTGCGGCCTTGCATGCCATGCACCGGCGGCAGCCCCGCCCGCGCCAGCAGGGTGGGCGCCAGGTCCAGCGTCTGCGCCAGATCGTGGCGCAAGCCGGCTTGGCGGGCCTGCGCCGTGTCGCGCCAAATGAGCGGCACGCGGGTGATCGATGTGTAATGCAGCCCGCCCTTGAACATCAGGCCCCGGTCACCAAGCAGATCGCCGTGGTCGCTGGTCATCAGCACCACGGTGTTCTCATCGAGCCCGAGCCGCTGCAGTTGAGCCATCACCCGACCGATGGCCGCATCGATGAAGGCGATGCTGCCGTAGTTCAGAGCGATCGCCTCGCGCGCCTCTTGCTCGCTCGCGGCAAAAGCGGCGTAACCGGGCCGAAAGTCGCAGGCCCCTTCGCGCTGGCGCCGCAGCACCTCGATGGCCGGTGGCGGGTCGTGCAGGCGGGCCGAAAAACTGGGCGGCAAATCGATGTCTGCCGGGTCGTACAAATTCCAGTACGACCCTGGCGGCGTGAACGGGTGATGCGGGTCGGGGAAGGAACACTGCAGAAAAAACGGCTCGTCCTGACGGGCAAAGCGGGCGAGCTGCTCGCAGCTTTGCTGAGCAATCCAACTCGTCGGATGCAGCTCCTCAGGCAGGCGGGTGCGCCAGGCCTGACCAAGCCGCCCCAGCGCCAGCTGCGCAGTGGGTAAGGCCCGGGCTGGCCCGATCAGCTGCTCGGCTTGGGCGCCCTGCCGGCGCAGCCAGCGGCGCCAGTGGCCTTGCTGATCGTCTCCGTGGCCGATGCTCAGCTGCACCTGCTCGAATCCGTAGTAGGGCAAGTCGAGATCAAAGCCCTCGTCTGCAGCCCAAGCCGCAGCCACCTCCTGCCCGTAACGGCCGGGATAAGGCCGCAGGGCGTCGTGCGGCAAGCGCTGGCCAACGGCAGGCCAGGACGGTGGCGCGGCGGTGATGTTTTGCAGATGCGCTTTGCCCACCAGGGCCGTGCGCCAGCCCGCACGGCGCAGCACATCGACAAAAGTGGTCGCGCCCAGTGACAACTCGCGCCCATTCATCTGCACCCCGTGCAAACTGGGCAGACGGCCAGTCATCAGGCTGGCCCGGTTGGGCTGGCAAATCGGCGTGGCCACATGGCATTGCGTGAAACGCTGGCCCTGCTGCGCCAGCGCATCGATCTGCGGCGTGCGCAGCACGGCGTTGCCGTCGCAGCCCAGGTGGTCGGCCCGGTGCTGGTCGGTGATGAAGAGCACAAAGTTGGGACGCGTGCGTCCCTGAGCGCCGGTCAAGCCAGCTCCGGCCTGTTGCTCCAGGCCGGGCTGCTGGTTGCACAGCGCAAGGCCCCGTTCACGTCAATCGGCCTTGATGCCCAGCTCGCGCGCGAGCTGGCCGTAACGCTGGGTGTCGGCCTTCATGAAGTCAGCCAACACCTGCGGCGTGCCACCCAAGGGCTCAACGCCAGCGCCGAGCAGACGCTCACGCACGTCGGGCAATCGGATGACGGCATTGATCTCCTGATTGATACGCTGCACCACCGCTGCCGGCGTGCCTGCCGGCGCAAAGACGCCATACCAGGCATTGACTTCAACGTTGGCCACGCCCTGCTCGGTGGCCGTGGGCACATCGGGCAGCAGAGCCGATCGGGCTTTTTCGGTCAGCGCCAGCGGCACGAGCTTGCCGGCCTTGATGTGCTGCAAGGCCCCGCCCACACCGGTGTAGAGCAGCTTGACCTCACCGGCCAACGCCGCATTGAGCGAGGGTGCCACACCCCTGTAGGGCACGTGCATCATGTCAACTGCGGCCGAGCGCTTGAACATCTCGCCAGCAAAGTGCATGGGCGATCCATTGCCCGGGCTGCCATACGCCAGACCCCCTTTGCGCGCCTGCTCCAGCAGGCCCTTGAGGTTGCTGACGCCCAGGCTGGGGCTGGCCACCAGCACCAGTGGGGTGGTGGCCGGCGCGATCACGGGCAGCAAGTCGCGGTTGACATCGATGCCGCCGCCGGCACCCGGGGCCAGCACGTGCGGCGAGATCGCCATGGTGTTGGGCGTGAGCAGCAAGGTGTGGCCATCGGGCGCCGCCTTGGCCACAAAGTTCGCACCCAACAGCGCTCCCGCGCCGGGACGGTTTTCCACCACCACCGGCTGACCCAGCCGCGGCGCCAGCTTTTCAGCGATCACCCGCGCCGCCACATCCGGTCCGCCGCCAGGCGGGAACGGCACGACCAGCGTGACTTGCTTGCTGGGGAAGGACTGGGCCCAGACCGAGCCCAAGGCGCAGGTCAATCCCAGGCCGGCCAGGGCCAGGGTCAGGTGTCGTCGCGAGGCTTGTTTGAACACGGGCATGTCTGTCTCCTTGAGGTGGCTCATCAAAATCGGCCGCTTGTCTCCGGCGGCGCCGCTTATTGGATGGCCATGTTAACCGCGCCGCCGGCTGGCCGGCAGCGGGGTTTTCATGCACAGATGCACAGATGCGCCGCCCAGAGGTTTGGCTACTCGGCCACGCTGTCATCACCAGCGGACTCCAGCGCCTCGCCAATGGCTCGCAGCATTTTGAGCGCGCGATAGACCGTGACCCGCTCCTGGGGCGACATGCGCAAAATCATCGCAGCCTGCGCCTGACGCGCCTGCGGGATGACCTTGCGGTGCAAGGCCTGACCGGCCGGCGTGATCCGGCAAACAATCTGCTTCCAGCGCGGATTGCTGCCCTGGTGGTCGACCCGGACCCAGCCGCGCTCTTGCAGCAGGCGCAGCGTGCGACTGACCATGGCCTTGTCCGATACCGAGGCCACCACCAAATCGGCAAAGCTCATTTCGCGGGCCTCGGCCAGCACCGACAAAAGCCGCCACTGCGACACCGACAGGCCATGGCCGTCGGCATAGGGCACGGTGATGGAGCGGCGCAAAGCGTTGGCCGTCCTGCTGGTGACCGTGGTGATGAAATCATCGACCGACAAGCCGGTGCCCTCAGCATCGAGGTCAAGCCAGGGGCAAGGTGGCGTGGTCTTGGGGGCGCCCATACGCGTGGGCTTGGCAACAGCTCTTTGGACGGACACGTGAATCTCGGGCGACAAAAGGTGCCGCCGGCACCCGGAACCTAAAGTCTAACCCGACACCGCAATTTTTCTGTTGATTAATCAACAGAGAAAATATACGATGCCCATCGGGCCTTGCCACGTGCCATGTTGGCACAGCGGCCATGGCGCCCTGGGCACCAAAGCGGCCAGACCCGGCCTATGCCCAGACCCTTGAACAACAGGAGGAGCTCTCATGACCTTGCACCGCCGCTATCTCATCCAGGCCAGCTTGATCGCCTGCACCGTCGCCGCCAGCCCCGTCGCCCTGGCCCAATCGGCTTACCCCAACAAGCCCATCACGGTGGTGGTCTCCTACCCGCCCGGCGGTGACACGGATGCGATCGCCCGCCTTTTTGCAGAACGACTGAGCCAGCGCCTCAAGCAAACGGTGCTGGTGGAAAACCGCCCGGGCGCCGGGGGCACGATCGGCAATGCCTCGGTGGGTCGGGCAGCGCCCGATGGCTACACCCTGCTGTTCACGCCCAACCCCTTCACCACCGCGCCCATGGTCATGAAGCTGCCGCCCAACGCCAGCTACGACGTGCTCGGCGGCTTCGAGCCCATCATCAAGATCGCCACGCAGCCGCTGGTGCTGGTGGCCCACCCCAGCCTCGGCGTCAAGACCATCCCCGAGATGATCAACGTGGCCAAAGGCGGCAAGGCGATGTCCTACGCGAGCCCGGGAGCCGGCTCGCCCATGCATGTCGTGGCCGAATGGCTGAACAAATCGGCGGGGGTCAAGATCACCCACGTGCCCTACCGCGGCGTCGGCCCCTCGGTGGTCGACGTGGTCGCCGGCCATGTGAACACGGCATGGGTGACGCTGGGCGCGGTTTCGCAGTTCACCAGCAACGGCCGGTTGGTCACGCTGGCTATCGCCGACGCCCGGCGCAGCACGCTGGCGCCCAATGTGCCCACGCTGGTCGAAGCCGGCTACAAGGACGTGGTGGTCGGCGCCTGGAACGGATTTTTCGCACCTAAGGGCACGCCTGCGGCCGTGGTCAATATGCTCAACAGCCACATGAACGAAATCCTCCGGATGCCCGACGTAGTTGAAAGGCTGGCCAGTTTCGGCGCCTTGCCCGCGGGCGGTGCGCCCGATGTGTTGGCCAAAACCAATGCCAGCGACTACGAGGTCCAGGGCAAATTGATCGCCGACTTGGGCATACGAGCCGATTGATGCGCTCGAGCGGCAAGCGGCCAGCGCCATGACCACCTCGACCCTTGGCCAAAACACCGCCCAGGTCAACGCCCGGCCCAAAGTACTGGGCCGGGCGCAATACGCCGGTGATCTCAAGTTGCCCGGCATGCTGCACGGCAAGGTGCTGCGCAGCCCCTACCCACACGCGCGCATCGTGCGCATCGACACCACGGCAGCGCTCGCGCTGCCAGGGGTGCACGCGGTACTGACCGGCGCAAACACCTCGGCCGTGCCCTGGGGTGTGCATCACAAGGAGAGGCGCACGCTGGCCCTCGATACCGTGCGTTTTGCGGGCGAGGAGGTCGCAGCGGTGGCCGCTGTCAGCGACGAGATCGCACGCGATGCGCTCGATCTGATCGAGGTCCACTACGAGCCCCTGCCGGCCATTTTGGAGCCCGATCAGGCCCTGGCCGAGGGCACGGCGGGCCTGCATCCGGGCCGCGACAACCTGGCCCATGTGATCGAGTACGAGCGCGGCGACCCCGATACGGCCTTTGCCTCAGCGCACCTGGTCCACGAGCAAACCTACGAGACCCATGCCCA
>Ga0164293_10005902_pt1 | contig 10420 bp, 12 predicted proteins | sample GEODES118metaG_FD_111487 | JGI IMG/M metagenome (GOLD analysis project Ga0164293, IMG submission 111487) | Eutrophic lake water microbial communities from Lake Mendota, Wisconsin, USA - GEODES118 metaG | ecosystem: Environmental > Aquatic > Freshwater > Lake | place: USA: Lake Mendota...
ACCGCATTCGTAATGCGGGGGTCGCCAGTTCGAGTCTGGCAGGCGGCACCATTAAAAAGCCCGCGGGTAGCCGCGGGCTTTTTAATGCGAGCTCCACAGAAAACTGATGCGTACCTTCTACCACATTGCCGCCAATGCGCTGCTGACCACGCTGGCGAACTTCTTTTTGTGGTTCGCGCTGGTGTTCTGGGTCTATCTGGAAACGCGCTCGCTGCTGGCCAGCTCGATCATCGCCGGCGCCTATATGGTGATCGCGACCATCTCTAGCTTCCTGTTCGGCGGCATTGTCGATCACCACAAGAAGAAACACGCGATGCTGTTTTCCAGCAGCGTCACGCTGATATTCTTTGCCGCCGCCGCCCTGATCTATCTCGCCGCGCCGGCGGGCGCGTTCAAGGCCGCGTCCAGCCTGTGGCTGTGGAGTTTCGTCAGCATCATCCTGGTCGGGGTGATCATGAGCAACATCCGCACCATCGCGCTGCCCATCACCGTAACCATTCTGGTGCCCGAAGGGATGCGCGACCGGGCCAACGGCGTCAGCGGCATGATCATGGGCCTGTCTTCGTCGGGCGCGGGCATCGCCTCGGGCTTCGCGCTGGCCTATCTGGGCATCTTTGCCATCGTGGTGGCGAGCGCGGTCATCACCATCGCAGCGCTGATCCATCTGGCCTTTGTGAAAGTGCCGGAGCCGGAAATCGCGCACAGCCACGAGAATCCCAAAAAGCTCGACGTGCGCGGCACCATGCGGATGGTGGCGGGCATTCCGGGCCTGTTCGGGCTGATCTTCTTTACCACCTTCAACAATTTCCTGGGCGGCATCTTCATGGCGCTGATGGACCCGTATGGCCTGTCGCTGATGTCGGTGCAGGCCTGGGGGGCGTTGTGGGGCGTGCTCAGCCTGGGTTTCATCGCCGCCGGGCTTTACATCACGCGCTATGGGCTGGGCCCCAGGCCGCTGAAGACGCTCTTCCAGGTGAACATCATCATGTGGGCGGCGACGCTGATTTTTCCGCTGCAGCCGTCCATCCTGCTCATGGCGGCGGGCATTCTGGTGTGGACGCTGTCGGTGCCTTTCGCCGAGGCCACCGAGCACACCATCGTGCAGAAGGTGGTTCCGCTGGAACGCCAAGGCCGGGTGATCGGCTTTGCGCAAAGCATCGAAAATGCGGCCTCGCCCATCACCGCTTTCCTGATCGGGCCGCTGACCCAGTTCGTGCTGATCCCCTTCATGACCACCGGCGCGGGCGTGGAGCTGATCGGCGGCTGGTTCGGCACCGGCGATAGCCGCGGCATGGCGCTGACCTTCATCATCGCCGCCTTTATCGGCCTGGTGGTGACCATCGCGGCGATGTATTCGCGCGCCTACCGCATCCTGGCGGCGGAATACGAAAAGCCGTCTGCGCTCTAGTTGATCTTCTGCATCCGGTAGACATTGGGATCGCCCGCCACTTTCATCACGGCGTTTCGCGGCCCCTGCTTGATCACGAACACCTGGTAATCCGAACCCCGGCCGGACCACTTTGCGCGCGGCGCATCATTGGGATCCTGGCGATACATTTCGCCATTCTCCAGCATGAGGCGGAACAACCCGCCCCGGCCAAACGTGAAATTGTCCATGCGCTCGCGCATCCCGCCGGCAAAGGCGGCTTCGCTGGGCACGCGTGATGACGCAGCGCTGGGTGCAGCAGCCGGGCGAGGAGATATGGGCGCTGACGCTGCCGCGACAGGCGGCACGGCGCGAATCTGCGCTTCGGGCGCAGGCGGCAGGCCCAACCGGGCGCGCAAGGGCTGCACCGCGCCATAGATGCAATTCAGATAGGCGCGGTCATCGCCAAGGCTTGCGCATCGCGCAATGCCCGCATCGCTGTCCTCGCGCGGCCCCGCCATGGCAGGGCTCACGGCGCTCACGGTCAAAGCCGCCAGAAGAATGTGTTTGCGCATGGCTCGCCTCTTATTCGGCGGCAGCCTGACATCGAAATGTAACAGAACCGTCACAACGGGCAGCCGACAGGCCACCCGCGTTTCAGACCAGTTCGACCGGCTGGTAGCCGGGGGCGCGTGTCTGCCACAGGATGGCGATGAACAGCGCCTTGGCGCGCGGCAGCACTGCCAGCGACAGGGCGGCGAACAACGCCGACCACATGGTCACCACCACCCACATGGGCAGGAAGTCGACATCGACCATGAAGGCGAAGGGCAGGAAGACATGGCCCACCAAGATGATGGTCGCCCAGGGGGCCGCGTCATCGGCGCGGATCTGGCCGAAGGCCTCGCCGCAGGACGCGCAATTGTCGACCTGCTTGAGATAGGTGCGGAACAGTTTGCCTTCCCCGCAGGCGGGGCAGCAGCCCTTCAGGGCGCGAAGGCTGGCGGTTTTCAGATCAACGTCCGTATGCTCGCTCATGCGCCCAGTATAGTGCCGCACAGGGGTGTTTCATCCGCGCAGATTGTCCTGCGACAAGCTTGCGCATGTCCCAAAACGCCGTCACTCTCACGCAAAAGGCGCGAAAAGCCTGGGGTTTCGGGGCGGCTTTATGAAGATTACCAAACTCACCACCTATGTGGTGCCGCCGCGCTGGCTGTTCCTGAAAGTGGAAACAGATGCCGGGGTAACTGGCTGGGGCGAGCCGGTGGTGGAAGGGCGTGCGCAGACCGTTGCCGCCTGCGTCGCCGAGCTGGCCGACTACCTGGTCGGCAAAGACCCGTCCGCCATCGAAGATCACTGGACCGTGCTGTATCGCGGCGGCTTCTACCGTGGCGGCGCCCTTCACATGAGCGCGCTGGCGGGCATCGACCAGGCGCTGTGGGACATCAAGGGCAAGGTACTGGGCCAGCCGGTGCATGCGCTGCTGGGTGGTCCGGTGCGCAGCAAGATGCGCGTCTATTCCTGGATCGGCGGCGACCGGCCGGACGATATCGTGGCCGGTGCCAAAGAGGTGGCCGCGCGGGGCTTCACCGCCATCAAGATGCTGGCGACCGAGGAAATGGCCTGGATCGACAGCAACGCCAAGATCGATGCGGTGCTGGAACGGGTCGGCGCGCTGCGCGAGGCGATGGGGCCGGAATTCGGCATCGCGGTGGACTTTCATGGCCGCCTGCACCGGCCCATGGCCAAGGTACTGGCCAAGGAGCTTGATCCCTATGCGCTGATGTTCATCGAGGAGCCGGTGCTGAGCGAGCATGTCGAAGCCCTGCGCGAAATCGCCAACCACACCGCCACGCCCATTGCGCTGGGCGAGCGGCTGTTCTCGCGCTGGGATTTCAAGACTGTGCTGACCGACGGGCTGGTCGACATCATCCAGCCCGATCCCTCCCACGCCGGCGGCATCACCGAGACCAAGAAGATCGCCGCCATGGCGGAGGCTTACGATGTGGCGCTGGCGCTGCATTGCCCGCTGGGGCCGATCGCCCTGGCGGCGTGCCTGCAACTGGACGCGGTCTGCGTCAATGCGGTGATCCAGGAACAAAGCCTGGGCATCCATTACAACAAGACCAACGACTTGCTGGATTATGTGACCAATCCCGCCGTGTTCGCCTATGCCGATGGCTTTGTCACCATTCCCGGCGGGCCGGGCCTGGGCATCGAAATCAACGAAGATGCGGTTGCGCGTGGCGCGGCCCAGGGCCATCGCTGGCGCCAGCCGGTCTGGCGTCACGAAGATGGATCATTCGCGGAGTGGTAAGATGACGATGACGGAAAAGCCGACGCGCGCGCGGTATGTCATAATGCTGATGATCTTCGTCAGCGTGGTCATCACCTTTCTGGACCGCAGCAACCTGTCCATCACCGCGCCCGCCATGCGCAGCGAGCTGGGCATCGACACCATTCACATGGGCTGGCTGTTGTCGGCCTTCGGCTGGACCTATGCCTTCTGCCAGATACCCGGCGGCTGGCTGGTCGACCGCATCGCGCCGCGCTACCTCTATCCCATCATCCTGATCCTGTGGTCGATCGCCACGGTGATGCTGGGCGTGGTCAGCGGCATCGTGATGCTGATTGCCCTGCGCCTGCTGATCGGTGTGCTGGAAGCCCCGTCCTACATGATCAACAATATGGTGGTCAGCAGTTGGTTTCCCGACCGCGAGCGCGCGGGCGCGATTGGCTTCTATACCTCCGGCCAGTTTGTCGGCCTGGCCTTCCTGACCCCGCTGCTGCTGTTGCTGCAATCGCATTACGGCTGGCGGGCGGTGTTCTACACCACCGGCATTGGCGGCATCGTCTGGGGCTTTATCTGGCTCTGGGCCTATCGCTCCCCGCGCGAATCCACCCGCGCCAACGCCGCCGAACTCGCCGAAATCGAAGCCGGCGGGGCGCTGGTTGACCTGGGCAGCGCGCAATCGCGCAAGGAAAAGACAAAAGTCACCTGGGCCGAATTCAGCACCGTGCTGAAGTACCGCAAGCTGTGGGGCGTCTATCTGGGCCAGTTCGCGGTGACCTCGTGCCAATGGTTCTTCCTCACCTGGTTTCCCACCTATCTGGTGGAATTCCGTGGCCTCAGTTTTGTGAAGACCGGACTCTACGCCTCGATCCCGTTCCTGGCGGCGTTCGTGGGGGTGCTGCTGTCGGGCATCGTGTCCGACCGCATCCTGCGCAGCGGGGCCAGCCTGGGCGTGGCGCGCAAGACGCCCATCATCTGCGGATTGCTGTTGTCCAGCAGCATCATCGGCGCCAATTACGTCGACTCGCCGGAACTGGTGATCGCCTTCATGTCGCTGGCCTTTTTCGGCAACGGGCTGGCCAGTATCGGCTGGTCGCTGATCTCGTCGATCGCGCCGCGCAACCTGATCGGGCTGACGGGCGGTACCTTCAACTTCATCTCCAACCTGTCGGGCATCGCCACGCCGCTGGTGATCGGTTACCTGGCGCAGGGCGGCAATTTCGCGCCGGGCCTGACCTATGTGGCGGTGGTCGCGATCCTGGGCGCGCTGTCCTACATCCTGCTGATCGGCAAGGTCGAACGCGTCGAACCGTAATGCCGGTACAAATAAAAAAGGCGCGGGATATCCCCGCGCCTTTTTCTTGTATGTTCGCGAACGATCAGGTGATCGAACGTTCCGCCTGCATCAGCCCGCGGATATAGCCGAAGGCGAAGGGGAAGTTCTCCCGCTGCGCGTTAGGATCGCTCGGCACCACCACCGGCACATGGTCGGGCATCAGCATGTCTTCATAGCCGATCTCGCGATAGACCTTCAGCGCCTGCACGAAATCGATGTCGCCTTCGTCCGGGAACATTTCGGCGGTGAAGTCGTCGCGCACGCCCCGAATGTTGCGGAAATGGACGTTGAAGATCTTCTTGCGGCTGCCGAAATAGCGGATCACGTCGAACAGTTCGGCGCGGGGGTTGGCGAGGTTCTCCGACACCGTGCCCTGGCAGAAATTGAAGCCGTGATACGGGCTTTCATACATGGTGATGAAGCGCTTCATGCCATCGATGGTGCCCAGCACGTTGTGAATGCCCTGATAGCCTTCCGGCGGCGTGCCCGGATCCTGCGGATGGCAGGCGATGCGCACCTTGTTCTCGTTGGCGACCGGCACCACGCGCTGCAGGAAGTAATCGATGCGTTCCCAGAAGGCGTCGGGGCTCACCACGCCGGCGCGGGTCAGCGGCGGATTCTTGGCCAGCGATTCCTTGGCGTTCCAGCGGTCATGCAGCGTGTCGCCGCGGCCCGGAACGCGGTTGGTGCGCACTACGCCGAGCAGGCTCATATTGTACTTGATGGTCTTGATGCCGGTGGCGGCGCAGGTGCGGATATGGTTCTGGAAGGCTTCGATATCGCGGTCGCGCTGCGGGCTCTGGCCCAGCATGATCGACGGGTTCTTTTCGCGGTCGATATGGGAGGACTGCAGCAGCACGCTGTCCACCATCTCGACGTTCAGCTTCCACTTGGCCGCCAGGTCCAGCATCGTGCGCATCTCGGCGGGCGTCGGATACAGGCGGGTGGGATCGGTGATCACCGGGCTGGTGCAGATCGCATCCACGCCATAGCGCGCCACCCAGGAGGCGCTGCGCTCGGTGAGCGTGCCGAACTGATGGCCTAGCTTGGCCTTCAGCGGCGGCAGCTTGCCGCTGGCGCAGGCGCCCGCGCCCTTGCGCCACTGTTGCGCCTCGGCGCCCGGAATGGCGCCGGCCGCGGCCGCTGCGGCACCAGCGCCCGTGACGGAAAAGAACTTTCTGCGATCCATGGAAACGTCTCCCTCTATTATTGTTGTGAAACCGGCTGCAGGCCGGCTTTCAGGTTGGCATCGCGCCCCTTTGGGCCACGAAGGTCGGTCAGCATCGCCGACGCGTCCATTGCGTTTTGCGCATCGGTTGCGACAGCGGCGGCATAGATGGTGGTCATCTGCAGAGCGTCCGGCAGGGGCCAGACCGCCACGCCCGGATTGGGCAGCATTTCGCTGACCAGCGTGACGCCATATTGCGCAGATCCGTCGGCGACGGCGGCCGCCACGCCGGTGCCGTTCTTGGCCAGCACCGCCTTGGCGCGCACCGCATCGCCGATGCCCAGCTTTTCGGCCTGCGACAGGAAAAACACGCCGGTAATGCCGCCGGACGCAGGATCGACGTAAGAGATATTTTTCGCTGCCAGCAGCGTGGTTTTCACCGCCTCGGCGCTGGCGATATCGGGCTTGGCCGCGCCCTTGCGCGCGCCAATGCCGGCGACCATGCGGGCCAGGTGGCTGTGCGCGCCGGCGACTTTTCCGCTTTTGGCCAGATTGTCCATCACGGTGGTGGTGGCGATCACCAGATCGAACGTCTCGCCGGATTCGACGCGCTTCTGCACCCCGCCGGCGGTGTCGCTGACCACATCCACCTTGGTCCCGGTGCGGGCCGCGAACTCCTGCGCCATCTGGCGCACCGGCATCGACATGCCCGCGCCCGTCAGGATTTTCAGGTCTTTGGCGCCAGCCCCAAGACAACCGGCAATCAGGATCAGCGTCGCCGGAAACAGAATGCGGTGCATGCGCAAGACCCCCGCCGCTTATGTGTTGTTGCGCGCGGCGCGCATGCGTTTTATCACAAGGTCAAAGGGTGCGGGAAGCGAAGGGGACGATAGATGAAGGTGGGGACGTTCGCAGGCGCAGCAATCGCGCTGACATTCCTGTCGGGAATGTGTGGCACGGCGCAGGCCGCGCCGGAATGGAATGTGATCCTGCTGGAAAAGGTGGTCGATCGCACGCCCGATCAGACCTGGGCCAAGATCGGGCCCTATTGCGCCATCGCCACCTGGCTGAAAGTCACCTGCCAGATCACCTCCGGCAACCAGCTCAGCGTCGGTACCAATCGCCGGCTGAACGGCAAGACCGACGAGATCATCGTGGCCCAGACGCCCTATTCATACACTTATGGCCAGCAGCCGTCGGACATTCAGCCCGGCTCGCCGATCTATTATCACGGCACGCTGGCGGTGGAGCCGCTGGACCGCGGCCGCAAGACCAAGATCGTCTACACCCTGCTGTATGATCAGGCGCCGCTGGGCACGGCGCAGGCCAAGATCGAAAACCGCGAAGCGCGCACCAAGCGCTTCAGCGAAGCCCTCGACAATATGAAAGCCATGGCGGAAGCCCCGTAAGAGAAGAGAACATGATCGATATTTTGCAACTGGTGCAACTGCGTCCCGAAGTCCAAAAGGAACTGGCGGCCAAGTACAAGCTTCACAGCAAGGCCGATTTTGAAAAGGTGTGTGGCATCGTGCGCGGCGCCGTCACCAACGGTCATTCCGGCCCGCCGCCGGAGATGATCGACCGCATGCCCAAACTGGAGATCATCGCCTCGGCCAGTGTCGGCTATGACGGCATCCCGGTGGAGTATGCCCGTTCCAAGGGCATCCCCGTCACCAACACGCCCGACGTGCTGAACGACGATGTCGCCGACCTCGCCATCGGCCTGATGATCATGACCGCGCGCCGCCTGGTGGCGTCGGACAGATATGTACGCGCCGGGCGCTGGGACAAGGAAGGCGACTATCCGCTGGCGCAAAAGGCCAGCGGCAAGCGCGTCGGCATTCTGGGCATGGGCCGCATCGGCAAGGAAATCGGCAAGCGCGCCGAAGCGATGAACAACACGGTTTCCTATCACAGCCGCAATCCCGTGAAGGACGTAAGCTGGAAGTACTATCCCGACCTGGTGGAACTGGCCAAGGACAGCGATTTCCTGATCGTGATCATCCCCTCGACGCCCCAGACCCAGAAGATCGTCAGCAAGGCGGTGATCGAAGCGCTCGGTCCCACAGGCATTCTGGTCAATGTCGCGCGCGGCGCGGTGGTGGACGAAGACGCGCTGCTGGATGCGCTGAAGGCCGGCAAGGTTGGCGGTGCGGGGCTAGACGTGTTCGTCAACGAGCCGACCGTGCCGGCGGACTTCTTCGCCATGGGCAATGTGGTGGTGCAGCCCCATGTCGGCAGCGCCACCCATGAAACCCGCCGCGCCATGAGCCAGTTGGTGCTGGACAATCTGGATGCGCACTTCGCGGGAAAACCGCTTCTTACAGAAATCAAGTAGACGCGAACCCAGGTCCACCTCCCCTTTGTGCGTGTAGCGCACAGAAAGGGGAGGTGGTTTCAGCATGCGAAGCGAAGCTTCGCGGAAGCTGAAACCGGAGGGGGTTCGAAATTAATGAACCAGCGCGGTCACGAGGTAGAGAAATCCGGCGCCCGCGAGAGTCGCCACTGTCGTGGACGCACGCGGCCTCGCGCGGTGGCTTTCGGGCAGCAGGCCGCTGGCGCCGATATGCAGGAAGAAGCCGCAGAACAGCGCCAGCAACACCGCCAGCACGCCCGGATCGGGACGCACAAAAAGGCTGGCGATGGCGCCCAGCATCGGCGCGCTGGCATCCACCGCCAGCCACTGCAGCGCGAAGCGCCGCGTGCCGCCATTGCGCATCACCACATTCACTGTGTTCAGGCCGTCGGCGAAATCATGCGCCAGCACGGCGGCGGCCACGATCAATCCCACTTCATGCGAATGCTGGAAGGCGATGCCCATGGCAAAGCCGTCCATCATGCTGTGCGCTGAAAAGCTGGCGGCGCCGACCATGCCGCGCGCCGGATTGACCTGGCCCTCGCAATCGTGCCGCGCCACGGTGCGGTCCAGCAGCGTGTACAAAAAGAAGCCCAGCGCCGCGATCGCCAGCAGCGTGCCGGGATGATAGATGCCCGCGCCTGCTTCCAGCGCCTCGGGCGCCAGATCGAAAAACGCCACGCCGATCACCGCGCCCGCGCTGAAGGCCATCACCAGCGGCAGCTTGTCGGCCAGCTTCAACGCCATCACGCCACCGATCATGGTGGCGCACGAAGCGGCCAGCGCAATGGCGAGGATGAGGGTCGGCGTCATGGGGGCTCGCAAAAATGCGGCCCTGCTTTATCGCGGCAGGCCCTAAGGGGCAACCTGATCAACCGGGATCACGTCGACGCCCACATCCACGACATGGTCATGGCCGCCCAGGATGATCCCGCCCACAGGCGCGACATCGCCATAATCGCGGCCCCAGGACGCGGTGACATGGGTTTCGCTGACCAGCACATTGTTGGTGGGGTCCAGATCGACCCAGCCGAAAGGCGGCGCCCATACGCTGAACCATGCATGGCTGGCATCCGCGCCCAGCATGCGCGTCATGCCCGGCGGCGGCTGGGTCAGCAGATAGCCCGAGACATAACGGGCAGGCAGGCCGATCGAGCGCATCGCCGCGATGCCGACATGCGCCAGGTCCTGGCAGACACCGGCGCGGATTTCGAAAACCCGGTCCACCGGCGTGGTGGCGTCGGTGACGGTGGTGTCGTAGCGGAAATCCTTGTGGATGCGGTTCATCAATTCCATCGCACCGGCCAGCAGCGGGCGGCCAGGGCTGATGGCAGCGGAGGCGTCTGCATCTGCGACGAAAAAGCAAAAGCCCAGCCTGCCAAGCGCAGCACGGCCCGCAAAGTGGTGCGCCGCGTGGCCGCCCGCCCGGCGCGCCAGGGCAGCTATTACGATTACGGCTCGGCCGGCCGTTGGCAGAGCGAATGGCATGGCGAATGGCGAGTGGCGCCCAACATGGGACCTGCCGCCTATGCGGGCGGCGGCTATTACCAGGAAGGCGCAGCCTATGGCCCGCCGCCGGATGAATTCGGTGGCGGCTATGACGAAATGGCCGATCTGCAGATCGACCGTGGCGGCTGGAGCGGCGGCGTCGGCGGCGATCCCGAAGGCGGCGGTGGTGGCGGCGGCGGTTTTGGCCAGCTTCACTTCGGCCAGGGCGGCAATCAGGAAAACGGCCCGACCTACAACAACTACAATCAGAGCTTCCAGTACAACCCCAGCCAGGCGGCCCCTTTCCGTCCGCGCCTGATGGGCGGGTTCGCGCCACCGGCTAAGTGAACCCCCCCCCCTTCACCCTTCCCCCCCCCCCGGCGCCCGCCCGCTGGAAACCCCCCCCCCCCCCC
>Ga0164293_10005903_pt1 | contig 10419 bp, 5 predicted proteins | sample GEODES118metaG_FD_111487 | JGI IMG/M metagenome (GOLD analysis project Ga0164293, IMG submission 111487) | Eutrophic lake water microbial communities from Lake Mendota, Wisconsin, USA - GEODES118 metaG | ecosystem: Environmental > Aquatic > Freshwater > Lake | place: USA: Lake Mendota, Wisconsin...
GTTTTGTCGCCATATCCTCCTATATGTACATTACAATGAACATATAAATCAGAATATAAATCTAAATTAAAATTATCCATATTTAAATTAGAAGATTTGCTCAATACAAATACGTCATTATAAACATTAGAACTAATATAATCTTTAATGTATAATAAATTATAATCATCGTATTTTTCGCTTGAACTTACATTAATTTCTACTCCATTACTTCCTGAAAAATTTAAATATATATTAGAAGCATTTATTTCATAATTTTTATAATAATTTGTATTAAGTACTTCAATTAAATTATTTCCATGAACATCATAAATATTTCCTGCTATTCTTAAATCTTTACCAATATCTAAAGCACCGACAGCAACAATATCACCTCCTGTATATAAATTTCGTTTTTCGTCTATTCTAAGTGCTGTAAAATCATTTTCTAAAACATCATTGTATTTTATTTCAAAAACGCCATCATAACTATATATATCGTGTGTATTGCGAAGAGACAATGCGTTATTTTCAATATTATTTATCAAGGATATATGAGGATAATATTTAGTTTTATTATAATTTCTAATTCCTATATTAAATTTTTTAGTATCAATATTACTATATTCATTGATATAATCTTCTATTATTAAAGTATTATTGCATGTATATCCTAAAATGTTAAAAGTATCTAAAAATACATTTGAATTAAGTAATATTAGTTCTTTGTTATCTATGTCTATAATTTCATTTATAGAATAATTAGATGTTTTAATAATTATTTTATTATCTGTGATATTTGAAGATACTCTAAATACAGGTGTAGCATTGAGAAGTTTTTCAATATATATGTTAGATGAATTGATATTTAAATAATTACTATGTATTGAATAATATTTTTCATTATAACTAATATTTGAATTATATCTAATAATATTATTTGTAACTGTTTTCAAATATAAATTAGAATATTCTAAATAAGAACTTTCATTATTATCGTCGATAAATATTTTACTTTTATGTATATCTCTATATAAAATATTAGTAATATGCTTGCTATTATCAAATGGTAATAATGTAGTAATAATATTATTACTTACATTAATATAATTGCTATTATCTATAGTACTATTTGTTATAGTATCATTTGAAATTTGAACATTATAATTAATTTTTAATGATTTTTTATATTTATTATTATATTGATAATTTATTTCCATATCACGATTAGCTAAGGTATATTGTATATTATGTGCTATATTTTCTACTACATAATGCTCTTCTGATATTAAATCGTCATTAACACTTTCAATAAGTTTCTTAGGCACTATTTCAATTATATTATTGTAAATATTATTATCATATCTACTAATTTGAGATAAATATTCAGTAATTATATTATAATTATCATAATTATCATATGATGTAATTACATTACTATAATTATTTGTATAAATAATATTACTATGAATAGTTGTATAGAATAGTTTAGATGATAATGTGTTATTTTTCTTTACTATAAAATCTTCTTTTAAAATGTCATCACTATTTATTTTATTATTATCAACATCTGTTTCAGGAAATATATTTATATTTTGTGCTATTGAATTATTATATGTTTTAATAGTATTATCCCAATTTGATGATTTTAATAATGATATATTTTTATAATCAATATTAACTGAACCACTATAAATATGATCATATGTATATCTATTTGCTATTGCTGCTGATACATTATTATATTCACTATTAATAACAAATGTAGCACTATTTGTACTATTTAAATTAGTAATATTACTAAAATCTTCGTTGAACCCAAAGCGAGCTCCTCTTCTCAATTCGTTATTTTTAAAAGTATCGATAGTAAATATATTTTTAATATTCGGGTCATAATTACTATAGTTTTTAACATCAACTCCTATACTAAATTTATTATTATTATTGTAATCTCCTCCAGAAATATTATAATATATATCTTTTCCTCCTTCTGTATTTACTAAATTAATACTTGCTGGATAATATTTATTAGTTATCTGCATTCCATATTTAGAATTACCATCAATATGTAATAAAATATTCGAATTTTTATTATCACCTATCCCAATATGTGCTATACTATTTATAATATCTCCTGAAGCACTATTTGTATTAATAAATTTAAGAAAATTTTTATAACTTCCGTTATTTAATATATTAAAATCTAATATAGTATTTCTATTATTCTTATCATTACATGTACTAATCTCAATAGAACTTTTGATATTATTATTCATATCATCTTTGTCATAATAATAATAAAGATTGCTATTATAAATAGCAAGTTCTATTGTAGAATAACTAATATCGCTTTTTGAATATGTAATAAATTTAGATACTGGTTTTATATCACTGCCATTATTGACATTTTTGACTATTAAAGGTATTTCATTATCAATGATTGGGTCTATTATAATATTATCTTTGGGTCTAAAAATATCAAATGATGTTATTATTTTATCGTTTGGCAGATTACTATAAGCACTATTAAAAATATTACATGAAATATTATCTAAGTATTTTTCAACCTTTTTTAATTGAGAAGATACGCCTTTCATATTAAAATTAAAATTACATCCATTAACATCTAATATATTGATATTACCATGTACTGATAGATCGCCGTAAATAGTCATAGCAGATGTATCATCTTCTGTTAAATTTGGATTATTAACATCTATATGATACATTGAATTACTTGTATTATAATAAAAAGACATACCATATGTTGTAGGTTCTATTGTTTTATCAGTATAACCTATTTGTAAAGGTCCTATGCGTTTTTTATCTCTCGAATCCTTATCATTATATTTATGATTTTTATATATAAACCATCTTTCTTTATTTCTATCTGAATTTATATCTCTATCATATTCACATATATCGATACCGCTATAATCAGCATTATTATATTTACCACCACCCATAGTTCCGCGATAAATACGAATAGTTGAGTAATTATAATCTGTTGTATTGATATTACGTATTTGCAAAGGTACTACATTGTCTTCATTTTTCCAACCGATTGATATATAATTATTTGTATAAAAACTGGATTCGTTGCTGGCACGTTTTAGCGTCTCTATTAAAATATTATTTTGAAAATAGTAATCGGTATTAATACCTTTTTTAACATTTAGCCCTTTCATATCTATTGCTAATTCACCACTCTCAGCATAATTTATACAATATTTATCACATAATTTATCAAAAACATTAAAATAATTTTTTTCTTTATTATAAATAAATGATTTAGTCTTTTTATAATTATTATCAGCATATATATAATATTCTACAGATGATATGTTACCATTTATATCAAGAGCAAAATTAGAGCTCGGATTTAATTTATTAATTCCTACACGATTCTTTAATAATGATAGTGTAGGAAATATATTATTAATATTAGATGATAAATAGTTGTTTGGCAAAGATTTAATATCTGTTTCGGGGTAAAAATATATATTATTTTTCTTTCCATTAATATAATTTGTATTAACAATTAAACTATTATCATTATAATCTAAACGTGATAATCTACCTATATTTGCTACAAAATTTTTATTTGCTGCTGTATTTTTAAGAGTTATATCAAACGTATTGCTTGTACTATTATCACCTTTCATAATATTCAAAACTCCTTCAAAAGTATCATGTTGTTTAAGACCTAAACCTAATTTTTTCGGAAAATTAATATTACTATTAGCATCAAGTGAAGCGATATTGCTGCTTATGTACATCAATATAAAATTGCTACCATTATTATTGATTGTTTTAGTATAACCTGTAAACGGATCACTCAAATCTATAGGTAATAAGCGGCGATTGTTAATAAATATATCATTTTCAATATTGAGATTTAGATTATTAATTGATAAAAGATTAGTATTTTGAAAATTAACATTTTGATTGAATATAACTTCACCGTTAAAGACGGAATCATTGACTACATTTAACGAACCAGTCTTTGTATTTTTTAAAATTTCTACATTACTCCCTACATTTATATTTTGTGTATTAAGTAAATTACTTACAGATAAATTATTATTAAATGAATAATTATTTCCTGTAAAACTACCTTCATTTATTTGTGTAGCATTTAAAACACCAATCCCTGTATTTCTAATATATATATCATCTGTATTTTTATAAAGCCCTGAAACATAATCTTTAATCAAAATATTTTCAAAAGCAACTAAGCCTTTTACATCTAATCTTGCATAATCTTCGACATCAGCAATATTTGTTTTATTATTTTGCATTGATTTTTTTTGATATATATATTTTGAACTAATATTTGTACCGATCCCTACATTATGATTAGCATCGATGGTCATGGCTGGTATATTACTTGCGACATTATATATAGGTGTGGCACTATTTCCATAAGAAGAATTTATACTTTCAGCAGATTTACTTACATGAAATTCTAAAGGTACACCTCTTGTTGTTGTAATAATAGCAGGGGATTCTTTATATCCGCCAATAATACCTATACACATTCTCACAGGTTCATTATAATCATTGTTTGTATCATTTCTAATTGAAATATGCATATTTTCAAATTTACTATTTGGTGCTGTAACTATGTTTAAGGGATTCGTATTATTATAAGTATCTATTTCACCACCGAAGGTTACGTATCCTGGTGTATATAAATTTGTAATATTATAATTATTATAACTATTATAATTATTAGCAAACTCAGTATTATAAATACTTCTTTTAAATGGTTGCGATAATGCTAACTCGTTTGTTTTAACTATAAATTCTTTAACTAAATTACATGTAATAGGATTTGCATTATCTAATATAATATTACTAATTTGTAGTCCTGATGCTTTAATAATACCAGAACAATGTATATTTTTATCTACATATAAAGACGTATCGTGTGTCAAATTACAATTTGCCTGATTTCTCGATGTATTTATAGCAACGCCATTATCATTTACAATAAAATTCCATTTAGTATTTATTGTATCAGCGGTGTTTATACTATAAGTTTTTTCTCCAACAACTAAAAATTCTTTATATTTTTCAAGATCTAATCTGTTTAAATTTTTAGCTTCATCTTCGTCATTAAGCTGTAACCCAATTCCAACTGAATCTATTTGAATAGAAGGGTTGTTTATATCATTAGCTAGATAACTCATATAATTATCTTACTCTATTTAAAAGAAAAATACATTTAATATTTATATATATATAAATATAAAAAATGATATATTATAATTATTATAATTAATATAAATTATAAGGATGAAAAGAATTGAGAATATTCATAATAAAACTATGGAAATTTGTATTGAAAATCAACCTTATAATAATAAAAATATATTATTACAAAAAGAAGATTTAGATAAATTGTTAAACGATAATGGTTTGAAAAATTTAGAAATTAAAAATATTAATCTATATCGCATAGCATTTGTTCATAAATCATATTGTACTATGAAAAATATTGATTTTGATAAAAGTAATATTAATTGCCCCCCTGATTGTTTACCTTTGCAAGATATGTCTTATGAAAGATTAGAATTTTTAGGAGATTCTTTGCTGGGAATGATAGTTACGAATTATTTATATCTAAGATTTCCTGACCAAAACGAAGGATTTTTATCTAAAATAAGAACAAAAATAGTAAATGGAAAAATGTTAGGATATTTATCAGATAAAATTGGTTTACCTAAATTTGCTATAATTTCAAAACAGGTCGAAGATACAGGTGGTAGAAATAATTATAAGATTATGGAAGATATATTTGAAGCATTTTTAGGAGCTCTTTATTTAGATTTTCAAACAGAAGATGATGAAGTATCTCTACCAAAAAGTATTAATTTAACTCCTATTAGCGGAGCAGGATATTATGTTGTTGAAAGTTGGATAATCTATATTATTGAAAACTACATAGATTTCTGCGAACTAATAAGAATTAAAAATAATTATAAGGATATGCTTGTATCTCATATGTTACATTATTTACAAGATGTTCCACAATTTAAAGAATTAAATATTATTACAAAAGATAATGTTAGAGTATTTACATATTGTATTAAAGATAAAAATGGTTCCATAATTGCTACCTCTACGGGAAATACGAAAAAAGATGCAGAAAATAATGCATCAAGAGAAGCGTTATTATATTATAATGTAAATATTCAAGAATATAAATCGTCTATATAAGAAAAACCATATATTTTATATTATTATGAATGATAATTCAAATTTGAATATAAATATAACTCATTTAGTTTTATCTGGAGGGGGTATGCACGGAGTAGTGTTTGTAGGTGCTTTAAGATATTTATATTTAAATAACTTACATAAAAATGTAACACATATTGCTGGGTGTTCTATAGGGTCATTTGTAGGACTAATGTTTGCTTTTAAATTACAAATAGAAGAAATGGAAACCCTTATTTATAAAATAGTTAGCGATTATGATTTATGTAATGTTCCTATTAAAAATTATATTAAATTAGTAACAGAATATGGAATATGTGATATGGAAAATTTAATAATTCATTTAAAAAACTTTATTAAATATAAATATCCTAATTTAAATGATAATGTAACATTTAAGGATATATCAAAGAAATTTGGAATTAATTTATATATGTCTTCTACAAATATAAATTCGTGTGAAAATAAAATTTTTTCTATTGAAAATACTCCCGATATATGTGTATTTGATGCGTGTTGTGCTTCAATGTGTATTCCACTATTGTTTAAGCCAATATATATCGATGATTACTATTATGACGGAGCACTTACTAATAATTTTCCAATAAATATATTTGACGATGTACCATGCGATAATATAATAGGAATGGTATTACAAAAAGAAGAAAGAAAAATGCAGAAAACAAAAAATATTAGTTTAATATATATATTAAAACAATTATTTAATATATTAAATAAATTAAGAATAAAAGATGTATTAATAGCACAAATTAATAATAGTAAAATAAAAAATTTTTATTATCCTAAAAATTTGCCTTTGGATAACACTATAAATATTAATTTTACCAGATTAGGTATGAAATTTGAACTTAAAAAAGAACAAATAGATAGTATGATATTTGCAGGTTTTGAAAGTATGACAGAATATATTGAAGATAGATATGATAAGTATATCAAAAAAATAGATTTAGATATAATATTCTCCAGTACTCGAAGTTCTGAAAGTTCTGGAAGTTCTGGAAGTATATAAAATTATTTTAATTTAATCTTATTATTAATATAATAAGGTTTTTTATTAATTATATTAATATTTAATGGTTTTTTATCTGTAAATATATTATTTGGCATATTAAGTAATATACCTATTAATGTATCTGATATAATATTTATAAAATTATAATTTTGTAAATATTTATTATTTTTATAAGTATTAGTAATAGTTTTTTCAAACTTAATTATAAAATTTGAAAAATCATCAGATGGTAGATTTGGTGGTATATTAAATTTTGCTAACCACGTTCTATGATAAGTATTTTTATTAATAAATGCCGATAATAATCTTACATAATCTTCAGAAATATCTAATGTATCAGCATATATAATTTTCTTAGATAGTCCAAAATCATATATATATATAGAATATGGGCATGATTTTAAATAATAGTTTTTTTTATTAATATTGTAATGGTAATATTTATTATTATCTTTATTATCAATATCATTATAATGATATAAAAAATTACCCCAATGACAATCTCTATGTATATATCCAAAATGTTGAAATGTTAATATTGATAACATTATTTGTGAAAAAACATTATATAAAATATCTTCATTCATAAAAAATTCTTTTTTTTTACATAAACTTTTTAGATCACCATGTGCAAGTTCATTTAATAACATTATGTATTTACTGTTATTAATTATATCAGGTAAATTATTATTAGAATCTTGATTACATTTTATTACTTTATAAGTAAGTATAAAATGCTTTGATAATTTTTTTTTTATTATTATATCTGAAATCTTTTTGTTTAATTCGCTTTCATGTGTATTTTTAAAATCTTGAACCATTAATTTTGCTGCTATAGGACGTTTTCCCAATTCATTTTTAATTTTAGCAATATATATATATCCATATTTACTGGAACTTCCAATACGTTTTTCAAGACTTATTATATTTTTAATAATATAATTATATGAATTTGTATTAGATCTTTTAACTACATTTAAACATTCATTATTACTGATACTTGATAATTTTTCAATTATATTATTATAATAAAATATTCTGTTTTCTAAATTATATTTTACGTTTTTATTTTGAAAATATTTTTTAATATTTCTAATACCAATATATTCATTTTTTTTTATATTTTTTTTTATATTTTTTTTAAATATATCTTCAGACTTTTTAGAAATATATTTAGAATCCATAGTGTTAGATAAAGGACTCGATATATTACTTATTGTTTTGTACGATTCATAAGAATTCATAATCCTTTTCTATTATAATGTAATATTCTAATATATTAGTATATTAGATTTATTAATGAATAATAATATAGAACCTTATATATTTGTAATTGATTTAGATGGTACAATAATCGGTAATTGTACATATCAATGTGATATATATAATATAATGGAATTGATGAAAATGTATAATAAAAAGGAATTAAATAAATATAAAATATTGTGTGAAAAATCATTAAATAATAGTTATAACAATAAATCGCTTCTTATGAGACCGCATTTTTTCTATTTTATTCAATCTATGAAAAAATTATATCAAAGGTCTTATTTTTATATTTATACTGCTTCCGAAAAAAAATGGGCAAATAAGGAAATAGCAATAATTGAAAAAAATAATAATTTTAAATTTGACAGACCATTATTTACAAGAGATAATTGTATTTTAGATAATGATGGTAATATAAAAAAATCCATTACTAAAATATTACCTCTTATTAAAAAAAATATAAAAACGCCATCATCTTACGATATTAGAAAACATCTTCTAATAATAGATAATAATCCTACTTTTATAGATTATAAAGAAAATCTATTAATATGTCCCTCATATAATTATATTAAATTTAATAATTTAATTGATATATTCCCCGATGAAATAGATAATAACTACATTAAAAATTATATAACTAAATTAACAAAAGAACAAAGAATATGTAGAAAATACGACGGAGATACTTGTTTAGAGAAAATATATAAATGGTTGTATAAAAAATGTAAGAAAATTAATAAATATAATTCAAAGTATGTAAATGATACTTTTTGGAAAGACTTAGTAATATTAATAAAAAATTATAGCATAAGGCATTATAATTCTAAAAATATAGAAATAATGCAAAAGAGTATTGCCAATACGTAATAAAGAAATAGTAGTATAATAATTATATAATGATATATGTAAGTTTTGATATTGGTGTTAAAAATTTGGCTTTGTGTATAATTAAAAAAGATGATTTAACAAATAAGCTCGAAATAATTGAATGGCGTATAATAGCTCTTGCGGAAAGCAAAAAAGAAATTAAAGGGATTGAAGATATTACAGAAAGAATTTATGTTGAAATGGATAATGTAATAGGTGAGCTTAAAGAAAAAAATATAAATATTATAGATTACGTGTTGATAGAGAATCAACCTTCAAATCTAAATGGTATTATGAAAACTATACAGCATATTATATATGGATATTTCAGTTTAATTAAATATTGGGATAAAGAGGTTAATCATGTTATTTTAATAAATGCATCATTAAAAACTAAGCATCATAATTATATAATTAATATAGAAAAAAATAGCGATGACCCTAAAAATAAAAAGGGGTTTAGAAGGGAAAAATATAAGAATAATAAATTGATGAGTATAGAATTATGTAAAGAGTATATTAAGGATGACGAGATATTAAAAAAGATTTTTAATGAAAATAAGAAAAAAGATGATTTAAGCGATGCTTGTTTACAGGCTATTTCCTATATTAGAAGTAATAGTAAAATAGATATTATAAATAATTATAATAAAATATATATGCATAATACTTAATAAAATTAGAATATGCGTATTAATACCTATTAAAATATTATAATAGATATATAAACATTTAATATCAAAATAAATATATAATATGGCTTTAATTTCTACTCTTAATAATCAAAATGATGATTTAATAGAGATAAATAAAGATAGTTTTAATAATCAATCTTTTAATTTTAATATTCCACGCGATATATCTTCTAACAATGCTATAAATAATTCATTATTTAATAGAAAAAAAATCAGCGATGATGTTATATCAATATCTTCAGCAGGCTCATCGCGTGCAAGTTCTCCGGGTGGAAAACAAAATTATATAAAAAACATGGGTTCTATTTATAAAAATAAGGACAAGGTTGTTAAGGTAAATAGATTTAA
>Ga0164293_10005904_pt1 | contig 10418 bp, 8 predicted proteins | sample GEODES118metaG_FD_111487 | JGI IMG/M metagenome (GOLD analysis project Ga0164293, IMG submission 111487) | Eutrophic lake water microbial communities from Lake Mendota, Wisconsin, USA - GEODES118 metaG | ecosystem: Environmental > Aquatic > Freshwater > Lake | place: USA: Lake Mendota, Wisconsin...
GAAAAAACATTAGTATTAATGCAAGTAGGTAGTTTTTATGAATGTTATGCCATAAAAAAAGGAAAAAATGTGTATGAAGGGAGCAATATATTAGATTTTACTCAAATTAATGATATGGTTATTGCTAATAAAAATACAGTTGTAGATGGTAATGAAATAGTAATGGCTGGATTTGGTTTAGCACAAAAAGATAAATATGTTAAAAAAATGATTGCGCACGGTTATACTGTATTAGTTTATGACCAAACAAGTGATACTAAAAATACTACTCGCACTTTAGATAGTATATATTCTCCAGGAACATTTTTTGATAATAATGATTATTATAGTTTAAGTCATGAAAATAGCAATAATGAAAATAGTAATATAAATAGTAATTTAAGCAATAATACAATATGTATATGGATTCATTATTCAAAACTTAGTAAATCAGTTAAAACAGAAACTATTACTATTGGATTAAACATTATAAATATTTTCACAGGTAAAATAATAAGCTATGAATATTGTCATCAATTCTTAAATACTCCAACAACATATGACCAATTAGAAAAATATATTTCAATATATAATCCAGCTGAAGCAATAATAATTACAAATATTACAAATAATATTTATAATGCTAATAACTGTTCTAAAAAGAATGATAAAAAGAATGATAAAAACATGTATATTGATGATGTAATTAGTTTTGCTAATATTCATGCTGATAAAATTTATAAAATTTATTTAGATGAAACACTAGAAAACAAAAATAAAAATGAAAAAGAAAAAGAAAAAGAAAAAGAAAGCAAAAATAAAATAATTAGTTTTGAAAAAGTAGCATTTAATTGTGAAAAGCAAATATATCAACAAGAATTAATTGATAAAATATACGGACAAGGTTCTTATAGAGAGAAATACGAGTTTCAAAATTACTATATTGCTAATCAAAGTTTATGTTTTCTAATTGATTTTATGTATAAGCATAATCCATCACTAATTAAAAATATTAGTTATCCTTGTTTTGATAATGTTAATAGTAAATTAATATTAGCTAATCATTCTCTCAAACAATTAAATATGATTAGTGACCAGCGCCATAATGGTAAATTGGGTTGCGTAGCAAATTTTTTAAACAATTGTATTACTAATGCCGGAAAACGAAAATTTCATTATGATTTATTACATCCACTATGTGATGTAGATGTTTTAAATGATTGTTATAATGTCACTGAACATCTAATAAAAACAGAATTTTATAAAATTATTAGAGAATATTTATTAAATGTGAGAGATATTGAAAAGTTAGAACGCAAAGTTTTTCTAGGTAAAATAGATCCTAAGGATTTTGCTGTATTATATAGTAATCTCTCAAATGTTTCAAAATTATTTGAAAAAATAATTAATATTAAAGAAAATAACGAACTAGCTATTTATATAAATAAGCATATAAATTGTAATATTTCTAATTTATGTAGTATTATAAATAAATATATTGAGCAAACATTTAATTTAGATAAACTTGATGCTATTGTTATTGATAAATTAAATAGTTATAGTCTTGATGAATTGGTTTTTATTAACGAAAACTATAATGAGGAACAAAACATATTATTTAAAAATAATATAGATTCTAAACAACAATTGGAAGTAATTGGTAGTTATTTTTCTAATTTATTAAGTGATTATGAGAAACCAAAAACTTCAAAAAATAAATCAAAAGCTAAAAAAACTAATAACAATGAAGAATGCAATGATGAAACTAATTTAGAAAATGAAGAAAATAATGAATCATATGGAGCATCTTATGTTAAAATTCATGAAACTTCAAAAAACGAAGCACTATTACTCATTACAAAACGCCGAGCAACTATTTTAAACGAATTATTGCAAAAAATTATAAAAAAATCTGGAGCAAAATGTAATATAAACTATATTTCCAAATATAGTAAAAAAAATGAAACTATTGAATTAGATTTATCAACTATTGTATTCAAAAATCACGGAACAAATAACTCAAATAATATTATTGATTGTCCACACATTGTAAAAATAGCACAAACAATTCAAAATTCGAGAGAAGATTTAATAATTACAATAAATAAAAATTATAAAAATATTATTGCTGAGTTCAATAGTTTAATAGTTATTACTAGTACTACTTCAAATAATTCAAATCATTCAAATGTATCATTATTGGGCAAAATCTCTCAATTTATTGCACAAATAGATGTATGCTATGCTAGAACATATAATGCTGTTAAATATAATTATTGTAAACCTATAATAAATAATGAATTATGTGAAAATACTGCAAAATCATATGTGAATTTTAAAAAAATTAGACATTGTTTAATTGAGCATTTAAATAGTAATGAATTATATGTGACAAATGACCTCTCCATTGGTTCTAATACTAATGGAATATTATTATATGGAACAAATGCTGTTGGTAAAACAAGTTTTATTAAATCATTAGGAATAGCCATTATTATGGCACAAGCAGGAATGTATGTTCCGTGCGAAGAATTTACTTATTATCCATATGAATATTTATTTACGCGAATTTTGGGAAATGATAATATATTTAAAGGTCTCTCTACATTTGCTGTAGAAATGTCTGAATTGCGAACTATTTTAAAAAATGCTACATCGAAAAGTATTATTTTAGGCGACGAATTATGTTCTGGAACAGAAACTACATCGGCATTAAGCATTTTTGTAGCTAGTTTGGAGAGATTACATACATTAGAAAGCACATTTTTATTTGCTACACATTTTCACGAAGTATTAGACTATGAAGAAGTTAAAAATCTTTGCAAAATGAAAATTTATCATATGAGCGTTTATTTTGATTATAATCAAAATACATTGATTTATGATAGGAAATTGAGAGAAGGCTCAGGTGATTCTATGTATGGTCTTGAAGTATGTAAATCATTGGCTTTACCTGATGATTTTATTGAACGAGCATATAGCATTCGAAATAAATATAACAAATATAATGTTAGTATATTAGAAGCAAAGAAAAGTCGCTACAATTCAAATAAATTACGCATACAATGTGAAATATGTAATGCTTCTGAAAGCACAGAAGTTCATCACTTACAGTTTCAAAAAAATGCAAAAAATGGAATTATTAACGGAGAATTTAATAAAAATCATAAAGCCAATTTAATAAATATATGCGAGGCATGCCACCAAAAAATTCATAGCTCAAACCAAGAATTTAGAATAACTAAAACCAGTAATGGTTATAAATTACTCCCATTGTAAATTATTATGATAATTATGACAAAGTAAAAAGTATAATAATATTATAAAATATATTATTATACTATAATAATAGTACTATAAAATGAAAGGTTCAATGAAAGGTTCAATGAAAGGTTCAATGAAAGGTTCAGAAGCCGAAAAGAAAGAATACAATTATATTATTCATTCGCATGGAGCTATTTTTACAAGCATTAAAGAAAATGAAAAAAAATATATGGCTATAAATATACCAGAAAATGTAGAATTATTTACATATGCAACATTTGGAAAAATAATAGCCACTAATTGTAAAAAAAATTATTTTATATGTGATAATCTTGAGAAAGTTGAAGCTAAATATAAAAATGCATTATTTAAGATAGAAAAACCTACTCATAAATATAAATATAAAGAAGGCACACAAAATATATTTCCTGAGGCGATGTTAATACCCGATACAGGACCCATACTTAAATTTTATAGTGGTATAGTACATTGTATTCCGCGCGCTAATAGAACCAGTACTATTAAAGGAATAGAGATTATTCACAATATGGATGCTAATAATGCAAAAGATTGTGCAGATGACTCAATAAGAAAATATTATAAATATACAGACGCTGAAGATAAGCGAAAACTTTATGATACTAATACAAAATATAGTGAAGATTATAAAGAACTTATAAAAACACAAGGAAATAAGCGTGAGGCACCACTTGCTACTATTAATAAATGCGGAGCAATTTTGCTAAGTGAAGCAATTAAAATAATTCAAGCACATTGTGAAAAAAAGTATGGTGTTAATAATACAATAAAAATTTATTTAAATTTCTGCTTAGGTGAAATGAATATTGAAGAATATGATGAGGATAAGAATTATTATTTAAGAGAGGATAAAGATAAAGTAATAGAATTTATGACTCAAAATAAGAAAACTCTAACTCCAGAGCAAATAGATAGACTATACTATGATTATTTAGATTATCATAGTTTAGATACTGAGTCTATAATTAGTAATAATTTGCATGCCACAAATTTAGAAGAATTTGCCAAAAATTTAGATACAGATTATGTAGCAGACATACAAGATAGCTTTAGTTATGATTATGTATATGATAATAAAAATTTTAAACTTATATTTTCAAAAACATCAACACACGAACTTGATACTGCTAAATATGATAAATATGATATGGTTAATAGTGAGCATTATTTGGATTTAATAGATAAAGTAATACGTAAGTTAACTAAATATGTGGCTAGTTGGCATATTGACTATTCTGAACTTCCTAATAATATTACTATTGACGTAAGAGAATTTGAACAACCAACTAAAGACGATATTTTTAAAAAATTAATACATACTTTAACTTTAATGGTTGAAAAATTACAAACCACTATTAAATTTACTTCAGAAAAAAAAACATGGCAACTAGTAGTTAACTTATTACACGACGATTATTTAGAGAATGAGAATAAGGAATATGATGCAAAAATTTCAAGGGTAATAAAAGACATATTTAAAGATATACAAAAATCACATAAAAATATGTTATCTAAAATTGTTAATTTTAACTTAAAATTATCCGTATTAGAGGAATCAGAGGATAAGTTATATAAGCGAATGGAGCAACAAATTATAGAACAATCAGATTTAGAAAAAGCAAAACAAGCAGAAACAGCTGCCGCACGTGATAAGGAGCTTAGTGATTTGGCAAAACAAGAAGAAGCAGCTGCGCGTCAGAAGAATCTTATCAAATTTGCAAGAGAAGCAGCAGTAGAAGCAGAAAAAGCAGCAGCAGAAAAAGCAGCAGCAGAAAAAGCAGCAGAAGAAAAAGCAGCACAAGAAAAAGCAGCAAGAAAAGCAGCAAGAAAAGCAGCAAAAAAAGCAGCAAGAAAAGCAGAAGAAGAAGCAGAAGAAGCAAGAAAAGCAGAAGAAGAAGCAAGAAAAGCAGAAGAAGAAGCAAGAAAAGCAACAAGAGAAGCAGAAGAAGCAGCAAAAGCAGCAGCAAAAGCAGAAAAAGAAGCAAAAATAAAGAGAAGTTTGAGTAAAAGATTAATGTCTACTTTTACACGTAGCTCTAGAAGAGTTGCTCCAGAACCAGAAAATATGACTATAAATAATTCACAAACTAAAAAACTAAGTATGACTCAACGATTTAAATCTATTTTTAATCCTAGATCCACAAGAGTTGCACCAGCACCACATAATCCAATAGCTAGTGGTATTAAAACAAAATTCAAAAGAAAACATAAAAGAAAAATTACAAGAAGACATAGGATTAAAAATATTTCAATAAATAATCCCTTATATAAGATAAAAACCCATACTATACCAAGAAAACCTAGAAGAAAATCTAAAAAATCAACATAATTAAAAAAAATAAAATTATAATGGTATTATAATATGATGCAATCTGTAAAATATCCAACATTAAAAGAAGCAACATATACTATTATGGCACATGGTACAATGTTAACAAGCACATTCCATCGTTCAAAAAAATATCATGCTATTAATATACCAGAAAATGTTGAACTATATACATTTGGTAATTTAGGAAATTGTATACCAGCTTATAGAGGAGAAACTGATTTTATATGTAATATTTATCCAGATAAATATAAATCAACACTAAGAACGGCAATTGTACCTGCATTTAAATTTAGTCATGAACATGGAAAAATAAACAAATTTCCTGAACTATTTTTAACACCTGATTATGAATCGCCTGCGTTATTTTACACTGGTATAATGCATTGTATTCCAGAAATATTTAGAATTAGTGACTCAAGAGAAAAAGAAATTATTTATAATATTGATTCTAAAAATACTAAAAATTGTGAATGTAGTTCAATTGCTCTTATTAAAGACTCAACCTCTTATGATTGTAATAAGAAATATAGCGACGATTATAAAAACCAAGTAGCAGATTACAAATATGAACCCAATGAACAAAATACTAGTATCAATAAATGTGGTCCACTTTTGCTAAGCGAAGCTTTAAAAATTATTCAAACACATTGTAAAAAAAATTACGAATCCAACTGTATGATAAAAATATATCTATTTACATGTTTGGTAGAAACGGATTTACAAGCATTAGCTGATAATAATAAGCGACAATATGAAAACGCAAAGAGAAATTTAAACCCGCAACCCAATTCTCCAAGTATTTGTAGTACCATAAAAGATAGTCCAACGTTTTGTGTCCGAGGAAGGATTTCTAGTCACAAACCAAATAGCGTAGCATTAGGTGCATTTGATGAAACATCACGTAAAAAAGAAAAAGTTAAAATTCATGAAGAGCACCAAGCTTTATTAGAAGAGCTTAAAAAAAAAGATATTACACACAAAGAGCAAGAAAAAATTAACTTAATGGAATATTATTATGAAGTTATGAAACATAATACAATTGAAAAAGTTGATTTTGAAAACATCGTAGAACGTTTAAGTTTCTTTAATGCTATACCCTTAATAAAATCACATCTTTCTAGATATTTATTTATGGTTAATTCTACAAAATTTGAATTTATAACTTATAAAGATGCCTATATGAAATTTACAAAAGACTTAAGTGAACAATTTAGTGGTTCACATGAAAAAGTGTTTGAACAATTAGAAAAAAAATATAGAGCACGTAGCATACATAAACTAGGCGAATATTTAATTAATGCAATATACAAAATTGATGATGATGATAGTGACAATGACATTGATATTTTGCCCAAGTTTAATACAATTAATTTAGTGAGTCCATTTGTTACAAAAGCTAGCGACGATGATTTAACTGATGCAGTTTATTATCAATTAAAAGGATTAATAAGATTTGAACAAGCAAAATTAGGTAAAGGTGTTAAAACATTGCGTAAAAAATATAAAAAACCAAAAAAAACTAAACACATAAGAAGATTTACATATAAATTTAAGAGCAAAAAACACAGAAAGAAGTAGTATAAAAGTATAAACATATAAAAATAATAAAATATAAAATATTTTATTATTGTAATATGGAACAATCTCCAAGAACTACGGAAAAACAAGAAGCCACATATTATATTGGAGCACATGGAATTATACTTACAACTAATTATGCTGATGTTGATTCAGGAATAGTATCAAAAAAATATCATGCTATTGACATACCACAAAACATTGAACTATATACTTATACAAATATGGGAAAATGTTTAAGAAGTTCTGGTACAGAATTAGATGTCACATGTAAACATAATTCTAGTAAAAATAAATATAAAGTATTAAATGTAATTTCAGCAACTTATAAATTTATACATGAACATGGAAAAAAAAACAAATTTCCTAATTTATTTTTTACACCAGACCATAATGAGAAAGCACAATTTTATAGTGGATTAATTCATTGTATTCCAAATAAAAATAGTTTAAGAGCAAAAGAGGTTATTTATAGTATTGATGCAAGAAGCACAAAAAATTGTGAGTGTAGTTCAATAGTTCCAATGGTTAAATCTGAACCTTATGATTGTGCTAAAAATTATAGTGACTATTATAAAGCACAATTATGTGATAAAGATTATAGTAAAACACAATTAGAAGAACCAAAAATAGCAGAACCAAAAATAGCAATTAATAAATGCGGCCCAATTTTGCTGAGCGAAGCATTAGTATTAATTCAAAGGCATAATATAAAATACTATGGACCCAATTGTGCTATTAAAATTTATATAAGTTCATGCTTAGGAGAAGGTGATTTAGTAAATGCGCGTAAGCATTATAGAAGTACATTTTTAACAAGATGGAATAAAAAAAAGGAATATGAACCAACATTGAGCATCAAAGAAAAACCTTTTGTCATCTATAATGATGGTTATGAAGAAAAAAAACAACGCGAACCATTAGTAATTGAAGGTAATTATTTTACTGTAGAAGATGAAGTTGCTTCTTTGGCTGAATCTTTAGCTAATGCAGTTGCTAAGAAAAAAGAAATTTCACCTGAACAAAATAATATAGATTATGATTATTATAATGATTGTATAAATCATAATACAAGTTCCAAAATTGACAATCAAAATGTTGTTTCAAGTTTAGATGAGTTTAAAGGTATTATATTAACAACAGCTACATTTAGTTATTATACATATAAATATAATAATAAAATATTTAAAATAAAAACTTTTAAGGATGCATACACAAAATTTTATGAGAGAGATAGTAGTAAAATTGATGAATTACAAAAAAAACATAGAACATTATCTCAAAATAACTTAGAAAAGCATCTTAATGATGCTTTAGATAAATTTGCGGATGATGATGATTTATATTCAGATAAAAACGAGACAGATTTTTTGCCCGAAATTGTTGAAATTAACTTAGCAATGCCATTTAATATTACAAAAACAAGCGACGGTAGTCAATTTGATTTAACTGATGTAATATTTAAACAATTAGAAGAACTAATAAAACTTGAAAAAGAAAAAAAATTAGGACAAGGCAAAAAAACATTGCGTAAAAAATATAAAAAACCAAAGAAACATGCTACAAATAAGTTGAAAAATAATAAAATAGCAAAATTAAAACACACCAAAAAACGAAGAAAAAAAAACAAATAAGCAACAATTAATTATAACTTAAATATATTAGACTCCGTCTGCCCATCTGTCAAACATTGATACTTGTTCAAATTTTTGATTTTTTACTGGAAGTGATTTTTCTACAGGTCTTTTATTTGAGCGACTATTTGATTTAAAATTATGTCTCAATTTACTAGTGCTAGAATTTCTAGTAATATTAATATTTAAATCAACACGGGCATTAATGTTAGTTTCAACATTAACAGTAACATTAGCATTAGTAGAATTCATTTTTTATAACTTATAACTTATAACTTATAAATTATAAATTATAAAAAAAATATTTCAATTTTAATTTGTAATAAAATAATTTTTATTTGTAATAAAATAATTTTAATTTGTAATAAAATAATTTTTAATTTTCATCAACATATACTTTTTGACATCTTGGAAGTTTCACTTTAAGAGTTTTTTCAAGTAATGCAATTTGAGAATTAGTAGGTAAATCTTTATTTGCTTCCCACCGAGATAAAATTTGCTGTGATACTCCAATCATAGATGCTAATTCTTTTTGATTTTTTCCATTAATTACTCGCGCTTGAGCAATAATTTTTCCAAGAGGTTCTTTCATAATAACTTTTTCTACTTTGTTTACTTTATTTGCACTAATGTGCGGTTTTTTATTTGTGTCTTTATTTTTTAGTGCTGGTGTATTAAGTTTAATAGAATTCCAATCTTGATGTTCCATAATGTATTATTTAAATATTAAATATTTAATAATAAAAAATTAAAATAATAAAATAGTTATCAATTTTATTTAATTTATAAAGTTAATACATATAATAAATGCCAAAGAATTTGGTATTTGCTATTATTTTTATATTAATAACAATAATACTAAGCATATTATTGTTAAATTATTATCAAATTAGTATAAAAACTACAAATTATGATAATTTAAAATTAAATAGAGCAATAATATTTGAAGATATTTAAGAATTTATTTTTAAAATTGAAAAATAAATATATAAATATTTTATACATTATATTATAATATGATTATTCCCGTAAAATGCTTTACTTGCGGAAAAGTATTAGGAAATAAATATAGATATTATCAACGCGAAGTTCAAAAACGAAAAATAGATAAGTCAATGGAAGTGAATAAAGTGGTATATTTAACCAAAGAGTTTATGGATAAAACTCCGGAAGGAGAGGTATTAGATATTTTACAATTAAAAAAAAGTTGCTGTAGAAGACATATGATTACACATGTTGACATTGAATAATATTATTTAAAATATATATTTTAAATAAAGTATTTTAATATATTTTTTATATATACAATGAATAGTTATAGAAAAATAACCAGAAGAAAAAATAAGAGAAAAAATAAATCCAAAAGATTAAGATTAAGATTAAATAATAAATTTAGAAAAAGATATCAAATTGGTTGCTCTAGAAAAAGCAATATGAAAGGTGGCGGAATATCGCCTATGCAAGCACTTTTAGATGCTAGGGATACTGCATTAAATTTTGGTGGTAATTTACTTAAATCATATACAGGCGAAACACATGTATTAGGTCCAAATCCTACAATTCATAATGTTTCATAACCAACACATATTTTA
>Ga0164293_10005908_pt1 | contig 10415 bp, 5 predicted proteins | sample GEODES118metaG_FD_111487 | JGI IMG/M metagenome (GOLD analysis project Ga0164293, IMG submission 111487) | Eutrophic lake water microbial communities from Lake Mendota, Wisconsin, USA - GEODES118 metaG | ecosystem: Environmental > Aquatic > Freshwater > Lake | place: USA: Lake Mendota, Wisconsin...
CGCCGCGGTCACCGCCACGGTCACCACCTCGGTCGCCGCCGCGGTCACTTCGATCACGATAACCACCGCGGTCGCCACCCCGGTCGCCACCGCGGCTTCCACCGCGATCATCACCCCGTGGGGCCCGCGGTTCGCGCGGTTCGGACTGGCCGCCGGCTTCGTCTTCGAAGCCTTCACCTTCGTCCTCGAACTCGTCGCCTTCTTCGCCTTCAAATTCGTCTTCGAACTCCTCGGATTCCTCGGCTTCCGGCTCGGCGAATTCGTCGGCCAATCCAAGTTCCTCAAGAGCACGGCGACGGGACAACTTGACCCGGTCGCCATCGTCGATGTCGATTACCTTGACCTGCATCTCGTCACCGATGTTGCAGATGTCGTAGACGCTGCCAACGTAGCCGCTGGACAGTTCGCTGATGTGGCACAATCCATCGCGGCCCGGGAGAATCTCGACGAATGCGCCGAAGTCCTTGATGCTGCTGACGGTGCCGGTGTAGATCTTGCCGACCTGGACCGTCGCTGTCGTGAGTTCCACGCGTTGCAGGGCCTTTTTGGCCATGGCGGCATCGTTCGAGGAAATCGTCACTTTGCCGGAATCGTCGATGTCGATCACGGTGTCGGTTTCTTCCTGGATGGCGCGAATGTTCTTGCCACCCGGGCCGATCAACATGCCGATCTTTTCGGGGTCGATTTGGGTGACCAGCAAACGTGGGGCATGCTCGGAAATATCTTCCGCCGGTTGCGACATTGTCGCCAGCATCTTCTTGAGAATCTCCAATCGCGCATCGCGAGATTGGGTCAAGGTGCTGCGAATGATGTCCATCTCGATCCCGCGAATCTTGAGATCCAATTGGATTCCGGTGATCCCGTCTACGGTTCCGGCGATTTTGAAATCCATATCGCCATAATGGTCTTCATCACCAATGATGTCGGTCAACAAGGTCCAGGAATTGCCTTCCTTGACCAACCCAACCGAAATCCCGGCTACCGGACTCTTGATCTTGACGCCGGCATCCATCAGGCCGAGCGTGGTTCCGCAAACGGTCGCCATTGAAGAACTGCCGTTGGACTCAAGAATGTCCGAGATCACACGGATGGTGTAGGGGAAGTCATCCGGTTCCGGCAGAATCGGCTTGATGCTCCGCTCGGCCAACATTCCGTGGCCAATTTCACGTCGCCCCGGACCGCGGTTCGGCTTGCATTCGCCGACGCTGTACGAGGGGAAGTTGTAATCGAGCATGAACTTCTTGGAGTATTCGTCCTGGAGCCCATCAACGCGTTGCTCATCACGGGGAGTTCCCAAGGTGATGGTGATCAACGCCTGGGTCTCACCACGTTGAAAAACGGCCGAACCGTGAACGCGGGGCAACACGCCAACGTGGCATTCGATCGGACGCAGCGATTTGTTGTCACGCCCGTCCGGACGGGTACCGGCGAGGATCAAGTCGCGCACAACCTGCTGCTTGAGTTCATGCCAGGCATGATTGAACTTGTTGGAGCAAATCGCCCCAGCGGCTGATGGGTCGGGAATCAGGTCAGACTGAGCCCGTTCCTTGACCTTATTGACGGCGTCAGCGCGATCTTGCTTGCCGGGCACGCGGCAGGCTTCCCGCATCGGGTCGTAGAACTTCCGCTTCAGTTGCTCATAAACTTCATCGGCCTTTACCGGTACAAACGGATCCTTGACCGGACGGACGCGGTCGAACAACTCCTGCATCAGGTCAATGATTTGACGAATGACAGAGTGCGAGTATTCAATCGCCTCCAGCATTCTTTCATCGGTCAGTTCGCGGGAGAAACCTTCGATCATCGTGACCGAGGCCCGAGTACCAGAAACGATCAAGTCAAGTTCGCTGGTCTCCAGCTGTTCGTGCGTCGGGAACGGCACGAATTCTCCGTCAATCAATCCAATCCGAACCGAGGCCACAGCCTCTTCGAAGGGCAGGGGAGAGACGTACAGGGCGGCGGCAGCGCCATTCATCGCCAGCACATCGCCATCGGTCTGGCGATCACTGGCCAAGACGGTGCACTGGACTTGCACCTCATCCATAAAGCCAGGAGCAAACATCGGCCGAACCGGGCGGTCAATCAACCGCGAGGTCAATGTTTCCTTGGTGGTCGGTCGCCCTTCGCGCTTAATGAAACCACCGGGGAATTTTCCGGCGGCGGCAGTCCGTTCGCGATAGTCGCAGGTCAACGGAAAAAAGTCAGTTCCCGGTCGCGGAGTTCCGCTGGCGACCGCATTCAAAACCACGGTATCCCGGAACTGGCAAATTACGCAGGCGGCGGCTTGCTTGGCCAACCAGCCCGTCTCCAACGACAACACACCATCACCAATCTGTTTCTCAACACGAATCTTCGTCATGCTTTAATCCTGCATTCCTGAAATCAAACAAGCTTCTGTTTGGCTCAACATCCAACACATACTCTTTCCGCCCATCCCGGGGCCAAGTCGATTGAGCCGCTCGACTTTAAGAAACCAATCAACAAATCAAAACAATTTTGTACTCAGCAGTGTCCAGCCACCCGGCAGTCCGGTCACACGTCGATTCCACCCATTTCAACTGGAGCCCCGAAGGCTACCGTGATGCAACTCCTTGCTTCAGCACTGGATTCCGCTCGCCTCCTGTTTCAGTCCTTCCTGCCCCCGCCCGTCCGGGTCACTTCACCGTCTGTTTCACCTCAACGCACCGGAGGGATTCATTTGAAGGCGGCCTGCAATCAAGACAGGCTCAGAACCAGACGGGTCAAAAACACAGCAGGCCACAAACACGGCGGGCAATAATGGCAGCTTAAGCCCAGGTCTCATTTACCTGTTCACCGACGCGATTCTCCAACACAACTCAGAGGCGTCTTCCCGCTTCCACTCCTAATCCGATTTCTCTTTCCCAAAATTACGCCACGCCTCGACGAACACTGTCTTGACGAACTAGTGGCTTTTCCAAAGTTACTACGACTCACTCGAGATTCTTTGCCCTGCCAATTCGGCAAGGCCTTCTTATTGGCCACGGCAAACAATTCCGAGCCAATCTTGTTCCAGCCGAGCCAACAGCCCGACCACACGATTACTCAAAAAACTGGCCTCGTTGAACTTCACAACGATCGGCTCAACCGTCGCTGCCGGGTCGTTACCAAACCGCAGCACCAACCTGGCTCAAAGGTCCCAGACCCTGAACCCAACGTCCCAAATTCTAAACTTTGTTCACGCGTGAGACCACAAGCCGCCTCCGCGCTTCACACTTATTTCTTACTCGATATACGAGTCTGCCCAGCCTCACCTGGCCGACCGCAGGCCCCCCCGAAACGACTCTTGGCTTTCCATAGGAACCGTTCTCGTCCGCAGCGAAACAAGCTGCTCGAAAACAACGCTGCTCGGAAACAACGCTGCTCGAAAACAATGCACTTGCCGGAAAATCGAAAAAGCCAGCGTCAACTCGGCATCTTTTCGGAACGGCAGGCACAGCGAAAAAACGCCGCTGGCTGACAACGATCCGATTCCAGGGCAACAACCGACGTCCCAACAAACACCGACGTCCCAACAAACACCGACGTCCCAACAAACACCGACGGCTTGCACTTGGCAATCAAATCACATTAGCCAAATGCCCGTGGCCAAATCAATTTTGCATTTGCTGGTTGGCGAAGCCCCGCGTTTCCCTGCCCCTCTCGCGAAAGCAGCTCGCAGATGAGTTTCAAAGCCGTGGGCTTTTTGACCCATTCAATCCGACTGGCGGGGAGTTCCGCATCCGTTTTACAGCTTCCCTCTTCCAGCAAACGGCCGGCAATCAATCACCGGCTTTACAATCGGGAAAGCTCCCTTGCTACCAAGCAGAATCGGTTCGATTCGCCGTAGCCATCCGGGAACCAAGCAGCAAAAACAGGGGCGCACAGGGAAGAAGGGAGTTGCCAGCCGAGTGGAACAACAAGCAAACCTTGCAGCAACTCAGTCTCGCGGCAACGGCATCTTCTCGCGCCAACCCGAAATTGCTGCCGCAACTACTTACGAATGTTCAATCGATTGATGACATCGACGTAACGCTCTGGACTTCGCTTCCGCAGATAGTCCAACAGGCTGCGGCGACGGGAAACCATTCCCAGCAGACCGCGACGGGTCGAATGGTCCCGCTTCCGCGACGACAGGTGACCGGTCAGGGCATTGATGCGCTCGGTCAAAATTGCGACTTGAACCTCAGCCGCACCGGAGTCATTTTCGTTTTTGCCAAATTGCTTGGTCAACTCCGCAACACGTTCTTTCGAGATCGTCATGTGTCTTCTTTACCACTCACAACTTAAAAACCAACCAACTCTATTAATTTAACTGCCTGCGATGCAGGTGCCTGCTCTGCAGGCTCGGCCCTAACATTCTCGGCCTAAAAATTCTCTGCCAATCTACCCATCGTCAAATCGGACGTCCATTCTTGGCTACCGTCGGGCAATCGCTACCTTCGGAATCGTCCGGATTTAAGGCTCGCGCTCGCCCCCAACTGCCTGCTACGCAGCTGCCTGGTACTCAGCGGATTGGCACTCAGCAGCTTGACGCTTAGTGAATCGGCAAAACACCAGCAATATAAGGTGAAACAACACCCCTCAATTGACGTTGGTTTTTTGCTGCCACTGATAGTCCGGGAGCACGCATCCAAACTGGAGCCAATTCCTCAAACTATTTTCACCCAACTTAACCATCACGCGAGGCTTGTGTTCAATTGAAATCAACTATCGAGTCAGGTCAAACGAGGACCCGAATCGAGTTGGCAATCTCGGTTAAAGGCGAAAGAATAGGGAGGGTCAGTCTAGCCGTTTTCCCCAATTTTGCAAGGACATCCGGTGCCTTTGAAGCGGCCACCGCAACTCTCCCAGCTCGGGTTTCTGGCAAAGCCAAGCCAGCCACCCCCCCACGTTACAACCCGCCAATTCACCAAACTGCCGGACTTCATGAAAAAACCTAGCCGACCCCCGTAACTCCCAGCCGGGGTTTTGGTTAAATACGCTATTGCCCCGGTCCGGATGGGTCCGAGAAGGGTGGCAATTCAAAAAGTGGGGAGCAAATCCATGAAAAAAGCTTTGATTTTTGGCGTGACATGCGTTCTGGTCGTGGTCGCCCTCTCGGCAACCACCATGGCCCAAGGCCGGGGCCAGGGCGGTGGCGGCGGACGCGGTGGTATGGGCCGCGGAATGAGCCGAGTGATGTTGTTGCGGGCCGAGCCTGTTCAAAAGGCACTGGACCTGTCGGATGACAAGGTGGCCGAGATTCAGGAAATCATGGAAGGCGTCATGCCGGGCGGTGGTGGCGGTGGTGGCGGTGGTGGTGGAGGTGGCGGCCGTCCCGACCCGGAAGCCATGGCCAGTGCTGAAAAAGAAATCATGGGCCTGCTCGACGACAAGCAAAAGAAGCGCCTGCTGGGTATTTTCGCCCAAGCTTCGGGAGCTCGAGCCCTGCTCGACGCCGACATCGCCAAGGAATTGAAGATTGACGATGACCTGAAGGAAGAAATCCAAGGCAAGCTCGACGACATGGCCACGGGCATGCGAGAGAAAATGCAAGAGATCATGGAAGAAGCTGGTGGCGACCGCCAAGCAGCCATGGCCAAGATGCAGGAACTTCGAGCCGAAATGGACAAGGAAGTACTCGGCTTACTGAGCGATTCGCAAAAGAAGGCTTTTGAAGACCTCAAGGGCGAAAAAGTAGAACTGCCGATGATGGGCGGTGGCGGTCGCGGCGGTCGGGGAGGCCAAGGAGGCGGCGGCCAAGGCGGTGGTGGCGGTCAAGGTGGCGGCGGCAGCCGAACCGATTTTTAGTTTCTCCTTCCCGAGACAATGCTTGAGCTACACCGATTTGAGCTACCCCCAAAAGTGCGCCCCTGAATTTTTCAGTGCCCCTTCTCGGTTAGCCGAATTGTCAGGCCTCGGAAAATCTCTGATGTGTGGAGAACCATTTTGCGACGGGCTGTGTAAGCAACCAACTGTTTAATAATAAGACTGCCGCTTTCCCCGCAGGATTCCTCTTGGGACCACCTGCGAATGTCGTCAGCCACAGCCAGTTTTCTTTACTCTCTCGCAAGTTACACGGAACCAGCCGGCTCAACCGAGATATTTCCCTTCGATGCGGATTGCCTTTGCAAGCGCGGATTGCCTTTGCAAGCAATGTGAACTGAAGAGCGATCACTTCATCGGGAAATTGTTTCAGGAGATCCACTTCCACAGCTGAAACCGCTGTCTATATCGAGAAGATTCTCTGGCATTCCCTCAAAAAACACCGACCGCATCGGCCCGACTTGCCTCGAACAAGTCATCCCGCAAGCTGATGCGGTCGGCTTTTTTTTCGACCGCAAAAACAATATAACCGCGCGGCGCGCGAGTTTCTGCCACTCTTCCCCAGCCTTTCGCCAGCATTTTTTGCTGAGCCAAGCTCTCCGGGCCCCCCCCGCTCTCCGGGAAGCGAAGCTCGGACTTTTTGCAGCTAAACAGCCGAAAAAGAGCAGCTGAGGCAAGCAGCTTCAACCACCATTGTGGCGTCTAACACAACTGCAGCCCAACTAAAGTAGCGTCAGGTCACGAAATCAGCTCGCACTGAGCCTGAAGACGCAAAGCGGAAAAACTCGGGTGAAACCAGGCAGACAGAAGAGGCTGGTTCGCTTTCAGTCTCGGCGGCCCGCTATTTGGCAACCGGCGTGGTGACTGTTCCTCGACCGACGTCAGTCCGCAACTGATTGGCCCGGTCGATCAATTGGTATTCTGAAACTTGCACCTTGGGCAACATTTCAAAATCGAGCCGCCGCACGTCCCGAATTTCGCGGAAGGCAAAATGATTGGAAAAGAAACTGATCGGGAACCATTCGTACCAGGGCGGGCGCAGCCGCTGCCGGACGGCAATCGTTTGATAACCGTCTTTTTCGAGCTGAATCTCGCGCGTGCCGTAATAGGAAAAGGGTACAGATACCGGGGTCAGCCCAATTGCCTGCCGGTCGATCGTCACCATTGCCCCTTCCGGTTGACTGCGAATCAGCATTCGCCGCTGCACGCAGCCGCTGGTTAACAGCAGCAGCATTCCGCCGATGGCCAAGTAGTAGCCGATGCGGACAATCTGAGCGCGACGAAAGTACCCAATCCACCTCGCTTCAGGCCCGCAAGGCCGAGACTGGACGGCGACTGGTTCGACTGCTTGAAACATCTCGGAACTCGTTACGAAATCGCATCGGTTTGGCACATCACGCCGCCCGCATGCCCCGTCTGCCTCTCGCTCCGGAGCAGCCAGTCGGCAGGTCCTTGCCTGCCGGTGGCGGCGGGAGTATAGAAGTCCCGGGGCCGTGAGCCTAGGCCGATTCCAGCCCCATTTGGCGAACATCCGCCGGAAGTCGCCGCAGAAAAAAAGCCTCAATAATTGCCCGCAATCCCCAGCTTCCGCGTTTTTTCGAAACCGCTTGCAAGGTAAGATGTGTCGGAGAAAATGGGTTTCCGCAAGGATCCAAACAGCCTTCCCCAGATGCGCCCCGGGAGATGACACCGGCTTGCAGCAAGTAACCGGTTTGCGATAGCGACAGAGAGTAATGAGCGACGGCAATACCAACTGGGAACAATATCTGACCGTCGCCGCCCTCACCGATTTGGGAATGCGCCGCACCAATAACCAGGACAACCTCTGTGTTTCCCTGGCTCAAAACTCCGAACAGTGGAGCAAACGCGGGCACCTTTTTATTGTCGCCGATGGCATGGGAGCCCACGCCGCCGGCGAATTGGCCAGCAAACTGGCCGTCGACCAGATTCCGCTGCTGCTCGGAAAGTACCGTGACACAACTCCAGCCGAACGTCTAAAGCGGGCGATTATCGAAGCCAACGCCGAAATTCATCGCAAAGGGCAAGCGAACGAAGAATTCCACCACATGGGGACGACCTGCAGTGTCCTGACCCTCTCGCCAGAGGGAGCACTGGCGGCTCACGTCGGCGACAGCCGTGTTTATCGCTTTCGCAATCACCGCCTCGAACAGCTGACCTTCGACCACAGCCTGGTTTGGGAAATGCGGGCCGCGGGCAACCTGACGAACAAGGAAGAACTGAGTAAAATCCCCAAGAACGTGATCACCCGTTCGCTCGGCCCATATCCCGATGTGCAAGTCGATCTGGAAGGTCCCTTCGCGATCCAGCCGGGAGATAGTTACCTCCTCTGCAGCGATGGACTCACTGGCCAAGTCAGCGACAGCGAAATCGGTGCCGTCCTCGCCGTATTGAGTCCTGCCGAAGCGGCCCAGTTTCTGGTTCATTTGGCCAATCTCCGCGGCGGACCCGATAACACGACGATTGTCCTCGCGCGGATTAACGCCGCGCTCCCTAACACGGTTGAACTCCCCAAACAAAGCAACCCGCCGCCAGGAAACCAAAAGTTTCTGATTGTTTTGGCCGGGCTCGGGGCAATCCTGCTGCTCGTTTCTCTTTTGCTGATCGCCGCGAAGTCGTGGTGGGCAATCGCACCGGCCATCGCTGGTCTCGTGATGCTCTTGGTCCCGCTGTTCAAACTGACATCGGGACCGAGCGGAATCGCTCCGCAAACCGGCGGCGTCCGCTATGGCAAAGGGCCTTACACCCAGACAGACTGTGCGCAATCGGCCTGGGAACTGGTCAACCATCTCAAACATATGGTGCAACAAATCCGCGACGAAGCCACCGCTCGCAACTGGAAGCTGGACCATTCGCAGCTAGCAACACTGCTCGTGGATGCAGACAAGGGGCAACAAAACCGGGAGCTGCGGTCGGCCTTGAGAAATTACGCCTTGGCTGTCAGCAACCTGATGGACCAACTGCGGAGCCAACCGGGCGCTGCCGGAACGGCCATCGATCTCTAAATGCCGGTCTGGCAAGCGCTTTACCCCGGCCAAACCGCAATTGCTCTGGGGCGAAACCATGTTTTTCCGCTAGACTCCTGCGGTTTCCCCCTCAGACTCTCGCTCTATCTCGCGGCCATCAGCGACCGCCTTTGCCCCGCATGAGTTGCATTACCCGGTACGTCGTCAGTGAGCTCATCAAGGCGTTTGCCCTTGCGCTCACGGCAATGACGACCCTGATGGTCATGATTTTCCTCGTCCAAGAGGCCTGGCGCGAGAAGCTGACCGCCACTGCCATTTTCCAGCTCCTTCCTTACACACTTCCGACGGCACTTTGCTTCGCCATTCCGGGGACCATTCTGTTTGCGGCCACCGTTGTCTACGGCCGAATGAGTGCCACAAACGAGGTGGTCGCCGTCAAGTCGCTCGGCATCCCTCCAATCAAACTAATCGTCCCGGGATTGATCTTCGCTTTCCTGATGAGCCTGCTGACGGTCTATCTCAATGACCTGAGCGTTTCCTGGGGACGGCGCGGCATCTACCGAGTGATTCTGCATTCCTCGGCCCAATCAATTTATTCCATGCTGCGCGCCGAAGGGACCTTTTCCAAAGGCAAAATCTACATCGATGTCGATGAGATTCGCGGTCAGGATCTGATCAACCCCTTCATTGTGCGGCAGGATGACGACCCCCAAAACAGTCTGCAAATCCGCGCTGAACGGGCCCGCATCCTGGTCGATCCGATTGAAGATCAACTCGTGATCCAATTGCTCAACGCCACGATCATGCTGGGCAATGATGTCAAAAGCTGGATTGACCGCAAAGACTTTCCGATCCCCTTGGGCGATGTGACCAAGAAATCGGGAGTGGCCGACAGCCCTTCCAACCTCTCGCTTCGGGAAATGCCCGAGGAGCTGGCCACTCAACAGGAACTGACCGACAACCAGCAACAGGCCTTGGCCTTAAAACTTGTCTCTCAAGTCGTCGGTGGCGACTCGGTCGGCCTGACACATCCGCAGTGGGGCTCCGATCTCTATCAGTTGGAGAAAGGGATTTTTCGGGAGTATCGCCTGCTGGCCGAACCTTGGCGGCGCTGGGCCAACGGCTTCAGCTGCCTCTGCTTCGTCCTCGTCGGCGCTCCGCTGGCTATCCAGTTGCGCAAGTTCGACTTCTGGACCAACTTTGCGCTCTGCTTTATTCCGATCCTTGTCCTCTACTATCCCTTGCTGATGTTTGGCGTCGGCCAGGCCAAATCCGGCGACTTGCCGCCGATTGCCGTCTGGCTGGGAAATGTCGTGATGCTGCTCCTCGGCAGTTCGCTGGTCCGAAAAGTCCAGCGCAGCTGAGACCAACGCTGATACTCAACAAATATATTTCCCTGTCTCGTCCAGCTCAGCGATCGCTGCGTTCGAGAGATTCGACCGCGGGAGCTCCTGCGGCCTGCTTTTGAACGGCAAGGTATTCAATCAGATCGCGGACATCAAAGGGATTGAGGTGCCTGATCAGGTCAGCGGGCATCGCCGACTTGCCCGTTGTCCGCTCGTCAATTGTGGATTTGTCAAGCGTGACCATCTCACCTTCGGCAGTCAGCAGCCTCAGCGTCTGGGC
>Ga0164293_10005909_pt1 | contig 10414 bp, 4 predicted proteins | sample GEODES118metaG_FD_111487 | JGI IMG/M metagenome (GOLD analysis project Ga0164293, IMG submission 111487) | Eutrophic lake water microbial communities from Lake Mendota, Wisconsin, USA - GEODES118 metaG | ecosystem: Environmental > Aquatic > Freshwater > Lake | place: USA: Lake Mendota, Wisconsin...
AAGAAGTTTTCTATAAAAGTATCAATTTTGTCTCTTTTGACAATTGCGATTATTCCGATGGTTCCTGCAAATGCCGATAAGGCATTTGATGGATTAGCAGCCTGCATTAATCAAGAGACTTCGACGCAGATTAATATCATGTTTTTGATTGACTCATCTGGCAGCCTTAAGTACGCAGAAGACAGGAAATCGCCAGGGTCGGATCCTGAAGACAAGCGAGCAGAGATTATTGGCAGTTCAATTGAATTGTTTGAAAGAATCAACCAGGAAAAGAAGCTTTTCTTTGCCTTAACTACCTTTGACAGCACATCTCCGGGTCAAGATAAGAATGGCAAGAAGTACGAGGAATACCCTTGGAAACAAGCCAACAAGGAGAACGTTGAGGACGCTAGCGAGTGGTCAGAAAAAATCAAGAACTTTGACAATGGCCAAAAAACTGACTGGGCTGCTGGCTTAAGAAATGCCCAGAAGAAGTTAACAGAAGCCCCTAAAGCAGAAGGCGAAGTTTGCCAAGCAATCATTTGGTTTACAGATGGTGGAATTGATGTAGGAAACGGTCCAGCAGATGTAGTGAATTCAATAAGAGAACTATGCGGAATTGCTCCGGGTGAAAAAGGTGTCCCTCGGAGTTCTCTCGTCAATTCAATTAGAGAATCTGGAATTCATTTAATTGGCGTTTTCCTCAAACCACAGGTGATAACAGATAAAAATCGGGGCCGAGTCTCTTTATTTAAACCGGTAGTTCTTGGCCAGGGTGAAGTCGAACCAGGCGAATTTAATCAGGGAGCTTTTAATTGTGGTGAATACCCAATCCCTGATAGTTATGGCCAGGGTGAACTAATCGAAGTAAACAACACCGATGAATTGGCTGAACGTTTCTTGAAATTGACCATGCAAATTATTAATGGTCGCCCTATTCAAACTCAGTGCCAGAGCGGCGTAACAAACTTTAACTTAGATGCAGGAATTAAAGATGCCGTAGTTCTGTTGCCTTCACAGAATTGGAAGATCTTAACTCCAAGCGGGGCTCAAGTTACGAAAGGCTCTCTTCCTGCTGGTTGGGTAGAAACCACTCAGCTCGATCGATTCTCGATTCTGAATATTCCGGTTAAGAAGGAATTGATTGGTAAGTGGACAGTAAACACCGGAAACACTCAATTTTGCGCAACTGTTTTTCTCGATGCCGGATTGAAGCTGCGCATTGACAAGCAAGTTGTGTTGACTTCTGGAAAGTCAAATCAGAACATCACAGGAACGATTGTCAATTCTGACGGATCAAAGGCAAACCTTGCCGACTTCAGCGAAGTGAATTTAAGTGTTGATGCTATTGATAACACTGCTCAAAATAGAAAGCGCACGACATTTCCTTTGAAAGTCAACCAGTCAGCTTCATCCTGGGATGGCTTGATTAATCCATACACAGGGGCGACAAGTGCTTCTTTGCTTCTCAAGCTAGACCTAACAACTAAGTCAGGGGTAAAACTTCCAACAATTAAGAGCGCCGTAGATGTCCCTCTGGTATTACCTGACCAACTCTGCAATCTGACACAGACAAACGTATTGCTGAGCGACCTCTATACCAAGACGCCGGCTAAAGCCACTTTCGAGATTCAAGGGCCTAAGCAGGGCGATTGTCTTTTGAGTATCAAGTCACTAGAAATTAAACAAGATCCACGAGGCAGAACTTTTGGAGACTTCGCTTCATCAGTCGTTAACAAAAATACTGGTTCAGAAATAGGAATTGGCGATGAAGTCTTGGTTAAGCAAGGTGATTCCTTAGAGCTTGAAATTTCTCTTGCAAGCGAAATCGCAGCTAAGGGAGTTTCAAAAGGTTTGGTGATTCTTAATACTAGGACTCCAGATTCAACTCAGAGTTTGGATTTACTGGCAAATATCGAATTCAACTCTAAAGAGATTCCGCCACCACCTTGGTTGCCCGCTGTCTTAGTGCTTCTTGGAATTTTGATTCCCTTGAGCCTGTTGCAATTAAACAACTATTTCTTTGCAAGATTTAGAATGAGGGATATCAGAATCGCAAATATTCCAGTCAAGGTTTCTATCTCGGATAGCAACGTCTTGGTATCAAGAAACGATGATCAAAAAGATCTATTTGAAGATCGTAACTTCGAGTATCCGTCCGTTAGCACCGATTCTGAAAGACTTCTGAGACAGGATTGGAATTCTTTGGAAGTTTTCACACTGAAAACAAAGCTTCCAAAGAATCCTTTCGGGGAGGTCTCAGGAGTTCTGGAATTTAGTGAGGGCCGAATTGGGTTTGCTAATGAAGAGACCCTGAATGACTCGGCTGGCGTGCGACTTGCAGCCCCCTTGAATCCAAATGGTTATTGGATCGTTTCGGCTCTCAAAGGTGCAGCCAGTGAAGTTGGTGGCAAGTTTGAGCTAACGGCCTTGATTACTGTCTATCTAAACATTGACCCTAGCCAAGCTGATAGTCAGTTCAATCAGTTAAAGGATCAGATACAGACGAGTGAAGAAGCTTGGGCCCTACTGGCCAAAGACCTTGGTCAGTCCGGGTCAGTTGACGCAAACGCATTTGACTCGGGTACCCCGCGTGCAGTTGCTACAGAAAATTCTCCGAAAGTTTCCCCTAGTGCAAGTTGGGATGACTTTGACTCACCTAGCACCACAAGCACTGTTAGCGGAAGCAAAACTGAGTCAGTTGCTACCGAACCATCGGAGAAAAAGAAGTTTTTCGGTAAGAAAAAATCGGAAAAAGCGAAAGAAAGTTCCAAAGAACCAACTCAGGCACCGCAGGTGGATCCAGATGATCCATGGGCGTAAGAAAACGATAGGAGATTCGAAATGCTAAGTTCAATGTTGTTTGTCGGCGTTGGTGGTTCTGGAGGTAATACTGTCCGGGCAATCCGTGAAATTCTTACTGAGCGTCTTGAATCACGTAAATGGGAAGGCCCATTCCCTGAATGCTGGCAGACTCTTTGGATTGACACAATTGCAGAACAGGGACGTGGTGGTTTTCCATCCCCAATGCTTCCATCAGACTCTTATTTAGGACTAGTACCCGGTCAAGTTAATTACCAGACCGTGAAAGACCAGATCATAAATTCTACGCCCGCATCAAGTCGTAACGAAGTTTTATCCGGTTGGCTTCCATTTTCTACTCCAGTTCCAATAGCGAAAGGTGCAGGACAATTCCGCGCAATCGGAAGAACTGTTGGTGTTTCGCAGCTAGGAGCTATGAATAGATTCTTGACCGATGCTCACAATCGATTGACGTCAGCCCAAGCCAATAGAGATCTTGCGCGACTGAATCAGCTCTTTGATATTCCTGTTTCGGCAAGACCCCCACACACGTCTGTGTTTGTCATTTTCTCAATGGCGGGAGGATCAGGCTCTGGCCTCTTTCAAGACGTTGCCCAATTGATAAAGTCTGTGGACGCTTCATTAGATGAATTTATGCATGTAATGCTTTATGGCGCTGATGTGTTTTCGCTTAACATTCAAGAAAATATGTTGAAATCTGTTCCGGGTAACACGTTAGGCGCTCTATCTGAAGTTGTTAACGGCGTATGGCGAGAGAAAATGACTAATGCTTCAACCTTCTTGTTTGATGGGATTGGAAGACCTTCAACAGGTCGCCGTTATGGCGGCAAGCACCATTGGCTAATTGGTGCAAAAAATAATGATGGCGCTTTGGGTGCGACAACTAAGGAGATCTACTTTGCTGTGGGTTCTTCCTTAGCTTCATTAACCATGAGCCCTGCAACTCAGCAGTGGCTAGATGACTATGTTGTTGTGAATGTTTTCCCAACTAGTGCCACGATGACAGACAAAACAAGGATGAAGGTTGCGAATAACCCTGAGCACTACCAACCTTTTGCCGCCATGGGCTTTAGTCGCATCTCCTTGGGAATGGACCGATTAGTCGAATTTGGGGCTGAGTGCATTACTCGAAGTGCCGTTGAAAAGTTGCTTTGGCCAGATTTTGAGCCGGTAAGCAGAGATCAATCAATGAATAGAAATGTCCAGATTGACACGAGAGTAGATCAACTCTGGAGTGGTTACTTAGATGAGTCTGGTTTAAGAGAGAGAAACCCTGATAACGATGTCCTTGACGCCCTAAAGGGTCAAGATAGTTTTTACGTGAATTTTGCTAACGAATGTATTGCTAATGCTGCTGGAAAAGATTCAGCTCTGGACCCATCCACTTGGGAACAAAGAATCATGTCGTACTTCAGCGCAAATCGTGTAAAGTTATTGACTGCGGAAAAAACGTCAGTTTTTGATTCTGTTCAGAGCTGGACCCAAGACATTCAGAAGCGTGTCCTTGCTGCTACTTCAAGTGCTGTTGTAAGTGGTGGTCTTTATGTGGGCGTAGAGCTCCTTAGAAAATTACGCAAAGAGGTTGATTTTCTTGTTAAGGTTGAACTTCCAAGTGATGCAGAACAGAAAAGGAATCTGACGGATGAAATCCGTGGTCGAGTTCTACAGGTCCTAAGCTCAGGGAAAGCCAAAATTGAGAAAAAAGATCAAGAGATCCAAAAGGTTCAAGATGTAGTCAAGAAAGGCATCACTTTCCTTGGTGAGGTTGATCGCATTATGATCGCAATTGAGCTCCTTAGTGACTTCGACGAGAATTTCTTAGCTCCGCTTCTAAAGAAAATGTCTGAGGAAATTGAGAAACTTAAGGAAGAACGTCAAGATGATGAGGATTATGGATTCTCAAGCTTCTCATCATTCCCAACTTCAGATAATGCTTCAGTTCAAGAAAGATTCGCCCCACCAAATACCGAGCAAACCCTTATCGATTACAAGGAGTTTCCAAAGTTATTCAGGGAGTGGTCACAGAGTGCCCTTGAACCTGAAATGCAAAGTGCGTGGGACATACGTATGACAGAAAGAGCTTTACTAGGTATACCTTTTGATAAAGCCGGAGATGGCGCAGAGCAAAACATGATTGAGCTCCGTCCAGGATGGCAGCCAAAAAATAGCAGCTACCGAGCAACAGTTGGAAATGCCCAAAAGGCGAACTTTACGTTTCATGTGGGCATCGGTGACATTTATGATCGTGCGAAAACCATGATTAATCTTCACGCTGGTTCTCTAAGTAATCAAGTTAATATGGGAATTCGTCCTTATCTTGAAAACTTATCCGATCCTTCTGAGAAGTCAAAGAGACAGAAAGATTTTGAAGCTAAGTTCAGTAGCGCTCTTAGGTATTCCAAGCCTATGGTTGAGGAAAACACCAGAGTACTAAACGCAGTTCATCCTGGCGCTGCTAGTGGCACCTATACTTCGTTTTCCACAATTCCTCTAGAAAATCTTGAACTACAAGAAAAAATCGTTGGTTTAGTCAATAGTTTCGATCCTGGAAATCAGGCTGTACAGGACAAAGAAACTTTTAGTAGTTCAGATAGCACGCGGGAAGTAACTATATTCTCAACCACAAAGGGTGCAAGAAATCCGGTCGTATTCAATTCTTTAATGGGCCCAATTCATAGAGATTGGCTAGCTCGATCAAATGCTTCACAGACTCGCCAACAGTTTTGGACTTTGCGCCGTACCAAGCCCGCACCTGAGGCCATTCCCGTTGCACCGGAAGTTCTAGAACTAATGTTTTTGGGTTGGCTAGCTTTAACCTTTGTGGACTTGAGAAAAGTCGTAGACACCGATGTAAACAAGGGCAGAAAAGTCTCTGTCTACAACTATGTCGAGAAGAGTTGGGTGGACTTTCCGCACCCACTTTTAGGATTGGGTGAAGCACCTAGATCCTTCGATACTTTCCCGGCGGTTTTGAATTCACTCTCAATTGCACTATTGGAAGTTAACGCAACTGCTTCAATTTCACCTCTATTTGCCCACCATGCACTCATGGATGCAGGTACTGACATAGATGAAGATCAAGAGTATGGCGTCAATCGCGTTTTGAGTGACTTTGTAAAGGGAACTGGCCCAGTGGTCGCTGATGCCAGCCTCACCCCTGAACAGAGGAAAGCCAGCCTGATTGAGGATATAGAAGGTGAAATTTCTATTTTAACTCAACGCTTTGCAGATGCAGAGAAAAATGTGAATCCATTTGAAATGACACCTCAGTATGAGTGGAGAGCGATCTGGCTTAGTTCTCTAGAGAAACTCTTAGCACATGCTAAAGCAGTTGGTGAATCTGGTAAAAATAAAAAGGCTCGAGACTAGTTATGTCATCCTCTTGGCCAGCTGAAGGCACTTCAATTGTATTGCTTCCAGATGAACCTTTTGGTTCTCAAATTCTGGAAACAGCGAAGGAGTGGACCAAGGAGCGCCTTCTTGTGCCGGCGATGTATGTAACAGTCTCTGCCCAAGAGAGTGACTGTTTTCTGCCCTTTGACTCATCGAATCCAAAGCCAATAGTTTGTACAGTTGTTGGTTTGAATGGATCTCGTGAAAGAAATCTTTTTGATGAGCTAGCTAATACACAATTAGAGACACTTCGTGTACTAGCTGTGCGACATATATCCAAGGTAAGTGATATCAATGAAAAGCAGTTAAACCTAGCAAACCGCATTGGCGCCCAACTACGACTAGCCTCCAGCAAGCATGAAGAAGGCGATCGCGGGGCATCTCGACGTGGAACTAAGTTAATGCTAATAAATATGCTTGCAGGAAGTTCAGGCTTGGCGCTGGGTGAAAAAATTGATCACTCAGAAACAGTTTGGGACTTAAATGTAATCGTCGCCCCTGAGGATAGATCTTCACCTATGGGAATTGACTCATTTGTTTTAGAGGCTGATTCGAAATATGTTGGATTTCTGCTAGCTAATATTGCAACATCCCTTGGGCTTTGGGTGGGCGTAAACAAAACTGTATTGGAAAATTCTGAAGTTGACAGATCGGCAACTTTTGACAAGTTTATTCTTCAGAGAACATTTGTAAGAGCAGTAAAGACGGATGATGTAGCGGTCAAAGTTGCGGCAGCCGCTCTTAAGCAGATTGAACAACACGGAAGCCCTCTGGCTGATGCTAACTTCCACCTTGAAGGAAAATTCCTTCTAGAATCTACTGAGCGAGATATAGCGATCAAAACTTTTGTTGAAAAAACTTTGTCTGAAGATGGTAATGCTTTGACGTGCAAGCTGGCGAAGAAGCCCCCGGAGGAGGGACAGATAAAGATTGGTTTTCTTGGAGGCCTTAAGTTGTTTATGAGGTTTTTGTTCGACAACCTGATTGCTCTTCCAAGAAATTTGTTCACTTCGATCGTCGAAGGATTCAATAAAAAGGCAACTGATTTACTTTTTGGTCCTGATGGAGAATTCACTATTGACGTCCGAGAAGATTTGAATAATTCTAGAAGCAAATTACGCCGATATGGAATTATGCCTGAAGAGAGCGAAGATATTAACAAGATTTCTGAAGTTCGTGAGAAAGTGAAAACTCGGCTTGCTGATATTCCCTTGGCAATTGACTATCGTTTCGACCACAGTTCTCTATGGAAGGGCATACGGACCGATCTCGTAAGTCTTCTTGAAGGAAATTCAGATATTGCTAAAGGTAAGGTCATCGCTTCTTCAACTGAATTGATCCCGAAGGAGGGTTCAAACTGGAGTGTTCCTGAATTTGCGCGAGATATCGACGAAGATTCAGAAACAGTTAAGTCTTCACTTGATTGGTTGGATACAGATCAGGCTCTTAAGCTAACGGCTCAATTCACGGACATCATCTCTGAACTACAAGAGGAATCTCGGGAGGCAATGTCTGAACTCATTGCTTCGGAGAAAGAGAAAGAACGGGCGAAGAAGTGGGTCCGCAAGTGCCGTAGTGAATTAAGTAAGGTGACCAGCCGAAAGCGTGGCTTAGAACGAATCATTGGTGAACTTGATAACACACCTAAGGTCGAGACAAATCATGAGTGATGATAAGAATTTAATGGAAAATTCAGACCACGTAGTTGATGTGCCTGATGCTATAGAAATGGTGGCTATTGACTCAAATGATCCTACCGAGATACTTGAAATTTCAGGGATCGAAGATTCGATTCACGCGACAGAGCCTGAAGTAGGCATCAACTCATTCGGTGCGATAGCGGGAATGAGTTTGAACGAGAAGAATTTGGTCAGCCCAGCTGAAGATCTTGAGGATGTTGATACCGAAATTGAAGATTCAATGGAAATTTCTGATGAAGTGGAACTGGAAGAACAAGCCATAGAAGACCTTGGCGCGATTAATCAAGAGATCGATGAGGATCTAGCAGATGACAACGAATCTGAAGAAGAAATTGTTCTAAATCCATTTGAAAGGAGAAAGAACCGCTTCAAGAAGGGCACTCTTAAATGGATAAAGGAAGAAAACCAAATAGTTTCAGAAAATATAGATTTTCTTGAGAAAGAATTTGGGAAACTTAAGAATGTGCTTAAAGTCGGAATTGCAACTTACAAGTCAGCCAAGGAAACTAGCGAAGAAAAGGAAGCACACTTAGAACAGTTTTTATCAGCCCAGGAATCTCTCAATGAATGGATTTCAGAGCGTCAAGGTACCTATGCCTGGCAGTTGCTTGCGGCCCTAAGTAATGAGCAAGATAAGTTGGCTGCCTTTGAGGCTGACATCAGTAAATGGGTGGATACCAAGACACAAAGTCTTTATGAAGAGGCAAGAGACAATAAAAAGAAGTTCTTGCGCAAATTCAGGTTTTCTTTCGGTGGACTTCTACTTTCTCTACTTTTAGGATTCTTAGTAGATCTCGCGTTAAAGGCTATGGGGTTGAGTTGGATCCCAATGGTTTTGAGTTTTATCGGCATAGCAAACCCGATTAGCATCATTTCGCAAATCATCGGATTCGGCGCAGTCTTTAGTTGGTTCTTCGCCTTCGTCTTTTACTTCCGTGATTATTCGCGATGGCGGAAGCGTTTGAACCGAGAGATTGCAGATGCTCGGTTTTATCTAAAGGCAGTATCTGAGCTATCGACAGAAAAGGGTCGCCTGCGGTTCCTGCACCAAGAGATGCAAGAATACCTTGGATTGATGGCAAAACTTCTTCATAATCCTTGGTACATCTCAGAGGACTGGATTGACTACCAAGGAACGCGATTGGATGCAACGAAAATGCCTAAATCCATGGATGTGGCGGTCCCGCGAGAAGTGGGCGCATTCAACGATGTCAAGAGAAGCGCTCTGGAGCATTTTCTGTCTGGAAATTGGCGAACAGATCAAATTGAAATCTTATTTGAAGAATACGAGAAATCTAATGCGATGAGATCCTCATCAATCTCAAGTCGCATAGATGAAGATTCTCGCCTGAGAAGGAAATTGAGAACTGATATCGCAAGCGATCAATACCTAAAGAAGGTCGGAGACAAACTCGTTGAGAATTTAACTGAGTATGTTCAAAGTACTGTCTTACCTGAGGAAACTGGATTTAGCGTGGATTCGATTAAACCAGATGAATTAGCTGGATTGAAAATGAAAGCCTCTATTTTCGACTCATCCGAAGACTTGATTAAGTGGGAGGACTTTATCTCTGAAGTCTTAGGCAAGGTTGGCTCTTGGCAGCAGATCAACTTCAGCAGTAGCGGTCAACTAGATAATTTGTTTGACCGTCGGAGTATTACTTCCTATGCGCTGATACCAGATCGTCTAGGCGGAAAAATTGATGATGAAATCAAGCAGCACATTGTTGACAAGGATGACAAAGCTGGTGTTGAAGTAATAGTTCGTGTAGATGTCTCCAACTGGATAGATGGGGACAAAATCAATTGAGAGAGGTACTAAATCATGTCAAACTGGGAAGTTAACGTGGAATCGAGTCAAATGGGCCTACCCTTTGCAACTCCGCTACATCGCTTTGGAGCTGCAGTTCTTGAATCAGTTCTAGCAATCCTCACCCTTGGAATTGGTTGGTTTATCTGGTGGTTAATCCTTCTAGGTAAGGGACTAACTCCAGCTCGTCAAATATTAGGACTCAGAATTGTTGATGCCAAGACCATGCAACCTGCAGCAAATAGCCAAGTTTTTCTACGAGGTTTCGTAGTTTACTTCTTGGCTTTCTCTGCTCTCGCGACGGTGTTGTCACTTGTCTTATTCGGCGCTGGGTATCTATTCACGCTGGTTTCGGCACTTTTAGTTTTTCGGTCATCCCGCCAAACATTGTGGGATCAAATGACAGGAACAACAGTTGGGTTTGAAAAAAAGTAGGCGAAACTAAAAACTAGGCCCAAGGGTCATTTTCAGAATCGTTTCTCATGATTTCACTACTCTCAACAAATTCAGCTCTTGACTGAGAGTCAAACTCGAGAATTGTTCTTGCCCGAATGTTTAAATCCTTTTTGTACTGTTTCCTATCGGCGCGTGAGGCCAACTGTCTCATCGTTTCTTTTCGAGAAGCACGAAACAAGATCTGATCGATTTCATTCTGAGAGATGATTCCCAGCCCGACTGCTTCTGCACCATTCCTTTTGATGTGCGCTGC